>Ga0070705_100001486_pt1 | contig 12390 bp, 10 predicted proteins | sample KBSK5253metaG_FD_65455 | JGI IMG/M metagenome (GOLD analysis project Ga0070705, IMG submission 65455) | Corn, switchgrass and miscanthus rhizosphere microbial communities from Kellogg Biological Station, Michigan, USA - KBS K5-25-3 metaG | ecosystem: Host-associated > Plants > Roots >... | reverse complement strand
CACCGCGCCTCGTCGGTGGCCCAGGGATGACGATCGATCCCGGTGACGGCGGGCGAGCCGCCAGCGGCGACGGCCCACGCGGCCCCGGCGGCGCCGGTTCCGCAGCCGATGTCGAGGATGGCGGCTGGCGGCGGCTGCGTCGCGCCGGGCAGCGATTCGACGACGCGCGTGGCGGCCAGGAAATGGAGCGGCGCGTAGAAAAGCGCGAACGCCGCTCGCTTGCCCGCGCTGTTGAGCGCCGCTCCGCGCGCGACCGTGTGGCGCCGCTCGACGTACGCCGACGACAGGGCCCGCAACGCGCGCGTGATCTCCGCAACGCGAAAATCCGACAAGTGGCGCTTCTCCAGCGCGACAACCCAGTCGTCGAATCCCATGCTGGAATCACGATAGCGTAGAGGCGTGGAGTGCGTGATCCTGATCGGCCTGCCGGCCTCCGGCAAGTCCACCTTTTTTCGCGAGCGGTTTGCCGCCACGCACGATCACGTCAGCAAGGACCTGCTTCGCAACAACCAGCAGCCGCAGCGGCGGCAGGATCAGCTGATCGCGGCGTCGCTCGCCTCGGAGCGATCGGTCGTCGTCGACAACACGAACCCGAGCGTCGCCGCGCGCGCACCGGTGATCGCGCTCGCGCGGAAGCATGGCGCCGAGGTGGTGGGCTATTTCTTCGTCACCGAGGCCGGCGACGCGTTGCGGCGCAATCGCGGACGCGAGGGGCGCGAGCGCGTGCCCGACGTGGCCATCTTCACGGCGCGAAAGCGGCTCGAGCCGCCCACGCTGGCGGAAGGCTTCGATCGTCTCTTCTCGGTGAGGATGAACGAGGCGACGCGCACCTTCGAGGTGACGCCGCTCTAGATGTTTAGTCCCGCCATGTGGTGGAGAGGGTTGAGTCTGAATCGTTCGGGCTGCTCTGTCCAGAGCTGACAAATTCGCTCAAACGGTGTGAGGCCTCGAAGGCTCTTGAGGCGCTTCGCGAAGTTGTACGCATCCAGGAACGTGGCTAGATGCGTGCGAAGAGTATTGTGCGTGTCGTAGTAGAACCGCCGAACCGTGGCGTCCTTAATGGTCCGGTTCATCCGTTCGACTTGGCCGTTCGTCCATGGGTGGTTGAACTTCGTGAGGCGATGGTCGATGCCCAACTGGGCACAGGCCAGATCAAAGGCGTGGGCTCGGAATGGCCGCCCATTCGCGAGCATCTGTTGAATCTCTTCGACCGTCCAGCCACCCTTAGGCGGCGTGAACTGAAAGCCGTTATCCGTGAGCACCGTGTGAATGCGGTACGGCACGTGTTCCACAAGCCGTCGCAAGAAATCGGCCGCAACCCGGCGCGAGGCCTGTCCGTGGAGCTCCGCGAAGGCGAACTTGCTGACACGGTCGATGGCGACGAACAAATACAGCTTGCCTTCTTCGGTCGACACCTCCGCCAGGTCGATGTGGACGTACCCGAGCGGATACGCCTTGAACTGCCGCCGTGCCGGCGGGTCCTCGACGCTCGGAAGACGGCTAATCCCGTGACGTTGGAAAAGTCGATGCAGCGAAGAGCGTGTGAGATGTGGGATCGTCGCCTGAAGGGCGTAGAGGCAATCATCGAGCGGCAACAGCGTGTGTCGACGAAACGCCACGATCAGCGTCTCCTCTTCCGTCGATAACACCGTCGACCGCGGGACCTTCGGTCCCATCGGTCGGTCCTCAAGACTCGCACGCTTCCGCCACTTCGCGACCGTCTTCGGGTTGATGCCGAAGCGCTCGCTCAGCGCCTGGACCGAAGCCTTCGATCGCTGTATTGCTGCTCGGACTGCGTGAGTGGTCGTGGCGCTTCCGTGAAGTACCTGTCCCACAGCGTCTCCTTGGTTGTGGCGTCAATGGTGCCACCACCACACTGTGGGACTAAACATCTAGGGTTCAGGTTTCGCCGGGTCCGCGCCGCGATGGCACGCGACGCGACGCGGCACCCGGCCTACGAGGCCGGCGGCTCGGAGACAGACGAGACCGCGCCCGCGGACTCCGCGGTTTCGATGACCACCGAGTTGCCTCCGCTGTGCCGCGCTTGCCGAAGCGCGTGGCCGGCAAGCCGCATCATCTCGTCGGGATCGGGACCCGAGGCGATGAAGCAAGCCATCCCGATGCTGGCCGTGACGCGCGCGTTCGGATAGGCCCGTCCCAGCTCGGCGACCTCGTCAACCACGCGCCGGCCGACCTTCTGGGCGTGCTCGGGCGAGCAGTTGTACAGCAGCAGCGCGAACTCGTCGTTCTCCAGCCGCGCGGCCAGGTCGCCCATCCGAGTCGTCAGCGAGAGCGACGTGGCGACCGCGCGCAGCAACTGGTCCCCTTCAGTGCGGGAGTAGGCGTCGTTGAGCGTCTTGAAGCCGTCGATGTCGAGGCGCGCCACCGCGAGGCGCTCGCTATTGCGGCGGCCGCGCGCCTCGGCTCTCTGCAGCGCGTCCACGAACGCCCGGCGGTTGCAGAGCGACGTCAACGGGTCGGTGTGCGCGGAGGTCCGCTCGATCTGCAGCAGCTCGCTGATGCGCTCTTCGAGCGTGCTGACGTCGCCGCGCCGCGAGTGGGCCCACGCCGTGATCGCGGCGGCCATCCCGAACGCGGCGCCCCACATCACCAGCTGCAGCACCGCGAGCTGATCGATGCCGCTCCAGCGAATGTCGGTCGCCACACGCGCCGCGATGGCGGCAGCGGCGACGACGAGCCCGTGCGTGCGGCTGGCGAACCAGGCCGCGGCCATCACTGGAATGAAATAGAGGATCGAGAAGGGCAGGCGCGGGCTCACGACCGCGTCGAGGACACCAATGCCGGCGACCAGCGCGATCGCACCCAGGGTTCGGATCGAAAGGGGCATCAGCCAGGCAGAGTATATCGCCGTGCCGGCACCTCATCAATGGACGGTGTTCGCTAGAATAGCGGGCGAGGAGGATCGCCGATGCGATCGACAAGCTCAGTTCTGGCAGTTGTTTTATCCATCCTGGTGGCCGCGCCGCAGGCGCACGCTTCGTCTCAGGCATCCGACGTGAGCGCGAAGCCAGCGGGGTCCGCGCAGCCGGCGCACGTCGCCGGGCAGCAGGTGCTCGATGCGGCGGTGCAGCAGCACGTCAGCGCGACGGATCAGGACCGCGAAACAGTTCGACTGTTCCTCCAGCGCAGCGAGGTCAGGGCGATTGCGGGCACGTACGGCGTGGACATCCGCCGCGCCGAGAGTGCCCTCGCCACGATGAACGCCACGGAGCTCGCCTCGGTGGCGGCGCAGGCCCGGCAGGCGGACGAGGCGCTCGCCGGCGGCCAGTCGAGGGTCACCATCTCGACGACCATGATCATCATCGCCCTGCTGATCCTGATCCTGCTCATCGTCGCCCTCAGGTAGCAGTGAGACGCGAGCTGCGCGCGGCCCCTCGACCGCGCACGAGGCAAGCCGCGCTGCTCGCGCTCGCGTTCACCATCCTCCCTTCTTCCTCGCGTCCCCAGTCGCTCACCATTCTCGACGTCCCGTTCGTCGCCCAGTCCGAGCTGCTCTGCGGCGGCGCGGCGGCGGCGATGGTGATGCGCTACTGGGGCGAACGCGGCGTCGATGCCGAGGCGTTCCAGCCGCTCGTCGACACCAGCGCCGGCGGCATCCGGACCGATGCGCTGGCGGCGGCGCTGCGCGCACGGAACTGGAACGCGCTCGAAGTGGACGGGTCGGCCGACGCGGTTGCGCGCCAGCTGCAGCAGGGCCGGCCCGTCATCGCGCTGCTCGAAGATCGTCCCGGCACCTACCACTACGTGGTCGTTGTCGCGACCAGCGGTGACGGCGTGGTTTTTCACGATCCCGCGCGGGCGCCGTTCCGCGTGGCGAGCGCGGTGAATTTCGACAAGCGATGGGCGGCCAGCGGCCGCTGGATGCTCGTCGTGACGCCGCCACCCGGCAGCACGGCGGCTGAACCGCCTCCAGCGGTGGCGCCCGTACCGTCGACGCGATGCGAGCAGCAGGTCGCCGAGGGCGTCCGGCAGGCGCAGCAGAACGATCTCGATGCGGCCGAGCGGACGCTGACGTCCGCGATCTCGTGTCCGGGCGATGCCGCGTTTCGCGAGCTTGCCGGTGTTCGCGTCCTTCAGCGCCGCTGGCCGGAGGCCGCGGACCTCGCGGCAGCGGCGCTCGCGCGCGATCCGTCGGACGCGTACGCGTCGAAGCTGCTCGCCACCGCGCGTTTCGTTGGCGACGACCCGCTTGGCGCGCTCGACGCGTGGAACCAGGCGGGCGAACCACGAATCGATCTGATTCGCGTCAACGGCCTGACTCGTACGCGGCAGGCCATCGTCGAGCACGCGCTCGGCCTGACGAGGGGCCAGATGTTGACGCGCGGCGGGCTGCTTCGGGCCCGGCGGCGCCTGCGCGAGCTGCCCGCGGCGCCCGGCACGCTCGACTACACGCCGCTGTCCTTAGGCCTCGCCGAGGTCCGCGCGACCGTCACGGAAGGGCCGCTCGTACCACACGGCGCCTTCGACTTCGGCGTGCTGGCACTGTCGGGCTCGATCACGCGCGAGGTCGCGGTCGCGGTGTCGTCGCCGACCGGAGGAGGCGAGCAGCTCGGCTTCGACTGGCGATTCTGGGCGCATCGCCCCCTCTATCAGCTCTCGATTGCGGCGCCTGCGCCGTGGCGCGGCGTCTGGAGGCTTGGCGCGTCGCGCGAGCGCCAGCCGTTCAGCGCCGTCTTCGCGACGACTGTCCACGACGCGCTGCGCCTCGACGCCGCCGACTGGGCGAGCGGTCACGCGCGATGGAACGTCGGCGCCGGCCTCGACCGGTGGAATCGCGCGCGCACGTTTGGAAGCGCCGCGGCAGGCGTGCGATTCGTGTCGTCGGGCGATCGGCTCGACGCGGGTGCACAGGTCCGCACATGGTTCGGCGGCGGCAGCGAATTCGAGCGCGCAGACCTGCGCGTGATTGCGCGTTCCTCGGCGCAGATGAAAGGCGTGGTGCTGATCGCCGACGCCGGCGCCGCCGCGGTGAATGCCTCCGCGCCGCCCGATTTGTGGCTCGCGGGAGATACGGGACGCGCGCGTCCGTTGCCGCTGCGCGCACATCCCGTCCTCGGCGAGGGCGAGGCGATGCAGACCGAGCGTCTTGGCCGGCTGTTCCTCCATGAATCGACCGAAGTGCAACGCTGGTGGGCCGTCGGCCCCTTCCGCGCCGGTGTTGCCTCTTTTGTGGACACCGGACGCACCTCCAGGCGTCTTCTCGGCGATCCGTTCACCGACGTGGACGCCGGCGTGGGCCTCCGTGGCGCGTATCCGGGACGCGCCGGCGCCCTTCGTCTCGATTGGGCGCACGGTCTGCGCGACGGCAACGACGCCGTGTCCGTGGTCTATACGGCGGACATCGGCCGCTAGGGACGACAGACCGTCGAACTCGCCCGCGCACCGTGTTAAAGTACCGGCTCTTCCACGCCAACTCAGGGGGCCCCATGTTCCGGTGCGCGACGGTGCTCGTGTGTCTCGCGACGACGGCTGTGTTGCTCGTGCCTCCGTCCGCCGGGGCGCAGTACTTCGGCCGGAACAAGGTGCAGAGCGCGCGGCTCGAGTTCCGGACGCTGCAGACCGAGCACTTCGACATCTATTACTACCCTGAAGAAGAACAGGTCACGCGCGAGGCCGCGCGCATGGCCGAACGCTGGTACGCGCGCTACGCGCAGCTGCTCGACGACACCTTCACGCACCGGCAGGCGATCGTCCTCTACGCCAGCCATCCCGACTTCACGCAGACCAACGTCAGCTCCGCAACCGTCGACGAGGGCACCGGCGGGTTCACCGAGCGCATCAAGTCGCGCATCGTCATGCCGTTCGCGCCGGGCCTCGGCGAGACCGATCACGTCCTCGGCCACGAGCTGGCGCATGCGTTCCAGATTGACATCGCGAAGCGCGAGCACCAGAACGCGTTCGACCTTCCCGGCTGGTTCATCGAAGGGATGGCGGAGTACCTGTCCCTCGGTCCGTCGAACGCGCTCACCAACATGTGGCTGCGCGACGCGAAGCAGCATCACCGGCTGCCGACCATCGAGCAGCTCGAGAACCCGCGCTACTTCCCGTATCGCTACGGCCACGCCTTCTGGTCGTACCTCGGCGACACCTTCGGCGACGAGATCGTCGGCAAGCTGCTTCGGTCCAGGGCGCACGGCGTCGTCGCGCGGCTCGAGGAAGCGACGGGGAAGACCCGCGACGAGCTGACCCGCGACTGGCACGACTCGATTCCGATGGACGACGGCCCCGATCTCGCGGTCACGCCGCGCGCGATCGTGACGTCCACCGACGGCGGCCGCGTGCACGTGGCGCCGGCGATCAGCCCCGACGGGCGCCGCATCATGTTCGTGTCGGAGCGCGATCGCCTGTCGCTCGACCTCTTCATGGCCGACGCCGCCTCGGGCGCGGTCGTGAAGAAGGTGATCAGCACGGCTGCGGATCCGCACTTCGACAGCCTGCAGTACATCCAGTCCGCCGGCGCGTGGGACTCCGCCGGCCACCGCTTCGTTCTCGCGGCGGTCATCGACGGCGCGCCCTCGCTGAGCATCGTCGACACCAACGGCGCGTCGCCGCGGCGCGACATCCGCCTCAAGGGGCTCGGAGAGATCTACAACCCGAGCTGGTCGCCGGACGGGAAGCAGATCGTCTTCTCCGCGATGAAGGGCGGCGTGTCGGACCTGTTCGTCTACAACCTGGCTGACAGCGCGCTGACGCAGCTCACCAACGACGAGTTCGCGGACCTGCACCCGTCGTGGTCGCCCGACGGCAAGACCATCGCGTTCGCGTCCGACCGGTTCACGACCTCGCTCGACGAGCTGCGGTTCGGCGCCGTCCGCGTGGCGCTGCTCGACGTGGCGACGCGGATCATCCGCCCGCTGACCGCATCGACGGACGGCGGAAAGCAGATCAGCCCGCAGTGGACGCCCGATGGCAAGGCGCTGTACTACGTCGCGGACCCCGACGGCGTGAGCAACATCTATCGCGTCGAGCTCGGGTCGGGAGGCATCCGCCGCGTGACGTCCGAACGCGGCGGCATCAGCGGCATCACGGCGACCAGCCCGGCGCTCGCCGTCGCCTCGACGAGCGGCAAGCTCGCGTTCAACGCCTATCGCAACGGCCGGTACGAGATCCAGACGCTCGAGCAGGCGAGCGCCGAGAACGCACCGGTCATCACGGCAGGCGTCGCGACGCGGACCGCCGCCACGCCCGGCCCGCTCGGCAAGCTCACCCAGTTGCTGGCGAACGCGCGCATCGGGCTGCCCGCCAGCGGCGAGTTCCTGACGTCGAAATACGACGATCGGCTTCGCATCGAATCGATCGCGGAGCCGTACGTCGGCGCGGCCGTCGGCGGCGACGGGATGGTCGGCGGCGTCCTGCGCGCGAACTTCGGCATCACCTTCGGGGACATGCTGCGCAACCGCCAGCTGCAGACGATCGTGCGGGTCGGGACCAGCAAGGACGACTACGCGGCGCAGGTCGCGTACATGAACCGGAAGGGGCGGCTCAACTGGGGATTTGTCGGCGGCTTCATCCCGGCGCGCTTCTATGGCGCGAAGCGGTCGATCAGCCGCGCCCCGACGCTCGTCACGCAGGAGTACTCGAACCTGCGTTACACGCACGAGTTCGCGAGCCTCACTGCCCGCTACAACGTCAGCCGCGCGAGCCGCTTCGAATTCCGCGGCGGCGCGCGGCGCACCGGCTACGGCTGGCAGACGGTGACGCGCGTGAGCGACACGACGGAGCACAAGCTCCTCACGCACGTCGTGCAGGAGCTGCCGGGAGCGCCGGCGGTGTTTCTCGGGGAGATGCAGGCGGCGTACGTGCGGGACACGGCGGTGCTGGGGCCGACGAGCCCGGTCCTCGGCCAGCGTGTTCGCCTCGACATCGAGCCCGCCGTGGGCGGCCTGATGTTCGCCGACGTCCGTCTCGACGCGCGGCGCTACTTCATGCCGGTGCGGCCGGCGACGCTTGCCGTGAGGCTTCAGCACACCGGGCGCTACGGGCGCGACGCGCGCGACGTGCGCCTGACGCCGCTGCTGCTCGGCCTGCAGACGCTGGTGCGCGGCTACGACCTGAGCACGTTCGGCGCGGAGCGGTGCGGGCGCACCGCGACGAGCTGCTCGATGATCGATCAGCTCTCGGGAAACCGGTTCGCGGTGATGAACGTCGAGGTGCGCGCCCCGCTGCTCGGACTGCTCACCGGCAACCTCGACTACGGCCGGTTGCCGATTGAAGGGTTGATCTTCGTCGACGGCGCCATGCTGTGGACGCCGCATCCGAACGGTCCGCTCGAGCGCGATCGCTTCAGCAGCGTCGGCGCCGGCGTGCGCGCGAATCTCGGCGGCTTCGTGCTGGAGACGACGGGCGTGCGGCCGTTCGACAAGCCGCAGAACGGCTGGACGGTCAGCTTCCTGATCCGGCCGGGATTCTAGGCAAGGCGGACCTGAAGGTCCGCCTCTCCGATCGTTCGGCTTCTACTTCGGCTGCTCGCACGGCTCTCCCGCGAGCACCGCCAACAGCACCAGCGGACGGTTGCCTCGCCGAACGATAGCGTGGCTCGTGTTTCTCGGGATCGACACGTAGCTGCCCGCTGCCAGCGACGTCTCGCGGCCGTTGAGCCTCACGGCTCCCTGCCCGGCCACGACGTAGTACTCGGTCTCCGCGCCGTCGTACAACCGCTCCGCCTGATCCTGGTTCAGCACGACGAGCGTGGTTCTCGTGTTGCCACTGCACGAGACGAGCGTCTCACGGCGCGCCTGGTTTCCGGCCAACTGCTTCTCGGCCAGATCGACGATCGACAGGACCAGCGGCATTCCGGGTGGACCGACGTCGGCCTGAGGCTTCGCCGGCGCCGGCGCGGGCGCGGGCGGCGGCGGCGCGGGAGGAGCCGCCGGCGCGGGATTCAACATGACCTCGACGCCCGTCGGCTGGCCGGCGCGTACGACGACCTCGCGTTCGAACGAGATGACATCGTCGCCATCGAACCGCACGCGGTACGTACCGGGCTGCATCCCGACGAAATTCACCTGGCCGCTGTTGTCGGTCTCGCCGCGGCGATCCGATGGGCCCGCAATCGTCACGTGAATCCTGGGAATCGGCAGACCGCGCGGGTCGGTGATGGTGATGGCGATGCCGGCGCGGGACGCCGGAGGTACGGGGGCGGGACGTCGGGCGGGCGCGGTCTGCACGGGCGGCGCGGCACCCCGCGCCTGCGCGAACGACGCGCCAGCCACGAACAACAAGCTGAAGCAGAACAGCATGCTCGTGCGCATACGCATATGGAAATTATGCCTCGACCGCTTCCGTGCGGGGGCCACTCAACAGCAGCCAGGCACCCAGCACGAGCGTCGCGATCATCACGACGCTGCCGGCGACGTGGACGCCCATCCCGAGTGTGTGGTCGAGGTGCAGCCAGCCCAGGCGGCCGAGAATTCCCTCCCAGTCATGGCCTTCCACCTCAGCACCAGTGCCGCCTCCGAGCAGCGGCATCTGCAGCGCCCGCGCATCCGCGATATACGGCGCGACATCGACCAGGCTTTCCCCGGCCCACCAGCCGCAGGCCGCGGCGCCGAACCAGTCGTCGCGTCTCGCCAGGGCGCCCGCGCAGACGATCGGGACGATCACCTGGAAGAGCGAGCCGCCCAATATCGTCAGAAACTCGCCAAATGGCGTGAAGAGGATGTGGCCGGCCTCGTGGAAGGGGAGGTTCACGAGGTGGAGGAACGACCCGTTCATGCGAGACCAGTCGAGCGGATGGGGGACGAATTGCCAGGTCCACCAGGCGAGGAGGGCGAGCAGGAGCGCGCGTCCCATTGCTGGCTGCGCGGACCGCGTCCGCGGTCCGCGCTGGGCGCTCGTCACATGAGGCAGTATAATCAGCGCGGCCGCCAGGGGTATCCCAAACACAAGTGGGGATTGAGAAAGACCCTTGGAACCTGAACCGGTTTAGACCGGCGGAGGGAGCGCGGCGATCCTTCAGATCCCGCCTCCGATTTCACATGATTGATTTCGAGACTGCCTATCCGAGCTCGCGCAAGATCTACGAAGAGCGCACCACGCGCCTGACCGCCGACGGACCGGAGACAACGCTGCGCGTGCCGCTCCGCGAGGTGGCGCTCACCGGCGGCGAACCGCCCGTGCGGCTCTACGACACCAGCGGTCCGCAGGGGCACGACGTCCGCGCGGGGCTGCCGAAGCTGCGCGAGGAGTGGGTTGCCGCACGGCGCCGGTCCGGCTTCGTCGGCACGCAGCTCTACTACGCGCGCCGCGGCGAGGTCACGCCCGAGATGGAGTTCGTTGCCGCGCGCGAAGGGCTGCCGGCGGACTTCGTGCGCGCGGAGATCGCGCGCGGGCGCGCCATCATCCCGTCCAACATCAACCACCTCGAGCTCGAGCCGATGATCATCGGCCGCAACTTCCTGGTGAAGATCAACGCCAACATCGGCAACTCCGCGGTGAAGTCGTCGATCGAGGACGAAGTCGAAAAGCTGCAGTGGGCGACGCTCTGGGGCGCCGACACGGTGATGGACCTCTCGACGGGCCGCAACATCCACGAGACGCGCGAGTGGATCATCCGCAATTCGGCGGTGCCGATCGGCACGGTGCCGATCTACCAGGCGCTCGAGAAGGTCGGCGGCCGGCCCGAGGACCTGACCTGGGAGGTGTACCGCGACACGCTCATCGAGCAGTGCGAGCAGGGCGTGGACTACTTCACCGTGCACGCGGGCGTGCTGCTGCGCTACGTCCCGCTGACGGCCGCGCGCGTGACCGGCATCGTCTCGCGCGGCGGATCGATCATGGCGAAGTGGTGCCTCGCGCACCACCGGGAGAACTTCCTCTACACGCGCTTCGCCGAGATCTGCGAGATCATGCGCGCCTACGACGTCTCGTTCTCGCTGGGCGACGGCCTGCGGCCCGGTTCGATTGCCGATGCGAACGACGAGGCGCAGTTCGCCGAGCTGAAGACGCAGGGCGAGCTCAACGACATCGCGTGGAAGTTCGACGTCCAGGTGATGAACGAGGGGCCTGGCCACATCCCCATGCATCTCATCAAGGAGAACATGGAGAAGCAGCTCGAATGGTGCAAGGAAGCGCCGTTCTACACGCTCGGTCCGCTGACGACCGACGTCGCCCCCGGCTACGACCACATCACCTCGGCGATCGGCGCCGCGATGATCGGCTGGTACGGCACCGCGATGCTCTGCTACGTGACGCCGAAAGAGCACCTCGGCCTCCCGAACCGCGACGACGTGAAGGCGGGCGTCATCGCCTACAAGATCGCCGCGCACGCCGCCGACCTCGCCAAGGGGCATCCGCGCGCGCAGGCGTGGGACGACGCGCTGTCGAAGGCGCGGTTCGAGTTCCGGTGGGAGGATCAGTTCAACCTCGCGATGGATCCGGTGACCGCGCGCGCGTATCACGACGAGACGCTTCCGGCCGAGGGCGCGAAGGTCGCGCACTTCTGCTCGATGTGCGGTCCGAAGTTCTGCTCGATGGAGCTGACGCAGCAGGTGCGCGACTACGCGGCGAGCCACGACCTGACGAGCACCGACGCGCTGCGCGAGGGGATGCGCGAGAAGTCGGCGGAGTTCAGGAAGGCCGGCGAGATCTACGTGAAGAACTGAGCGAGGACCTGGAGGATTCCATGGTGGAACGACGGGACGTGATCGGCGGCGGACTGGTTGCGGGGCTGGCGGCCGCGTTCGGCGCACCGGCGGCCGCGCAGGCGCGGCGCGAACCGGCAGATGACGCGCCGGAACTGAAGGTCGCCGAGGCCATCGACAAGCTGCGCGAGTCGATCGCACGCGAGAACGACAGCGCCGACGTGGCCCAGATTCGTGCACAGCAGCGCACCTTCCTCAAGGCCAACCAGAAGTTTCCCGACTACATGGACGTGGGCATCGACGTGTGGGAGCGGATGCACGACTGGCACGTCCGGACGCGCCAGCCGCTCAATATCGCACGCACCGCCGACGGACGTTACGGAATGGTATTTGGTGTCACAACTCTGCTGCTGCTGCCGCAGCAGGTCGGCGGCTACATCTCGTGGGGATACGACAATCGGTAGTTAACGCGCAGATACGCCGGGCGGCGCGGGGACGATCATGATGAGCGACGGGAACCGCGCCGGCTGCGCACCGGGCTTCGGGTTGGGATAGCCCTGCGACCCGCCGAACGTCCAGTCCTTGATCGTCACGCCGGGCGGAAACGCCATCGTCTCGTCGTTGAATTTACCGATTTCGAACATGTGCGTCGGCGGTTCTTGGAAGACTAAATTCCCCTTTTCCCTCAATTGCGTCCGGTAGTAGGTGACCAGATCTGCAAAGGCCGCGGTCGTCCCGAAGATGTAATAGCGCTGGGCACGTCCGGCGTCGTACGACGCGATGAACT
>Ga0070705_100001484_pt1 | contig 12398 bp, 11 predicted proteins | sample KBSK5253metaG_FD_65455 | JGI IMG/M metagenome (GOLD analysis project Ga0070705, IMG submission 65455) | Corn, switchgrass and miscanthus rhizosphere microbial communities from Kellogg Biological Station, Michigan, USA - KBS K5-25-3 metaG | ecosystem: Host-associated > Plants > Roots >... | reverse complement strand
GAAGCCGAGCGCGGGGAGTGCGAAGGCGCTGGCGGCAACAGCGCCGAGCGCGTGGGTGCTGGCGCCCATGAAGCGGCGCCGGGTGACCGTCTCGCCCTCGAATGCGCCGGGAATGCCGCGGTCGGCGGTGTAGGGCGAGCTCTTCTTGTATCTGTCGTCAGCCACGGTTCTGCGGGGTGTTCAGCGGGGCGGTCGACTCGCGACCGCGGCCGGGAACCATACCGCCAACCGCCTGTGAAGCGTCGCACGCTTGGCGCGATCTGCGTGTGCGATTGCACACTTAGGACCTCTTCTCAGGCCGACGGCGCGAAGGCCGCCACCGCGGCCTTCCACGCGGCTGCCGCGCGCGCCTCGTCCTCGTCAGCGTGCGCGCAAGCACACTCCGCGATCAGATCCGCGAGGCGGGCGACGGCGTCGAGGTCGCCGACGGCCACCAGCTCGGCGAGCGCGAGCGCGTACAGGCGGTCGCCGCCGAGCAGTGCGAGGTCAGGATCGGCGTCGTCGACAACGCGTCCGCCCGTGTAGTGGAGCCGGTAGCCCTCGCGCACGGCCGCAAGCGCGAGCGCGTACGGGCCGGGCGGCACGTCGGCGAGCAGCGGCTCGTCCGCAAGGGGGTCGCCGGGCGGGGCAGCGCGCAGGGCATCCGCGAGCAGACCGCCTTCGGCGTGCAGTGCATTGACCAGCCGTGCGGTGCCGCTCATGCGAGCGCCCTGAACGCGGCGGTCGCCGCCTCGCATGTCCGCTCGACCGCCGCCTCATCGTGCGCGAGCGATGGGAACCATGCCTCGAACTGGGAGGCCGGCGGGTAGACGCCGCGCGCGAGCAGCTCGCGGCACCAGGCGGCGTAGGCGTCGCGGTCGCAGGCAGCCGCGTCGGCGTAGTTCTGCACGCGGTCGCGGCGGAAGAAGACGGTCAGCAGCCCCGGAACGCTCACGACGTGCGCTCTGCCGAACCAGCCGCCGGCGCGGATCGCGTCGCGCAGGCCCTCGGCAAGCGTCTCGGTCGTTCTTGCGAGCGTCGCGTAGGCGGTCGCGTCGAGCAGCTCGAGCGTCGCGAGGCCGGCCGCTACGGCAAGCGGATTCCCGGACAGAGTGCCGGCCTGGTAGACGTCGCCGGCCGGCGCGATCCGCTCCATCAGCTCGCGTTTCCCGCCGTACGCGGCGGCCGGCAGCCCCCCGCCGATCACCTTGCCCATGATCGTGAGGTCGGGGATCACGCCGCTGCGCTCCTGCGCCCCGCCGGGCGCGACGCGGAAGCCGCTGATCACCTCGTCGAAGACCAGCAGCGCGCCGGTCGCGTCGGCGCGCTCGCGCAGCAGCTCAAGGAAGCCCGGCTTCGGCGGGACGAGCCCCATGTTGGCCGGGTAGGGCTCGGCGACGAGCGCCGCCAGCTCGTGCGCGCCGGTCGCGGTGACGAGCGCCTGCTCGTCGTTCCACGGCACGACGATCGTCTGCTTGGCCGCGGCCTCCGGGACCCCGGGGCTGGCGGGGATCCCCTGCGTCGCGAGGCCCGAGCCGGCGTCGGCGAGCAGCCCGTCGACGTGGCCGTGGTAGGCGCCGACGAACTTGAGGATCTGCTCGCGGCCGGTGGCGGCCCGCGCGAGCCGCAGCACGCTCATCGTCGCCTCCGTGCCGGAGGACGTCATCCGCACCATCTCGACGGAGGGCACGCGCGCGGCGATCTCGGCGGCGATCTCCACCTCACCCGGCGTCGGCGCGCCGAAGCTCGTGCCCTCGGCGGCCGCGCGCGACACCGCCTCGACGACGGCAGGGTGCGCGTGGCCAAGGATCAGCGGACCCCACGAGCAGACGTAGTCGAGATAGCGATTGCCGTCGACGTCGATCAGCTCTGCCCCCTCGCCGCGCGCGATGAACAGCGGATCGCGCCCGATCGCGCGCATCGCGCGAACGGGGGAGTTGACGCCGCCGGGCAGCAGCGCGAGGGCGCGCGCGTACAGCTCGGCGGACTTCGCGTCGGCGAGCGCTGGAGCGTCCTCAGACGCCCGCGTGCTCACGTTCCCAGGCCTTGAACTCGTCCGTGAAGTACAGGAGGCGGATCTTCTTGAACTCGGTCGAGGAGTAGAGCGTCGCGCGCTCCTCGATCCCGGTCATCTCGGCGATCGCGTCGAGGATCGCGTCGCACTCCTCTTTGCTGCGGCCGTGCGCCATCGTGAAGACGGAGTAGGGCCAGTCCGCGTAGGTCGGGCGCTGGTAGCAGTGCGAGATGCCGCGCACCGCGGCCATGCGGCGACCGATGTCAAGGATCTCCTCCTCCGGCACCTTCCAGACGCCCATGCCGTTGGCGGAGAAGCCTGCCCGGCGGTGGTAGAGGATCGCGGCGACGCGGCGCAGCAGGCCGCGCTCCTGCATGCCGGCGAGGTGGTCGAGGAAGCGCTCCTGCGTCACCCCCAGTTCGGTCGCGGCGGGTGCGTACGGCTCGGGGATCACCGGCATGTCGCCCTGCAGCGCCCGGATGACCGCGATGTCGAAGTCGTCGTAGGGCTGAGGTTCAAGCTCGACCGGGTCGGCCGCGACGGCAGCTCTCGCGAGGTCCTCGGTCGAGCCCTCCATCTCCAGGTCCATGCGGATCTTGAACAGCTTGAGCGTCGGCAGCTGGCGCACCGACTCGGCGCCGGCCTCACGCGCGAGCACCTCAAGCGTCCCGTCCAGCCCGAGCTTCGAGTCGGGCTCGGTCGCGATCGTGAACCACAGGTTGAACTCGTGGTTGCGCAGGTAGTTGTGCGAGACGCCGGGGTGCGCGTTGATGACGCTCGCGCCGCGGTGCGGGTTCTCCGGATCGACCTTCGCGGCGACGAGCATCGAGCTGTACCCGAGCGCGCGCGTGTCGAAGATCGGCGTGACCTGGCGGATGATGCGCTGGTCGAGCAGGTGCTGGACGCGCGCCATCGCCTGCTCCTCGGAGATCTCCGCCAGCTCGGCGACGCGCTTGTACGGCCGCGGCTCGATCGGGAACTTGCCCTGCATCAGGTTGAGCAGGCGCTTGTCGAGCTCCTCCAGCGGAATCGCGGCGCCGTGCTTGCGGCTGCGCAGCTTCGGCGTGGCCGTACTCGGATCGGTCAGTCCATCTCTGACAGCCATCTGGCGGCGTCCTTCGCGTGGTAGGTGATGACGGCGTCGGCGCCGGCGCGGCGGATCGACGTGAGCACCTCGAGCACGGTCGCCCGCTCGTCGAGGGCACCGGCCGCGGCAGCGGCCTTCACCATCGCATACTCGCCGCCGACGTTGTACGCCACCAGCGGCATGCGCGTCTGGTCCTTCACGCGGCGAATCACGTCGAGGTACGGCAGCGCTGGCTTGACCATCACGAGGTCCGCCCCCTCCTCGACGTCCTGGAGGACCTCGCGGACGGCCTCGTCGCCGTTGGCGGGATCGAGCTGGTAGCCGCGACGGTCGCCGGTGGCGGGCGTCGAGTCGGCCGCCTCGCGGAACGGGCCATAGAAGACGGACGCGAACTTGGCGGAGTAGGCGAGGATCGGCAGGTCGGCGAAGCCCTCATCGTCGAGCGCCGCGCGGATCGCGCCGACGCGTCCGTCCATCATGTCGCTCGGGGCGATCAGGTCGGCGCCGGCGCGCGCGTGCGAGACGGCGGTGCGAGCGAGCAGCGGCAGCGTCGCGTCGTTGTCGACGGTGTCGTGGTCGGTCCGCAGAACCCCGCAGTGTCCATGCGAGGTGTACTCGCACAGACACAGGTCCGGGATCACGAGCAGCTCCGGCAGCTGCTCCTTGATCGCGCGGGTCGCGAGCTGCGCGACGCCCTCGTCGTCCCACGCGCCGGAGCCCTCCTCGTCCTTGTGCGCGGGGATCCCGAACAGCATCACGGCGGGGATTCCGAGCGCGGCGGCCGCGGCCGCCTCCTCGACGACGTGCTCGATGCTCAGCCGCTCGATCCCGGGCATCGTCGAGATCGGCTCGTGGCGATCGGCGCCGTGCGTGACGAACAGCGGCAGGATCAGGTCGCCGGCGTCGAGGCGCGTCTCACGGACGAGCCCGCGCAGCGCGCCGGTGCGGCGCAGCCGGCGCAGACGGGTGGCGGGGAAAGGCATGCGGTTTGCAGGATATCCGTGCGCGCGCAGCGGTCAGCCGAAGCGGCGGCCGACCGCCACCCGCGCGAGCGCCGTGTAGGCAACCGCAAGCGCGGCCAGGTGCGCCAGCGGCGTCCAGAGCCCAACGTCCGCGTCGTTCAACGCCGCGTCCAACGCCTGCAGGGTCGCCTTGAACGGGAACAGCGCCGATACGGCTCGCACGACGTCGTAGAGCCCGGCCGACACCGCGCCGCTCGGCACCAGCGCGAGGAACGTGATCGGCAGCGACAGCAGGAACGCGAGCAGCGACGCTGCGCGCACCTCGCGCGCGAGCCCGCCTATCGCAACGCCGAGTGCGGCGAACGCGACGGCGCCGGCGGCGAGCGCGAGCAGCCACTGCGGGAAGCGTCCCCAGTCGAGCTCGATGAAGAAGCCGCCGAGTGCGATCAGCATCACGAGCGTCACCGCAAACGCGCACAGCGCAGCCAGCGAGATTTTCTCCGCGAGCAGCCCGAGCCGCGTGACGAGCCCGCGCACGAGCCGCGAGAAGGCATGTTCCTCCCGCTCCAACGCGAGCAGGCCGGCGGCCAGCAGCAGCGTCAGGAACATCAGCGAGACGGTCACCGAGATCGCGGCGGCGAACGTGTCAAGGGGCGTGCGTCTGCCGCCGACGATCGTCTGTCTGACCCTGACCGGTTGCCCAACCGATCTCAGCACGTCTCTGGAGCGGCCAAGGTTTTCGATCGCGATCTGCCCGAACTGCGCGACTTGGCCCAGCGACGTGCGCAGCGGCGATCTGGGCGGCAGCGCAGCGATCGCGCCCGTCGTGATCGTGTGCGCGTTCCTCAAGCCGAGGATGTGGAGGTCGCGCCCGAGCACGGTCAGGCTGCCGCCGTCGAGCAGCAGCCTCAGGTAGCCGGCGGTCGCTTCCTGGAAGCGGCGCGAGAGCGCCACGTTGGCGTCCGCCATGCGCGCTTTGAGGATCGAGTCGATGTAGCGCTGCTTGACGGCGTCCTCGCCGTTGTAGAGCACGTCGATCGTCGGCTGCTGCCGGCCCGTCGCCAGCTTCTGCGTGATGTCCGCCGGCAGGATCAGCGCGCCGAGCACCTTGCCGTCCTTCACGAGCCGGCGCGCCTCGGCGCGGTCGCGCGCTCTCACGACGTTCACCGATCTCAGCAGCTCCGGCAGGTACTCGTCGGCGTTGAGTCTCGAGCCGGCGACGTTGAAGCTGCGCGCCTGTCTGGGGATCTCGTTGACGATTGCGATCGTCGGCTTGCCGGGCCCGCGCGAGAGCGCGAAGCCGATCAGCAGCGCGATCGCGATCGGGTAGATCACGAGCAGCGCCACCAGCAGCGGCGAGCGGCGCAGGATCGTGAGGTCCTTGAGCAGGAGCCAGCGCATCAGTGGGCCACCATCAATGCCCCCGCTCGCGCAGGAACTGCACGAACGCCGTCTCGAAGTCGCGCGGGCCGGCGGCCTCGCCGCCGCTCGACTGCACAGCCGCGGCAAGCTCGGCAGCGGTGCCGGCGAACAGCAGCTCGCCGTCGGCCAGCACGAGCACGCGGTCGGCGTAGCGCTCGGCCTCCTGCACGTCGTGCGTCGAGAAGATCACAGCGGTTCCGCGTTCCGCCTGCTCGCCGATGAACGTCCACAGGCGCGCGCGCTGGCGCGGGTCAAGCGATGCGGATGGCTCGTCCAGCAGCAGCACCGGCGGCTCGGCAAGCAACCCGATCGCGATGTTCACACGCTGCCGGTTCCCGCCCGAGAGCGTGCCGAGCTCGTCGCCGGCGCGGTCAGCGAGGCCCGTCTGCTCGAGCATCCGCGCGACGACCGCCTTCACGTTCGCGACCTGCTCCAGGCGCGCGAACAGGCGCAGGTTCTCCGCCACCGACAGCTTCGAATAGACGGCCGGCTGCTGCGGGACCCACCCGATCTCACGCGGGGAGCGCGTGACCTCGCCCGCCTCCGGCTGCTGGATGCCGGCGAGGATCGACAACAACGTGGTCTTGCCGGCGCCGTTGGGTCCGATCACCGCGACAAGCTCGCCGGGCGCCGCGGCGAAGCCGACCTCGCGCAGCGCGACGCGCTCGCCGTAGCGCTTCGTCAAGCCGGTCGCGGCGAGTGCGGCCGGCATCGCTCTCTGCGTCGCCACAGATGTGGGCACGCGCCTAGCCTACGGTGGCGGCGACCGCGGGGGGTGCGGAAGGCAACGCGGACGAGCGCCCGCCAGCAATCCGATATACACCGCGAAGATGAGCCGACCGGTGGCAATCCTGTTCGTCGGCGACATCGTCGGCTCGACTGGTCGGCGCCTGCTGCTCGCGCTGCTGCCGGGCCTCGTCGAGCAGCACGCGATCGACTTCGTCGTCGTCAACGGCGAGAACGCCGCCAACGGGGTCGGCATCACGCCGAAGATCGCCGACGCCTTCTTCGACGCCGGCGTGGACGTGATCACGCTCGGCAACCACACCTACCGCCAGAGAGAGATCTACGGCTACCTCGACGCGCATGAGCAGATCCTGCGACCGGCGAACTTCCTCAGAAGCCAGCCGGGGCACGGCTGGTGCGTGGTCGAGCGCGACGGCGCGCGACTCGGCGTCGTGAACCTGTCGGGCAACCTCTACATGAAGGCCGGCCACCCGGCCTTCCCGCACGCCGATGCGGCGCTGCACGCGCTGCGCGGCGAGGTCGATCACGTCGTCGTCGACATGCACGCCGAGGCGACAAGCGAGAAGGTCGCGATGGGCTGGCACCTCGATGGGCGCGCGACCGCCGTCGTGGGAACGCACACGCACGTGCCGACGGCCGACGCGCGTGTGTTGCCGAACGGCACCGCATACGTCACCGATGTCGGCATGACGGGCGCACGCGGCGGCGTGATCGGCGTCAAGCGCGAGCAGGCGCTTGAGGCGCTTGTGACGCACATGCCGGTGAAGTTCGAGCCGTCGGAGCTTGATCCGTGGCTGCATGCGGTTGTGATCCGGACCGCGTCAGATCCGCTGCGCGCCGACGGGATCGAGCAGCTGCTCGTTCCCGCCCCGCCCGGCTTTTGCTGACCCGACGCTGGTGCCGACCTGCTCGGCGACGCGCGCCTGCGCCTCCGGATCGCCGAGCCGCCCAAGCAGCGCGACGAGCACGAGCGGGAAGAACCACACAACGTAGAGGAAGAACCAGTAGTCGAGCCCGAGCTGGAGCGCGATCAGCACGGCCGCGCCGCAGGCCGCCATCTGCGTCAGCGTCGGACGCCGCGGCCACACGCCGACAAGCAGCGCGAGCAGGACCGCGCCGGCTTGCACGACCAGCTGCAGCGTGTCGAGTCCGCTCCACAGCCCCCAGATCGAGAACGGCGACTCGCGGTCATGCTGGAACGCGATCGTGTGGTCCCAGAAGGTGCGCAGATCGGCTCCCAGGATCACCGGCAGCAGGGCGACGCTCGCCGTAAACGCGAAGCCGAGCGCGTAGGCGACGAACGAGACCGGTCCGGGGCGCAGCCAGCCGCGCGGCGCGTCGCGCGGGGTGCGCGCGAACAGCGGCGCGAGCGCGAGCGGCGCGAACTTCGTCAAGCCAGCGAGCGCGGCGCTCGCTCCGCGTGCGAACGGCCTCCCCGCCGCGAGCAGCGTGACGACGAGCAGCAGCGCGACGAGCGCGTCATTCGAGTTCGTCGAGGAGGCGTAGAGGGTGAACGGATACGCCGCCCACGCGTACGCGAGCACGATGCCCAGCGACGGCCCGCGGATGCGCCGGCCGAGCAGGAACAGCGCGCCGATCGTGAGCAAGTCGAAGAAGACGGCCGCTGCGTGCGCCGCCGGCAGGTCGTCCCATCCGCCGCTCCACGGCCAGATCCGCTCGAACGGCACGTACGCGTAGTAGTTGACCGGGCCGTACGTGTCGCCCGAGGCGTCGTCCTTGGGCCAGCTGTTCGCGTACAGCGGCTGGCCGTGCACGAGCCGATGCGCGCCGATCACGCCCGAATAGCCGACGTCGATCACGTTCGAGTTCGTGACGTTCAGGCCGATGCGGAAGCCGATCAGGAATACGAGGCCGACGGCGAGCCACGAGACGGGCACGAGCAGCCGCAGCGGTTGCGGACCACCGGCTTCGCCGGCGGTGCCCCCGCCACGGCGTGCGACGAGCAGCATGCGGACGAGCAAGTACGCCAGTAGTGGATAGATGAGCGGCGTCGCGAGACCGATCCGCGCGGCGTTGAAGTACGCGAGCGAGACGGAGAAGCCGAGCAGCACGATAAGGTCGAGGTGGAGCCAGCTCGGGCGCCAGCCACGCCGGCCGGTCCGCTGGCGCGCCAGGAACGGCGCGAGGAACAGCAGACACATCGGGATCCAGACGTACCAAGCGTTCACACGCCGTCCGAACGCGCCGTCGTAGCCGCGCGCCATCGTCCACGGCACCTGGTAGCCGGTCCACGCTTCGAGCACCGCGCCGCTCGCGTCGTCGATCGTCACCTGGCCGATCTCCCTGCGGTCTCTCGCCGTGAAGATCGACACCTGCCACTGTGTTGCGCCTTTCGTATACGCGGTTGGGTAGGCGCCGCGATGCTCGCGTCTGATGCGTTCGATCTTCGGGACGCGCTCGGCGAGCGCGATCGCGCGCTTCGACGTGAGCCGATGGCCCGGCGGCGGGATCGAAGGACTCGGCGGCGTTGTCAGCGCATTTGGGTCGGTGCTCGTCGGTGCAAGGCCGCTCACCGGCGAGCTGGCCGAGGGCGCGAGCGTTGGCGCGGTCAGCCCGTTGGTCGCCGCAGCGCTGCTCGCGCAGAGTGCCGCGAGCAGCAGGACCGCCGCGGCGATCCGCGCCGCGGCGCGCGTCATTCGCCGAAGCTCCAGAGCTTTTGGGCGAGGAACGAAAACGGCGTCGCGGTGACGATCGCGATGGCCTGGGCGAGCACCTTCGGCAGGTCCGCGTCCTCCACCAGCAGCAGGAGCACGCCGTACGAGAACAGGAACGCCACCGCACTGACGGCAAAGAAACGCGCTGCCTGGAAGCCCGCGTGGCCGTCGCGCGCGTCTTCGAATGTCCAGTGGCGGTTCCACCAGAAGTTGTTCGCGACGGCGACGAGGAACGCGAGCACCCCAGCGACTTTGTAGTCGATCCCGAGCTGGAGCGCTGCGGTGTAGACCGCCAGGTTGACGGCATAGCCGCTCGCGCCCACGAGCGCGAAGCGCACGAGCTGGAGCCAGTTGGCCGGATGCCGCAAGCCGTGCCGCACGCGGTGGTGCAGCGGCAGCGCGACGGCGGATGCCTCGTCCCGCATCGGGACAGGGTACCCCCCGCGGCCGGTCGGCTCGGCGGCAGCCCGCGGCCGCTCAGGCGTCGAGCCCGAAGTGCTCGGTCACAAGCGGGACCATGTCCTGCAGCGCCCACTGCTCGCGTGCATCGCGCGTCGGATGCGCGTCGAGCCCGCACCACAGCAGCGCGCCGAGCGAGTCGCTCTTGTGCAGCGAGCCGTGGCTGCCGCCGCCGAGATGGTCGGCGCCGCCCCAGTCGACGAACTCGAAGCCGGGCGCGGCGCTCAGCAGCACGTCGCCGGCGGTTGGGCAGGTGAGCGCGGACCACACGCGGCCGAGCGCATCCGGGTAGTCGGGCGTCAGCAGACGGCCGTCCTCGATCCGTGCGTTCAGCGTCTCCAGCTGGCCGTCGACGCTCCAACGGCGCCCGCGCGGGTCCACAAGGTCCCCGCCGGGCGCGAAGCGCAGCTCGCCACGCTCGCCGACGATCGAGCCTTCGCGCGGCGCCGTCCTCCGCATCACGAGCTCGACGCCCGGGATCGTGCCCGCCTCGCGCGCGGCGCGGGCGATCAGCTTCGTGCGGCGCTCATCGTCGAGCACATAGATCATCGCGGAGCGCTGCGCGAGGCCGAGCGCGATCTGGCCGCCGCTGTCGGCCGCGAGCGCCTCGGCCGGATCCTCGTCGCGCGCGGCGCGCTCGCGCCGCGCGCGCGAGCCGTTCGCCCGCGGCTGCGCGACGTCCCACTCCTCGAACGCGAACGGCAGGTCGATGCGCCGCTCGACGGCCGCATGCGAGTGATCCGCCAGCACGATCATCGCGTGCTCCTCCAGGAAGCGCTCGAGCCCGCCGCCGGCGTGTACGAGCCGCTCCAGCTGGCGGTCGGCGTTCGCGATCGAGGCGACTTGCGCATGCGGCCCGTTGCGGTGCGAGAAAGCGTCGTTGTCAGGCAACGAGAACAGCAGGAAGTCGAACAGCTCGTGCTCGACCAGATGCGCGCCGACGCAGCCGCTGTGCTGGTCGCGCTGACCCGGCATCCCGAGCTGGCCGCGGCAGCCGGTGCGCCGGCTCGCAAACAGATCCGCGTAGAACAGCTCGCGCGGCCCCATCACCGAGTCGCGGAAGACCGCTCCGGCGATGCGCGCGAGCGCCGTCTCGTTCGCGAGCTGGTGGCGATGCCGGCCGCGGTAGATGAGATAGGTCGTGCCGGCGGTGCGCAGACCGGCGTCATCGAGCCGCTCGAACACCGTCGGCACCTCGGGCGCGAGGTGGCGGCCGTTCATGTTGTAGACCGTGTCGGTGAGCGAGCGCAGCACGCCGGCGCGGCGGCTCGCGCCGAAGCTCGAGCCGTACTCGACGTAGCGCCGCTCGTCGCGGTCGTACCAGTTCATGCTCGGGATCCGATGCTGGTCCGGACCGGTTCCGGTCGCGATCGAGGCGGCGCAGACCGGCGTCACCGACGGAAACGCGGCGACGCAGTCGTCGACGTACGCGCCGCGCTCCATGATCGCCTGCAGGATCGGCGCGCGCCCCTGCTGCACCGCCCGCTCCAGCATCGCCGGCTTGAGCCCGTCGATGACCGTCAGGACGAGCTTGCGAGCGACCGGACCCCGCCCGCCCCTCACCGCAAGATGCGCAGGCCCGCGTATTTCTGCCCGGCGCGACGGCGCTGCTGGAGCAGCAGCCACAGCAGGAACGCGAGCGCCACCAGCGAGACGGGCGGCGCCAGGACCGACAGGCCTGCCAGCACGAGCCCGACGGCCTCGGCGTAGACCGGCAGCGTCGCAGCCGCCTCGCGATCGAGCCGTCTGCGTGTGCTGGCGAAGAAGCCGCGCGTCGCCGCCTCGGCGATCGCTGCGCACGCGATCCCGGCCGCGAGCCCGACCCCGAACGAGTACGTGTCGTCGGCGAGCGCACCGCCGAACAGCAGCGCCCCGAGCGCAAGCCCGATGCCGGCGACCGCCGCGCCGAACGGCCCGCTGGAGACGTCCTCGGGCGGATAGCGCCGCTCCATCGCGACCAGCACGATCACGCCGACCAGCAGCGCCAGCAGGAAGACGGGCTTCTCCATGAACGCGACGTCGGTGTGCTCGAAGTCGATGCCGGCGTCGCCGCGTGCGAGCGCGCAGGTCAGCAGCGCGGGCAGAAATGGGCGCAGCCCGACGGCCAGCGCGAGGCCGATCCCGGTGCAGATGGCGAGGAAGAGCGTCATGCGGTGCGGTAGCTTGGCTGCATGACGATAGCCGAGCGCGACAGGCTTCCGAGTCGACGCGGCGAAGATCTTTCCATGCCCGTGAGCTGCGAGCCGCCGCGATGACCGGCCGTACGCCGCCGCGCTCGACCGCGCACGACCTCGCGCGGTATGCGGGGTTGTTTGCACAGCGCACGAAGGTCATGAAGTCCTCCGCGATGCGCGACTTGATGGCGCTGACCGAGCGCGCGGAGGTCATCTCGCTCGCCGGCGGGATGCCGGACACGTCGACCTTCCCCCCGGACACCTACGCGGCGCTGATGGCGCGCGTGGCGCAGGAGGCGTGCGCGAGAGCCCTGCAGTACGGGCCGACGGAGGGCTTCGCGAGCGCGACGCGCTGCATCGCCGAGGTGATGGCCGCGGAGGGCATGGCCGTCGACGAAGGCGAGCTGCTCGTTACGACCGGCGGGCAGCAGGTGATCGACCTCGTCTGCAAGACGCTCGTCGACCCGGGCGACGTGATCGTTGCCGAGGCGCCGACTTACCCGGGCGCCGTGCCGACGTTCTGCTCCTACGAGGCCGACGTTGTCCAGGTCGAGATGGACGAGGACGGGATGCGGATCGACGAGCTCGAGCAGACGCTCGAACGCTTGGAGCGCGAGGGCCGGCGCCCGAAGTTCATCTACACGATTCCGACGTTCCAGAATCCGGGCGGCGTGACGATGTCGCTGCCGCGCCGGCAGCGGCTTGTGCAGGTTGCGCACGAGCGCGAGCTGCTCGTGCTGGAGGACAACCCGTACGGCCTGCTGCGCTTCGAGGGCGACCCGCTGCCGACGCTCTACGCAATGGACGGCGGCGAGTTCGTGATCTACCTCGGCACCTTCTCGAAGATCCTCTCGCCGGGGATCCGGCTGGGCTGGGCGG
>Ga0070705_100001473_pt1 | contig 12453 bp, 35 predicted proteins | sample KBSK5253metaG_FD_65455 | JGI IMG/M metagenome (GOLD analysis project Ga0070705, IMG submission 65455) | Corn, switchgrass and miscanthus rhizosphere microbial communities from Kellogg Biological Station, Michigan, USA - KBS K5-25-3 metaG | ecosystem: Host-associated > Plants > Roots >... | reverse complement strand
CTCCTCGGTGAAGGCCGACCCCGTCCCATTGCCGATGAACGAGCATCCGACGAAGATCACGCGCTTGCCGGCGGCCCGGACCTTGAATCCCTCCGACCCGGGCACCATGCGGTAGACGCCGCCGATGATCCGGATGTCCTTGCTGGGGACCTGGACGCCTTCCGGGCCGATCACGAACTCGCCGGGCCCGACAAGCAGCGTCCCGCCGCGGGCGGGGAGCCCGTCCATGGCGTCCTGGATCGACGAGAAGACCCGGTGCGTGGGCTTGAACAGGAACGTAATCCGGGTCCAGAGATCGCTGAGCCATTCTTTCATGAGGTTTCCTTCATGCCGTGGAGACCCCACCACATGGAGGAGTAGAAGAACTTCTCCGACTCGTCCTTGGTGCGGTTATGCGCCCTGGTGAGCGCCATATCCCAGTCCCACTTTTCGTCCATGGGGCCTCCTACTTTTCCTCGATCCGCGTCTTGATGTTCCGCTTCACGCACTGGACGGTCGACCGCAGATGGGTCTCGAGATTGACCCGCTGGGACATGATCCAGTTCTCGTCGGGCATCGGGCCGGGGAGCTCCTCCTCGTCGGCGACCGCCTTCAGGCAGCGGGCCCGCTCCTGGGCTTCCGCCGCATCCGCGATCCGCTTGAGGTAGCCCTCCATGCTTTCGCTGGGGATCACGCCGACCCGGTCGACCAGGTCGCAGAATTCCTTGTCCGTCACCGGGCCCTCCCGTGGCTGAAGAGCTCCGCGAGCTCGTCGTTCGCCTTGAGGACGGCCCGCTCACGGAGCGGAGTAGAGTCCTCGGGGTAGAAGTTCACGTAGGGCACGTCGCTGTTGTAGAGCTAGACCTTCCCGCCGAAGCCGAGCGACCCCTGGAAGCGCCACTCGAGGGTCCTCGAGGGATCCCAGCCGAGCACATACTGCACGAACATCGTGCGGTCCTGCTCATACTCCGACGCCCCGCAGCAGCGGATCAGGATGTCGTAGATCGTGCTCAGCGTGAGCCGATCCAGCTTTTCTCTCTTCTTCGCGCCCATGATCGTCACTCCGCCAGAGCCTTGTCGATCAGGATGGCCAGTTCCTCCTCGGGGCACTCGTCCCAGTCGGCCTGATCGCAGAACTTGGAGGAGGTGCCGATCGAGTACGTGGCCTTGATCGCCCTTGCGATCTTGAGGGCTTTTTCGCTCGGTTTCTTGTCGCTCATGACGACTCCTTGTACCTCACCCAGAGGACCACGCCGCAGCGGTGACAGACGCCCACGTAGAACCAGGTCGGCGCGCCGGCAACCGTCAGCTTCACGCCCGGGCACATGACCTTGGGCCCATCCGGCGCGCATTCGCAGGGGAGCATCCAGTCCCGCGCCGGGACTTTCATCTCGCCACGGAACCTCCAGAGACGGTCCATCGCGCGCGGGACGGACTCGTTGAATCCGCCGCTGTAGAACGCCTCCGCGATCCGCGTGGGCGGCGTGGCCTTCCAGGCGCGCTCGAATTCGGTCTGGGTCACTGGTTCCACCTCGCCGCCACGTCCAGGAGCTGCTCCCGGGCCTTGCTCGAGAGAATGAACTCCGGGAGATCCTTCGCCACGCCCTCGAGCCAGGCTTTCGGGTCCGGGACGGGACCGCCGAACTGAAGGGAATTGATGAAGTGCGGCAGGATCTCCCGATCGAGCCGCCCCTGCTTGGCTTCGTCGAGAAGACGCTTCGCGATCTCCACGTTCGTCATATCGCTACGCGAACGCCCCGCCGCACTTCGCGCAGGTCCCGGAAGCCTGCCCGACCTCTCCGCACTGGTCGCACTTCTTGAGGATCGGCTCCTGCGCGACGGCCACCGAGGCGGAGACGCCCATCCGGACCGTGACGCCGGGCGCGGGCGAGGATGGCGGCGCCTGCGGATGCTCCTTCAGATCCTGAGCAAGGAACATCTTGACCAGTTCCTTGGCCCGGGCGGTCAGCACCATGAAGTTTGCGACCTCGCGGCCTTCAAAGCACTCGTTCCCGATCCAGAGCAGGAACCGGGACATCTGGACGCCTTCCTTGACCCCGTACTGGCGGGCGGCCTTCTCTAGTTCTTCCATGCCGTGAAGTATACCGCGTATACGCGGGAGGTCAAGGGTTGAATGGTGCGCTAAAACGGCGGATGCTCATCGCCGCCGCAGTCGGAGCAGAGCCAGCCCTTCTCGGTTGGCTTCTCGTCCTTGGGGACGTAGAAATATCCGCCGCAGCCGGAGCAGAGGACCATCTTCGTTTCAGGCATCGCGACCTCAGTAGGAGACCAAGTTGCCCTTTCCGAATTTCCGGTCGAAGTAGTCCTCGTACTTCATCCAGCCGGTCTTGGTGTGGAATCCCCAGTGACGCTTCTTTCCGGTCATGACGAGCAGCGTCCAGGCCGGGCGGTCGAGGATCAGGCGATGGGCGTCGGCCGCGCGATGGCGCACGATGTTGCCGGGCCGGATCATCCTGGCGCCATTCGGAAGGATTTCGAGGTAGCCCGCCCAGAGGATGAGCGAGACGAAATTCCAGGGGTGATCGTGGCAGTCCGGATCCTCGTCGCTCCGGAGAATGTGGTGCAGCGTCAGCTTGAACCACTTGCACCGGAAGAGCCGGTATCGACAGAGGTACGGATCTCCAACCGCGTTCTCGATCACGAAGTAGAAGGGGTTCTCCTTCCGCTTCGGATAGAACGTCCTCCACAAGAAGTGGAAGAAGCGCATGAGAAGACGGTCGATCCAGTTCACGGACGGATGCCCCTGCTGCAGCCGCACTCGAGTGGCTTGCCGATGTTGAGCATCAGGCACAGATCGGTCGTGCAGGCCACCGAGTGACCGATCAGATCCGCCGTCGCCGTCATGCTCCAGTCCTGGTGCTCCGCCCTCTGAATGATCTCCCGGATCTCTTTGGCGGTCTTCACCGAAGGATGCATCGCCGCCGCCGCGGTCGCGCCAGACCCTTCGCTTGCGCCGGCGGCCGTGTAGAGATCCGCCTCGATCGTGATGCGGATCCGCGGAACACTGTCGATCCTGCGGGGAGACCTCACGATCGCCTGAAGGATGGATCCATTGGAAAGAAAGACTCCCTTGACGTTGCCTTCCTCAATCCCTCCGAACCAAAATCTCACCGCCTCAGGCATGGTGATCCTCTGATTCTCGCCCATGAGAGAGAGCACGGAGGCACTGGGATCCCGGTCGATGAGGATCTCGAGATAGCAGTCGTTGAGGAGCTTCAGGCCTTCCTCGGACGCCTCGAGCACTTCGACCTTGGGCGAACCGAGCAGAACCGCCTCGTAGACCTTCGACTTGGAAGACCACTCGATCGACTGCTCGGACCTGTCGATCGCGAGCTCCCCTTTGAAGAGCGTGTACGGGCCGACCTTGTCCATTGGGTAGGGGGCCTTGGTGGACATGTTCATCAGCTGCATGGGCGCGTTCTCCTATCCTTCAAGTTTCGGCTTCAGCCGTTTCCAGAGCAACTTCATGGTCTCGCGCCGGTGATCGCGCATCAGCTCGAGAAGCACCACCGCGGGGCCTTCGCGGGGCTTGATGCCACCCCTTTCCCACCGCCAGATCGTGACGGGGCTGACGCCCAGGAGCAGCGCGAAGTCGAGTTCACTCATACCGCCACGGATCTTGCGGATCTCCTTCGCCTCCATCATCGCTGCACGCTGCAGGCGGGCGCGGCGTAGGTGGCCCCGACCAGGCTCGTCTCGATCTCGACCTTGCCCCGCCCCGGCGGGATCTTCCGGACGGTGACCACGATGACCGAATCGTTCGGAATGAAGTACCCGAAGGTGGATCCGGGGATTACCCCACTCTCGTCGACCTGGTTGGCCAGATACGGGAGAATCGGATTCGAAAAGTCGAGCCCGTCATTGAGAATCGTCCCGCGGCTGACCTCAAGGTGATCGGTGAAGGCTTTATCAGGAACGACCATCTCGCCGTCGATCATGAGCGAGAACCGAGTGTCCTTGAGGTCTTCCAGCGTCAGCGGGCCAGAGGAGACGACCTTAAAAGAGATGCTCTGCATCAGAACGGCCTCGCAGACCAGCGACTTGCTGACGAGATCGTAGGTCTCGACCGCAAGTGCCGGGCTGTTTCTGTCCTCCCCCGTGTCGATCTTCACGGTCTGAGGGCGAGGATCTATCGCCTTGAAATTCAGAATGAAGGCTGAGTTTGTCAGGCGAGTGACGATGGCCACTCGATCCGGGAATCCCATGATCTGCTTCATCTTAGGCATCCATCAAAGCGCACTGGCCGCTGCAGTAGACCGGCACCCAGCTGGGAGGAAGAGCGTTTCCGCACTCCTCACGTTCGCACTTCCGAGTCCTGGCGTGGCCTTTGGGAAGCCAGCCCTTCTGGTCGCACGTCGCGCACCCGTGCCCGCCGCAGTCATGGCACTGGCCGGCGTCGGCCGGGTAGGCCTTGTCCTTGGGGATGTCCATCTTGACGCCTCCTGAAGCCTTCCAGTCTTCCCGCGTGATCCGCACCAGCATCATAGATGCTTCATGGGCTTCCTCGTGGCTCAACTCTCGATAGGAGATTCCATATTCTGACAGAATGGAAATCATCTTCTTCTGGGCTGGCCTCGAGATGGTGGCTATGAGCTTTAGAAATTCCTCTCCAAAGATTTTCCGCTGCAGAAGGCTAAAGCTCATGCCCTTACTCGTCTTTTAGATGAACTTTCACGACCGTGCCCAGGAGCTCATGCAGCACCCGCGCATCGCAGTTGTCGAGGAACGCGCCCGGCTGACTCCGATGGGCATAGCCGTCCCGGGCATCCTTGATCAGCTCGTCGACCCCAGCCCGGCATTTCGCGCAGATCTTCGGCACCAGGCGCCGATGCTCCGCCGTGATGATCTCAGCTTCCGTCTTGGCCATGATTATTTGCGCCTCTTCTTCTTGGAGGCGACGACCTTGGGCTCGGTCCGGGCCAGCTGTTCTTCGCCGGCCTTCCGCGCGGCCGCGCACCAGTTCGCGCCGTCCTCCGTCGACAGCTGCCTGATCCTCTCGAGCGCCGTCGCCGCCCCGATCGCGCCGTAGACCGCCCGCTCGATCGCCGCGCCCTTGTAGGCCCGGATCGCCTTGATCGCGGCTTCCATGGCCTGCTGGGGAGTCATGACCTCGGCCTGGGCGCACTTCACCGTGTTCAGCTTCTTGCAGTGCGGACAGACGATCAGGGCCTCCATGCGGGCCGGATCAATCGACGAGATGTCGTTGTGGGTGACGTCGTAGCCCTTCCTGCAGTGGGCGCAATTCAGCATCAGTTTCGCATCAGCCATTTTGATCTCCCCGGATCACGACGAGCTTCTCTCCGTCCCATTCGACTTGATCGCCAGCCTTGACCTCGAGCGACTGACCGTAGCTTGTGACCACGGTGGCGTCCTGATGGATGGTAAGCTTGAAGCCCTTTTGCCCGGGCAGCGAGATCTTGACCGGCTCGAGATGCATCATGGAATCCCTACTCCAGCATGAGCAGCTGGTTCACGGTGAGCTCGCGGATCAGCTTCGCGTTGGCCTCGAACTCGGCTTCGCCGCGGCTTTCCTCGTAGAGTCGATCCAGACGAGCCTTGCGGGAGGCCTCGGCGACGAGCTCCTTCAGAGCCTCGAACGGGATCTTAACCTGAAGGTGGTCGTCTTCCTTGTGACGGATCAGGACGTCGCCGGCGAACTCGTTGTTGTGGTGCAGGAACCAGTTCCCGTGCTCCATCGTGCGATTGAGGCCGGGCGGCCTGAACTGATCGCCTTCGCGTGACTGGACCATGGTCGGTTCCTCCGACCAGTAGTATACGGCGTATACACGCCCAGTCAACCTAATTTGATGCGGCTATTGGACGTAGGGGTCGTACATCTTTGCCATGAGGGCCATCCCCTCCTTGGCGTTCGGAACCGGAATGGTGACCGCGTCCGTCCAGTCCTGGCGCATCATCACCTGCAGCTCGGATCTTTCGCTGAGGCGATCCGGAGTGCCGGCGTCGTGCGCGGTGGCGAGCAGGACGACACGCTCGGATCCGTCCTGGTTCGTCCCCAGCTTTTTGTAGATGTAGTCGACGCCGCCGCCGGTCGCCATCGCGTCCAGACCCTGGCGTTCCGCCTCGGCGATGATCGATTCGGGGATGTTGAAGGAGCGGTGGATCTCGCTACGCTTGGGCATCTGAACCCCCTTGATCTACGACGATTCTAGCCTGGTCCGGATGGGGAAGGCCAGCATGTCTTGCACCGCTGCTCCGCCGGAACGCTGGCCAGGTTCTCGGCCCACTCTCTCATGAGAGTTTTCCCAAGCTGATACTTTTTCTTCTGTTCTGGCGTGATGTTCTTCGGCCACGCCCCACGCGCGACGTGTCCGGGCTGCCAATGGATCAGATGGGGGCAGTTCGGATTCTTGTGGAGCTTGCACGTCCCGAAGTACTGCCGATAGCCATGAGTGTGATAGAAGATGACGGCGCCGGGCGGGAGCGGATCCGGAACTACGCTTCCGGCGTCTTGGGTTTTGAGCTTGGGGACTTGTAGGCTACCGCCCTCCTCCTGCACTGCGGACATTTCGCTCTCTCCTCCATTAGACGCCTCATCTCGCTCTGGTGTCGCCGACCTTCCCAGCCGCAAATGACGCAATGTACGGCCACGGTCTTCGTGAGCTCCGGCTTGTCGGCGGGCATGGGCTACTTCTTTTCCTGACTCCAGTTGGCCCATTTCTTGACGTCTGGGACGATCTGCTCGTGCTCAATCGTCCAGTCCTGCTTGCTGTCCAGGCACTGCTCCCCCATCACCGGGCAACGCCTGCAGGCCCAGCGGGCGGTGTAGATGTTCTTCTCGCCGATCTGGTGATTGTGGCCGCAGGTGAAGGGCTTCCCATTCGAGGTCGGATCGCTTCCCGATACGCAGCCGACGGTCTTGAGCGCCACGTATTTCTTGTCGTGGCCGAACAGGCTGCAGGGACGCGTATGCGGCCGCCACTGCCAGACGAGGATCCGGACGGCGAACATCAGGGCGACCAGGCCAACCGCGGCGACGACTGCGAGTCTGATCATCAGCACAGCTTGAAGTTCCCTTCCCTGATCGTTCGACAGAGATCGGCCTCGATCGTGACACGGATCCGGGGGAGAAGATGGCCGGTTTCAATCGCCCAGGGCGATAGCACCGTGACCTCAACGATGTCGTTGTTGGCGATGAAGATGCCCGGCTTCGACCCGTCCTCGAGATCGGCGTCGAACCAGCCGTGAAGTCCTTCCTGGGAGGTCATCCGCCCGTGCTCCCCCATCAGGGGGACGGGCCCGAGGGCCGGCTCTCCGTTGACCTTGATCAGGAGAAGCGAGTCGTGCAGGAGCTCCGATCCGTCCTTCGTCTCTTGAAGCACTTCGATCTTCGGCTTCCCTAGAAGGACCGCCTCGATGATCGGAATCGAAAGCTCCCAGCGGAGGGACTGCTCTTTATCCTTCAGCTGCAGCTCCCCACGAAAATTCTCGTAGGGGAAGATCTTCTCGATGGGGAAGGCACTGCGAATGGCCCGATTGATCAGCTTCATAACCCCTCCAGGATTACTCGTAATACTCGGCACGATCGAGCTCTTCCTGGGAGGCGGCAAGGTACAACTCAACTTGGTCGACATCTCCACGGCTGCCGGCGTCGACCGCCGCATTCAGGAATCTCCGGGAGGCCAGGATATGCTTGTGGAAAAGGCGCTGGCGCCCCCGAAGAAAGAGGATCGCCAGCACGAGGACGATCACCATGACCAGAAGGGCGACGAAGAACGCACCGAGGACGAAGTAGAACTTCTCCATCGTCAGGCCATCCCTTTTGCCTTCGCGAAGCCGTCCGTGAATTTCCGGATGCTGTCGGCGTTCGCTTTGGAGATCTTCCGGTCAGAGATCTGCTGCAGCCGATCCGCGACCGTCTTCGCCTCATGGATCGAGGGGAACTGGGCCGACTCCTCCCCGGAAGCGGACTTCACCAGGTACTTCCGAAGGTCGGTCGGGATCTCCCTGACCTTCACCCAGTTGTGGGAGCTGCCGATCTTGAAGGAGATGTAGAAGGCTCCTTCGCCGGCGAACATGCGCCGAGCAGAATACTTGGGACGGTCCTTTTCTCTAGCCATATTCAGTCCCTACCAGTAGATGCTTTCTTCCATCACTTCAGCGCCGCACCGACTACAGCGCCGGAGCTCAACATCACTCACCCAGCTGGTGGCTCTGCTCCCAATCTTAACCCAGACGTGATCGAACCAGCGACACAGAAGATGACGAATCTTCTCCCGAATCGTGACCGGCGGGGCGGGGATGATGTTGAGCGTTCTGACTGGCGTAGAGCAGAGTCTACCCATTCTTCGAACCCCGCCTTCCCTTGGAGATCCTCTCTGAGGTTGCCGTCTTCGCCTCTCGGATCGACTTTGCAGTTTCCTTGAGCACCGCGACAATCCCGGAATATCCGTGCTCCTGCCTATTCACGTCAGCGATCTTCTGGTACCGCTCGGCGGCAGCATCGACGATCGTGGCAGCCTTCTCGAGGCCGTCCCTAACACTCTGGCCCATCATCTCCTCCTGCCAGACCTCTAGTCTTTCTTTCTCGGCTCGAGAAAGCTATTCGAAAAGTGACCGAGAGAGGGGCGCTGATCATCCTGGAAAAGAACGTCAGCCATCCCCTCTCCGACCGCGCTCAGGTAGACCTTAAGGATCCTGGCCCTCTTCCAGAAGCAGGAGTTGTCGCCGACATCGTGGCCGACCTTGCGCCACGCGTCGGCATCAAAGACCATCGCCTCGTCGTCGACCTTCCAGACCCGCTTCACGAAGGGCTCGGCTTCGGTGGTCATGATCTCCCTCTAATCGTCCGTGTCCTGGTCGAGAAGCGCGTTGTAGGTCATCCCGCACTCGGGATTCGGGCACGCCTGGCCGCGCCTGTTCCACTGGGCCGCGGGGAAGCATTTTCCGCAGAACTGGCAGATGTAACCGTCGCCGACCGGCTTGGTGTCGATCTCCTTCTGGTGCTCGGGATTCTTCACCAGCGCCTCGACCGTCTTCTGGAACTCAGCCTTCGCGGCGATCCCCTCAGGGGTCTTGAACCACTCTTCCAGCTTCTGGGCACTGTCCCAGCTCTCCGCGACTTCCCGGTAGGCCTGGGAGTAGTGGGCCGCACACTGGCACTGGGAGCAGGCGCGGAAACGCTCCATCCGCTCGGCGATGAATTGCTCTCGGCTCATTCCACGCGCGAGAGTCATGGCTTCGTACCCGCCGGCTCGGAGTCCTCGTCGAAAGTCGTGATCACGGTGGATACAGGCCCGGTCGCGCGCGCGGCGTCCCTCATGGTGTTCGAAAGCTTGATCATGTCGGCCACGCTCATGCTGTGGGAGTAGGTTGAGTCGTGATAGACCTTGACCTTTTCTCCGCGCCTCATGAAAGCGATCTTCGACTTTGTCTTCTTCATCAGGTCTTCACCTCTGGAAGCACTTCCACCGTGACGCGGACGCGCTTCCCGTCGAGGGCAGGAAAGAGATCGCAGACCCGCACCCCCGCCTTGGGCCCCTCGCCGTCCAGGATCCAGCCGTCGTCGATGTCGTAGCGCAGGACGCCTTCCGCCGTTTCTTTCGTCTGCTGGCTCATACTGATCCCCTCTCTGAATTCTCTAAGCGCGAATCGTCGGGATCACCCGACGATCTTCACGAACGAAACCTTGAAGCCGCCGTCCTTGATGCCCGCGAACCACTTGTCCCAGAGTTCGCCGAGCCAGCCCTTCTTGTGAATGATGATGGCGTAGCGCGCGCCGATCTCCGCCGCAGGAGCCTTGAGGAAGCCTTCCCGCTCGAGACCCTCGAGGACCACTTCCTTCACGATGTTCCCGTGCCGGTTGATGTCCTCGACGTCCTGAGTGTAGATGAGCATCCTGTTTCTCCTCAGCGCATTTTGCAGGGCTGGCAATCCGCCTGGGTGTCCCGACGGCTCTTGGCGCGACCTTCATGGCCGCACTCGAGAAGCACGGCCCAGTAGCCGCTCCAGGCGATCTCCCGGATGAACTTCACGATCTTCTTCAGAACGCACCGATCTCTTTCTTGATGTCCGACCAGGCCATCAAGGACGCCCGGTGATGCTGGCGCTCCCGCCCATCCTCCCAGAGAACGGTCACGTTCCAGATGTCGGGATCGTTGTTGGGCTCTCCCCAGCCGTGATCCTTCACGACCAGGCCGTAGTAGGGATTGAAGCTGGAGCGAGACGCGTCGACCGCGCTCGCCTTCAGCATCACTTCCTCGGTCGGTTCCAGAGGCCTGAGGGCCATAGAGCTACTTCACCTCTCCCTGCACTTCCTTCTTGGGAATGATCGGGAACGCCTTCTGGAGCACGTCGAAGGCATTCGCCAGCGCGGCCTTCTGCTCGATCGTCCAGGGCGCCGGCGGCTTGAACCGCTCCACGATCTCCCGGATAAGGTTTCCCGCCGCCTGGAGCTCGATGCAGACATCGCACTCGTCGCTCAGGATCGCCCCGCAGGACATCCCGGTGATGTCCTTGCAGCTCTTCGATTCCGTCAGCTTGAGCAGCCGCTCGAGGCCGGCAATTTCGTTCTCGTCGGGCTTTCTATAGAGCATCAGGCCTCCGACACCTTGACCGGACAGTCCATCTCGCGCGCCAGCTCGTTCGGATCGAACCAGTCGTTCTTGATGATGTTCCCGATGGCGATGATCACGCCACCACGACCCTCGGGCCGCTTGACGCGGACGTGCTTTCCCTTGAGATTTTCCCACTTGGAGACGCCGACCACCTCGAGAACCCGGCGGATGAACTGGGCTCCGAAGTTGCTCTTGACGTCGAAGTCGTAGCCTCCGAAGCCCTGGCTGCTGTCGCCGTAGTCGAGGTCGATCATGCAGCTCAGGATCCCGTGGTCTTCGATCCCGAGCATCGTGCCCTGGATCACCGCGTTCTTGATCTCCATCGGTTCCTCCGTTCACGCTCCCGACCGATCAGGGGACGGGCTCGGCTTCTTGTCGACGTGACAAATGCAGCCCATGGGGATCGGGGGATGGTTGTACGAGAATCCTTTTTCGTGATCCTTGATCGGGTCTCCGCACCCGCAGGTGGCCGGGTCGATCTCCCGGCCGCACCCCTCGCAGATCTCGTGGCCCTCCTCGAGCCTCTTCTTCCTCTGGCTCGCGACCACATGGGAGAAGATCGCCTTCGTGATCGTCTCCTCGGGGAGGCTCTCGCACCACTTGATGAATCCTGCCACCGTCATGTCGACGCCGATCACCACGTCGTCCTGACGAACGCCGTCCCGATAGCATTCCCGGCGAACCCCGAAGACGCCGTCCGTCCAGAGGTACTCCTCGCCGTTCACCAGAATCGGATGCCCCTCGAGAAGGATCCCGAGAATGATCTTGGCGGGGTGCTTCTTCTTGACCTCGACGTCCGGCATGGAGGTGAGTATACCGCGTATACGTGGAAGGTCAATGGTTAGATGAACGTCGTGGAGCGGCCTCTAGGACGTGATGTTCTTCTTGATGATGGCCGCCCGGTCGGACTCGTCGGGCAGACGACCGTTCCGGATCATGAAGCTGAGGATCGCCTCCGAGACGGCCTCCGTGGTCAGGATCCAGTCCGCGTGATCGCCCCAGACGATTCTCCTCGCCTCGACGTATTTCTCGAGAGAGATTCCCATCTCGACGGCGGCCCGGTAGAAGCCCGGGAATCCGCCCATGCTGTCCGCGGCCGCCGCGTAGGCCTGGTCCTTCTTCTTGGAATCGCAGAGGTTCATCGCGATTGCCGCGACGTTTTCCATGGTTCCATAGTTCACCGGCACGTTGGCCATGGGAAAGCTCCTGAAGTTTCTGGAAACCTACCAGTCCTGGTGCATCTCGAGATAGGGCCGCACGATCTTGAAGAGCGAGTAGGCTTCGACTTTTTCGTAGGGGACGCCATTCCGGGCGGGATGAGAATAGGGCTCTTCCTGGGACCCGAGCACCTGCCCCTCGCTGTTGTGAATCTGGATCGAAACCTTCCCAACCTCGTTCCAGTCGGGAGTGAAGAACACGCTGAGGTCCCCGCCCATCTGGTGGTAGACGAAGAAGCCCGGATGCTCGTAGGCGAAATGCCAGCCCTTGTAGTACTTGTACATCTCCTCGAACACCTGGACGAGCGTCTGGATCTCTTTTTCGGTGGCCATCACGACCTCCCCAACCCGAGCCGACGACGGACCTCGTCGAGCGAAATCGCAGCTTCGTCGGCGGGGTCCATCTTGTAGGTCTCGATCTTCTTCTGCCGAACCAGCTCCATGAGCTCGTCGCTGAGGCGCTTCGCCTGCTGATCGTCGAGCTTGACCAGGTAGGCGAGGGTCTCCTCCCCGCCGAGCTCGATGAACCAGGTGCGCGCCATGACTCCCCCTTTTCGCAGCCCCAGCCGACGCTTGAGGCGTTTCTCGGCTCTACGCGGAGTGAGACCCTCGCTCCGCAGATGCGGATACTTCGTTTCCTTGCGGAAGCGTTCCCAGCCTTT
>Ga0070705_100001471_pt1 | contig 12466 bp, 17 predicted proteins | sample KBSK5253metaG_FD_65455 | JGI IMG/M metagenome (GOLD analysis project Ga0070705, IMG submission 65455) | Corn, switchgrass and miscanthus rhizosphere microbial communities from Kellogg Biological Station, Michigan, USA - KBS K5-25-3 metaG | ecosystem: Host-associated > Plants > Roots >... | reverse complement strand
TGGCCAGCTCTGCGAGCAGCACCTCGACGTCCTTCTTGAGCGCGTCCACGTTGACCTTGGCGTTCTTCTTCACCCAGCCCTTGGCGGTGGCGAGCTTGTCGCGCTCGTCCTCGACCCTCCTCCGCTGCGTTTCCGCGAAGTCGGTGTCCTTGACCTGGAGGTCGACCGCCTCAGCTTCGGCCTCGTCGCGGGTGGTCTCCGCCCTCTCGAGCGCGCGCCTGGAGGCGGCGAGCTCGGCCTGGGTGCCGGAGACCCTCTTGCGCGCCGCCGCGCACGCGAGCGCGAACCTCTCCACGCCGATCACCTCGTCGAGGATCTTCTTCTGCTCGCCGTCGGTCAGCTGGGAGAACCTGTACGCGCGGTCCTGCCCGAAGACGACGCTCGACACGAAGGTCTTGAACGTGCACCCGAGCAGCCGGTCGACCGCCAGCTGCGTCTCCTTCTCGCCGGACCCGCTCATGTCCTTGCCAAAGTTGTCGTGCGTCACCGTCAGCGCGTTCTTCAGCTTCGGGTGCCGGCGGGCGCGGCTGACGGTGTAGAGCTCGTCGCCGTCGGTCAGGTGCACCTTGACCAGGCAACCCTCGCCGACCCTGCGGTGGATCACCTCGTCGTGCTTGTACCCGCGCAGCGTCTCGCCGAACAGGCACCACACGAGTGCGTCGATCATCGCGCTCTTGCCGGACCCGTTGGAGCGCGCGCTGTCGTCGTCGAGGTTCTCGCCCTCTACGAGCACGAGCCCGGCGTCCTCGAAGTCGAAGACGGCCTCCCCGAACGACAGGAAGTTCTCGACGCGCATCGACGCGATGTGCATGGCCCAGCTCTCCTAGAGCGCGGTGACGCCGCCCTCGGCGGCGCGCCAGCTCGCCTCGTTGTCGCCGAGGCGCCGGTCCATCTGCTCCTCGGTCTCAGGGTTCAGGTGCGCGTCGTTGACGATCGCCCGGTAGAACCCGAGCCAGAACCTCCGCACGTCGTCGTCGGGGTGCTTGTACCCGAGGATCTCGGCGGCGTGCATGAGGTGGAGCTGGAAGTGGTGCGGGAGCTCGTCGACGTGGCGCAGGTAGATCTCGGGGAACTTGTCGATGTGCCCCTCGCTCGGACCCAGCCCCTGGAGGTTGAGCGGCCCGGTGAACGACCCGCCTCCCTCCTCGTACGGCGACCACCTCACCTTGCCGTCGAACGCGCAGATGAGGAACGACCGGCGGAGGAAGCGGATCAGGACCTTCACCGGGTGGTCCTTGCGGATGCCGTCCGGCCCGCGCGTCGCGCAGATCAGCACGCTCTGCATCATGAACGACAGGGTGTTCGTCCAGTCCTGCAGGACGGATCGGTGGGCGGAGTACGGGCGCCACCGCCACGTCTGGCTGGGTTCGATCACGACCCGCTCCGCTTCGGGAACGCCTTGTCGAGGGCGCTCTTGTAGGCCGGGCGCTGCTCGGCCGGGACGTAGTCGAGGGTGTTGTTGTAGAACGTGTCGGAGGAGATCCACCGCTGGTCGAAGATGCCGTCGTCCTCCGCCTCGTTGCCGGGCGCGTGGTGGTCGAGCACCCGCTTCAGGATCATCGGGTTGAGCCTGTTGGCCTCGACGTACGGCGCCATCGCCTTGGCGGTCTCCGCCGCCTTCTGCGCCTCCCGCTGCGCCAGCCTGACTTCCTCGTCGCTCGGTCCGTCCTTCTTGTCGCTCATCTCGGTCTCCTTCCTGAGGTCAGCCGACCTCGACCTGGTACGTCTTCTTGTCCCACTCCCACAGCGACCCGCGCAGGTTCTGGTGCGTCAGCTTCGACCCGGTCGCGAGGACGAGCCCGGCGTCGCCGGCCTTCGCCAGCGAGATGTTCATGAACATCTCGGCGTTCTTCACGCTGTGGACCAGCTCCGGCCGGTGGAACACGACGGCGAGCTTGCCCGTCAGGCGCTTGGCGGCCAGGCGCGCCGCCTTCTCGGCGCCGACCGGCGCGCACCCGGTGATGATGCGCCTGGGGCGGAACCCGACCAGGCCCACGATCGCGTCCCACTGCTCGACGATCGCGTCCGCGGTGTCGGCCGGGTCGAGCCTGTGCGAGCCGACAACCACGAGGCGGCACGGGTCCGCGCCGAGGGCCTCCAGGTCTGCGAAGATCAGCTTCGCGTCCCGGTTGCGGGAGTCCATCTTGTTGGGCTTCTTCAAGGCGAGCGCCCCTCGCAGCCGTCGCAGCGGCACTCGCCCTCCACGCAGTCGCAGCCGCTGCACAGCTTGATGTCTCCCGGGGACGTGTCCGCGGCGTCGGCCACCGCGGCGGCGCCGGCCGCGACCTGCCTCAGGCCCGCGTCGAGGATGCCGACGACGGTCTCGACCAGGAGCGCGGCGTCGGGCTTGTCCGGGTCGTGCGCGGTCCTGATGACGGAGCCGCCGTCGCCCACGAGCAGGACGACGCAGGCGTGCGCCCGCAGGTCCATGCACAGGCACGGCGCGAGCAGGTCGCGGTCCATCAGCTGGCGGTGGTACTCGGCGACGACCGGCTTCATCGCCGCCACGTAGTCGGCCGGCGCGAGGCCAGGGAGGTCGTCTACGGCGACGCGGTCGGCCTTCTTGGCGAGCTGGGCGACGAGGTCGCGGAGCTCGTTGAGGTCGTCCCACGGCAACGGGATGTTCCCCATCGCGGCCTTGCGGACCGCCTCCATCGCCCTGTTGATGTCCTCCACCAGCAGGCGGACGCTCTTGTATGTCGCGCGGATCGTCACCCGGGTTCTCCTTGCTCTCGGTGCCACTGCTCGAACTTCTCGAACTTCTCCTGGATCCTGGTCCGAAGCAACCTGACCTCGTCGATGGTGAGCACCCTGCCGACCACGAACTGGATCGCGGCGGCGAGGTCGCCGAGCTCGAGGACGAAGCGCACCCGGAGGTCGGTGCCGTCCCAGTGCGTGGCCTCGCCGTGGGTCATCATCAGCTTGCCGACGACCTGGATCAGCTCGCCGGCCTCCTCGGTGAGCTTGGCCACGCCGGGCCACTTCGCGTCGCCGAACGCGAACGTCACTCGGACACCTCCTCGACCTTGATCCGCACCTTGCGGAGCTTGCTCCCGAGCGTGGCCAGCGGGAACTCCAGCACGCCGTCGCCGACCAGCTTCGCCCCGCGGATGCCGGCGCGCCCGAGACCCTCGTTGATCATCTCGACGAGGTCGGTCGGGGACGGCGGCGCCTGCCCGCTCACGTACACGTCGAAGTCGCCGCCGCACGCCTGGCACCGATGGGTGGTGTGCGCCCGCCTGTGCCACTTCTCCCCGTTGCGGGCCTCGTCCACGTGGCGCGCCCCGCAGTGCGGGCAGAACAGCACGGCGTCGATGATGATTCTCGGCAGGTTCATTGCGTCGCCTCCTCGATATTTCGCCAACCCGTGTGGTTCAGCACCCTGGTGATCGGACACTGAGTGACGCCGAACATCTCGGCGAGCTTTCGTTGAGTATACCGGCCGGTCCTGTAGAGCTTGCGGATCTCCTGGACGTTGTCTCGAGTCAACTTCGCCATCCCATGCCGTTCGCCACGCGCCGTACGGTTCCTCCGAACAGCGTCCTTTGCGTTGTCGTCGCGCGTCCCGACGTAGAGATGAGATGGACGGACGCACTTCGGGTTGTCGCAGTGGTGGAGTACCCAGAACCCCTTCGGCACTGGACCGTACGCGAATTCGTAGCTCCAGTGATGCGCACCGAGCCGCCGCCCTTTGAACTTGAACCGAGCGTATCCGACGCTGCTCTTCTCGATGTACCCATCCCATTCCCAGCAACCCGACTTCCGTTTCTCGACGAAAAGCCAGAATCGCTCGAAGGCAGACATCTTGTTCCAACGAGAAGCGGGCATAAGTCTATCATTTCATGGCTTCATTGAGCAGGTCAAGACCCACGCGGAGCAGGTCGTCGCGCTCCGACGACCCGACCTCGACGTGGTCCATGTACGCCTCGAGCAACTGGCGGTCGCCGGCGGCCGGGTCGACCCGCAGGCGAACCTCCGCGGACGGCCCGTCCTCGCGCGTCGGCTTGGCGCTGACGCCGAGCGCGCCGAGCTTGCGGAGCGTGGCGTCGACCTGTTCCCAGGACACCGGCAGGCTGTCGAACACGACGTCGACGAAGTTGCCCCGGACGTGCGCCTCGACGTCGAAGTCGCCGTCGGCGATCTCCGCGCCGGTGAGCTTGACGAACCGCGGCAGGTCGAGATCGACGCGCTCGAACTCCGCCTCGACCGTGTCGAGCACGAGGAAGCCCTTAGGGCTGACCTCGCCGCGGACGAACTCCATCGGCGACCCGACGTACCAGGCGTTCCCGCGCGTGCCGATCTCCTGGTGCGCATGGTAGTGCCCGGAGAACATCGCGTCGAACCCGACCGACCACTGGTCGGGGTCGGCGTCCTCCTTCACGACGTACTCGAGGGACGTCCCGACCCTCGCGCCGCGGAACCCGTGGTGGAACAGGCCGATCGTGAACGCACCGTCGGTCCCCTCCTCGTCCCGCTCCTTCAGGGCGGCGAGCGCCCGACGGCGCAGCTCGTCAGCTCCCGGGCAGTACGCCACCGCGGTCACGTACACTCCCGGGTCGTCCTCGACCCCGCTGTCCAGCACCCAGTTGACCCAACCGTCGGGCTCGACCGTGCTGAGAAGCCCGGCGCTCTCCAGGGCCTGCAGGGCGTGGACCGCGCCCTGCCGGTCCGCGATGTCGTGGTTGCCGACGTTCGCATAGAGCCGCAGCCCGTACTCGCGCCACGCGGCGAGCTCCCCGACCACCAGGTTGTACGGCAGGGTGTAGAGCACGCCGCGCTTGTGGAACAGGTCCCCGCCGAACAGCACCGAACTGATGCCGTTAGCGACGCAGTGCTTGCGGATCCGCTCCAGCACCGACACGCAGTGGCGCAGCCGGCTCGGGGCGCCGCCCTCGTCGCGCGAGTGCTCGGCCCACGCGTGCACGTGCAGGTCGCTGAAGATCGCGATCTTCACTTGTCGAGGTCCGGGTCCGGCGTTGGGTCGTCGCGGCCGTCGTCGACCTCGCACACGACCATGGTGACCTGGAGCAAGCGGCCCCTGTCGTCGCTGAACCGGACGGTGACGTGGGAGCCCTGGACGGTGACCCCGACCGCCGACGCCAGGTGGAGGCGCATGGCCTCGACGACCATCCTCGCCCTCCGGTGCAGCTGCGCTACTGGAACGATGTCCATGTCCTCTTGATCCTCGCGCGGGAGCCTACCCAGATAGCGGTGACGTTGTCAACTACTTCCGCAGCGCCGACCGGAGGCTCTTGGTGAACGGGTGCTTCGTCTTGCGGAACAGAGGGTAGAACGCCTTGCCGATGCTCTCCGCGGAGATCAGCTCGACGAAGACCTCGTACCTGACGCCCTCGTACAGATAGACCTCATCCGACGGCTTGCCGTTCGGTTGCTTGAACACCACGGCGAGCGTCCCCTGGAACTTGCCCTTGTCCTTCGGGTCGAACCCGATCGCCTCGATGTTGTCGCTGTCGGTGACGTTGAGCAGCCTCATGTTGTCCTCCTCGGTTCAGTCGTCATCGGAGCCGCCGTCGAACTCCGACTCCCCGTGCACGGCGATGACGCCCTTGTTCGGGGCGATGTCGGCGTACACGTCGCGGAATGGCGGGGCGCACTTGTTCTTCACGGCGCGGACGCGCGTGCGGCGGTACAGCACGCGGTCGCCCTTCTTCTTCGTCTTCACGTTGACCATCTCGAACCTGCACGAGGCGTAGAACTTGAGCGCCCCGCCGCCGGTCGTGGTCTTCGGGTTGCCAAACCTGACCCCGATCTTCATCCGGGTCTGGTTGATGAACACGAGCAGCGTGTTGCTCTCCCTCACGATGGACACCAGCTTGCGGAGGGCGCGCGACATCAGCCGGGCGTGCCCGCCGGGCTGCGAGTTCTCCTCGAAGTCGAGGTCGAGCTCGGCGAGCGGCGTGAGCGCGGCGACCGAGTCGACCACGATGCAGCCGAACAGGCCGCTGGCGCACATCGTGGAGACGAGGTCGAGGGCGCGCTCGCCGCCGCTGTCCGGCTGGTTCAGGACCAGGTCCGTCAGGTTGACGCCGAGCTTGGCCGCGTACGACACGTCGAGCGCGTGCTCGGCGTCCACGAACCCGCAGCGCTCACCCTCCCGCTGGAACGCCGCGATGATGTGGAGAGCCAGGGTGGTCTTCCCCATCCCCTCGTCGCCGTAGATCTCGATGATGCGCCCGCGCGGCCACCCGAGCCCGGTCCCGCGAATCGTCCTGGCGTCCTTGTCGGTCTCCCCGGTGACCAGGTCGTCGAGCTCCTGCCAGCCGCTCTTGACCGCGCTGATGTTCTCGGCGCGCGACCCGTTGGCGATCGAGGTGAACATCTCGCCGTCGTACTTCTTCTTCAGCTGCGCGCGCAGCGCGTCGAACTTCTTGTTGCGCGCCCTCGCCTCGGCCTCCTCCTTGCCGGAGCGCGCCGCCGCGGCGGCGACGTGCCTCGCCCTGAGGGCGCGCACGGCCGCAGCCAGGGCGTCTCGCTTGGTCTTCGCCACGGCCGGCCTCAGTCGTCCCGTCGGCGGCGCTTCTCGGCCAGACGGGACTTCTTGACGTGGACGGGTCGATCCTCCTCGTCGTCCTCCTCGTCGTCATCGTCGCGGTCGTCTTCGCGATCGTCGTCATCGTCATCGTCGTCATCGTCGTCCCGAGACTTGCGGCGACGCTCGTCGCCGTCGTCGTCCCTGGACCGCCGGCGGCGGCTGCGGCCGTCGTCGTCGTCGCTGCGGTCCTTGTCGACGTCGATGCCCTTCTCGATGGCGACGAACTCCTCCACGGAGATGACCTTGCCGACGGCGGCGTCGAGGTCGTGCAGCGCCTCCTTGATCGTGTCCCACGCTTCGGAGATGTCGGGGCCGTCCGCCGCGTACACCTTGTACTCGATGTTGCGGCGCCGACGGCCGCGCTTGTTGCCGCCCTTGTCGACCTTCTTGACGTTCATCCACGTCCCGCTCTTCGGGCTCGTGAAGTCGCCGACGTTGCTGTCGTCGCCGACGTAGTAGTTCATGAGCTGGCCCCAGACCTGCGGCCCGTAGGTCGTGATCTTGACCTCGAAGTCACCCTCGTCGTCCTCGCGAAGGGTGTTCGAGTAGAACTGGTGACGCGCGCAGTATTTCTGCTTCATGCGGCCCCACTCGGCCTGGCCCTCCTCGTCCCCCTTCTGGTACTCGGAGTTGATCCTGGCCTGCTCGCGCAGGAACCGCTTGCACCGAGGGCACTTCGTCCCCGACTGCGGGAGGCCGCGCTCGGGGTCGATGTGCTCCTCGTCGATGCACCGCACCGCACGCTCGTTCGGCCCGACGTCGAAGTGCGTCCACCCCTCCGTGTAGAACTTCCGCCTCCCGGGGATCGGCAGCCAGCGGCGCAGGTTCTTCCCGTCCTCGAGCTTGTCGAAGTCGTTCTTCGACGACCCACCGCCCTTCGCCCGCTCCTTGTGCTGGCGGAACGCCTCGCGCATCTCGTCGAGGTCGTCGCTCCTCTTCTTCTTCTTGCCTTCTCCGGTCTTGTCTCGGTTCTTCATCGTTCAAGCTCCCGTTCAAGTGTTGTGGTTCAAGTTGTCTCAGGTTGCCTGTTCAGGTATTGGGACCGCAACCAGCTTCACCTCGGCGACGTACTTTCCACGCTCGCCGTGGCGGTCGAAGCTGCCCGCGATCAGGCTGTAGCACTTTACCCTCTTGTCGTCCGGGTAGACGTCCTCTCGCTCGAGTATCTTCCCGACCCAGCGGTTTGCGATCGCGTCTTCCTGGCACTCCTCGAGCGTCGGTGCGCCGTGGCAGGTCGATCCGTCATGGAAGTGGAGGTTGTTCGTGTTGGGCTCTCGTCCGTCCGTCCTCATGCGTGGTCCTTGACTCCGCGCTCCAGCGCGGCGTTCTTGACGAGCCCCTGCAGGCTCCACCGTTTCTCGAGGATGGCCTCCACGGCGCCCTTCAGGCGCCGGTGCATGTCCTCGGCGGCCATCCGCGCCCGGAATGCCTCGCGCATCCGCGGGTCGCGCTTGACCTTCATCTTGATCGAGGTCTCGGTGGTCGCCGTGGCGTTCTACAAACAATACTCCTCGTAGAGGTCCTCGTCCACGTTGTGCTCCTCGTGGAGCGCGTCGTCCTTCAGCTTCTCGGCCTCGTCGCGGAGCGAGATCCACCAGCTCAGCAGCCCGGGGAGCCGGCGGAGCTCGGCGTTCAGGTCGCCTCCTATCCGGGCGTCGCGCTGCGGGTACACCGTGATGGTTTTCTTGGTGAACGGGTGGACCGCCGAGATCGGCCCGACCTCGCGCCTCTTCCAGAAGCTCTTCCTCGTCTTCATCCTCTTGCTCCTCTTCTACGGCTTGCCGCTCAACCAGTTGTCCCCGATGCCTCCCTCGACCGCGAGCTCGAAGTCCATGAGCTCCCGGTACGGCTGCTTCATCAGTCGGATCTTCTCGGCGAGGCCCTTCTCCGACGTGCTCCCGGGACCCTCGGACACGATCTCGTCGTGGACCGGGAACAGCGGAGCGACGCGGAGCGCGCGCAGCATCTTGCTCTTCCGGATCAGGTTGAGCGCCATCTTCACGATGTCGGCCTCGCTCCCCTGGGCGGGCGTGTTCGTGCACACGCGCTCGCCATGCTTGATCATCTTCTTGCGCTTGTCGTCGTCCTGGATGTACTTGCCGTTCTTGTCGCAGCCCTCCAGCATCATCCGCACGTGGCCGCGCCGCCCGCCGATGGTCGGGACCCAGCCATGCTCGTAGCCGTGGTCGATCATGTGGTTCTGGTAGATCGGGATCTCCGGGTAGAGCTCGTACCAGTCGTCGAAGTGGCGCTTGCACTCCTCGAGCTGCTCCGGGTCGTTGGCGTCGCGGCCGGTGTTGTACGCGAGCGTCCACGGCGACCCCAGGAAGATGAGCGCGAAGTTGGTGTTCTTCGAGTACGTGTACTGGTCCGGGAAGATCGGCTTCACCAGCTTCCAGTCGTCCATCGTGAACTCTTTGAGCGAGAAGCTCTTGTTCTCGCCGTGACCCTTCTTCCACTGCCCCGTCTTGTCCTTACACGTCGCCGGGTCGCAGTAGTGCGGCTTGGCGTGCTTGAACATCTGGATGGTCGTGTACACGTGGACCGCCGACGGCGTCCCGTACTTCTTCATGATCTCGAGCATCGCCGACTCGTTCGTCAGCTTGCTGACGAAGTGGATGACGAGCATCAGGTGGAACCCCGAGTAGTCGGCGATGATCAGCTTGTGGGGCTCGGTCGCTCTGTCTCCCCACGCGGTCACCTCGCCGACCAGCGGCGCGCGGAAGGCGCCGCGGATGCCGTCCGGGTCCTTCTCCTTCCGGGCGGGGATGTTCTGCAGGTTCGCCCCGACCTTCTTCTTCTTGGTCCAGGTCTTGACGACGCCGCTCTTGAGCGTCCGGCTCATCTCGATGTTCCGGTCGAACTTGCGCGAGCTGATGCGACCCGAGGTCTTCGCCCCGATCTGGTTGAGGTCGGAGCGGAGCCGGCCGTCCTCGTCCACGCCGGTCAGGAGCCCGGTCAGGAACGTGCCCTCCATCGTGCGCGCGTTGTTGTAGGCGAGCTTCACGTCCGCCATCTCGAGCTTGTGCTCCTTCGACCACCAGGTGAGCACCTCCTTGTCCATCGACACGCCGCCGTTGTCGGTCTCGATGGACGGGTGCTCCGGCCAGCCCCACTCGTCGAACAGGAGCTTCTTCATCTGCGGCCCGGACCGCAGGTTGAGCTTCGGGTTCCCGGCCACCGACCGGAAGCACCGCTCGGCCCTCATGATCCGGATCTGCTGCTTGCGGAGGATCTTGCGGAGGACCGGCTGGTCGAGGAGGGCGCCGGCGTCCTCGCACTGCATCAGGGTCAGCGTGAACTCCCGGTCGACGCTGACGTACTTGTCCCAGTAGTCGGTCTTCTTGAGGTAGCGGCGGTGGTCGACCGCCAGGATCTGCGTGCTCTCGGCGTCGTCGCCGGCGTAGTCCTCCATCAGCTGGCGCCACGCGTCGACCGTCCGCGGGCCGACCTTATGCCCTCCCTTGGCGGTGCCCCACTTCAGGACCGCGTCGGTCAGCGCCTCCGGCGGCGGGCCGTCCATGACCTGCCGCGGGTCCATCGTGATCGCCTTCTTCTTGCCCGGTGGCACGTAGCAGAACAGCTGCCCGTACTCGCGGCGGAACCACTTCAGGAAGTGGAGGGCCTGCGCCTTGAGGCTGTGCTTCACCAGCGTCTCGTCCCGCAGGACGCCGGCGACCATCACGTCGATGTAGAAGCTGTGCGCGAGCTCGGCCTCGGGCAGGCCGAGCTTGCCCATCGTCTCGACATCTTCCTTGTAGTTCTGGTAGGCCAGCCTGGTCTGCCGGTCGATCAGCCAGTCGCCGAAGTGCTCCTTAACGAGCTCGGCCCGCACGACGCGCCGGATCCCGCGTCCCCACGAGTAGGACATCAGGACCGGCTCGTGCGTGACCGGGACGAACTCGGTGTCGACCGCCGTCACCTTCCCCTGGAGGTAGGCTTCTTGGTACAGCTCGTCCATGAAGCGCCGCGCTTGGCGCGGCGTCTCGGCGAACTGGGTCGGCGGTCGCTCACCCACGGCGGGCTCTACTTGCCCTTGAGCTTGATCTTGACCTTCTTCTTCTCGTCGGGCTTGGAGGACTTCTTGTCGGACTTCTTGTCGGACTTGGACGACTTCTTCTCGTCCTCGTCGTCATCGTCGTCGCCCTCTTCCTCGTCGTCGTCCTCGCCCTCTTCCTCGTCGTCGTCCTCCTCCTCTTCCTCGTCGTCGTCCTCCTCCTCGTCCTCATCTTCATCGTCGTCATCGTCGGACTTAGACGACTTCTTGTCGGACTTTTTGTCGTCGTCGCCGGAGGACTTGGTCTTTCCTCCCGCGACCTGGACGACCTTCGCGTCGCCGACGACGCTGACCACTCCGAACATGTTGCCGAACACCGCCTTCGCCAGAGCTCGGAACTTCTCCGACGCGTCCTTGTCGTCGGTCGCCTCGACCACTGCGGTGATTGTGGCCGGCACGGTCACTACGTAGTTGCTCTTCGCCATGTCTTCTGTCTCCTCGGGTTGATTGAAAGACCGTCTCGCCCACGTCTTCACAAGCTCCCTAGCTTGCGCCTCGTTGAGGATCCCGGTCCAGGTTCGCCAGTCGTCGATGAGGTGGTCGTAGACCTCGGTCACACGTCGTAGCCGGCTTCGCGGAGCGCAGCCTTGTCGGCGTCGCTCAGGTCGACGTCGAGCTTGATCACGCCGTCCTTGGGGTCGCGGAACGCGGTCACCTGGGTCATGAAGTCGGCGTCGCTGTCGAAGTCGAAGTCGCGCTCCATGATCTCGCGCAGCTCGCCCAGGGTCTCCGGCTGCTCCTTGAGCACGCGGCGGATGGTGTCGTGCAGGTCGTCGCCCTTCGGGTTCGGGTTCGGGACGTCCTTGATGAACACGGCCCGCTTCGCCTCGTAGCGGGTGACCGGGACCACGGCCTGCTTGGCCGCCGTGGCCGGCTTCGGCCCGTCGTCTCCCAGGGCACTCTTCACGTGCGAGAACCCGCTGCGCAGGTTGCTGATGAACTTGCCGACGCACGCCGTCGCGTCCGGGCAGTGGGTGCACGACACGTCGCTGAGGTCGACGAAGATCCCCAGGCAGTCCTGCTTCAGGCCGTTGACCAGCTTCCCCGGGTCGATGGACTCCAGCAGCTTGATCACGTCGGGCGGGGCCAGCTTCTGGATGGCCTCGTTGAGCTTCTTCTGCAACGCCAGGTCGGCGTCTCTCTTGAGGGCCTTCACCTCGGACCCGGCACCCTTGAGCAGGCGGGCGATGCCGATGAGCGTCTTGCGGTCCATGGTCTCCTCCGGCTGCTTCGCAGCCACCTTCGTCTTCTTCGCCTTCGGCTTCGAGTTGACCTTCTTCGGCTTCTTGCTCTTCGCTTTGTTGGTCTTCTTCACGCTGTCTCCTGGCGCTTGCTGGGCGAAGCGCGACGGTACCTTATTGGGATGACAATGTCAACAGAAACTACGGTCCGTCCTCGCGCTCCATCTCGTCGACGACCGCGTCGAACCGCGACCTCCTGTGCTCCAGCCGGCCGATCACGTACGACCTGCGCGCGCCGGCGGCGTCGAGCGCCGGCGTCCCGCGCTCCATCTCGAGGAGCGCCTCCCGGGTGTGCTCGTCCGGGTCCCTGGCGTCCGGCAGCTTGACCACGCGCACCCGCCACAGGTCGGCCAGCCGGTCGGCCAGCGCCAGCGCCTTCTCGTAGCCGCTCTTCCCCGGCTTGGCGCCCGGGTCGCGGTCCCAGATGATGACGATCTCGCGGGCCGCCGTCCTCATGAGGAGCTCCAGCTGGTACTGCGACAGGGTGGTTCCGAAGGTCGCGACGGCCGACCGCCCGACGTGGACCGCGTCGAGGACGCCCTCGACGATCCGGATCGTCTCGCAGTGCCGCGCGCGGTCGTAGTTGAACAGGTAGCGCCCCGGCTTGGCACCCTT
>Ga0070705_100001466_pt1 | contig 12482 bp, 12 predicted proteins | sample KBSK5253metaG_FD_65455 | JGI IMG/M metagenome (GOLD analysis project Ga0070705, IMG submission 65455) | Corn, switchgrass and miscanthus rhizosphere microbial communities from Kellogg Biological Station, Michigan, USA - KBS K5-25-3 metaG | ecosystem: Host-associated > Plants > Roots >... | reverse complement strand
CCGACGCCCAGGCACAGCCACGCGGCGAGCGCGAAGCGGCGCGTCGAGACGATCCACTCGGCGTTAAGCCGGCGTGTGATCAAAGCGCCGATCGCGAACGCGAACGGGATCGAGAAGAGCGTGTACCCCGAGTACAGCATCGGGGGGTGGAACATCATCGCCGGGTGACGCAGCAGCGGGTTCAAGCCCGTCCCCTCCTGCGGCACGGAGGCGAGCGTCCCGAACGGGCTTGCGAAGAACAGCGTCAGCATCAGGAAGAACGACGCGAACGTGAGCAGCACCGCCGTCGCGACCGGCGCGACCTCGCGCACGCGCCGGCGCGTCACGAGCAGGGCGAGGCTCGACCACAGCGACAGCAGCCACACCCACAGCAGCAGCGAGCCCTCCTGCGAGGACCACGCGGCCGTCGCCTTGTAGAAGGTCGGCGTCGTCGTGCTCGAGTGCGTCGCGACGACGCTGAAGGAGAAGTCCGAGCGCAGGAAGGCAAGCTCGAGCAGCGCGAACGCAAGCGTCAGCACGCCCGCGAGCGCGTAGACGGCGCGGCGTCCGGAGTCGACCCACGCGCGTCGGCCGGCGAACGCGCCATAGAGCGAGGCGCCGACGCCGTACAGCGCGACGGCGAACGCGACGATCAACAGGGCGCGGCCGACGGTGGCCATCAGCGTCGTGTCCGGTGACGGTCGCCCTGGTCTGGCGAGCCGATCGTCGTGGTTGGCAAGGACGCAGGGAGGGAGCAATGGCAGCGCCATTGCCCCGACTGAGGACGCAGCCAGCCGCGACGAGCGGCCGGCCAGACAGGGTGAGCGTTGCCGGACACGGCGCTAGCTAGGTGGCGCTCGCGGGACCGCCGCTGCCCGGTCTCGGCGGCGCGACCTGGAACTTCGACGGGCACTTCGTGACCATCGTGTCCTTCTCCCCCACGAACAGCTCGCCGCGGCGCTGGACCTTCACCATCACGCCGCGGCCCTCGCGGAACGGATCGGGCACGAGGCCCGTGTAGCGCACGCGCACGGACACCGGGCGGTGTGGGTCGCGCACGCTGAACCACAGCACCCCGTTCGCGCGTCTGACGGAGCCGTCCTTGACGGTGCCGGCCAGCGTGTAGGTCTTGCCGGCGACGGCGCCGGCGAGCAGCTGGCCGGCGGTCTGCTCGTCGCTGCCGGCGCTGAAGCTGGTGTAGATCAGCGCGCTGGCGGCGAGCAGCGCCGCCGTGAGCGCGACGACCAGGCGGATCCTGCGCTTGCGGGACGGGTTCATCCGCGCTCGATTGTCGCAGACCGCCAGCGGCTGCGAACGGACTACGCGCGTGCGAATCGGGCGCGTCCGCGCGAGGAATCAGGACTCAAGCATCGAAACCTTCTGCCGATGCTTGCGTTGAAGGTGATGACCGTGCGCAGTAGTCCGCAACGCTCCACGCATCGCCCGCGCCTCGGGCGCCGGGCGGTATGGCGCGCCTCGGTCGCCGACATCGAGGTCGCTCCGCCGCAGCCGCCCCCGTCGCCGCAGGCGCGCGAGCGCGCCGCCGGCGGTCCGGAGGACCTCGCCGCCTACCGCTGCGCGTGCGGCTACGTGTTCGAGGCGCCCGTCTCGACGACGGTCGGCTGCCCGCACTGCGGCGGCACGCAGGCCTGGTAGCGCAGGCGCGACGCGGCGTCAGGAGGCGGTCGCGCGCCCGATCGCCGGCCAGATCACGTCCACGGACCGCTTGACGAGGTCCTCGCGCGTGACCTCGGGATTGCGATACCACCAGCCGGCACCGCCGAGCACGACGGACTTCAGCAGCTCGGCGAGGATCTTCAACTGGGTCTCGCGGTCGGGGTGACCGCCGAACGCGCCCGTCTCGGTCCCGAGCGTGCGCGAGAGCGCGTCCGAAAGCTTCGCCTCCAGCTCGCGACCGATCGCGGAGACGTTCGCCCCTTGCAGCTCGAGCACGAGCAGACGGGCAGCTTCCGGGTGCTCCTCGACATAGCGGTAGATCGCATCGACGGCCGCGTGCACGCGCTCCTCCCCATCGTCGCCGGGCGTGCGCAGCGCCGCCTCGACAAGGCCCTCGATTTCGGTGCGGGTCGCGTGCAACAGCTGCGTGTAGAGGTCACGCTTGGAGGCGACGTGGTCGTACACGACAGCCTTCGAGATCCCGGCCGCCTCGGCGATCTCATCCATCGCGGCGCCGTCATAGCCGTTGGCTGCAAAGGCGCGCAGCGCTGCGTTGAGGATCAGCGCGCGCCGCTCGGGCCCCGGCAGTCGGCGACGGGTGCCTCTTTGAGCCGGAACGAGGTTCGGGATCGGACTTCTCGATGCCATCACGCGAGTCTTACCATTTACTAGAGTGTAGAGGCGTGGCGGGCGATTCAGGGCCTTTCTGGGACGCTCCGCAGGACCCGCCCCGCAAACTCGCGATTGCCGGCCCGCGGCAACGGGTAGCTCCGGGTCGCATGAGGCACGAAACCGGGAGCGCGCCCCAGTTGGAGCTGCTGCACGGGGGTGCATCGACCAACGCGCTGCGCACACGCGCGCTTGCCGTGCGGGCGCGCAACGGGGATCGTCAGGCGCGCGAGGCGCTGATAGCCGAGCACCTGCCGCTGGCGCGGGCGCTGGCACGGCGGTATCGCCGCGGCAGCGAGCCGCTCGACGACCTCGTCCAGGTGGCATCGCTTGGCCTGATCAAGGCCGTCGATCGCTTCGATCCCGATCGTGGCCACAGCTTTTCGACGTTCGCGCAGCCGACGATCGTCGGCGAGCTGCTGCGGCACTTCCGCGACACCGGCTGGGGTGTTCACGTCGCCCGCGGTACGCAGGAGCTCGCGTTGAGAGTCCGCGCGGCCGCGGAGGCGATCGAAAGCGAAACGGGCAGAGTCCCGACGCCTCGTCAGCTCGCCGAGCGCACCGGCGCGAGCCTTGAGGCGGTGGTGGAGGCGCTCGGCGCGCTCTCGAACCGCACGGCGCTGTCGCTCGCGGCTCCGACCGGCGGCCACGACGACGGCGGCAGCGATACGACGATCGCCGACACGCTCGGCGCCAACGACGACGGCTACGACCGTGCGGAGGCGCGCGCGCTGCTCGGCGGCGCCGTCAGATGCCTGCCGGAGCGCGAGCAGAAGATCCTGCGGCTGCGCTTCGTCGAGGACTTGACGCAGAGCGAGATCGCGGCCGAGATCGGCGTCTCGCAGATGCAGATCTCGCGTCTGTTGCGCCAGTCGCTCGAGCGGCTCGCCCAGATCACACGGGCGCGGGGCTGACGCCGGCCGCCGCCGCCCGCCGCGCCGCCTTCGCTTCGTAGAGGCGGTCGTCGGCGCGTGCGAGGCACCCCTCCAGCGTCTCCCCCCGCTGACATTCGACGACGCCGGCCGACCACTCGGCCGGATGGGCGGCGCGCAGGCGCTTGAGCGGCTCGGCCGCGTCGGCCTCCGACGTCGCCGGGAACATCACGACGAACTCGTCGCCGCCGTAGCGCGCGAGCACGTCGCCCGGCCGCAGCGTGCCCGTCCAGGCGTTCGCGAGCTCGGCGAGCACGCGGTCGCCGGCCGCGTGGCCGTGCTGGTCGTTGACGTGCTTGAAGCCGTCGAGATCAAGCACCGCCACGGTCAGCGGCGCGCCCGTGCGCCCTGCCAGCGCATGCTCACGGTTTGCGGCGCGCGCGAAGCCGTTGCGGTTGAGCAGTCCGGTCAGGTGGTCGGTGTCTGCCTGCGCGCGCAGCTGCGTGACAAGCGCGGTCAGCAGCAGCGTCGCGACCCACACCGTCGTCGAGATGATCAGTGCTTGCACGACCGCGCCATGGACACCGCTGACGCCAGCCGCCGTCACGCAGCCGACGGTCATCCCAAGCGCATGCGAGCGCGCCTCGCGCGCCGATAGGAACAGCGCCGTGACGACCGCCATCCACTGAAACGCACGCGCCGCCGAGATGAAGCCGGCGAGCGTGTTCGCGTTGGCGCTCAGCACCGTCACGACGACGAGGAACGCGCCAATGCCCATGTGCAGCCCTGCGCGCGGCAACCGCGGGCCGGCTATGAACAACGAGACGGCGATCAGCGCGTCGCACGCAGCCAGCACGCGCAGCAGGCCGCTCGGCTGCCGATCGCTGAGCGGCAGGAAGCTCACGAGCAGCAGCCCGGCCGTCGCGAGCAGCGCAATCACAATCATCGCCGTGAGCTCGTTCGGCAGCTCCGCGCCGCGCAGGCGACCGACCCAGCGGAACGCCACGGCAGGACGACCCGCGACCCATGCGCCTGCGCGCGCATCAGACATCCTTCTGAGGGTCGGCACCGCGGTCTCATGGCTTGAGCGCTGCGATCCGGCCCCCGTGCGAGACCTCCACATTTCTTTCACGGTCGGTTCACAACTCCGTAACCAGCGCCCGGCCGTCAGCTCCGATCCTGTGCCCCGTGACGGTGCGAGAGCACGAGGAGCTGCGGGCCGAGCCGCTTGAGGTGCTGCCGGCAGCATACGTCGCACGGGCCCGCGAGCAGGTGATCCCGCTCACGCCGCGCGAGCTCGACCTGTTGGTCGCGCTGATGCGGCGGCCCGACCGCGTGCTCCCGCGGGAGCTGCTGTTTGAGCTGTGCTGGGGCCACGCGATGGCCCCGAACGATCGCGCCGTGGACGTCTACGTCCGCAAGCTGCGCGCGAAGCTCGAGCAGGCGCTGCCCGACTGGCGGTTCATCCACACCCACCACGGGTTGGGCTACCGCTTCTCCCCCGACGAAACAAGGAGTGTGCTGTGAATCGACTGCGACTGACGGCCGTGAGTGGTGCGGCGGTGCTCGCTCTCGGGCTTGCCGCCTGCGGCGACAGCGGTGGCACCGGCGGCGATGGCGGGTCCACGAGCGACCTCTCCGGCACGATCCGGATCGACGGCTCGAGCACGGTCGGACCGCTCACCGAGGCGGCCGCCGAAGCGTTCCAGGGCGACAACTCTGACGTCCGCGTCACCGTCGGCACGTCCGGCACCGGTGGCGGCTTCGAGAAGTTCTGCGCCGGCGAGACCGACATCTCTGACGCCTCGCGCGAGATCGAGGACGACGAGATCGCCGCGTGCAGAGACAGAGGCATCACCTACGAGGCGTTCCAGGTCGCCAACGACGGCATCTCCGTCGTCGTCAACCCGGACAACGACTGGGCGAGATGTCTGACGGTCGAGCAGCTGAGAACGATCTGGAACACCGGCTCGAAGGCCGACAGCTGGAAGGACGTCGACCCGTCCTTCCCGGACGAGAAGCTGACGCTCTACGGCCCCGGCACCGACTCCGGCACGTTCGACTTCTTCACCGACAAGATCAACGGTGAGGAGGGCGCGAGCCGCTCCGACTACAACGCGACCGAGGACGACAACGTCACCGTCCAGGGCGTCTCCGGCGACAACGGCGGCCTCGGCTACTTCGGCCTCTCCTACCTCGAGCAGAACGGCGACAAGCTCAAGGGCGTCGAGGTCGACAGCGGCAGAGGCTGCGTGGCCCCGAGCAGCGAGACGGTGCAGGACGGCTCGTACGCGCCGCTCAGCCGCCCGCTCTTCATCTACGTGAAGGGCAGCTCGCTCAGAAAGCCGGAGGTCGAGGCGTTCGTCGAGTACTACCTCGCAAACACCGCCGACCTCGCCGAGCAGGCGCTGTTCGTGCCGCTGACCCAGTCCCAGCAGGACGAGCTGCAGCCGAAGCTCGACGGCCTCAAGCAGCAAGCCGGCACCTGATCGCGAAGGGCGCGTAACGACCGTGAGCACCACCACCGCGTCCACCTCCCCCAGCCGGCCCGTGCGGCGGTTGGGGGAGGCGCGCCCGCGCTATGGGGAGCGCCTGATCAAGACGCTCCTGCTGCTGTGCGCCGCCGTCTCCGTCGCGACGACCGCCGGCATCGTGGTCGCGCTTGCGGGGCCGACGATCGAGTTCTTCGGCGAGGTGCCGATCCGCGACTTCCTGTTCGGCACCGACTGGCGGCCGCTGTTCTCGCCAGCCGACTTCGGCGTGCTGCCGCTCGTGACGGCGACGATCGTCGTGACGGCCTGCGCGCTCGTTGTGTGCATCCCATTCGGGCTCGGATCGGCGATCTACCTGAGCGAGTACGCGCGCCCCGGCATGCGCAAGACGCTCAAGCCGGTGCTCGAGGTGCTCGCGGGCATCCCGACCGTCGTCTACGGCTTCTTCGCGCTGACGTTCCTGACGCCGACGCTCGAGAAGATCTGGCTGTTCGGCGAGCCGCCGAGCGTCTTCAACGCGCTGTCCGCCGGCCTCGTGATGGGCGTGATGATCCTGCCGACCGTCGCCTCGCTGTCGGAGGATGCGATGGCCGCCGTCCCGCAGGCGCTGCGACAGGGCGCGTACGCAGTCGGGGCCTCGAAGCGGATCGTCGCCACCAGAATCGTCGTGCCGGCCGCGCTGTCGGGCATCGTCGCCTCGTTCGTGCTCGCGATCTCGCGCGCGGTCGGCGAGACGATGATCGTGTTGATCGCCGCCGGCGGCACGCCCAACCTCTCCCTCAACCCCGCCGAGGCGATGCAGACGATGACTGCGTTCATCGCCGCCGCCGGCCTCGGCGACCAGTCGACCGGCTCGATCGGCTACCAGACGATCTTCGCCGTCGGCTCGCTGCTGTTCATCGCGACGTTCGTGATGAACATCTTCTCGATCCGGCTCGTGCGCAAGTACCGGGAGGTCTACGAGTGAGCGCTACGCAGATCGCGCCGACCTCGCAGCGCGAGCGGCTGCTCGGCGGGCTCTTCCGCGCGTCGCTGTTCGTCTCGCTGGCGATCGGCATTCTCACGCTGTGCTGGCTGATGCTCTCGATCCTGATTGAGGGCTGGCCGCGCCTGAACCAGGACGTGCTGTTCCACTTCCCGTCGAGCAACCCCGAGCTCGCCGGCGCGCAGTCGGCGATCATGGGGACAATCTGGGTCGTCGGCCTGACGGCCCTCATCACGATCCCGCTCGGCGTCGGCGCGGCCGTCTACCTGGAGGAGTACGCCGATCGCGATCGCTGGTGGAACCGGCTGATCGAGCTCAACATCCAGAACCTGGCGGCGGTCCCCTCTATCGTCTACGGGATCCTCGGCCTCGCGTTCTTCGTGCGTGGGTTCCTCGGGCTCGGCCAGACCGTGCTGGCGGCCGCGTTGACGCTGTCGCTGCTCGTGCTGCCGATCGTGATCATCTCCTCGCGCGAGGCGATCCGCGCGGTGCCGGACTCGATCCGCCAGGGCGCGCTCGCGCTCGGCGCGACGCAGTGGCAGACGATCTGGCGCCAGGTGCTGCCGGCCGCGATCCCCGGCATGGCGACCGGCTCGATCCTCGCGCTCTCGCGCGCGATCGGCGAGGCCGCGCCGCTCGTGCTGCTCGGCGGCCTGACCTTCATCACGTTCAACCCCGAGGGCCTCGACAGCGCCTTCACCGTGCTGCCGATCCAGATCTTCAACTGGATCTCGCGCCCGCAGGACGAGTTCCACGTGCTCGCGGCCGCGGCGATCGCCGTCCTGCTCGTCCTGCTCGTCGCGATGAACGCCGTGGCGATCTTCCTCCGCAACAAGTACCAGCGAAAGTGGTGAGGCTGCAGATGACAGATCCCGTCGTACAGCGCCCGGTCGCCGCCCCCGACGCGCCGCCGGCGACCGACGGGGCGGCGCCGCTCGGCGAGCCGGTCTTCAGACTGCGTGGCGTGAGCGTCGCCTACGGCGGCACGCCGGCCGTGAAGGACATCGACCTCGACGTCCACGCGAGCCGCATCACGGCGCTGATCGGCCCATCGGGCTGCGGCAAGTCGACGGTGCTGCGCTGCCTGAACCGCATGAACGACCTCGTGCTCGACGCGCGCGTCGCCGGTCAGGTGCTCTACCACGGGCAGGACATCTACGCGAGCCATGTCGACCCGGTCGAGGTGCGCAAGCTCGTCGGCATGGTCTTCCAGAAGCCGAACCCGTTCCCGAAGTCGATCTACGACAACATCGCGTTCGGGCCCCGGGTGCTGGGGATGAAGGGCGACATGGACGAGATCGTCGAACGGGCGCTGCGCCGCGCGGCGCTGTGGGACGAGGTCAAGGACCGCCTCAAGCAGAGCGCCTACGGCATGTCCGGCGGTCAGCAGCAGCGTCTCTGCATCGCGCGCGCGCTCGCGACCAACCCTGACGTGATCCTGATGGACGAGCCGTGCTCGGCGCTCGACCCGATCTCGACCGCGCGCATCGAGGACCTGCTGCTGGAGCTGCGCAGAAGCTACGCGATCGTGATCGTCACGCACAACATGCAGCAGGCCGCCCGCGTCTCCGACCGCACCGCCTTCTTCACGGTCGACCTGGACGAGGGCGAGCGCCACCGCACCGGGCGGATCGTCGAGTTCGACGCGACCGAGAAGATCTTCCAGAACCCGGCCGATCCGCGCACCGAGGCATACGTAACCGGGAAGGTCGGCTGATGGACCTGCGCATCCGCTTCCAGGAGGAGCTCGCCGAGCTGGAGTCGCTGGCGCTCGGCGGACTCGACCTCGCCTGCGCGCAGCTGCGGCGCGTGCTCGAGGCGCTCGAGCACCGCGACGTGGCGCTCGCGCGCGACGTGGTCGCCGGCGACGACGCGCTCGACCGTCTGTACGTCGAGCTGCACGAACGGATCATCGCGCTGCTGGCCCTGCAGGCCCCCGTGGCAGGCGACCTGCGGTTGGCGGCCGCGCTCCTGCACGTGATCCGCTCAGTTGAGCGAATGGGCGACCAGTGCGTGAACATCGCGAAGCTGATCCCGCTCGACGGCCACCATCCCCCCACGCACCCGATGCTCGTCGAGGAGCTCGGCGTGATGGGACGGCTCGTGTGCGCCGAGATCGAGCAGTCGAAACGGGCGTTCGGCGAACGCGACCTGGAGGCGGCGCGCGAGCTCGTGCACCAGGATCGCGACGTGAACGAGATCAACCGCCGGGTCTTCCAGTTCGCGTGGGAGAGCGGTGATGACCCAGACGCGCGCGAGTGGGCGATGCACATGGTGCTGGCGGCGCGCGCCGTCGAGCGCATGGGCGACCTCGCGGTCGACGTCGGCGAGCAGCTCGGCTTCGTGCTGACGGGCCAGTTCGAGGAGTTCCGCGACGCCTCGCACCCGTCGCCGAGCGACGCGGCGCCCTCCGTCTGAGCTGACCGCCGCTGCGTTCGGGGCCCGGTTGCCGTGGCGGGCGGGTCCTGTCCGCTCCGGGCGCGCGCACACCGGGCCCGGTTGCCGTGGCGGGCGGGTCCTGTCGGCTCCGGGCGGGCGCACACCGGCCTTCGGCCGGCGCACGTCCGTCCTCACCGCCACCCGCCCGATCGGCGTTTCTTCGCGCGGCGCTCCCGACCTCGGCTTTTTCTGCTGGTCGACGCCACCGTTTGCGGGCCCGGCCAGTGGCATCCAACGCACTGTTCGCCGGGTCTGAGCCGCGTCGACAACGTAGGCTGCTGGGCCGGGCACAACGGCGCCTGGGCCCGGCCGAGCCTCCACGGCGCTGTGCCCGGCCTGACAGCCTACGTTGTCGACGCCGCCGGAAGCTTGTGCGCAGTGCGTTGGATGCCTGGGCCGGGCCCACAAGCGGTTGCGCTGGCCAGTGAGTGACGAGGTCGGTGGCGCCCAACACCACAGAAGACGACGTTCGGGCGGGTGGCCGTGAGGACGCACGTGCGCCGGCCGAAGGCCGGTGTGCGCGCGCCCGGAGCGGACAGGACCCGCCCGCCACGGCAACCCGGGCTACGCGGAGACCGCAAGCGAGAGCGTCTCCACCAGCGCGCGCGCCTTCAGGCGCACCTCGCGCAGCTCCTCGCGCGGATCCGACAACGCGACGATCGCGCCGCCGGCGCCGAAGCTCGCGCCATGCTCGGTGACCACGATCGTGCGGATCACGATCGACAGGTCGGCCGCGCCGCCGAGCGCGAACCAACCAAGCGCGCCCGAGTAGACGCCGCGCGGCCCGGCCTCCAGCTCGTCCACGATCTCCATCGTGCGCTTCTTCGGCGCGCCCGTCATCGAGCCGCCGGGGAACGCGGCGCGCACGACGTCGAGCGCCGAGGCGCCGCGGCCGATCCGCCCGCGGATCGTCGAGACGAGCTGGTGGACGGTCGCGAACGACTCAACGCCGAACAACACGGGCACGTGCACGCTGCCGACCTCGCAGACGGCGCCGAGGTCGTTGCGCAGCAGGTCGACGATCATCAGGTTCTCAGCACGATCCTTCTCGCTGGCGCGCAGTCGCTCGCGGATCGCGAGGTCCTGCTCGACGCTCGCCCCGCGCGGAGCGGTGCCCTTGATCGGTTTCGCCTCGACCTCCCCCTCGGCAGTGACGCGCAGGAAGCGCTCCGGCGAGGCGCTCAGCACGCTCACCTGCGGGAAGCGCAGAAACGCGGCGAACGGCGCCGGGTTGACGCTGCGCAGGCGCCGGTAGGCCGGCCAGGGATCAATCGCGCCGTCCAGCTCAACGTGGTTGGTGAGGCAGACCTCGTACGTCTCGCCTGCGCGAATCTCCGCTTGGCAGCGCGCGATCAGCTCCAGGTATGCGTCGTCGTCGTGGCGCGGCCTGCACCCGCCAGGCCACGCGTCTTCGACGTGCACTGCCCGCCCGCCGCCGTCGGCGTGGATCGGAGACGACCGCGCCCGCCCGCCATTCGCGGCAGCGCCGTCGCCGGGGTGGGCGGGTTCGTCTCCGTTCCCCCGCGCCAGCGTCGTCAGCCGCGCCGTCATCGCGTCGAGCCACGGCGCCGCCGGTGCATCGTGCGCCTCGAGCGCGACAAGCCACACGTCGCCCGCCTCGTGGTCGAACGCGAGGAAGCGGTCGGCGAACACGAACGCCGCGTCGGGCGCATCCGCCGCGTGGGCCGCGTCGCCGCCGCACTCCGCCTTCAGCTCGTAGCCAAGGTAGCCGACATAGCCGCCGTTGAACGCGAACGGCAGCGCCGCGCTCGTCGTGCGGCGCGCCCGGATCTGGTCGTCGAGATAGGCGAGCAGCGGGCCGTCTGCGTGCTCGACGCCCCGCACCGTGCGTATCGTCACGCGCGCGCTCGCCACGTCATAGGTCAACAGCTCGGCGAGCGGACCGCTGTCGTCACCCATGAACGAGAAGCGGCCGCAACCGTTCGGAGCGGGCGCGCTGCTGTCAAGCCAGAAGGCGACCTCGCGCTCGGCGTAGCACTGCGCGAACACCGCCTCGGCATCGAGCGAAAGTGTGAGCCGGCGGAAGCGCACGATCGGCTGGCGCCGCACGAGCCGCGCCTCCTCGTCCCGCCGGCGTCCGGGCGCGTGCGCGGCGGTCGCGAGCGCGAGGTCGCGGAAGTTGCGCAGCAGCCGCGCGCCGTGCTCCGAGCAGATCGACTCGGGGTGGAACTGCACGCCCCACAGCGGCGCGTCGACGTGGCGCACCGCCATCAGCACGCCGTCGTCCGACCACGCGAGCGCGTGCAGGGCCGGCGGCAGGTCGCCGACCGTCAGCGAGTGATAGCGCACGACCTCGAACGGCGACGGGATCCCCTCGAACAGGTCGATCTGCGCGTGGTGGACCGCGCTCGTGCGGCCGTGCATCGGCTCGGGCGCCGGCACGACGTGGGCCCCGTGCAGGTGGCAGAGCCCCTGGTGGCCGAGGCAGACGCCGAGCACGGCCATGCCGCTGTCGCAGATCGCCGAGGCGCTGATGCCGAAGTCGCGCGGGACTTCCGGCCGCCCCGGTCCGGGCGAGACGACGACGGCGCCGTAGCCCTGGGCGCGCAGCGCCGGCCACGCGACGGCATCGTCGTTGCGCAGCACGAGCGGCGGCTCGCCGTTCAGCTCGCCGAGCATCTGCGCGAGGTTGAACGTGAACGAGTCGTAGTTGTCGATCAGCACGCAGCGCACGCGAGCTCCTCCACCGCCGCGGCCGCGGCCGCGATCGCCATCCGCTCGTCCGCGTCGAGCTTCCACTGCAGCGGACGCGGCGGCGCGTCCGGCGCGAGCAGCGCAGGGACCGTCAGGCACACGCCGTCGACGTCGTAGGAGCCGCGCAGCAGCGTCGAGACCGGCCACGGTCGCGGGTCCCCGTCACACAGCGCGCGCACGAGCGCGGCGACACCCCAACCGGAGGTCCACGCGCTCGTCGTGCCGGTGCCGTGCGCCTGCCAGCGCATGTACCAGCCCGCCACCGCGTCGAGCACCTGCGCCCGCTCGCTCCCGGACAGCGTGACCGGCTCGCCGCGCACGCGGACGCGGCTCAGCAGCGGCACCGCATGCGGTCCGTGCTCGCCGACGCTCCACGCCTCGACGTCGGCCGGGTCACCGCCGCGCACGCGCGCGATTGCGACGCGCAGCCGCAGCGTGTCGTTGAGCGTGTGGCCGACCACCCGCACCCGCGGACCGAGCCGACCCTGCAGCCACGTTGCAAGCGCATCGACCGGGTTGCTGACGAGCACGAGTGCGCGGCAGGACCCCGCAGGCGCTGCGAGCGCGTCGGCGAGCGGCGCGAGGATCTCCGCGTTCTGCTCGAAGAAGGCGCTGCGCGGCGCGCCGTCGCGGTGCGGCACGCCCGCGCACGCG
>Ga0070705_100001459_pt1 | contig 12501 bp, 12 predicted proteins | sample KBSK5253metaG_FD_65455 | JGI IMG/M metagenome (GOLD analysis project Ga0070705, IMG submission 65455) | Corn, switchgrass and miscanthus rhizosphere microbial communities from Kellogg Biological Station, Michigan, USA - KBS K5-25-3 metaG | ecosystem: Host-associated > Plants > Roots >... | reverse complement strand
TTGCTCGTCGAGATCATCGTCGTGATCGGCCTGAAGGCGAGCGGCCGACTCGCGCACTCCGAGCACGTCGACGCCTCCTTCGGGACGCCGGCCTACATCGGACGGCTGTTCCTGACCGACCATCTGCTCGCATTCGAGATCACCTCCATCGTGCTGCTCATCGCGGCGGTCGGCGGTGTCGTCCTCGGGATGCGGTCGGCGGCCGAGGAGGACGACGCGCCGTGATGGGCCCGGGGATCCCGTGGTACCTCGCGATCTCCTCGATCCTGTTCTCGATCGGCGTCGCGGGCGTGCTCCTGCGCCGCAGCCCGCTGATCGTGCTGCTCTCGCTCGAGATCATGCTCAACGCCGCGAACCTCTCGTTCGTGGGCTTCTCGCGGCTCTTCGGTGAGATGGACGGCCAGATCTTCGCGCTCGCCGTGATGGCCGTCGCCGCCGCCGAGGTGTGCGTCGGCCTCGGGCTGATCGTCGCGATGGCGCGCCGCCGCCTCGCGCTCGACGTGGACACGCTGACGGAGCTCAGGGGCTAGCACTCGTGGTCAACGGCGCCTGGGTCTGCCTGCTCGCACCGCTCGCCGGCTTCCTCGCGATCACGCTCGCGGGCGACCGGATCACGCGCCGGCAGGCGGGCATCCTCTCGACCGCCTCGGTGTTCGTCGGCTTCGCGGGTGCGGTCGTCGCGTTCATCGATGCGCTGAGTCGCGAACCGGACGACCGCGCGGTGACGACGACGGCGTGGACGTGGCTCGCGGCCGGCGACTTCAAGGTGAGCATCGACCTCCTCGTCGACCCGCTCTCGATCACGATGATGCTCGTCGTCACCGGGATCGGCGGCCTGATCGTCCTCTACTCGAACGGCTACATGGAGGGCGAGGACGAGGAGCGGCGGTACTTCGCCTACATGTCGCTCTTCGTCTTCTCGATGCTGATGCTGGTGATGGGCGGCAACCTGCTGCTGCTGCTCGTCGGCTGGGGGCTCGTCGGCCTCGCCTCGTACCTCCTGATCGGCTTCTACCACGACCGCTCGAGCGCGATCGACGCCGCGAAGAAGGCGTTCGTGATCAACACGATCGGCGACGCGGCGATGGCCCTCGCCCTCTTCCTCGCGATCGCCAAGGTCGGCAGCCTCGACTACTCGACCGTCTTCGACGCGGCGCAGAGCGGGGAGCTCTCGGACACGGTGGTGACGCTGCTCGCCCTGGGCCTGCTCGCGGGCGCGGTCGCCAAGTCGGCGCAGATCCCGCTGCACACGTGGCTGCCGGACGCCATGGAGGGCCCGACACCCGTCTCCGCCCTGATCCACGCGGCGACGATGGTCACGGCGGGCGTCTACCTGATCTGCCGCACGCACCTCATCTTCCAGGCCGCGCCCGACATCCAGCACCTCGCGGCCGTGCTCGGGCTGATCACCCTCCTCGTCGCCGGCGGGATCGCCCTCGTCCAGTGGGACATCAAGCGCGTGATCGCGTACTCGACGATGAGCCAGATCGGCTACATGTTCGTCGGAGCGGGCATCGGCGCGTACCCGTTCGCGATGTTCCACCTCGTCACGCACGCGTTCTTCAAGGCCCTCCTCTTCCTCGCGGCCGGGCTCGTGATCCACCACCTGGACGGCGAGCAGGACATCCGCAAGATGGGCGGTCTTGCGAAGTCGATGCCGTACACGCGCTGGACGTTCCTGATCGGCTCGCTCTCGCTCGCGGGGATCCCGATCTTCGCCGGCTTCTGGTCGAAGGACGCGATCATCAGCTCCACGCTCGCCTACGGCGGCGCGCTCGGATGGATCCTCTACGTCGGCGCGCTGCTCGGGACGCTGCTCACCGGGCTCTACACGTTCCGCCTCTACTTCCGTGTCTTCCACGGCGAGCCGAGCGAGCTCGTCACGGCGCACACGCACGGTGAGCACTCGGACGAGGGTGCGCGGTCGATGCTCCTTCCCGTGGGCGTCCTCGCGCTCGGCGCGACGTTCGTCGGCTTCCTCGCGATCCCGGGCGTCTGGGAGCCGTTCGAGAAGTGGCTCGAGCCCGTCGTCCCGCCGCTCGTCCAGGCGACGACGGCGCAGGACTGGTTCAGCAGCCTCATCTCGGTCGCGCTCGCGTCCCTCGGGATCTTCGTCGCCTGGCGCGCGTTCCAGGCGCGGCGCGAGCTGGTCCCCGACGGCTTCGCGCGCACCGCGCTCGAGCACAAGCTCTGGTTCGACGAGCTCTACGACGTCGCCGTCTCGCGCCCGGCGCAGCTCGTCGCGATGCGCCTGCGCGACCGCGTCGAGGTGCCGGTCGTCCAGGGTGGCCTCGACGAGGTGGCCGAGGGCGCAGTTCGCGGCGCCGCGGCGACCGCGAGCGTCCAGAGCGGCCTCCTGCGGACGTACGCGCTCGCGTTCACCGTGGCCGTCGCGATCCTGACGCTCGTCTTCCTGGTGGTCCGCTGATGCTGACGACCGCGCTGATCGTCGTCCCGCTCGCCGGCGCGATCCTCGTCTGGGTGCTGCCGCTCTCGCGCGAGTCGACGAGCGGGCTCGCGCTGCTCGTCGCGCTGGCGGAGGTCGGGCTCTGGCTCGGGAGCGCGCGCAACTTCGACTTCGGCAGCGACGCGCCGCAGTACGCGACGACGCGCGAGTGGTTCGATCAGCTCGGGATCTCGTACTCCGTCGGCCTGTACGGGTTCCAGTTCTGGCTCGTCGGGCTCGCGATCGTCGTCGGCGCGTGCGCGATCGGGTACGGCGCCTGGGCCGAGCGCGAGCGCAGCCGCGCCTACTTCGGCCTGCTCCTCTTCCTCGTCGGCTCGCTCGTCGGCGTGTTCGCGGCCCAGGACCTGATCGTGTTCTACGTCTTCTTCGAGGCGATGCTGATCCCGATCTACGTCCTGGTCGGCGTCTGGGGCGGCCCCGAGCGGGTCAAGGCGACGGTCACCTTCGTGATCTACACGATGGTCGGCTCGCTGCTGATGCTGGCGTCGATCGTCGCGCTCGGCGTCTCGAAGGGGACGTTCGAGCTGGCCGACCTCGGCACCAGCTCGAACGACTGGATCTTCCTCGGCTTCCTCGCCGCCTTCGCCGTCAAGGCGCCGCTGCTGCCGTTCCACGGCTGGCTTCGCCTCTCCTACACACAGGCGCCGCCCGAGGTCGCGGCGATCCTCTCCGGCGTCGTCTCGAAGGCCGCCGTCTTCGGGCTCGTCTGGATCGTCCTGCCCCACTTCCCCGAGCCGGTCGAGGACTTCCGCACGCTCGTCCTCGTCCTCGCCTCCGCGACGCTCGTCTACGGGTCGGTGCTCGCCTTCCGCCAGCCGGACATCCGCGGTGTCGTCGCGTATTCCTCGATGGGCCAGATGGGCCTCATCGTCCTCGGGATCTTCGCGGCCAACGACCTCGGGCTGGACGGCGCGGTGCTCCACTCCGTCAACCACGGGCTCGTGTCGGCGGGCTTCTTCCTCCTCGCCGGGATGATCGAGACGCGCGCGGGGACCGGCGTCTTCTCCGAGCTCGGCGGCGTCGCGAAGGGCCGCCCGATCCTCGCGACGCTCGTGATGGTGCTCGGGATGTACACCCTGGCCGTGCCCGGCTCGACGAACTTCGCGGGCGAGTTCTCGATCCTGGCCGGTGTCTTCGACCGCGGCTGGGGGTACGCCGCGGTCGGCGTCACGGCCATGGTGCTCGCCGCGCTCTACGGGCTGCGGCTGATCTCCGCCATCCTCCACGAGCGGCGCGGCAGCGCGGTTCGCGACGACACGGGCGACCTCGTCGGCGGCGAGCTGATCCTGGTCGTCCCGCTCGTCGTGATCCTCGCGGTCCTGACCGCCTGGCCGGCCGGGATCACCGAGCGTTCGTTCCCCGCGAACCAGCCCGCCGCGTTCATTGGTTCGCAACAGGAGCTCGCGCCGTGATCGACACGCCGTCGGTCGACTGGCTCGCGCTCTCTCCCACGCTGGCGCTGCTCGCCGTCGCCGGGATCACGCTGCTCGGCGCGGTGCTCGTGCCGCGGTCGAGCGAGCGGGCGTTCTCGATCGCCGTCTCGGTCGCGGGCTTCGGGGCGTCGGCGGTGCTGGCCGGGTGGGTCTTCGACCGCTCGCCCGAGCCGACGGCGGTGGTGGTCGAGTCGATGACGCGCGACCGGCTCGGCGCCCTCGCGGCGATCCTCATCGCGCTCGTCGGGCTCGCGGTCGTGCTCCTCTCGGCAGGCGACGGGCGCCGCTCGCACGTCGGGGAGTACTACGCGCTCCTCGCCGCCGCGGCCGCGGGAATGGTCTTCTTCGTCTCCGCTGCGAACCTCATGACGATGTTCCTGGCGCTCGAGTGGTTCTCGATCGCCCTCTACGTGCTCTGCGCGCTCGACACGCACCGGCGCGCGTCCCTCGAGGCGGGGCTCAAGTACCTGATCGTCGGGAGCTTCGGCTCGGGGATCCTGCTCTTCGGCTGCGCGCTCGTCTACGGCGCGACGGGCGAGCTCGGGTTCTCCGCGATCCGCGAGGCGACCGGAGCGGACGACCCGCTCTTCGTGACCGGTATGGCGATGATCCTCGCCGGGCTCGCGTTCAAGGTCTCCGCGGCGCCGTTCCACATGTGGACGCCGGACGTCTACCAGGGCGCGCCGACGACCGTAACGGCCTTCATGTCCGCTGCGACGAAGATCGCCGGCCTCGTGCTCATGCTCCGGATCCTCGTCACCGCGTTCCCGGAGCAGGCCGAGATCTGGTCGGTGGCGGTCGCGGTGCTCGCCGTCTGCTCGCTCGCGATCGGCAACTTCGCGGCGATCGCACAGCGGGACGTGAAGCGACTGCTGGCCTACTCGTCGGTCTCGCAAGCCGGCTTCCTGCTGATCGCGATCGCCGCGAACTCGACTGCCGGCGCCGAGGCGCTCCTCTACTACCTCATCCCCTACTCCGCGGCGAGCGTCGGCGCATTCTCCGTCGTCGCCGCGCGGGAGCGCGAGCTACGCCGCCCGGTGACACTCGGCAACCTCGCCGGGCTCGGCTGGGAGCGGCCGTTCGTCGGCGTCTGCATGTGGTGGTTCATGCTCTCGATGGCAGGATTCCCGCTGACCGGCGGCTTCCTCGGCAAGCTGTTCATCTTCTCCGCGATCTACGAGGCCGGCTGGTGGTGGCTCGTCGTGATCGGCGTGCTCGCGACCGCGCTCTCGCTCGCGTACTACCTGAACGTCGTGCGGTCGCTCTACATGCGCTCGGGCGAGGCTCCGGCAGCGGGGGTCGTGCTCGCCGCAGGCGGGTCCCCGCCGCGCGACCTCCTGCTCGACGTCACCCTGGGCGCGGCGCTCGCGGTCACGATCGGCTCGTTCTTCTTCGTGCAGCCGCTCGTGGACCTCGCGAGCGACGCCGCGGCGTCGCTGCCCTTCTGAGCGGCGACCGGGCCCGGCGCCGCGCCGCCGGGCCCGGTCGCCGTCGCCGCTAGTCGTCCTTCTGGCCCTTGGCGATCCCGTTGCCCTTGCCCTGGCCGCCGTGGCTCCTCCCATTCGCCGAGGCGTCACCCGTAGAGGCCGCCCCTTCGTTCTCGGTGGACGAGCCGACGAGGCCCGGCGGGCCGCAGTGATCGTGGTTGGCGTCGCCCCAGCCCCAGCCCGGCCAGCACTGCCGGTCGACGGTGACGGCGAAGCTGCCGGCGTTGTCCCAGAACAGGTCGTCGTTGACCGCGAAGACGAGCTCCCCGGTCCCCGATAACGTCGTCGGGCCGCTTCCGACCTGTACCCAGGCGCCGCCGCCGACACGGGCGACGAGCCCCCAGGCGGGAGCTCCCGGGGCGACGAACCCGCCGAACCCGCTCTGCGTTGTGTCGGCCGACGCGTCTCCGTCCGGCCCGAAGCACGACCCCGTCCCCGGGCAGACGGTGCCCGCGGCGGTGACCGTGACCGAGTCGCCGGCCAGCACGAGACCGGTCGACGCGCCGGGTACTCCCAGGGACCCGACGGTGTACACGCTCGTGACGGTCGACGGCCCCGCGGCGCTTTGTGCCGCAGCGACGAGCGCGACGAAAGCTGCGACGACGAACGCCGATCCTCTTCGGCTCCTCATGATTCCCCTCTCGATTACCGCCGTGCCCGGTGACACGGCGTCCGCCCTCCCGGCATCGGGTGCCGGGCGGCTCGGCCGCGATCCCTCGTCCGTGTATCGGTGCTAGGCGGCGCGCTCCGCCACCCAGCGCATCGGGTCGCCGGCGCCGAGGTCGGTGATCCCCGCCGAGTGGAGCGCACCGATTGCGAGGGTGCGGCGGTGGGCGGCAAATGTGAGGACGTGCGCGAGCATGCCGCCGTAGGTGAACACCTCCGGTGGCTCGCAGACGGCGTCGACGAACGTCTCGTCGAGCCGGTTCGCGCCGATCACCTCCCGGGCATGCCCCACGAACGCCGGGCCGGCTGTACCCAGACGTGCGCGGATCGACGCGATGCTCTCGTCGCGCTCGACGCCGAAGTCGTATGCGCGGCTCTCGAGCGCCGCGTTCCACATGTCCATCTGGCCGACGAGCCGCGAGAGGAGCGAGCGCAGCGTGGGATCGTCGTCGACGCCCTCGACCGACACCTCGATCGGCGCGTCGAGCTTCTCCTCGGGAAGGGCCGCAGCGCGTTCGACGATCTCGCCGACGAGCCAGACATGGTGCTCGACCATCTTCGTCATCAGGTCCATCGAGCTCACCTCGTCTCTCGGGGGCAGCCGGAGGCCGCCGGGTGGGTGGAAGTGGACGCCGTTCCGGCTCTCGAGCCGGATCTGGCCGGGAGCGGTCCGCCAGGCGGCGGGTGCGGCGCCGTAGGCACGGCGAAAGGCGCGGGTGAACGCCTCGTTCGAGCCGTAGCCCGCCTCGAGTGCGATCTCGAGCACGGTCGCGTCGCTCGTGACGAGCCGAAACGCGGCCCGCTCGAGCAGCACCCGCCGGCGCAACCTCGCCGGCGTCTCGCCGGCGGTGCCGGTGACGACCCGGTCGAAGTGGAAACGGGAAAGATGGGCGCGTGCGGCGATGTCCTCGCCCCCCACGTCGTGGTCGTCGAGGGACTCAGCGAGCGAATCGACGAATGTCGCGAACGTGTCCATCAGCTGGAGTGCCATGTCGCCAAGCCTGCCGCCACCGGGCGACCGGCGCTTGATCGTTCTTGCTGTCCTCGGACCCTGCTTTCGACGCGCTAGGCTCGGCCAATGGCTACCACACTGACCTGGCTCGGTCACGCGGCGTTCAGGATGGACACGGAGGCCGGCACGCGCCTCTACGTCGACCCGTTCCTGCACGGGAACCCGAAGTGCCCGGACGCGGAGCGGGAGCCCGAGCGCTGTGACCTCGTCGTCGTCACCCACGGACACGGTGACCACGTCGGCGACGCAGTCGCCATCGCGAAGCGCTTCGAGTGCCCCGTGGTGGCACCGGTCGAGCTGCGCGACTGGCTCTCCACGAGTGATGGCCTTCCCGAGGACAACGGGCAGTCACCGAACAAGGGCGGCACCGTCTCGTTTGCCGGCGTCCGGCTGACACTCACCGACGCCAATCACTCCTCCAGCACGTGGCACGACGGCGCGATCCTGTACACCGGGGAGCCGACGGGCGTCGTCATCCGTCGGGAAGGCGCGCCGACGGTCTACATCGCGGGGGACACGAACGTGTTCGGCGACATGGCGCTGATCAGGCGCCTCTACGCGCCCGCCGTCGCGGTGCTGCCGATCGGGGACCACTTCACGATGGGGCCCGAGGAGGCGGCAGTCGCCGCCGAGCTCGTCGGCGCGAGCCGCGTCGTCCCGTCCCACTACGGGACGTTCCCGCTGCTGACCGGCACACCGGACGCCCTTCGCCCGCTTCTCCCGGCGGGCGTCGAGCTGCTCGCCCCGGCCCCGGGCGAGACGCTGACCCTGTGATGCGCGAGCGCTGGTTCGGCGCGACGGGCCGCCGCGTCCCCGCAATCGCGCTCGAGGGATCGCTCGACGTCGAGGGCGCGGTTCTCCTCGACGGCGTCGACGACCGCGAAGCCCTCCGCTCCGCGCACACCGACGGGGTGCCCGTCGTCGTCCGGGCGGGCGACGCGGCGGGGGTCGCGCGCGCCCTCGCGCGACCGGAGGTCGCGTGCGTCCTGGTCTCCGACCCGGCGCTCCTCGACCTCGACCTGCCCGAGCTGACGTATGGCTGAGACGATCGCCACCTACTCGATCTGCGCCTGCGACCTCGACGCGGGGCAGTGGGGCGTCGCGACACAGTCGAAGTTCCTCGCCGTCGGGTCGGTCGTGCCCTGGGCGGCGCCCCACGTCGGCGCGATCGCCACGCAGTCGTACGCGAACCCCCGCTACGGGCCGGACGGGCTCGAGCTGCTGCGCGAAGGGCTCTCCGCAGAGGAGGTGGTGGAGCGGCTCACCGCCGCGGACGGCGATCGCGCGCAGCGCCAGCTCGGCGTCGTCGACGGCGAGGGTCGTGCGGCGACGTTCACCGGCGACGAATGCCACGCGTGGGCGGGCGGCCGGACGGGCTCGGGCTACGCGGCGCAGGGAAACATCCTCGTCTCCGGCGCCACCGTCGACGCGCTCGCCGAGACCTTCGAGGTGACCGGCGGCCGCCCGCTCGCGGAGCGGCTCCTCGACTGCCTCGACGCGGCGGAGGCAGCGGGCGGCGACAGCCGCGGCCGGCAGTCGGCGGCACTGCTCGTCGTCGAGCGCGACGCCGGCTACGCGAGCCTGTCGGACACGCTCGTCGACCTTCGCGTCGACGACCACCCCGACCCGCTCGTGGAGCTGCGGCGGATCCATCGGCTCCACGACCTGCTCTTCGGCAGGACACCGCGGCAGGACTGGATCCCGGTCGACGACGCGCTGCGGACCGAGCTCGCCGAGCGGCTCGCGCGCGCAGGGCAACCGAGCCTCGCCGCGTGGGCGGGGGTGGAGAACCTCGAGGAGCGGGTCGAGGGCGACGACGCGATCGACCCGGTCGTGCTCGAGCGACTACGGGAGGCGACATGAGCGAGCGGTACGGCGTGACGACACTCGACGAGCTGGCGATGCCGGCGATCCCGGGCCAGGCCCGGTGGCACACGGTCCGGCGGACGCTCGGCGTCTCGGCGTTCGGCGTCAACGCGTGGACGGCGACCGCGGACGGCGGCCAGATCATCGGCGAGCACGAGGAGGCGAGCGGCGAGGCCCACGAGGAGCTGTACATCGTCGTGACCGGGCATGCGACGTTCACGCTCGACGGCGAGGAGGTCGCCGCCCCGGCGGGAACGCTCGTGCACGTCGCGGACCCGGCGGTGAAGCGCGGCGCGGTGGGGGAAGAGGGAACCACGATCATCGTCGTCGGCGCGAAGCCGGGAGAGGCGTTCACGCCGTCGACGTGGGAGCGGGCGTCCGAGGCGCTCCAGTTCTGGCCGAACGAGGACTGGGACGGGGCGATCGAGGTGCTCGAGCGGCACCTGTCCGAGACACCCGAGCACGCGGGGACGCACTACAACCTGGCCTGCGCGCACGCGCGGGCCGGTCGTCCGGACGTCGCGCTCGGGTACGCGCGCAAGGCGATCGAGCTGCAGGAGAGCTTCGCGGAGTACGCGGTGAAGGACGACGACCTCGTCTCGATCCGCGACCAGCTCTGAGCGGTCATAGTCTCCCTGCAGACCGACCGGAAGGAGCCGTCGTGGCCGAGACCGTGAAGTACACGCTGAGCGAGAGCGAGCTGCCGGAGGCCTGGTACAACGTCGCCGCCGACCTCCCGGAGCCGCCTGCACCGGTCCTCCATCCCGGCACGGGGCAGCCCGTCGGCCCCGACGACCTCGCGCCGCTCTTCCCGATGGAGGTGATCCTCCAGGAGGTCTCCACCGAGGCGCGCATCGCGATCCCGGAGGAGGTCCGGGCCGTCTACCGGCAGTGGCGCCCGACGCCGCTCTACCGCGCGCGGCGGCTCGAGCAGGCGCTCGATACGCCCGCGCGGATCTTCTACAAGTACGAGGGCGTCTCGCCGACGGGCAGCCACAAGCCGAACACCGCTGTCGCGCAGGCGTACTACAACGCGCGCGAGGGCGTCGAGCGGATCACGACCGAGACGGGCGCGGGCCAGTGGGGCTCGTCGCTCGCCTTCGCCGGCTCGCTCTTCGGCCTCGAGATCGACGTCTACATGGTGCGCGTCTCGTACGACCAGAAGCCGTACCGGCGCGCGCTGATGGAGGTGTTCGGCGCGCGGTGCGTCCCGAGCCCCTCGGAGGAGACGGCCTCGGGCCGCGCGATCCTCGCCGAGCGCCCGGACTCGACCGGAAGCCTCGGGATCGCGATCTCCGAGGCGGTCGAGCAGGCGGCCCAGCGCGACGACACGAAGTACGCGCTCGGCTCGGTCCTGAACCACGTGCTGCTGCACCAGACGGTGATCGGCGAGGAGGCGCTCGCGCAGATGGATCTCGCCGACGCGTACCCGGACGTCCTCATCGGCTGCACCGGCGGCGGCTCGAACTTCGCGGGGCTCGTGTTCCCGTTCGTCGGCGAGAAGCTCCGCGGCGGAGCCGACGTGCGCGTGATCGCCGTCGAACCGGCCGCCTGCCCCAGCCTCACGCGCGGCGAGCTCGCCTACGACTTCGGCGACACGGGCCACCTGACGCCGCTCGTGAAGATGCACACCCTCGGCTCGACCTTCGTCCCGCCCGGATTCCACGCTGGAGGTCTCCGCTACCACGGCATGGCGCCGCTCGTCAGCCACCTGTACCAGCTCGGGCTGATCGAGGCCAGGGCGTACCACCAGACAGCCGTCTTCGAGGCGGGTGTCCGGTTCGCGCGGGCCGAGGGCATCCTGCCTGCCCCCGAGGCGAATCACGCCGTCAAGGCGGCGATCGACGAGGCGCTCCGTTGCAAGGAGGAGGGCGTGACGGAGACGATCCTCTTCAACCTGAGCGGTCACGGCCACTTCGACATGGGGGCCTACATCGACCATTTCGCGGGGAAGCTCGAGGACCTCGAGTACGACGAGGAGGAGCTCGCGACGGCGCTCGCCGGGCTGCCGGCGGTCGTCGTGTAGCCCGGGTCAGCCCCGGTCGCCAGGCAGCCTGCGGCCGGCCGCGAGGGCTCGGAAGCCCGGAACCGGGTCATGGGCCGGACGAGCGGCGACGACGACCGCGCCGTGGTTCGGCCCTGCAAGCGCCCCGACGAGCAGCTCGACCGCCGCCGCGAGCGCGAACGCCTTGTGAGCCTGCGCGCCGCCGAACGGAACGAGGTCCTCCGGACGCGCGTGTCCGACGAGGACGTCGCCGTGCGTCACCGCGCCCATGGAGACGTCCGATACGAACGGGCGTCCGTCCGACGAGGGAACGGCGACCGCGATCGGGTTCGTCCCGGTCAGCGGCGGACCGCCCTCGGGATGCGGCAGGCGCCGCGGCGACGTCGCCGTGACGACCGCGACGAGGCCCGCCTCGGCGAGGCGCCGAGCCCACGCGCCGAGCACGCCCGTCGGAAAGCACGACTCCGCCACCGCGAGGCGCGCGCGCTCGGGTGGGTCGGCGAGGATGCCGTCGCAGACGGCGGCGAGCGTGACATAGCCGAGCGCCCCCTTGCCGTCCCAGCGCTCGAACCCGTCGGCCTGCTCGACCCGTTCCGGGCGCGCCGCCGGGTCGCAGGTGGACTCCAACAGCTCGACGAGCCAGGGGACGCGGGAGAGGCCATGACCCGGGCGGCCGGCAGCGTCCGCCGCGGCGAGATGGTCGACGACCACCATGGCGTCGTCCTCCGAGAGGCCGCCCGCGCGGAGCGTGCCGAGCGCCGCGTCCCGTGTCACGCGGTGACCCTAAAGGGTCGTCGTTGGGCGGGTCGGGTTTCAGCCTCCGCAGCGGGGGGTAGGATTACACGATCCTCACACAGATCTGTGAGGATATGACTGGATGGCCGCGCCTCCCCCCGGCGCGGACGTGCAGGACGGCGCCGGCCCACCGCCGCAGGGCTCGCCGTCACCGGAAGGGAGCCTTCGGGCTCCCTTCCCTGCTTTTGAGGTGGGGACCCCCTGGTTCCCCCACCGACCCCCGCATCCCTCGTCGCGGCACGAACGGGCGGCTCTCGCCTCCAGGCCGGCCAAGCCGGCCTCCGGCCGCGACACCGAGACGCACGGGCCACCGCACGTCCGCGGCCGGTGCGTCGCCACCTAGAGAACGGTGAGGGCCTTGCGGATCGCGCCGGCGCGGCGTGCGACGACCGCGTCGGCGAGGCTGCGGATCGCGACGCTCGACTCCGCGTCCGGGTCCGACTCGAGCACCGGTCGCCCTGCGTCCGACGCCTCGCGTAGGGCTGGATCGAAGGGCACGCGCGCGAGGAGCGGCGCGTCGATCTCCGCGGCGAGCGCCTCGCCGCCGCCGCTGCCGAAAAGCTCCTGCCCGGTGCCGACGAGCCACGACATGTTCTCGACGACGCCGACGACGCGCATCCCGGTCTTCTGCGCCATCACCGCGGCCCGGACCGCGACCTGCTGCGCGGCCGGCTGCGGCGTCGTGACGATGATCGCCTCCGCCCGCGGGAGGAGCTGGCCGATCGAGATCGCGACGTCGCCCGTGCCGGGAGGCATGTCGACGACGAGCG
>Ga0070705_100001453_pt1 | contig 12523 bp, 10 predicted proteins | sample KBSK5253metaG_FD_65455 | JGI IMG/M metagenome (GOLD analysis project Ga0070705, IMG submission 65455) | Corn, switchgrass and miscanthus rhizosphere microbial communities from Kellogg Biological Station, Michigan, USA - KBS K5-25-3 metaG | ecosystem: Host-associated > Plants > Roots >... | reverse complement strand
CGGGCCACTGCTCCGAGGCTCGCCGACCGCTCGACCACGCCGTACCCCACCGTCGCGGTGCCCGGGTCGATCCCCAGCACCCTCATGGGTGGAGAGCGCTCAGGCGCCTGCCTCCGCCAGCGTCGCCGCGTCGATATCGAAGTTGGAGAACACCTTGGAGACGTCATCCAGCTCCTCGAGCGTCTCCATCAGCTTGAGGAGCCGGCTCGCGTCCGCGCCCTCGACCCGCACCGTGTTCTTGGGTACCATGGCCAGCTCGGCCGACTCGATCGTATAGCGCTTGGCCTTGAGGGCGTCCTGCACCGCATGGAAATCCGCGGGGAGCGTAGTCACCGTGTACAGCTCGCCGTCCTTCACGAAATCCTGGGCCCCCGCTTCGAGTGCCGCCTCGAGCGCCTCGTCTTCGGAATACTTCGTCGCGTCGAGATAGAGCTGGCCTTTGCGGTCGAACATCCAGGCCACCGAATTGCTCGCGCCGAGGTTGCCGCCATTGCGGCTGAACGCATGGCGCACCTCCGCGACGGTCCGGTTGGGATTGTCGGTGGTGGCCTCGATGATGATGGCGGCGCCGCCGGGGCCGTACCCTTCGTAGGTGATCTCCTCGTAACTCTCCCCCGCCAGCTCGCCGGTGCCCTTCTTGATGGCGCGATCGATATTGTCGTTGGGCATGTTGACCGCCCGGGCCGCATCGATGGCGGTGCGCAACCGGGGATTGCCGGTGGGATCGCCGCCCCCGGCCTTGGCGGCCACGGTGATCTCCCGGATGCACTTGGCCCAGACCGCCGAACGCTTGTTATCGGTCGCGGCCTTCTTGTGCTTGATCTGCTTCCACTTGCTGTGGCCGGCCATGGCGGGATTCCTCGCTTCTCGGCCTCAATATAGCAATCCGGCTCGCACTATTCGTCCCTGACGCGCTGCGCCGCGGCCCGGGCGGCCCTGCCGATCGCCTCCGCCGCCTCCGGGCCCAGCACGTCGCGCGCCGGAGCCACCAGCTGCTGCAACGCCAGGGCCGCCTGTTCGCGGCCGGGATCCTTGAGCCCGGCGAGCGCGGCCGCCAGAGCGCGCCGCAGCGGAGCGGGCAGAGTGAGGCTCGACAACCGCTGGTCCAGTGCGGCCACCCGCCGGCGCATGGCCCGCTCGGGAGGCGGCGGAACCAGAAAGACGTCCTGCGCGACTCTGAGGGTCAGCCAGAGCGCGAACACGCCTTCGCGCCGAGGTCCGCGCGGCATCTCACCCATGAGCTTGACCAATGCCGCGTCGGGCGCCGAGAGCAGGGTCATCGCGGCAACTTTCGCAGGGCCTCGAGCACCTCGGCGGGTTGCAGGTCCTGCAAGCAGCGATGATGCCTGAGCGGACAGGCCGGCCCTCCCTGGGCACTACAGGGCCGGCAGGCGAGCTCGCGCTGGAGCACGCTGGCCTTGGCGTGATACGGGAAGAATCCGAACGCCTCCACGGTGGGGCCGAAGAGCGCCACGACCGGCGTGCCCACGGCGGTGGCCAGATGCATGGCACCGGTATCGCCGGCCACCAGGGCCCGGGCCCGCTTGAGCAGGGCGGCGGTGCCCGCCGGGTCGAAATCGCCGGCGGCGCTGGCGACCGCGTCGCCGCCCCCATCCACCAGCTCCTCTGCCACCGGGATTTCCGCGGCGCCGCCGACCACGATGACATCGTTGCCGGCTTCGATCAGCCGCCGGACCAGCGCGATCCAGTGGTGGGTGGGCCAGCGCTTGGTGAAGTTCGAGGCGCCCGGAGCCACTGCGATGAGCTGCCGCCGCCGGCCCAGCGCTCGCCGGCTCAGGAACTGTTCCGCGGCTTCCAGGGTCGCGCGGGAGAGGAACACCTCCAGGGATCCTGCATCCGGCGCCACGTCGAGCTCGCGCGCGGCGTCGAAGTAACGCTCGGCGACGGGCCGGCGGTCGCGGTAGATGTCGCGCTTGGTCCGGATGAGGACCGTGCGGGCGGCGCGATATTTGGGGTACGTCGTCCAGCGGCCGCCGACCTGCCAGCGCAGAGCCCGGCTGCGCAGGCTGCCGTGCAGGTCGAGTCGATGGGTGAAGGATGCTGCCCGCAGCTGGTGCCCCAGTTCCTTGAGCGGGCTGCCCGGCTGCCATCCGATCACTTCGGTGAGGCGGGGATTGTGCTGGAAGAGCGGCGCAAAGGCCGCTTTCGTGACCACGGTGATGCGTCCCTCGGGATGCCGGGTGCGCAGCGCACGGATCAATGGCGTCATGAGCAGTGTGTCGCCCATCGCGCTGAAGCGGACCAGGAGGATGTTCGGCGGCACGGCGGGAATGTAGGCGTTAGTTTCTTCCCATGGCAGCAGGCACTACACAAAGACTTCTCGAGGTGGCGAGGCCCTATCGGGGGCGCTTCCTTCTCGGGCTGGTCGCCACGCTGCTGGCCTCCCTGCTCGACGGCGTGACGATCGTCGTTCTGGTCCCCCTCCTCAAAGCCTTGTTCGGAACCGCCGGCCCACTCGCGGGGCACGGCACCCTGCTCGAGCGCCTGAGCGACCAGTTGCTCGGTCCTCTGGTGAGCGGAATTACGCCACGAGCCGCCGCATTCCGGCTGGTGGTGGTGCTGCTCGGCGGGCTGCTGCTCAAGAATGCGCTGCAATACGCCGCCAATCAGCTCTCGGTCGCGGTGCAGGAGGGGGTGGTTCGCGACCTGCGCGTGCGGCTGTACCGCCATCTGCTGAGCTTGGACCTGGGCTTCTTTCAGCGCACGCGAATCGGTCAGCTCATTGCCGGCGTGCTGGTGGATGCCGACCGGGTCAAGCAGGCGGTGACGGCTTCGCTCACCACCCTGTTCCAGAACGGAATGCTCATCACCGGAACCATGGTGATTCTTGCGACGATCTCGTGGCGACTCACCCTGCTGACCCTGGCAACCGCTCCGATCCTCGTCCTGGGGATTCGCAGCCTGCTGCGCCGGCTCCGCCGTCACGCCAGGCTGTGGACCGAAGAACAGGGCGAGCTGACCGCCACGGTGACGGAGCGGCTCGGCGCGGTCAAGCTGGTGCGCGTCTACGGCGGCGAGCAACACGAGGCGGAAGCCTTCGCGGCCCAGGCTAATCGCTACCGCAAGCGCACGCAACGGACTCAGCGTTACGCCTCCCTGACCAGCCCGGTCAGTGAGGTCTTCGGTGGCCTGGTCCTGATTCTGATCGTGTGGGCTGCGGCCGATCCCCGCTTGGCCGGGGCCACGCTGGGTCCGGAGGTCACCATCGTTTTCCTGGTCGCCGCGCTCAAGATCATGTCGCCCATCAAGGCGATGTCGCAGTTTCCCGCCGCTTGGACCCTGGCCCTGACCAGTGCGGAGCGGGTGTTCGCGGTGCTGGATCAACCCTCCTTCGAGCTCGACCCGCCCGACGCACTGCCGGCCCGCTTCCAGCAGGACATCGTCTTCGACCGGGTCGGCTTTTCGTATGATCCCGGCAGGCCGGTGCTGCAGGACCTTTCCTTTACTGTGGCGCGCGGCAGCGTGGTGGCGATCGTCGGCCCTTCGGGGGCGGGCAAGACCACGCTGCTCGACCTGCTCCCCCGTCTCCACGATCCGGACTCGGGCGAGATCCGGCTCGACGGTGTTCCGCTGCCCCGCCTGCAGCGGCGTTCGCTGCGCTCCCTGCTGGGTGTGGTGAGCCAGGAGACCGTCATCCTCAACGATACGGTGCACGCCAACATCGCCTATGCACGGCCCGACGCCGGACGCGCCGAGGTCGAGGCCGCGGCGCGGGCCGCCAACGCGCACGAGTTCATCAGCGGATTGCCGGCCGGCTATGACACTCCGTTGGGCGAGCGGGGGACCCGGCTGTCCGGAGGACAACGCCAGCGCGTGGCGATCGCCCGGGCCCTGCTGCGGGATCCGCCGATTCTCCTGCTCGACGAAGCGACCAGCGCCCTCGACACCGAATCGGAGCGCCAGGTGCAAGGAGCGATCGACCGGCTGATGCGCCACCGCACCGTGCTGGTCGTCGCGCACCGCCTCGCGACCGTGTTGCACGCCGATCAGATTCTGGTACTGGACGGCGGGCGGCTGGTGGAGCAGGGGACCCACGCCGCGCTGCTGCTGGAGAACGGGCTGTACCGCCGCCTCTTCGAGCTGCAATTCCGCGGGGCGGAGGTGCTGGTATGAGCGGCCCCTCGATTCTGGTGGTCGCCGAGTTCGACGATGCCCATCATGCCCATGCCGCGCAGCGCTGCCGGGCGCTGGAGCGCCTGGGCTGCAAGGTGGACGCGTTCGACCTGCTCAAGCGCCCGGGGTTGCTGGGCCGGCTGGCGGGAAGCGACCTGAGCTCACGGCTGCGCCGCGCCGTCGAGGCGACCCATGCCGAGGCCGTGCTGGTGATCGGCGGCAGCGAGCTCGATGCCGCCCTGGTGCAGCAGTTGCGCAGCGCGACGGCCATCCCGTGGGCCAACTGGTTTCCCGACGACCTGCGCACCGTGGATCAGGTGATCCGCCACGCCGCGGCCTACGATGCCGTCTTCGTGGCGGGATCGGATGTTGCGGCGCAGGTTCGGGCTGCCCTGGGCCACCCGGTCGAGGTCATCCCGCTGGCCGCGGATCCTTCGATCTATCGTCCGCTCCGCTCGCGCGATCAATACCGGGCCAACGTGGTCTTCGCCGGTTCGGCGACCGTGCGGCGCGTGGCGCTGCTGTCGAGCCTGGTGGAGTTCGGACTCGCCCTCTGGGGGCCGGGTTGGCGCCGCACGCCGCTGCGGGATTACTGCCGTGGGGAGGTCCCCAACACCGAGGAGTATGTGCGGGCGTACGGCGGGGCGTCGGTCGCGGTGAACATCCATCACACGGCGGGCGGCAACGGCTCGGGCGAGGCGTTCGTCAATCAGCGCCTGTTCGAGGTGGCGGCGATCGGGGTGCCGCAGATCGTCGATTATCGCGGCGACCTCGCCCGGCAGTTCGAAGCGGGCAAGCACCTGCTGGTCTTTCACGACGCCGACGAGCTGCGCCACACCGTGCAGAATGTCCTGCAGGACCCGACCGCGGCCGCGGAGCTGGGCGAGGCCGCCCGCCGGGAGGCCTTGAGCAGGCATACCTATATGCACCGCATGAAGCTGGTTCTGGACGGCATCCCGTCCCGCTGACTCAGGGCGGCGGCCAGACCTGCTCGGCGACGATCGCCCGGGTCGGACAGATTCCCAGCATCGCGTCCCCCGCCGGCGACCACCATTGCCGCTCGCTTTTTACGGTGGCGATGCCGTCCTCGCCCATCGCGAAGACCTTCGGGTCGCGAGCCGCGCACGCGCCACAGCCCACGCAACGCTCCCGGAGCACCTTGACGACCACTTCCCGCTGGGGATGCAGCCCGGGCGCGAGCTCGGTGAGCTGCTTGGGCAACAGGTCGAGCGCCTCGTTGAGCGCCCGGTAGCCTTCCGCGATGAGAAACGCCGTGCGGTGGAAGGCGAACATCGACACCCGCTCCACCCGCGGACGCACCAGCACGACGGGCGGATCGGTCCAGTCCCTGAGGTAGGTGGAGGCCAGGGTCTGCATCACGATCTCCAGCCCGCGGCTGTACACCGTCACGAAGCCCTTGCGCTCGACCCCCTGCCGCTCGACCCGGATGCCTCCGACATCGACGGCGATGATCGGCTGGCGGCCCATGGTCAGCGCCGCGCGGACCGGGAGGTTCTCGATGACCGCGCCGTCGATGCAGACCCGGCCGGCCACCGCCCGGGGCGGCAGAATGCCGGGGAGCGCGCAGGAGGCGAACACCGCATCCGCCACCGGAGCGTGATCGAGCCCCGGTAACCCCCAGAGCACCTGCTGCCCGGTGGTGAGATCGACGGTGTTGACCAGCAGGCGCCGCGTCAGATCGCGGAACACGACGTCGCCTACCAGGCTGTGGATCAGCTGGTCCAGCGGTTCCGAGCGGTAGATGGCCGGGGCGAGCATCCGCTTGAGCGCCATGTCGAGGTGGGCGATGCGGAAGATGTCCTTGCGCGCCACCGCCAGGGCGCGATCCTCGATCTCCCGAATCGGCATCTCCCGGGCCCAGGCCGCGGCGACCAGCGCTCCCATGCTGCAGCCGATGGTGGCAGCCGGCACCAGGCCCCGCTCCTCCAGCGCGCGGAGCACTCCGATATGGGCCAGGCCCTTGAGCCCTCCGCCACCGAGCACCAGGGTGAATTGAGGGGAAGGCTCCATCCAGAGATATTACCCCCGTGCCCCGGCTCTCCGCGCCTCCCGACGCCTCCTACGATGTTGGCTCGCTCAGGGCAGCGGAGTTTCCCTGGTCGCTCGACCGCATCTATCTGAATCACGCCTCGACCGGGCCGCTTCCGGAACGAACCCGCCGCGCGCTGCACGAGTTCACCGACCGGCGGGCGGACTTCCAATTCCCGGATGTGGAGCTGCAGGGGATGCTGGCCGAGGCCAGGTCTCGCGCGGCGCGCCTGCTCAACGCCGAGGTCGGCGAGATCGCCCTGGCGACCAACACCAGCTTCGGGCTCAATCTGGCGGCGCGGATGCTGCCCTTCGAGCCGGGCGACCTGGTGCTGGTGAGCGACGACGAGTTTCCCGCGAACGTGTTCCCCTGGCGCCAGCTGGGGGATCGCGGCGTCAGCCTGGAGCTCCTGCCGGTCACGCCGGAAGGCTGGCCCGACGAGGCGCGGATGCTGGAGCGGATGCAGGATCCCCGGGTGCGCGCCCTGGCCGTTTCCCACGTGCAGTTCCATAACGGCTACTGCGTCGATCTGGCGCGGCTGAGCGCCGCGGCGCGCGCCAGCAATACCTGGCTGGTGGTGGATGCCATCCAGGCGCTCGGCCACGTTCCGTTCGATGTGCGGACCACGCCGGTGGACATTCTGGCGTGCGGCGCCCAGAAGTGGCTGCTCTCGCCCTGGGGCTCGGGCTTTCTGTACGTGCGCCGCGAGCTGATCCCGGACTTGGTCCCGCCGTTCGCGGGCTGGAGCGCGTTCGAGGGAACCGACAACTTCGCGACCCTGTGTGATTACAGCGGCGCACTGCGCCGCGATGCCCGCCGGTTCGAGCTGATCACCCTCCCGTTCCAGGACCTCCTGGGCATGACGCTCGCGCTGGATCTGCTCCACGAGCTGGGGATCCCTCGCATCGCCGCCCACCTGGCCCGGATCGGAGCGCCGGTCCTCGAGTGGGCGCGGCAGCGCGGAGTGCGCCTGGTGTCGCCCCAAGGCGCCCGCAGCGCCGGCATGGTGTGCCTCAGCGCGGCCGATCTGCCGGAGGCGCTCCCGGCCCTGCGCGAGGCGGGGGTGAGCGCTTCGGTGCGCGAAGGCGCGCTGCGGCTCTCGCCGCACTGCTACAATACCATCGAGGAAATGCAGCGCGTGGTCGACGTGCTGGACCGGCAGCTTCCGCGCTGAACCAGGCCCCCACCAGGAGGGAACCGATGCTCAAGGACTTCAAGGCGTTCATCATGCGCGGCAGCGTGGTCGACCTGGCGGTCGGCGTGATCATCGGGGCGGCCTTCGGGTCGATCATCAAATCACTGGTCGACGACATTCTGATGCCGCCGATCGGGCTGGCCACCGGCGGGGTCGACTTCGCCAACAAGTTCCTGGTGCTGAAGGACGGGGCCAAAGCCGCCGCGCCTTACGCGTCGCTGGCCGACGCCAAGGCCGCCGGTGCCGTGACGCTGAACTATGGGGTCTTCGTGAACCAGATGGTCACGTTTCTCATCGTCGCCGCGTGCATCTTCCTGGTCGTGCGGATGGTGGCGCGCCTGCAGGGTCCCCCGCCGGCCGCGGCGCCCTCCACCAAGACCTGTGCCTTCTGTGCGACGGAAATCCCGGTCGCGGCCAAGCGGTGCCCGCACTGCACGTCGGCGTTATGAGGGAGCGGTCGCGGCGGGAGCGCCCTGGAGCTATTGCAGCTCCAGCATGGCGTAATTCTTCTTGCCCTTCTGCAGCACGACGTAGCGGTCGGCCAGCAGGTCGCCCGGGCCGAGACTGCGCTCCGCGTCGAGGCGCTCCCCATTGAGGGAATAGCCGCCCCCCTGCAGGCCGCGCCGGGCGTCGGCCTTCGAGCTGGCCAGGCCGGCCGCCACCAGGGCCTCCGCCAGCCCCAGCCCTTGCGCCAGCTGGGCCCGGGAGACCGCATGCACCCGGACCTCGCCCGCGACCACGGCGAGCGTCTCCCGGTCGGCGCTGCGCAGGTCGCCTCCGCCGAACAGAATTCCGCTCGCCGCGACCGCGCGCCGGCTCAGCGCCGGCCCGTGCACCCGAGCCGTCATCGCCTCGGCCAGGAGTCGTTGCGGGGTCCGCTGGCCCGGATTGGCGGCGTGCGCCGCCATCGCCGCGGCGATCTCCTGCTGGGGAAGAAAGGTGAACGCCTTGAGCAGGCGCTCCACGTCCCGGTCGTCGCTGTTGAGCCAGAACTGGTAGAAGCGGTAGGGACTGGTGCGTGCCGGGTCGAGCCAGATGTTCTCCCCCTCGCTCTTCCCGAACTTGCTGCCCGCGCTGGTGGTGAGCAGCGGGCACACCAATCCGTGCACCTGCGATTGTTCCCGCCGCGCGATGAGCTCGACGCCGGCGGTGATGTTGCCCCATTGGTCGCTGCCGCCCATCTGCAGCTCGCAGCGCTCGGTCTGGAAGAGATGGAGATAGTCGTAGGCCATCACCAGCATGTAGCCGAATTCGGTGAAGGAAATCCCCGACTCCATGCGCGCTTTCACCGATTCCTTCTGCAGCATGTAGTTGACGGTGAAGTGCTTCCCGATGTCGCGCAGGAACTCCAGCAGCCGCAGCGGCCGCAGCCACTCGGCGTTGTTGACCATGCGCGCGGCGCGCGGCCCCTCGAAATCGAGGTAGCGCCGCAGCTGGCGCTCGACCGCCGCCGCGTTGGCGTCGATCTGCTCGACCGGCAGCATGGGTCGCTCGCTTCGCTTGCCGCTCGGGTCGCCCACCATCGCGGTGCCGCCGCCCACCAGCACGATCGGACGCCCCCCCAGCCGCTGCAGCCAGGCCAGAGCCATCACCGGCATCAGGTGGCCGACGTGCAGTGAGTCCGCGGTCGGATCGAACCCGACGTAGCCCGTGATCGGACCTGCGGCGAGGCGGTCGGCCAGCGCCGGCGTCACATCGTGCAGCAGGCCGCGCTCGGCCAGGACGCTGAGGAGGTGGGTCACGTGGGGAGAGTAGACGCGAAAAGCGTCAACAGTCAACCGGGAAAGGTCGCGCCGCCACGCCGTTTATCTTGAAAGGGTGATCGAAACTCCCATGGCCACCCGCCGCGCCCGCTGGTGGCATTACCCGCGCCGGCGCAAGAAGGTCCTCATTGGGCTGCTCGCCGCAGGGCTCTTCGGCCTCGCGCTCCTGGCGGGGGCCTGGAGCCGCGTCTGTGGCGGCGGCGCCTGTCCCTCCATCGCCGGGCTGAGCAACTACGATCCCGACCAGGCGTCCAAGCTGTACGCCGCGGACGGCCGCCTGATCACCGACTACGGCAATCAGCGCCGGACCGTGGTGCCCCTGCAGCAGATGTCGCCGGCGGTGGTGGCCGCGTTTCTCGCGGTCGAAGATCGTCGCTTTTACCAGCATCACGGAATCGACTGGGTGCGCGTGCTCGGCTCGGTCAAGTCCACCCTGCTGGGCAACAAGCAGGGCTTCTCGACCATCACCATGCAGCTCGCGGGCAACCTGTGGCCCGAGCAGATCGATCGCAGCCAGCGGGAAGGACTCGCGGGCCTGACCCGCAAGCTGCGGGAAGCCCGCATGGCGCTGGAGATCGAGCGCAATTACTCCAAGGACAAGATTCTCGAGCTCTACCTCAACCAGATCAACCTCGGCAACGGCGCCTACGGCGTCGAGGCCGCGGCGCAGCGCTATTTCGGCAAGTCCGCCCGCTCGGTCAACGTGGCGGAGGCCGCGACCCTGGCCGCCCTGGCGAAGGCGCCCGGACGCTACAACCCCCGCAAGAGCCCGCGGCTGGCCGTGCAGCGCCGCAACCTGATCATCGGGCTGATGGAAGACTGGGGAAAGATCGCGCCCCAGTCCGCGGAAGCCTGGAAGTCCTACGGGCTCAACCTGTCTTCGCGCTCCGACTACAGCGGAGTCGCCGAGTACTTCGTGGAGTATGTGCGGCAGATCCTGCAGGCCCGCTTCGGCGCCGACCTCTATCGCGCCGGGTTCCGGATCTACACCACGCTCGACCTCGATATGCAGCTGGCCGCGGAGCGCGCCCTCGAGACGCAGCTCACCGCCATCGAGGATGGGGCCCTCGGCCCCTACCGGCACGGGACCTACCGGCAGTACCTCGACCAGCGCGGCGAGGCGAATCCCGAAGTCGACAACGGGTCATTCACGCCGTATCTGCAGGGACTGGTCGTCTCCCTCGAAGCCAGGACCGGGAACATTCGCGCCATGGTTGGCGGGCGGGACTTCGAGGATTCGAAGTTCAATCGCGCCACCCAGGCCCAGCGCCAGGCCGGCTCGACCTTCAAGCCCTTCGTGTACGCCGCGGCCATCCGGGCGGGGCTGCCCTGGTCGAAGCTGTTCGACGACTCGCCGGTGTCGGTGGAAATCCCCGACCAGCCGACCTGGGAGCCCAAGAACTACGACAGCAAGTTCCAGGGGATGATGTCGATGCGCCGCGCGCTGTTCGAATCCCGCAATACCGTCGCGGTGAAGGTGGGCCTCGAGCTCGGCGAGGACGCCGTCATCGCCGAGGCCTCGAACTTCGGCCTCAGCACCCGGATCCCCCGGGTCCCCTCGATCTTCATCGGGTCGGCGGACGTCGTCCCGCTCGAGCTGATCGCGGCTTACACCGGGTTTGCCAATATGGGGACGGTCACCACGCCGCTCGCGATTCTCCGGGTGGAGGACCGCCAGGGCCACATCGTGTGGCAGCCGGAAACCCAGCAGCGCCAGGTGATGGATCACCAGCACGCCTGGCTGGTGCTGGATGGCCTGCGCGACGTGATTCGGCGGGGCACCGCGAGCGGTGCGATCGTCGGGCGGGGCGGCTTCAGTCTCCCGGCCGGCGGCAAGACCGGCACCACCAACGACGGCATGGACGTCTGGTTCATCGGATTCACCAACGATCTGGTAACCGGAGTCTGGATGGGCTTCGACAAGAAGACCGTGATCAAGGCGAACGCCCAGGGCGGCTTGCTGGCGGCGCCGGCCTGGGCCGCCATGATGCGTGAAGTGTACGAGCGCCGCCGCACGCCGCCGCCGTGGCTGATGCCGGATGGCCTTCTCGATCTCGAAATCGACGAGGGGACCGGCTATCTCTCCACGCCCTTCTGCCCGCCCGAGCAGATCCGCCACGAGTATTACATCCCTGGGACGGAGCCCAGCGAGCGCTGTCCGCTGCACAGCCCGTTTCGGGGAGGAGGGCGGGGAGGAGCGCATTAGACCGCTCCGGCTGCAAGCCGCCTGGGTGCTCCCGATGGATGCGGCACCGCTGCGAGAAGCTGCGGTGCTCATCGGCGGCGACGGCCGCATTGCCGCCGTTGGTCCCGCGGCCGCCGTGCCCGCTCCGCCCGACGCCGAGCACCTGACCTTCCCGTCCGGCCTGCTGCTTCCCGGCCTGGTGAATACGCACACCCATCTCGAGCTGACCGGGTTTGCGCCGACCGCCTCCGAGCTCGACTTCCGGCACTGGATTCTCAGCATTCGCCGCCTCAAGCAGGCCCGCTCGCCCGCAGAGTTCCTCGCGGCGGCCCGTCGCGGTTTGCAGGATTGCTGGGAAGCAGGAGTGACGACGATCGCCGATACCGGTGATTCCGGCGCCGCCGTCGAGGCACTCGCTGCGCTGGGGGGCTCGGGCATCGCCTACCACGAGGTCTTCGGCCCTCATCCCGAGCAGCTGGAGGAGAGCGTCGCCGACCTCGCGCAGCGCATGGACCAGCTCGCGCCCTTCCAGCGCGGACGGGTGCGGCTTGGCGTGTCGCCTCACGCGGCCTATACGGTGAGCGGCCCACTCTACGCGCGGGTAGCCGCCTTGGCGCGCGAGCAGGGCCTTCCGATCGCGGTCCATGTCGCCGAATCCGCGGCGGAGACCCAGCTGGTCGTGAGCGGCACCGGCCCGTTCGCCGAGGCATGGACGGCCCGCGGGATTCCGCTGCTCGATGACCCCCGCCACTTCCCGGCTGCCCGCTCGCCCGCGCCCCCGGTCCGCAGTCCGGTCGCCTGGCTGGACGCGCACGGCGTGCTCGGTCCCGAGACGCTCTGCATTCATGCCATCAGGATCAGTGCGGCGGACATCCGAGTCCTCGCGGAGCGCGGCGTGGCCATCGCGCATTGTCCGGTCTCCAATGCCGCCCATGGGCACGGGGCCGCGCCCCTCGCCGCGCTCCGTCAGGCGGGAATCCGGGTGGGAATCGGTACCGATTCGGTGGCGAGCGTCGGGGCGCTCGACCTGCTGCGCGAGGCCCGCGCAGCGCGGGCGCTGGCAGGACTCGACGCTGCCGCAGCGCTGGCTCTGGCGACGCTCGAGGGAGCCCGCGCCCTCGGACTCGAAGCGGAGATCGGCAGCCTCACGGTGGGTAAGTGGGCAGACCTCGCGGTCGTGGTGCCGGCCGCCGGCC
>Ga0070705_100001441_pt1 | contig 12558 bp, 10 predicted proteins | sample KBSK5253metaG_FD_65455 | JGI IMG/M metagenome (GOLD analysis project Ga0070705, IMG submission 65455) | Corn, switchgrass and miscanthus rhizosphere microbial communities from Kellogg Biological Station, Michigan, USA - KBS K5-25-3 metaG | ecosystem: Host-associated > Plants > Roots >... | reverse complement strand
ACGCCGCCAACCATCGCCGCGCGACGAGCTCGATCGACGCGGCCTCCGTCAAGCGCCTCGGCGTCGCGTGGCGGCTGCCGCTGGGCGGCGGCTACGCGGCGACGCCGATCGTGCTCGACGGCGTCGTCTACACACAGGACCTGGCGTCGAACGTCTACGCGATCGACCTCGAGAGCGGCAGGCTGCGCTGGAGGCGCGACTACGAAGAGATCGACATAGGCCCGAACGGCGTCAACGTCGTGGGCAGAAGGGTCTTCGGCGCGACGAGGACGCGCGCCTTTGCGCTCGACGCCAAGACCGGGCGCGAGCTGTGGTCGACCGTGCTCGCGCGTCATCCCGGCGACGCGATCGACATGGCACCCGGCTACGCCGACGGGACGGTCTACGTCTCGACCGCGGTCGCGACTGCCGGCGCCGTCGGAACGCTGTATGCGCTCGACGCCGGCACCGGCAAGGCGCGCTGGAGCTGGCGGCAGGTGCCGGACGACTTGTGGGGCGATCCAGGCGTCAACTCCGGCGGCGGACTGTGGCACCCGCCCGCGTTCGACGGCGACGGCGCGCTCTACGTCAGCACCGGCAACCCGCTGCCGTTCCCCGGCGTAGAGGGGCGGCCATGGGGCGGGAGCCGGCCCGGCCCGAACCGCTGGACGAACAGCATCGCCAAGCTCGACGCTGCCAGCGGCCGCGTGCTGTGGGCGCGGCAGGTGCTGCCGCACGACCTGTACGACTGGGACCTCGAGGGTCCGGTGATCCTCGACCGCGTCGACGGCCGCCTGCTCGCGATCACGGCCGGCAAGATGGGGATCGTCTACGCGTTCGACGCGGACAGCGGCAGGCCGGTCTGGCAGCGGTCCGTCGGCCTCCACAATGGGCACGACCGCGACAATCTGCTGGCGCTGCACGGGAAGGTGCCCTTCACCAGGCCGACGAAGATCTTCCCCGGCTGGTGGGGCGGGGTCGAGACGCAGATGGCGTCCGACGGCAGGACCGTGTACGTCCCCGTCAACGACCTCGCGAGCGTCTACGACTCCGGCGTCAGACTGGAGCCGTCGGATCCGACGCAGGGCACCGGGCGGATGGTCGCGCTCGACGTCGCAAGCGGCCGCGTCCTGTGGGATCGCAGACTGCCGAGATCGCCGTACGGGGCGGCGACGATCGCCAACGACCTCGTCTTCACCACGACGTACGACGGCACCGTCTGGGCACTCGCGCGCGAGGACGGGGCGGTCGTCTGGAGGGCCAGCCTGAGCGCCGGCACGAACGCGCCGGTGGCCATCGCGGGCGACACGCTGATCGCGGCCGCCTCGGTGCCGCTGAACGGGGAGCAGCCGGAGCTCGTCGCCTATCGGCTCGACGCGGGCGGTTGATGGCGACTTCGTCGGCCAGTGCTGGCGAGCAGCACAGCGCGGCGACGGCGGCCCGCCCACACGTGCTCGAACCGGGGGAGCTCGCCTGGCTCGCGGTGCTGCCGTGTGCCGCGCTCGTCGCCGCGGCTGTCGTGCTGTTGGGCCCGCCGCTCGGGCACGCGTTCTTCGAGCCTGCGGGCGTCGACCGCTTCTGGCCCGACACGGAAGTGCACCCGGAGCCGGTCGAGCACGCGCGCTTCGTGCTGGCGCTGCTCGGGGCGCCGGTCGGAGCCGCGGCGGTGCTGCTGCTCGCGCGCCGGCCGCCGCTGCTGCATCCGGGCCTTGCACGGGCACTCGTCGTGCTCGCGCAGGCGTGCACCGCGCTGTTCGTCGCGCTCATGCTGCTCGCACAGCGCAACGTGCTGTTCCGCTCGTACGTCTATCCCTCGCCGCCTGCCGACATCTTCTCGCTCGCGACGATCGCCGCGGCGGCTGCGGCCGCGCCGCTGCTGGCGCTCGCGCTGCGGCGTCGCACGCTCCTCGCCCGGCCTGCCGACCTCGCGCGCGAGACGCGCGCCCGGCGCGCCGGCTGCCTGATCGCCGCGGCGGTATTGACCGCGGTATGGCTCACGGCGGCATTCAACACCGAGCACTCGGTCGGCCTGACGGAGTCGCATCACCTGATCCCGTGGGACATGGCGGAAACGTTTGCGGTGCTCAACGGGCGCACGCCGCTCGTCGACTTCCACAGCCAGTACACGCAACTGCTCCCATACGTCGCGGCCGGGGCATTGCGGATCATCGGCACGTCGGTCGCCGCGTGGACGGGGACGATGATCGTCCTGAGCGGGCTCGCGCTGCTTGCCGTGTTCGCGCTGCTGCGGCGCGTGCTGCGCAGCTCGATCCCGGCGCTGGCGCTGTTCGCGCCGTTCCTGGCGGGAAGCGCCTACCTGATCTTCGGCCGTCTCAGCCCGCTGGAGATCTTCAGCCTCTGGCCGATGCGCTACGGCGGGCCGTACCTGCTCGCCTGGCTCACTGCGCGCCACCTCGACGGCGTGGCGCCCCGGCGGCGTTGGCTGCTGCTCGGCGTGGGCGGCCTCGTCGCGCTGAACAACCTCGAGTTCGGGCTGCCGGCGGCGGTCGGCGCGCTGGCGGCGATCGTGTACGCCGATCCGCCCAGGTCGCCGCGGGCCACGCTGCCGCTGCTGCGCGATGCGGCGCTCGGACTGCTCGCCGCCCTCGGCGTCGTGTCGGCGGTCGCACTCCTGCATGGCGGTGCGCTGCCGCGCTTCAAGCTGCTGCTGGAGTTCCCGCGCATCTACGGCATCGGCGGCTGGGTGCTGGAGCCGATGGCGGCGGCCGGATTGCACGTTGCCGTCTACGCGACGTTTGTCGCGGCTGTGATGGTCGCGACGGTGCGCGCGATCCGCGGCGGCGACGGCCGGCTGCTCACGGGCATGCTCGTCTGGAGCGGGATCTTCGGACTGGGCGCGGCCAGCTACTTCGCCGGACGCTCGGACCCGCTCAACCTCATCTCGCTCTTCTCCGCCTGGTGCTTCGCGCTCGTGTTGCTGACGATCGTCGTCGCCCAGCGCGCGCTCCGTACGAACGGGCGGCCGTCGCTCGCCGAGCTTGCCGTGCTGTTCGGCTTCGGTCTGATCGCCTGTTCGGTGTTCCAGCTGCCGCGGCCGTGGGCGGAGGTCGAGCGGGTGCAGCGCACCACGGTCGCGACGTACAAGCAGGCGGCCGCGATCCGCCTCGTCGCACAGACGACGAGGCCGCGCCAGAAGGTCGCGATCCTCACCCAGCTCGGACATCGCGTCGCATTCGATGCCGGCGTCGTCGACGTCGCGCCGTACTCGGGCATGGAGTCGATGCCGACGGTCGGACAGCTGGAGGAGACACTGCGGGCAGTCCGCCGCGAACACGCCTCGCAGATCTACGTCGATCGCACCTTCGTGCTCCCCGGCATGCTCGAAGCGCTCGCCGCCGCCGGCTTCAACCCGGCGGCGCAGGAAGACCGCTACCTCATGCTGCAGGCACGCGCGCCGAGCTCGTGAGCGCCTTGACGAAGTCCTCGAGCTGGTTCGCGGTCCAGCACTCGAACGCGGTGCAGTGGCGCTCGTACGTCGCGATCACGGAATCGCCGTAGTTCCAGTACAAGCGCGGCTCGGGGTTGAGCCAGAAGGTGCGGCCGGCCTTCGCGGCGATCGCGGCGAACACGTCGTCGCGCGGTGGGCGGCCGTTCGTGCGCGCGTCGCCGAGCACGATCACGGTCGCGCGCGGGTGCAAGTCGTCCTCGACCTCGGCGAGGAACTCGGTCCACACGCGCCCGTAGTCGGTGTAGCCGGAGATGTCGGCGACGCCGGCGTCGCGCGCGATCGCCTCGCTCGCTCTGCGGAAGTCGCGCTCGCGCTCGAACACCTCCGTCACCTCGGAGATCCGCTCGATGAAGACGAACGAGCGCAGCTTGCGGAACGAGTCGTGCAGTGCGTGCAGCACGCTGAGGAAGAAGACGCTCGCCGAGGTTACCGAGGTCGAGACGTCGCACAGGACGAACAGCTCGGGGCGCCGCGGTCGCAGCGGTCGGTAGCGCAGCTCGACGGGCACGCCGCCCGTCTGCAGCGAGGCGCGCATCGTGCGGCGCACGTCGACGTGCGCGTGGCGTCTGCGCCCGCGCAACTCCTTGCCCTGCGTCGCCAGCCGGCGCTTGAGCTGCGCCACGACCCGATGGACTGCTGCGAGATCCTGGATCGGCCCGCCCGGCAGCGAACGGTCGAGCTCGGACAGCGGCCGCGCCGGCGGCAGCTGCCGTGTGCGCTCGATCTGGCCGCGCTCGAGCTCGCGCCGCAGCTGCTGCTCGAAGCGGCGCAGCTGCTCGCGCGGGACGCCCTCACGGCGCGGGTCGCCCTCGGGGAAGTCCGGCTGCGGCTCGGCGCGCAGCCCGAGCGAACGGCGGATCCGCTGCACGTCGACGCCGATCACGCCGGAGCCTTCGCCGCGCTCGCCGAACGCTGCGATCGCGAGTCGAGCGAGGTCGCGCATGGCGCCCTCCGAGCCGTCCTGCAAGGCGTTCGCAATCGCCTCCCGCAGGGCATCGACATCGATCGCCGCGGCGTCCTCGAAGCCCTCGCCCTCGCGCACGCCGCGCACCGCCGCCTCGGCCTCGGCCGCGCGGAAGAAGAAGCGGTCGAACACGAGCTCGAACACGCGCCGATCCTCCGGCGACTTCGCGAGCGTCGCCGCGAGCGCCTCCTTGAAGTCGCTGCGCACGTCCCACGGCACCTCGCTCAGCGCCGCGAACGCGTCGAGCAGCTCAGACGTCCCGATCGCGATGCCCTCGCCGCGCAGCTCCTCGGTGAAGCCGATCAGGCGTGCGTCGAGCCCGGGGGGAGGAGCGCTCGGCTCAGCGGGAGGCCGCGCCATCGGGCGCCCCCTCGGAGAGCCGCACGCCGACGCGCGCGGCGACCGTGTCGAGGTCGGTGCGGTGTTTGACGATGATCGACAGCGTGTCGCGGAACGTCTGCGCGTCGAGCTCGTCGGCGCCGAGCAGCAGCAGCGCGCGCGCCCAGTCGATCGACTCGGCGATCGACGGCGGCTTCTTCAAGTCGAGCTCGCGCACCTCCTGCACGAGCTCAACGAGCTTGCGCGCGATCGTCTCGCCCAACTCCGGTGCGTGCAGACGCACGATCTCCAGCTCGTGGTCAAGCTCCGGGTAGTCGAGCCACAGGTACAAGCAGCGGCGCTTCAAGGCCTCCGTCAGCTCGCGCGAGTTGTTCGAGGTCAGCAGCACAACCGGCTGCGTGCGCGCCTCGACGCGCCCCAGCTCGGGGATCGAGATCTGGAAGTCGCTCAGCAGCTCGAGCAGCATCGCCTCGAACTCCTGGTCGGTCTTGTCGATCTCGTCGATCAGCAGCACCACCGGCTCGGGGTTCGCGATCGCCGTCATCAGCGGCCGCGCGAGCAGGAACTCCTCGCCGAAGATGTCCTCCTGCACGGCGTCCCAGCCGGTACCCGACGCCTCCGCCTGGATCCGCAGCAGCTGCTTGCGGTAGTTCCACTCGTACAGCGCCTTCGCCTCGTCGAGCCCCTCATAGCACTGCAGGCGCACCAGCTCGCGGCCGAGGAAGCGCGAGAGCGCCTTTGCCAGCTCCGTCTTGCCAACGCCTGCCGGTCCCTCCACCAGCACGGGCTTGCCGAGCTTGGCCGCGAGGAACGACACGAGCGCGGTCGACTCGCCGGGCAGGTAGCCGACCGAGCGCAGGCCGTCGGCGACTTGCGCGACGGATGTGGGCTCGACGGGGGACATACGCTGGATGTTGTCAGCCCGGCTCGTCCGGAGGCGGCAGCGGAATCGTCAGCTGGTCTTCGGAAGCCGGCGGCCGCACGGGGCGCCGCGCCCGCGTGCGCGGCCGCTCGGGCGGCAGCACCTGCGTGTGCGTCGTGCCCGGCGCAGGCGCTGGCGGGGGCGGCACCTCGGTCGGAATGCGCGGCCGCACGCGCAGCGGCGCCGGCGGCCGTCGCGAGCGCCGCATGCGCGAACCGGCGTAGGCGAGCAGCCCCGCCGCGGCGAGCGCGAAGAAGATCCCCCACTCGACGCCGACGAGCGCGCTCGACACGTGCGGTTTGTCGAACAGCCGCCACACGAGCAGCGCGGCGATCCAGATCCCCGCCGCCATCACGACGGTGCCGTCGCCGCCCGGCAGGTGGAACCTCGCGTGCTCGCTGCGCGCGAACAGCAGCGCGAGCACGGCGAGCGCGACGAGCAGCACGGCCGCCTCGACGAACGAGAAGACGCCGAAGGCGGTCACGCGGTCGTCGACTCTGCCATGGACGTGATACCAGGGCAGGAACATCGCGACAAACAGCGCCATCGCCGCAATCGCCGCGAGCCGCGCGTCCGGCGTCAGCGTCCGCCACGCGCGCCCGATGCGCGCGAGCAGGCCTGGTTGCTCGCTCATGCGCGCGCCGGAGCCGCGGCGCGCATGCGCGCCAGGAGGACATCGGCGTCGTGCTCGGAGACCGGACGGATCTGGCCCTGGAAGGCGAGCTTCCAATGCTCTCTCGGCCACTTGCCGATGTGCTCGAGCTCGTCGACGAGCGTCTCGGCGCGCACCCACTCCCGCTCGGGCAGCACGAGCTCGGGCTCGGTCGCGAAGCGCCACGGGTACGGGTCGGCCTTGCCCGGCTTGCCCGGCCAGATCTTCTTGCGGTCCTCGTACAGCTCGCCGGTGACGCGGATCGATGCGGCGAATGCCATCTCACGCGTCAGGTAGAGGACGATGCGGTCGCCCGGCACGATCTCCAGCGCGCGGTTGCGGTTGCGCTCCTTGAGACCGATCACACGGTAGTCCTGCTCGGCCGTCGCGGCGTAGTTCTCCGGCGAGCCGGTGAGAATCCACGTGCGGTTCGCGTCGGCGACAGCCACGACGACGATTCTAGTTGCCTACAGGCGCGGTCTTCTGCCCACTCTTCTTGCGGGCAGCACCTCGATCGTGCCGTCCGCGCGCCCGACGTTGCCGGCCAGGTCGGTCCCGGTCAGCGTCACGTCGTAGGTGCCCGGCGCGGCTGGCACCGTCCAGCCGTAGGCGTGCGCGCCGCGCGAGACGCTTGCGCTTGTCGCGAGCACGACCTTGCCGTCCTGCTCGCGGCGGATCGTCATGCCGACGCGCGAGACCTTCGACAGCTGGAACCGCACGAGCGCGAGTCTGCGCGCACGCAGCCGTCTCGTCAGCAGCTCCAGGGTCGGCGGCTCCCGCAGGTCCTGCGCGAACGCCTGCGCCGTCGTGCAGTAGACCGCGACGTCCGTGCGGTCGCAGAGGTTGCGCAGGAAGCCGGTCAGCAGCTCGTGGTAAGAGAGGTCCGACTCCGCGCCGCCGAGCTGGTAGAGCGACCACGCGCCTGTGTCGCCGGCGCGCACGTCGAGCCGCGCCTGCCGGTCGCCGGCGCGGAACAGGCGCTCGGCTGCGGGACTGCTCGTGATCGCGGCGTAGTCGCGCAGCGCCACGAGCGTCTGCACGGAGGCGTTGACGACGATCTGGCTCGGCGCGAACGAGTAGAGCAGGTAGCGGGCGCCGACCGGGGAGCTGACCCGCACGCCGACCGGCGGCGCCAGCGAGAACAGCTTGAGCGCGTTGCGCGCCGCTTCGATGTACACCGGGTTGCCGAGCCGCTGGCCCGCGCGCGCAAGCGCCTGGATGCCGGTCGCCTGCGCCATCCCGCTCGCCCACGGCGGCGCCCCGCTGCCAAAGTCGAACAGGTACTCCCATGCGAGCGCGCCCCCGCGCTGCGAGGCCAGCGACAGCATCTCGTCGAGCAGCGCGCGCAGCTCGTCGTCTGATCCGGCCGACCACAGCCCGTTCGCCTTGCCGAACGTGCCGAGCACCTGCAGCTCGATTCCCTCGCCTGGGTAGTACTCCCACACGAGCTCGCTGTCGGAGAACTCGACGCGTTGGCCGGACCCGAGCAGGCTGCCGCGCGTCCACCACTGGCGGTTGCGTTCCAAGGTCGCGAACAGCACGGGCAGGCGCGCTGCCGTCAGCTGGCCGCGCGCTGCGATCTCGTGCAGGTTGTCGATCACCGCCTGCAGCTCGTTGCGGCGCGTGCCGCTGAGCCTGCGAGCAGTGCGGATCGCTTCGTCGAACGCGCTGCGCTCGCGGGCGGCCGTCGCCGCGTCGATCGCGCCGGTTCTCAGCAGCCGCTTCAGCTCGCTGCGGACGGTGCGCGCGCGCGGCGCGCGGGCGGCGACGCGCGCCGTCGCAGCGACCCCTGCGGTGGGCGGGGGCAGTTCAAAGACGGGTAGCAGCGCGCGGTCGACGCGCGCGTGCACGCGGCCGTCGCGATCGAGCACCAGCACGCGATCCGCCGCAGCCGCAACCGTCATCTGAACGGTCCCGACCAGCGCACCTGCGACGATGCATGCACACAGGAGGAGGCGCAGGGAGCGCATCTTGTCGGATGCTACGCTCGCCCGCCCGGCCGACACGTCGCACAAGGAGAATTGCAGGTGCTTTTCACCCATCGGTTCGTCCAACACCGGGTACGCGCGATCGTCGCGCTGCTGGCGCTCGTGACCCTCGCGCTCGTGCTCGCTGCGTGCGGCGGAAGCGACAGCGGAGGCGGCAGCTCGGGCGGTAGCTCGGGGAACGCCGAGACGCTGCTGAGACAGACGTTCACCGGTACGCACGACATCAGAAGCGGCAAGGCCGACATCCAGCTGAGAGTCGACGTCAGCGGCGATCCGTCGATCACCGGCCCGATCACCGCCCGGATCTCCGGGCCGTTTGCGAGCGCTGGGACGGACCAGCTGCCGAAGTTCGACCTGGCGCTCGACGTGAGCGCACAAGGCCAAGGCTTCAGAGCCGGTCTGACGTCCACGAGCGAGGAGCTGTTCGTCAACTTCGGCGGGACCTCCTACAAGGCGCCGGCGGAGCTGATGGACCGGTTGAGGGACAGCTACAGAAGAGCGCAGCAGCAGGGCTCCTCGAACCCGATGAGCCTCGGCAGCCTCGGCCTTGACCCACTCGGCTGGTTGCAGGATCCGACCGTCGAGGGCAGCGAAACGATCGGTGGTGTCGAGACCGACCACATCAGCTCCGAGCTCGACGTGAGCGCGCTGCTCGACGATCTCAACAAGCTGCTTGCGAGGGTGAGCGCTCAGGGCCTTCCGACCGGGCAGAGACTCCCGAGCCGCATCCCGGACAGCGACCGACAGCAGATCGAGGATGCCGTCAAGAGCGCACGGATCGACGTGTGGAGCGGCACGCAGGACCACACGCTGCGCAAGCTGACGCTGGCGCTGGCGATCGACATCCCGAGAGAGTCGACGTCGCTCGACATCCTGCTGTCGATCGAGCTGACGGACCTCAACCAGCCGCAGACGATCGAGGCGCCCACCACAACCCGTCCGCTCAACGAGCTGCTCGGCCAGTTGCAGGGCTTCCTCGGCGGGGCGCTCGGCGGCGGGGCGCTCGGCGGTGGCTCCGGGAGCTCCGGGGGTGCGTCCTCGCAGCAGCTGCAGGACTACTCCGACTGCGTCCAGAGAGCTGGCTCGGACGTGGAAGAGGCGCAGAAGTGCGCCGACCTGCTGACGAGGTAGCGGCTGACGCTTGACGGTACGCGACCCCGTTCGTGGGGTCGCGTATCGTTCCGCGCCCGTGAGCGTCGAGCCCTCCCAGCGGCCGAGCCTGCGCCGATTCCTGCTCAGCAGCAGCGGCTGGCCTTACCTGCTCGTCCCGTTCATCCCGATCGCGATCGCGCTCGACCTCGCGCACGTCTCGCCGACGATCATCTTCTTCAGCTCGGCGCTCGGGGTGATCCCGACGGCCGCGCTGATGGGCCGCGCGACGGAGGAGCTGGCGGCGCGCTCGGGCCCCGGCATCGGCGGCCTGCTGAACGTCACCTTCGGCAACGCCCCGGAGCTGATCATCGCGCTGTTCGCGCTCGAGGCGGGCCTCCACGAGGTCGTCAAGGCATCGCTGATCGGCTCCGTGATCGGCAACGTCCTGCTTGTGATGGGCGCCTCGATGTTCGTCGGCGGCCTCGGCCGCGAGCGCCAGTACTTCAACCGCGTGAGCGCGGTCGCGCAGTCCTCGATGCTGCTGCTGGCGGTCGCCGCGATGGCGATGCCGGCGATCTTCGAGCTGGTCGAGGGGAAGGGCCTTCCCGGTCCGGGCTCCGAGCGCGTCGCCTACGGCTCGACCGTCGAGCAGCTGTCGCTCGCCGTCGCACTCGTGCTGATCCTCTCCTATGCGGCCGGGTTGATCTTCTCGCTGCGCACCCACAGAGACCTCTTCAACCCGCCGTCCGACGAGGCCGAGCACGGCGAGCCGTGGAGCGTGCGCCGGTCTGTCGCGATGCTCGCGCTCGCAGGCGTCGCCGTCGGGGTGATGTCGGAGATCCTCGTCGGCTCGATCTCGGAGGCCGCGTCCTCGATCGGCCTGACGGAGTTCTTCGTCGGAGCGATCGTGGTGGCGATCGTCGGCAACGCCGCTGAGCACTGGGTCGCGGTGCTGGTCGCGCGCAAGAACAAGATGGACCTCGCCGTCAACATCTCGATCGGCTCGAGCGCGCAGATCGCGCTGTTCGTCGCGCCGGTGCTCGTGCTGTGCTCCTTCTTCCTCGGCCCGGCTCCGATGCCGCTCGTCTTCAACGGCTTCGAGCTGGGCGGGATCTTCCTCGCGGTCCTGATCGCGACCCACGTCACCGACGAGGGCGAGTCGACCTGGTTCGAGGGCGTCCAGCTGCTCGCGGTCTACACCGTATTGGCGCTCGCGTTCGCTTTCGCGTAGGCCGCGCTAGAGCTCTTCCGGTTCCTCGTCCGGCTCCAGCTCGTCCTCTTCGTCCTCGTCGAGGTCCTCGTCCTCCTCGCCGAGCGCGGGCGACGGGCTGCCCTCGTGGTAGGTCGCCTGGAACTGCTCGAGCAGCTCGTCCCGCGCGGCCTCATCGATCGGCGCCTCGTCGGAGACGAGCACCCACTCGCCCTCGCCGGCGCCGGCATCGGCCTCGAGCGTCGCCTGGTCGATGTCGGCGGAGTCGTCGACGACGATCAGCACCTCGGTCTGCGGGTTGAGATACGTGCCGGGGCGCACGAGCAGCTCGTCGATCTCGAAGCGGCGCGCACGGGCCATGCGCGCACCCTACCGCGGCGCTCCACGGAGCCGTTCGCTACCCTGTGCGACAGGTATTGACTGACCAGTCAATCTGTCTGCGCCACAAGGAGAACACGGTGGTCGATTTCACCCTCACCGACGAGCAGAAGAACCTGCGCGAGATGGCGCACGACTTCGCCGAGAAGGAGATCCGCCCGGTCGCCTGGGAGTACGACAAGGACGGCACCTGGCCGGAGGAGATCATCAAGAAGGCGTGGGAGGTGGGGCTGATGAACACCCACATCCCGGAGGAGTACGGCGGCCCAGGCGCGGGCTACCTCGACGGCTGCCTGATCGAGGAGGAGCTCTCGTGGGGCTGCTCCGGCATCCAGACCTCGCTCGGCTGCAACGGACTCGCGACTGCGCCGGTCGTCATCGCGGCGTCTGAGGAGCTCAAGAAGGAGTACCTCGGCCGCCTCACGGAGGCGCCGCTGCTCGCCTCCTTCTGCCTCACCGAGCCCGACGCCGGCTCCGACGTCTCCGGCATGAAGACCACAGCCGTCAAGCAGGGCGACAAGTGGGTCATCAACGGCTCGAAGTGCTTCATCACGAACGGCGGCTACGCCAACTGGTACACGGTCTACGCGAAGACCGACAAGGAGGCCGGCCACCGCGGCATCTCCGCCTTCATCGTTCCGCGCGACGCCGGCGTCGTCGTGGACAAGAAGGAGGACAAGATGGGCCAGCGGGCGTCGAACACGGCGACCGTCTCCTTCAACGACGTCGAGATCCCCGCCGACCACCTGATCGGCGAGGAGAACAAGGGCTTCAAGATCGCGATGATGACGCTCGACCGCACGCGCCCCGGCGTCGCGGCGATGGCGACCGGCATCGCGCGCGCCGCGATGGAGTTCGCGATCGACTACTCGAAAGAGCGCGTCCAGTTCGGCGTGCCGATCGCGATGCACCAGGCGATCCAGTTCATGATCGCCGACATGGCGACCGACGTGGAGGCCGCGCGCCTGCTGACCTGGAAGGCCGCGACGCAGCTCGACCAGGGCCAGCGCAACACGCTCGTCTCCTCGCATGCAAAGCGCTTCGCCGCCGACGCCGCGATGAAGGTCGCGACCGACGCGGTGCAGGTCTACGGCGGCTACGGCTTCATCAAGGAGTACCCCGTCGAGAAGCTCATGCGCGACGCGAAGATCATGCAGCTCTACGAGGGCACGGCGCAGATCCAGCGCCTCGTGATCGCCCGCGAGACGCTGCTGCCGCGTCGCATCGAGGAGCCGGCCACGGCTGGCGTCTGAGCAGGACCCTCGAACCCCCCTGCGCGCGCTTATCCCCCTTTGCGCGTCGCACGCGACGGCCCCGGACTCCCCCTCCGGGGCCGTCGCCCTTTTTCCGCCCGTCCTCCGATCAGCCGAAACGCACGAGCTGCGAGCGTGCGTCGAACGGCGTCAAGATCGCGTTGCCGCCGAAGTGCACGCGCACGCGCAGCTTCGTGACGCGGCTCGAATGCGGCAGCGCGCGCGTGCGCAGCCGGAACGAGCAGTGCCCGGGGGAGATGCGCACGCTGTTGCGCGCGACCGTCCCGAAGCGCGACGTGAAGCGCACGGAGA
>Ga0070705_100001437_pt1 | contig 12575 bp, 5 predicted proteins | sample KBSK5253metaG_FD_65455 | JGI IMG/M metagenome (GOLD analysis project Ga0070705, IMG submission 65455) | Corn, switchgrass and miscanthus rhizosphere microbial communities from Kellogg Biological Station, Michigan, USA - KBS K5-25-3 metaG | ecosystem: Host-associated > Plants > Roots >... | reverse complement strand
AATCGCTCTCTCGATCCTGGCTGGAGCGGTGGTTTGCGGTTGCGGCGGCTCCGGGGGCTCGACCCCCAACCCGACAACCGTCACCCTCGCCCCCGCGCCCACCGCCACCACCATCGACATCGTTGGCCAGCGAGGCAAGCAGTCGTTCTCGCCCAACCCGGCGGCCGTCAACCAGGGGACCATGTTCATCTGGCGGAACACGGACAGCCGGCTCCATCACATCGTCCTGAACGACGGCTCGGTCGATAGCGGCGACCTTGCCCCGGGCGCGTCCAGCCCCGCCCTTCGCCTCGGCACCGACGGCGCGAACTACCACTGCACCATCCATCCCGACATGGTGGGCAGCATCAACGGGTCGGGCGGTGGCCCGCCCCCCTGCGAGGGCCCATACTGCTGACGCGCCTCGCCGCCCGCCTTGACCGGCGACCCGTGGCTTGACCGCTGCCCCGGGGGGGGCGTAGTCTACTGATCTAACCTCTCCAGCGTGCCAGTGTCGTGGCGATCGGAAGCTCCGCCAGGAGCCTCCCTCCTCCTCGCCCCCGACCGATAGACGTGTCTTTCGTATGACGGTGAGGAGGATTCCGCATGAAGTGGAAGGGCGCTTCCGCTCCCTTGGCACTGGCCGTTGTCGCGCTTGCCGCCGTTCCCGACGCTCTGGCGCAGGACCGGGCCCTCGGGGAGTTCACGGTCAACAACAGCCTTGCGGGCAACCAGCTCTACCCCAGCGTCGGGCGCTGCATGAGCAGCTTCGTGGTGGTGTGGGAGGACCGGGCAGACTACCGCGTGAAGGGCCAGCGCTTCGACCGCGCGGGGGTGCGCGAGGGGGCCGAGTTCAGCGTGAGCACCGCCGGCGCCGCCTACCTCCCGGCGGTGGCCATGGGTCCCGACGGCGACTTCGTCGTGGTGTGGACGCAGTCACCCGACGCCGGAGGGGCCCCGAATCCCGGCATCCGGGGTCAGCACTTCGACGCCGCGGCCAACAAGCTGGGCGCCGAGTTCCAGGTGAACACCTTCACCACCTCCAACCAGCTCTTCGCCAACGTAGCCGTGGACGGCCAGGGCAACTTCGTGGTGGCCTGGTGGTCCTTAACGCAAGACGGGGATGGCTACGGCATGATGGGGCAACGTTTCGACGCCCAGGGCAACCGGCGGGGCGCGGAGTTCCAGGTCAACACCTACACGACGGGCAACCAGTTCTTCTCGGACATCTCCTCGGACCCGGCGGGCAACTTCGTGATCGTCTGGACCAGCAACCCGGGGACGGACCAGAGCGGACTGTCGGTGAACGGCCAGCGCTACGACGCCAACGGCGTCGCCCTGGGCGCGAACTTCCAGGTCAACGCCTACACCACCGGCAGCCAGCTCAGCGTTGGCGTTGCCCACGGCCCCGACGGCTCCTTCGTGGTCGCCTTCGAGAGCAACCAGAACGACGTCTTCGGCGACGTCATCGCCAAGCGCTATGACGCCGCGGGCAACCCCGTCGGGGGCGAGTTCCAGGTGAACACGACCATCACGGGCGGGCAGGGGTATCCGGACATCGCGATCGACAAGCTGGGGAACTTCGTGGTGGCCTGGTCGGACTTCGTGAACGACGGCAGCAGCCGCAGCATCTTCGCCCGCCGCTTCTGGGCCGACGGCACGCCCCGCGGCGCGGACTTCCTGGTCAACACCTACACCACCGGCCAGCAGAGCACCAACCGCATGGCGTCCACCGTGGCCAGCGACGAAGTGGGCAACTTCGTGGTCACCTGGTGGGGCCCCACTCCCGTCAGCGCCACGGACGTCTTCGCCCAGCGCTACGGCGGCGAGCACGCCCGCGCGCTGGTGGTGGACCCCGTGGGCAACCTCGTTTGGGAGCCGGGGGAGACGGTCGAGGTGCGTCCCAACTGGCGCAACGCGAACGGCGCCCCCCAGACCCTGGGCGGCGGCCTCACCAACATCACGGGCCCGGCCGCCGCCACCTACGGAATCACGGACGGCACGGGGGTCTACCCGACCATCGCCAACGCCGGCAACGCCACCTGCACGGACTGCTACTCCGTGTCCGTGGACAACCCCACCCCGCGGCCCGCCCTGCACTGGGACGCCTCCGCGATCGAGACCCTGACCCCCGACACCCAGGGACAGCAGAAGCGCTGGTGGCTGCACATCGGCAACAGCTTCACCGACGTGCCCAGCACGAGCGGGTTCTACCGCTTCGTCGAAACCCTGCTGCACAAGGGCGTCACCGGCGGCTGCGGCGGTGCCAGCTACTGCCCCTCCTCCGCCACCGCCCGCGAGCAGATGGCCGTGTTCGTGCTGGTGGCGAAGGAGGGCGCGGGATACACACCGGCCGCGTGCGGCACGCCCGTGTTCGGAGACGTGCCGGCCAGCAGCCCCTACTGCCGGTACATCGAGGAGCTGTCCCGGCGGGGCGTGGTCGCGGGCTGCGGCAACGGGAACTATTGCCCGGGCAGTCCGGTGACGCGCGACCAGATGTCCATCTTCGTGCTGCGGACGCTGGACCCGGCCTTGAATCCCCCGGCCTGTGGCGTGTCGCCGATGTTCCTCGATGTTCCCGCAGGCAGCCCGTTCTGCCGCTGGGTCGAGGAGCTGGCCCGGCGCGGCGTGGTCACGGGCTGCGGCAACGGAAACTACTGCCCCACCCAGTCGGTCACCCGCGAGCAGATGGGCGTGTTCATCAGCGTGACCTTCGGCCTGAACCTCTACGGGCCGTAGACCCCTGGCTTGACCGGCCTTCCCGGGGAGGCGTACGGTATTGGTTCAAGCGGGCTCTCCGGAGGAGGATAGGATGAGGTGGAAGAGCACCTCGGCCACCCTGGCCGTCGTCATGATTGCCGCCGTGCCCTGCGCCCGGGCGCAGGACCGGGCGGGCGGAGAGTTCAGGATCAACTCCGGCACCGCAGGCGACCAGCTCTATCCCAGCATCGCGCGCCACCCCGGCGGCAACTTCGTCGTGGTCTGGGATGATCGCAGCTCCTACCTCGTCAAGGGCCAGCGCTTCGACCGGGCGGGCACCCGCTTGGGGGCCGAGTTCAACGTGAACGCAGGCGGCTACGCGTTGTTTCCGGCGGTGGCCATGGGTCCCAAGGGCACCTTCGTCGTGGTCTGGACGCACTACCCGGACGGTAACGGCGTGGGGATCCACGCGCGGCGCTTCGACGCCAATGCCAACCCCCTGGGCGCCGAGTTCCAGGTGAACACCACCACGGCCAACTACCAGCTCTCCCCCAACGTGGCCGTGGACGGCCAGGGGAACTTCGTGGTGGCCTGGTGGTCCAGCCTGCAGGACGGTTCCGACTACGCCATGGTGGGGCAGCGCTTCGATGCCCAGGGCAACCGCCGGGGCTCGGAGTTCGTGGTCAACACCTACACCCCCGGCTATCAGTACGTCTCGGACATCTCCTCGGACGCGGCCGGCAACTTCGTGATCGTCTGGACCAGCAACCCGGGCACGGACGGAAGCGGGTCGTCGGTGAACGGCCAGCGCTACGACGCCAACGGCGTGCCCCAGGGCGCCGAGTTCCTGGTCAACACCTACACCACCGGCGACCAGCTCACTGTGGGGGTGGCCCACGCTCCCAACGGCTCCTTCGTCGTCGCCTTCCGGAGCAACCAGACCGATGCCGCCGGCGACATCATCGCCAAGCGCTACGACGCCTCCGGGAACACCATCGGCGCGGAGTTCGCGGTGAACACGTCCACCACCGGCCGGCAGGCGTATCCGGACATCGCCATGGATGCTCGGGGGAACTTCGTGGTGAGCTGGTGGGACCTGGTGAACGACGGCAACAACGTCGGCGTCTTTGCCCGGCGCTTCCTGGCCGACGGAACACCCCGCGGCACGGACTTCCTGGTCAACACTTACACGACCGGCCAGCAATCGCCCAACCCCCTTGCCTCCACGATCGCCAGCGACGAGGTGGGGAACTTCGTCGTCACGTGGTTTGGCCCCAATCCGGCCACCCTCCAGGACGTCTTCGCCCAGCGCTACGGCGGCCTGCACCCCAATTCGCTGGTGGCGGACCCTGCCCCGGGCAACCTCGTGTGGGAGCCTGGGGAGACGGTCGAGCTGCGTCCCAACTGGGTGAACGTCAACGGAGCGGCCCAGACGTTTGCGGGTACCCTCACCAGCCTGACCGGCCCCGCCGGCGCCACCTACACCCTCGCCGACGGCACCGCGAGCTACGGCACGGTGGCCAACAACGCCAACGCCACCTGCACGGACTGCTACTCCGTTACCGTCGACAACCCCACGACTCGGCCCGTGCAGCACTGGGACGCCTCCGCGATCGAGACCCTGACCCCGGACACCCAGGGACAGCAGAAGAAGTGGTCGCTCCACATCGGCAAGAGCTTCACCGACGTGCCCAACAGCAGTCCCTTCTACCGCTTCGTCGAGACCCTGCTCCACAAGGGGGTGACCGGCGGCTGCGGTGGGACCAACTACTGCCCGTCCACCGCCACCACCCGCGACCAGATGTCCGTATTCGTGCTCGTGGCGAAGGAAGGGGCCGGCTACACGCCGGTCGCCTGCGGAACCCCGGTGTTCGCCGACGTGCCGGCCAGCAATCCCTTCTGCAGGTTCATCGAGGAGCTGTCGCGCCGGGGCGTGGTCTCGGGCTGCGGCAACGGGAACTATTGCCCGACCAGCTCGGTCACCCGCGATGCCATGTCGGTGTTCGCGCTGCGCACCCTCGACCCGACCCTCAACCCGCCGGTCTGCGTGGCGGGGTCGGAGATGTTCTTGGACGTGCCGTCCACCAACGGGTTCTGCCGTTGGATCGAGGAGCTGGCACGACGGGGGGTGGTCAGCGGCTGCGGCAACGGCAACTACTGCCCGGCCTCGGCCGTGACCCGCGAGCAGATGGGCGTGTTCATCAGCTCGACCTTCGGCCTCACGCTGTACGGGACGTAGCCGTACACAAGCAAGCGGACGTTGGAGGGGCGGTGCAAGCCGCCCCTTTTCGCTCCCACCCCCGTGATAGCATGGCCGGGTTTTCGATCGCGAGGAGACACCTGAGCGCCCGCTGCCGACCGTCCTTCCTGGCTTCCCTGCTGCTGGCCGCCGCTACCGCGGCGGTCCTGTCTTGCTCCGGCTCCGGACCCGGGCGCGTGATCGTGCTCGGGCTGGACGGCCTCGACCCCCGGACCGTCGACCTCCTGATGTCCGAGGGGAAGCTGCCGAACCTGACCCGCTTGCGCAAGGACGGCGCTTACGGCCGCCTGCAGAGCAGCAAGCCGATGCTGAGCCCGGTGCTGTGGACGACCGTGACCACCGGCAAGATTCCCGAGCAGCACGGCATCGGGCACTTCACGGCCATCGATCCCGCGAACGGCGAGCAGCTGCCCGTGACCAGCGGGATGCGCAAGGTGAAGGCGCTCTGGAACATCCTCTCCGACCGCAAGAAGAAGGTCGCGGTGGTCGGGTGGTGGGCCACCTGGCCGGCGGAGGACGTCAACGGGGTCATGGTCAGCGACCACCTCTGCTATCACTTCCTCTTCCCCCAGGGCCAGGGGGGAGCGGCCAGCGCGCAAGGCCTCACCCACCCCGCGGAGCTCGTCCAGAAGCTCCAGCCCCTGGTGCGCCGGCCCGCAGACGTCACTCCCCAGGAGGCCGCGCCCTTCATCCACGTCGCGCCCGACGAGTTCACGCGCCCGTTCGACTTCAACGACGACGTGAGCCACTTCAAGTGGGCGCTCGCCACCGCGGACACCTACCGCCGCGTGGGCCTCAAGCTGTGGAAGGACGAGCGGCCGGACGTGCTGATGGCCTACACGGAGGGGACGGACTCGGTGGCGCACCTGTTCGGCCACCTGTTCCGGGCCCAGGGCCTGTCCGGTGAGCTGCTCACGCAGCAGAAGAAGTTCGGCGACGCGGTCGAGCAGATGTATCTCTACGCGGACCGCATCGTGGGCGACTACCTCCAGGCCATGGACGGGAGCACGACCCTGTTCGTCCTCTCCGACCACGGCTTCGACCTGGGGGCCATCCAGGACGATCCCAGCAAGACGCGCGACATGCGGCGGGTGAGCGAGAAGTTCCACAACGCGGAAGGGGTGCTGTACATCTACGGGCGGGGCGTGAAGGCGCGCGCCCGGCTGGACCAGCCGAAGCTCGTGGACATCGCCCCCACCGTGCTCGCCCTGGCCGGGCTCCCCCCGGCCCGCGACATGCCGGGGCGGGTCATCGCCGAGGCGCTCACCGTCCGCATCCCCGGCCCCGCGGTCGCCACCTACGAGACCGGAGCCGCGGCCGTGCGCGCGGCCCAGGACGCCCAGGCCGACCCGCAGATCCTCGAGCGGCTGCGCAGCCTGGGCTACATCGGCGGCGGCGAGGGCAAGGCGCCTCCCGGAGGAACGGCCGCCGGCCCGCGCTCTCCCACGGGCGAGCGGAACATCGCGGCCCTGCATTTCGAGGCGGGGCGCTTCGAGCAGGCGGCGGCGATCTATCGCCGGCTGATGGCCGACGATCCCAAGGACGCGTCGCTCTACACGAGCCTGGCCGGCGCCCTGGGGGCCATGGGCAAGTACGACGAAGCCTCCAAGCTCCTCGAGCAGGCCATGAAGATCGAGCCCCTCAACGTGGAGGCGTACCACAACCGCGCGGTGATCCTGGAGCGCCAGGGGCACCGGGACCAGGCGATCGAGCTCTACCGCCGGGCCATCCGGTACAACTCGCAGTACGAGCCCTCGCGCCAGGCCCTCGTCCGCCTCACGGGCTCGGCGGAGGTGAACGCGCCCCACACCGAGCAGGAGCGGAAGGCGTTCGCGCTCGCCCAGGCGGCGGCGCAGGCCGCCCAGCGCGGCAACTACCCCGACGCCCTCAACCGGCTCGCGGAGGCGGAGCGTCTCGCCCCGCGCTACGTGCTCGTCCATCAGTACCGCTCCAACGTCGCCTACCTGATGGGGGACGTGGCCGGCGCGATCAAGGCCCTCGAGAAGGGGCTCGCCCTCGAGCCGGACAACGCCCTCTTCCGCACCAACCTTCAGCGGCTGAAAGAGCAGCACGCCCGCGGCCGGTGAAACCGCCGGCCCGCTGGATCCTTTCCCGCCTGGGTGAGCCGCACGGGGCCTCGGTTGCGCTCGGCCTCGCGGTGTTCGTCGTCTATGCCCTGGGCGCGTGTCCCACCATCTACGTGGGGGACAGCGGCGAGCTGGTGACCGCCGTCTACACCCTCGGCATCCCGCACCCTTCGGGCTACCCGCTCTACGTGCTCCTCGGCAAGCTCTTTACCCTGCTCCTGCCCCTGGGCTCCATCGCCTACCGGATGAGCCTCTTCAGCGCGGCCTGCGCGGCGGGCGCGGTGGGCGTGCTGAACTGGACGGCCCGGCGCCTCGGGCTCCACGAAGCGGCGGCGGCCACCGCCGCCCTGGTCCTGGCCTTCGGCCCCAGCTTCTGGGGGGAGGCCAACGTGCAGCGGGTCTACGCGCTCAACGCGCTGTTCGTCGCCCTGGCCACGGCGGCGGCGCTCCACTGGCACCGCACGCGGGAGGACCGCGCGCTCGCCCTCGCGTTCCTCCTCTGCGGCGTGGGGGCGACCAACCACACCGTCATGGCCGTCTACGCGGCCGCGCTGGGCCTCTTCGTGGTGGTCACCGATTGGCGCGTCCTCCGGCGGCCCCGCGCCCTGGCGCAAGCCGGCCTCGCCTTCGCGGCCGGCCTGCTGCCCTACCTCTACCTCCCGCTGCGCTCGCGCTTCGATCCGCCGCTCGATTGGGGCAACCCCGAGACGCCGTCGGCCCTGCTGCGGGTCGTGCTGCGGAGCGACTTCTGGGAGCGGCGCTGGATCGAGTCGGCGGCCGACCTCGTGCCCATCACCGCGGACTACCTCCGGAGCCTGGGGCCGGAGCTCGCCTGGGCGGGGGCGGCCCTGGCCGTGATCGGGGTGGTGGTGGGCGCGCGCCGGGGTTGGCCGGTGCTCCTGCCCCTCCTGGTGATGGCGGCCAACCTGGCGGCGGTGGCCTCGCACGGCTCGCGCAGCGACATCTTCATCTGGCACCGCTACTACATCCCGTCGTACCTGATGGCCGCGCTCCTGGCCGGCATGGGCGCGCAGGCGCTCCTGCCGCGCGTGCCGCGCCGGGCGGGCTACGTGCTCCTGGCGGTGCCCCTGGCCGCAATGCTCGCGCGCTATCCCGACTTCGACCGCAGCCGCTATCGCATCGCGGACGACTTCAGCCGCACCCTGCTCGCCACCCTGCCGCCGGGCGCGCACCTCACGGCCAGCGACGACAACATCCTCTTCGTCCTGATCTACCTGCGGTTCGTGGAAGGCGTGCGTCCGGACCTCGACCTGATCCTGGAAGGCGTGGCCGACGCGCTGCCCCCCGCGCTGCGCTTCAACCCGGACACGGACCCGCTGTTCCTCACCCACCATCCCAACTGGGCGGTGCGCGGCCTGGAGGTGGTGCCGGTGGGGCTCGTCTTCCAGACGGTGCGGGAGGGCCGGCCGTGGCCCCGGCCCGATCTCCCCAGGCGGCGGCTCGAGGGCGAGGACGACCCGCGGGTCCCGAAGGACTACCTGACCCAGAACCTCATCGGCCACTTCCACTACATGATCGGGTCGAGCTTCGAAGCGTCGGACTGGCCGGAGGCGGCGCTCGAGTACGACCGGGCGCAGCAGGCCTCGCCGGGCAACGACGTGCTCTTCTTCAACCTGGGGCTGATCTACCGCCGCAACGGCCTGCTGCCCGAGGCCCTCCGGGCCTTCGAGCGCTCGCACGAGATCAACCCGCGGCACATCGCGAGCCGCGGCCGCGTGGTCGCCTCGGAGCGCGCGGCCGACGTGCGCGCGGAGCTCCGGGAGCTGGAGGAGGTGGAGCGCGGGCTCCTGCCCCAGCTCGGCGATGACGTGGCCCCGGAGAGCGCGGCCTGGCACGGACGGATGGCGGAGCTGCTGCGAGCGCGGGGCCTCCGCCAGGCGGCGCGCGGGCACGTGCTCCGCGCTCAGGTCCTGGCCCAGGGAAGGCCATGACGGCCGGCGAGCCCCGGGCCCTGCGCAGGCTGCTGCCTCTCCTGGTCGGCCTCGTGGCCCTCGCGGTGCGCGCGGCCTTCCTGCTCGGCATCGAGGCCTACCCGAAGTTCGAGCTGATCCGCAATCGCCTGGACGACCAGTTCTTCCTCCACACCTGGGCCCTCGCCATGGTGCAGGAGCGGCCGCTGGACCTCCTGGCCACCGGCCACGAGTTCGCGTACTGGGCCAACGCGCGGCCGGGCGTCTTCCCCCAGGACCCGCTCTACGCCTGGACGCTGGCCGCCGTCTACCGGAGCTTCGGCTTCCGGTACGAGCTCATCCGCTGGGGGCAGGCGCTCCTGGGGTCGGTCGCCGCCGGGCTGACGTGCCTCCTGGGCCTGCGCTTCCTGCGATGGCCGGCCGCCCTCGCGGCCGGCCTCGCGGTGGCCCTCTACGGTCCCCTCGTGTTCTACGAGGCGGCCTTCCTCCGCGAGGCGCCGGCGGCCGCGATGTGCGTGGCCGTGCTCTGCCTGCTCGACACGGCAGTGCGGGCGGGGGAGCCCGCGCATCCTCGCGCGCGGGGGCTGCTCCTCGCCTCCGGCGTGGTCCTGGGAGCGGCCGTCCTGCTCCGCTCCAACCTGCTCCTCTTCGCGGTGGGCGCCCTCGCCTGGGTGTGGCGGGCGAGCGGCTCGCGCCGCCTGGCCCTGGCCTTCGCGGCGGCGCTCGCCCTTCCCGTCCTCCCCGTGGTGGCGCTCAACACGGTGCGCAGCGGCCAGCCCGCCCTCGTCTCCTCGAGCGGGCCCTACAACTTCTTCATGGGGAACGTGCACGACGCCACGGGCGACGGCAGGGGCTCTCTCGACTACTACGCCGCGGTGAAGGCCTCGGGGCCTCCGGCCTCCGTCGGTCTCTACCGGCGAACGCTCGAAGACATGATCGGCCATCCCCTGGCCTGCCTGAAGCTCGAGGTGCGGAAGCTCCGGCTGTTCTTCTCCACGCGCGACATCCCGGACAACCTGAGCTATCCCATGGGCCAGAAATGCAACGAGCCCCTGGTCCTGGCCCCGGTCGCGCTCTACCTGATCCTGCCCGCCGCCCTCGCGGGGGCCGCCCTCGGCCTCTTGCGCTGGAGGCGGCTGAGCCTGCTCTACCTGTTCCTGGCCCTGTACGTCCTATCGGTGGTCGCCTTCTTCGTCGTGTCGCGGTTCCAGCTCCCCGCGGTGCCCGTGCTCGCGCTCTTCGCCGGTCTCGCGGTGGACGGCGCCTGGTCGGCGTTCCGCAGCCGCTGGTGGCCGGTGGCGCTTCTGGCCACGGTACTGGTGGTCGCCGCCGGCGTCTGGCTGCGCCCGCCTCCCGGCGGCTACCGGCCGACCGACTACGACATGGCGGCCGCGTCCTACTTCTCGCGGGGACTGGAGCTGGAGCAAGGGCAGCGGTTGCGCGAGGCGCGGCGCTACTACGCCCGCGCCGTCTCCCTCAACCCGGATCACGGTCCGGCGATGATGCGCATCGCGGTCCTGGGCGCGGCCGAGCCGGCGGCGCCGACGCCCGCGCCCCAGGCGGTGGCGCTGTGCGACCAGGCCCGCCAGGCCGCGGCGGCCGGCCATCACGACGAGGCCCGGCGCCTCCTGCGCGAGGCGGAGCGCCTGGAGCCGGAGTGGCCCGTGCCCGAGCAGTACCTGGCCAACGTCGCGGTCCTGGCCGGGGATCGGCCGCGCGCGCTCCTCCATCAGGAGCGCGCGGTCGAGCTGGCCCCCCTGGACGTGGCCCTGCGCGCCAATCTCAAGGCGCTCCGCCGTCCTGGCGGTCCCTAGGGGGCGGCGCTGCGCGCTGCGTACTGCGCCGCCACCACCGACAGGATCTGCGCGCGCCGGGCGTGGTACTGCGCCCGCTCGGGCGCGCCCGCAGCCGCGTGCAGCGACGCGGCCACCCCGTGCAGCTCGGCGAACGATCCCGCCACGCGCGCCGTCCAATCCGGGATCACGGAGAAGGGCCGCGACGGATCGAGGCGGCGCAGGGCCTCCGGCTCCGTGGAGAGCTGCTTCTCGAGGATCCGCAGGCCCGCCCCGAAGTCCGTCCCCTGCGGCTCGCGGGCCACGCGCATGCGGGCGATCGTGTTGCCCGTGACGTAGTCGGATTCGCGGATCAGGTGCTCGCGCGGCCACCAGGGGGCCAGGGCGACGAGGGCCGCCAGGAGGCCCACCGCGGCCGGCCCCGCCAGGGAGCGGTAGCGCCCGCCCTGCAGGCGGCGCGCCACCTCCACCACGGCCGCCGCCGCGAACGGAACGAGGGCGAGCGCGGCGAGGAGCCGCACCCGCGAGGAGGTGAAGAACACGAGGCTGGTCAGGAGGCCGCAGGCCACGGCCAGCGCGGGTGGGCTCAGGGCGCGGCGGCCGGAGAGGAAGAGGCCGACCGCCCCCAGCGGCACCAGCAGCGAGAAGCGGACCCCGATGACGGCCAGGAAGGGCGATTGCAGCAGGAAGTAGTAGAAGCTGATGTTGTCGGCGTTCTCCCAGCCGTCCCAGAACGCCAGGGCCTTGGTCCCCATGCGGGTCAGCCAGCTCCACGGGCTCGGGTGCGTGGCCAGGGTCTCGCGAACGACGGGGAGCAGGCGCGCGTCGGTGGCCGCGAAGATCCCCGACGCCCGGGCGCTGAAGGGGAAGCCCGCGCGGGGATCCGCGTCCACGGCGTGGCCGGAGATGAAGTTGAAGGCGGCGTAGGCGCCCGCGGCGCCGATCCGGAAGGGCGGGGCCCCGACCATCACGTTGCGCGCGACCAGGGGGGTGAGCGCCGCCAGCAGGCCGAGGGAATAGGCCAGGATCGCGCCGCGCGCGCGGGATTTCGCGTGCTCGAGCCGCCCCGCCCAGAGCGGGCACGGGAGGAGGGCGAGGGCGAGCAGCAGATTGGAGCCGTGGGCCAGCACCGCCAGGCCGGCCGAAGCGCCCGCGAGGACCCACCACCGCCGGCCCGCCCGCCGCATGCCGAGGGTCGCGGCCGTGACCGCGCCCAGACCCAGGAACGCCGAGAGCGCCCCGCGCAGGAGCGTCGACTCGTAGAACACGAGCGGCGCGTAGAACGCCGCCAGCAGTCCCGCGAGCGCGCCCACCTCACGGTCCCACAGCTCGCACCCGAGCACGAACACGAGGGCCACGATACCCAGGCCCAGCAGGCCCTGCCAGAGGAGGACGGGCTCCAGGCGGGGGCCCGCCAGGCGGTAGAAGGCGGCGAGCGCGTACGCGTAGAGCGGGTCCTGATAGAAGGCGTGCGGACCCAGCCACCGGTCCCACATCTGCCGGCCGATCCGCTCGTCGAAGGGCGCGCCGGGGGAGAGCCGCTCGTGCACCTCGCGCGCGATCTGGTGGTGCCACGGGTGGTAGGGGTGGGGCGCTCCCAGCACGTCGCCTCCGACGATGCGGCGGGCCCAGGCATCGTAGAAGTTCATGTCGGTGTCGGCGGCCCAGTGGTAGTAGAGGATGGATCCGTCGCGGACCTGGAGATAGCTCACGAGTCGCAGGGTCGCGGCCAGGAAGAGCACGGCCAGGAGGAGCCCGCCGGTGGGGAGGCGCAATCCCTCACCGTAACTCCGGGGTCGGGTGGTGTCAAAATCTCCGGGCATGA
>Ga0070705_100001431_pt1 | contig 12626 bp, 17 predicted proteins | sample KBSK5253metaG_FD_65455 | JGI IMG/M metagenome (GOLD analysis project Ga0070705, IMG submission 65455) | Corn, switchgrass and miscanthus rhizosphere microbial communities from Kellogg Biological Station, Michigan, USA - KBS K5-25-3 metaG | ecosystem: Host-associated > Plants > Roots >... | reverse complement strand
GTGAAGCGCCGTCACGACTTCGCGCTTCTCTGCTCTATCCACTGCTCACTCCGTCTCTTGAGGTTGAGAGCGCGTGCCCTCGACCCCGGCTGCACATGCCGCAAGAAGCGAGGAGCAGGCGATAGGCTGCCCCGCTCTTCCAAGCGGCGCTCCGTTGCCTGTCCAGCTCGCACGCGAAACTGCGCTAGAGCCAACTACGAGGTTCAAACCGATCTCCAGGTTGCGGGCATCCCGCATCCATCGAACCGTTCGTCACCCGTCTCATGCAGGCCCGAAAGGCTTAAGCGGTCGCCCGCACCTGCAGTCTCGGACAGGTTTGGACCGCTTCGAAAAGGAAACGGCCCTTCGGGACTGAACCTCAGCCCCGAAACTCTAAAAACTCAGCCCGCGCCACCAACGAGGTTCGCAGGCTCGATCTTCACGCCGGGGCCCATGGTTGAAGCGACCGCGACCTTCTTCAAGAATGTGCCCTTGGCGCCGGAAGGCTTCGCCTTCATCACAGCATCGGCGAAGGCACGGATGTTCTCGACCAGCGCCTCCTCGGTGAAGCTTGCCTTGCCGACACCGGCGTGGATAAGGCCAGCCTTCTCCACTCTGAACTCGACGGCGCCGCCTTTGGCAGCCCGCACTGCGGGTCCGACATCGGCGGTGACGGTGCCGACCTTCGGGTTCGGCATCAGCCCGCGCGGGCCAAGCACCTTTCCGAGGCGACCGACGAGAGGCATCATGTCCGGCGTGGCGATGGCGCGATCGAAATCGATCACGCCCTTCTGCACCTGCTCGACGAGATCCTCGGCACCAACCACGTCGGCGCCGGCTTTCTTCGCTTCCTCGGCCTTGGCGCCTTTGGCGAACACGCCCACTCTGAGCTTGCGTCCCGAGCCATGCGGCAAAGCGCAGACGCCGCGCACCATCTGATCGGCGTGGCGCGGATCGACGCCGAGATTCATGGCGATCTCGATGGTCTCGTCGAACTTGGCCTTGGCGCCGCTCTTGACGAGCTTCACGGCGTCCTCGACCGAGTAAAGCGTCTCACGGTCAATTCCGGTACTCGCGGCCTTATATCTCTTGCCCGGCTTGCTCATGGTCTACTCCTGGACCTGCAGTCCCATCGAGCGGGCTGAACCGGCGATGATCTTCATCGCCTGCTCGACGGAATTGGCGTTCAAATCCTTCATCTTGATCTCGGCGATCTCGCGCAGTTGAGCCTGGGTTACTGTGCCTGCCACAGCGCGCCCCGGCTCCTTCGAGCCTGAGCCGATCTTCGCCGCCTTCTTGAGGAGGTACGACGCCGGAGGCGTGCGCATCTCGAAGGTGAAGGATCGGTCGGAATAGACCGTGATGACCGTCGGGATCGGCGAGCCGGGCTCGAGCTTCTGCGTCGCCGCGTTGAACTGCTTGCAGAACTCCGGGATGTTGACGCCGCGCTGGCCGAGCGCAGGGCCGATCGGCGGCGAGGGATTGGCCTGCCCTGCCGGCACCTGGAGTTTGATGTAACCCTCGATCTTCTTAGCCATTCTGACTTTCCCGCGCCTTCACGCTTATCTCACGCGCTCGTCTAGAGCTTCTCCACTTGGGCATATTCGAGCTCGACCGGCGTAGCGCGGCCGAAGATCGACACCGCCACCTTGAGCCGCGCCCGCTCCTCGTCGACTTCCTCGACTAGACCGTTGAACGATGCGAACGGACCATCGGCCACGCGCACCTGCTCGCCAATTTCGAAGGTGACCGACGGCTTCGGCCGCTCGACGCCTTCCTGCACCTGCTGGAGAATGCGGCCTGCTTCCTCCTCGGTGATCGGAATGGGCTTGTTCTCGGTACCGAGAAACCCCGTAACCTTCGGCGTCGACTTGATCAGGTGATAGGTCTGGTCGTTGAGCTCCATCTTCACGAGCACATAGCCCGGGAAGAACTTCCGCTCCGAGCTCACTTTCCGGCCGCGGCGCATCTCCACGACCTCCTCCATCGGGACCAGCACCTGCTCGAACAGGTCGGAAAGACCCGCGGCAGCGGCGCGCTCCTTGATGGATTCGGCGACCTTCCGCTCGAAGTTCGAATAAGCGTGGACGATGTACCAGCGCATTGCCATCGGACTTAAGACCTACGCTCCTAGCGACCGAAACCCAGAATGAATGTCACGAACGTGCTCAACACCCAGTCGGCGGCCAGGAAGAACAACGCGGTAGCGATCGACATGGCCAGCACCATAGTTGTGGTAATGACGGTCTCGCGGCGCGTCGGCCAGGTCACCTTGGCGACCTCGGTCCGCACTTGCTGGATAAACTCGAAGGGACTAGTCCTTGCCATCATCATCCTTGCCGCAGAAGCCATCCCGCTTTTGCCCGTCCTACTCGCGCTTTGGTCTGGCAGGAGTGGAGGGACTCGAACCCCCAACCCCCGGTTTTGGAGACCGGTGCTCTAGCCAGTTGAGCTACACTCCTATTCAGGTGTCAGCTACCAAGCCATTCCCCGGCACCTGACACCTGACTGGAGCGGGTGAAGGGAATCGAACCCTCGTCCTCAGCTTGGAAGGCTGCTGCTCTACCATTGAGCTACACCCGCATCCATTCTGCACTCTAGAGTGGTGGTGGAGGGGGTAGGATTCGAACCTACGTAGGCATAGCCAACGGGTTTACAGCCCGTCCCCTTTAGCCACTCGGGCACCCCTCCTTGAGTTCAGAGATGGATTGACTGGTGGTTTTAACCAAGCAAAAACGCCCCGCCGTCGGCCGGCAGGGTCCGCCATAACTGGGTTATGGGTAGCGCTTTAGGCTCTGTCAACTGTAAATCATGACGTTTCAGCGAAATTCGCTGGTATGACGGCCCCTCGGCTCACCAGTACATGAGACAAGCGGCCCATGCGGCGCCACCGACCAAGGCCTGATAGGCCGCAACGCCATGACCGGCGCGAGAGGCAGAGACAAGGGTCCCGGCGCGCGTCCAATGACGAACGTGTCTTGCTTTATGGACTTCATGCCGTGGAGGCGGCTCTCGTCAATCCGCGACGGCAGATCGGCAGGCTTATCGCCACCGAGAACGCGGCGCACCGGCTCGCCTCTCTCCTCGCCCAGCGCGGCGTGACGCCAGAGGAGGCGAGCCCAAGAGATCTAGACAGGTTGCTCGGATCTGATGCCGTGCATCAGGGTGTTGCGCTTGAGACTGAGCAATTGCCGCCGCTCGGGCTCGACGAGGTGAAGCCCGACGGTATTCTGCTCGTGCTCGATCAGGTCACCGACCCGCAGAATGTCGGCGCCGCATTGCGCTCGGCGGCGGCTTTCGGCGCAAGCGGCCTCGTCTTGACCGAGCGGCACAGCCCGCCGCTCTCCGGCGTGCTCGCCAAAGCGGCGAGCGGAGCGCTCGACATCGTGCCGGTGATCCTTATCAAGAACCTCGCGCAAAGCCTCTCGGAGCTGGGCGAGCGCGGCTATTTGCGGGTGGGGCTCGCCGAGGAGGCAAACGAGGCTCTCGAGGACGCGCCGCTGACGCGACCGCTTGCGCTTGTCCTCGGCGCCGAAGGCAAAGGCCTGCGCCAGCTCACGCGGGAGCATTGCGATCTCCTCTGTCGCATCTCGACGCAGAGTGCGTTAGCGAGCCTCAATGTCTCAAATGCTGCGGCGGTCGCGCTGCATTGGGCTAGTCTTAAGACGAAAGGCTGAGACGACCCGGCTATCTATATCTGAGAACGCGGTCGGGGCTGCCGCGCACAGTGTCATTTGGGCCGAGATAATGGAAGTACGGCATGCAGCGGGGATAGTTCAGCGGCGCCGTGGTGTACGGCCGATAGAACCACCAATAATTCCGGGGATAGCAATAGAAAGCCTGAGCTTTGCGGAAGTGGCCGACGCCCCAGGCGTGCGCGGGCTGAACGGAAAACCCAGCGACATATAAGGCGACGATGACGGCCACCCCCAGCGCGCAACGGCCCATGCTCTGTCCCCCCTCGTTAACCGTAAATCTAGAAGGAGGGTGGTTCAAGCGCAAGCCTTCGGCACCCACGCGGCCACATGGTTCGCTCGCTGGCGACACGCCACTTGACAGTTGCTCCGCCAAGGCTGTCATGTTCCGTCGGCGGAGCGTTCCCCATGAGCCAAATGGAACGTAGCATGGCAAGCCGAGTTGCTAATGGCTCTCCAAACCAGTGCTTCTCCAAGGGAGGAAAGTGATCCATGTCATCCACGGAAAGCGATCTTCGCGCGGGCGCAGCCAAGCGTGCTGTGGGCGCCCGCGATACCGAAGACTTGGCCAACCAGATTGAGGCGATCCGCGCCGATCTGCAGAACCTCACCTCCACGGTCGGACGGATCGCCAGCAAGCAAGTGAATCGCGCGCAAGACCGGGCTAGGGAAAGCGCTTATGAAGCCGAGGAGGCTATTAGGCGCAATCCGCTCCAAGCCGTGGCAATCGCCGTCGGTTTAGGCTTCCTGTTCGGTGTTTTCACCCGCCGTTAGGCGAAGCGTCCATGCTCCGCTCGGCGCTCGCGCTGCTCTCATCATTGCAGGTTGGGCTCCGGCTCAAGGAATCGGTCGAGCGCTCGCTCAGGCAAGCGGTCGTTATCGCCGTTGCCATCGTTGTTCTATTGTTTGCCGCGGCGTTTGGCCTGGTCGCGCTGTATAACGTGTTGGTCTCGAACCACGGCTTTGCACCAGCGGAAGCCGCAGGCACCCTCGCCGCCGCGCTCGTGCTGCTCGGGGTGCTCATCCTCGCCACCTTACCTCTGTTGGCGCGACGGCGGCGGATGAAGCAGGCGCCCGGCCTTGCAGCTGCTGCCGGCGTCGGCCTGATCGATCAGAGCGTCGGCCAGGCGATGCAGCGAGTCGGGCCCCTTACGCTGCTTGCGATTGCCTTCATCGCCGGGCTTTTGGCCAGCCGGCGCCGCTGAACTGCGCCTTTACCGGCTCGCAAGCATCCTTTCAGAGCTTGGCTAGAAATAGCGAGTGATCGGGGCTAAGACTTGCCCCGCCAAGAATTGAAGCGCAGTTCTGCTTCCTCCATCTCTCTTGCGATGGCAAAGCCGGCTTAGCTCAGGTGGTAGAGCGGCTGATTTGTAATCAGTAGGTCGGGGGTTCGAATCCTCCAGCCGGCACCAATCCCACCAATGACTTAGCAAAAAACAAATTATGCCTGCTAAGGAGCCGGAAGCATATCGGAAGCATCGCGCACATCTTGACCAGTGACCCCTCACCCGCTCGCGTTGTACTTCCCCCAGCCGGAGTCCCACACTGGAGCCAATTGCAACGGGGTCCCATCCATACGGCGAGGGTCTCGGCAAAGAAGGCAGTCGAGCCTTGTGAGGCGGCTAGGAGAAGCGGACATACGTCGGAGCATTGAGCATGTCTGCTTAGTGCCAATAGCGGACATTGCGGACATATGGCCCGCCCTTCGATCGACGTGAACTAGGGCTTACAATACGGAGGCTGGACCAGGCTCGCCGTGTCGGGGGCTCTCCTGATGGATGATGTCGTCGTACGCCTCTACGGAAAGCGCGAGTCGCCTCAGGCCTATGCCATCCGCGATTACCTGCAACGCAGCGACGTTCCCTTCGAGTGGGTCGAACTCAAGGACAATGAGCAGGCTCGCGCCGAATTGGGGCTGGAGAGCGTCGATGACGCGCGGCTGCCGATTTGCATCTTCCCCGATGGCACGCGCATGGAGCGACCGACCGTGCGTCAAGTCACCGAAAAGCTCGGTTGGTTTCGCAATCCGTCTCGTTCGGAATACGACCTCGCGATCTATGGGGCGGGTCCGGCAGGCTTAAGCGCCGCCGTCTATGCCGCCTCCGAAGGGCTGAAGACGGCCGTGATCGAACGCTTCGCTGTCGGCGGCCAAGCAGGCACGAGCCCGAAGATCGAGAATTATCTCGGCTTCCCGCAAGGCATCAGCGGAGCGGAGCTCGCCGAGCGGGCGCGCGAGCAGGCCTTCCGCTTCGGTGCGGAAATCCTGCTGCACCGGACGGGTGTCCGCGGCGAGTTCCTCGCCGGACGAGGCATCGGTTATCTCGACGACGGCACCAAGATCATCGCGCGGGCCTCGGTCTGCGCGACCGGCGTCGAATATCGGCGGCTGAACCTGCCGAACGAGGATCGGCTGCTTGGCGCCGGCGTCTACTACGGCGCAGGGGCAAGCGAGGCCTCGCTTTGCAGCAACGAGCATGTGATCCTGGTGGGCGCCGGCAACTCTTCCGCCCAAGCCTCGCTGCATCTTGCCCGCTACGCCGCGAAGGTGACCATCGTCATGCGAGGCGATTGCCTCAAGGCAAACGTGTCCGAATATCTCGTCCATCGGATCCAAACCACGCCCAACATCGAGGTGCTCCCCAACACCGAGGTCGCCGCTCTACACGGCGATGAGCGGTTGCACGCGGTCACGCTCAGGAACCGCAAGACCGGCGAGGAGCGGATCGTCGAGGCGACCTCGCTCTTTCTCTGCCTCGGCGGCGTGCCCAATACGCAATGGGCGGCGGAGGTCGGCATCGTTCGCGACGAGGAGGGGTATCTCGTGACCGGTCCCGATCTCGGGCGCGGCGGTACGCTGCCTGCCAACTGGACTCTCAACCGGGAGCCCTATTACCTCGAGACAAGCATGCCGGGCGTGTTCGCTGCCGGCGACGTGCGCCATTCGTCGATCAAGCGCTTGGCGTCGGCGGTGGGTGAAGGCGCCATGGTCGTTGCGTTTGTCCATCGGTATCTGGCCGCGGGTTAGTCGCTCGTTATCTGGCTTGGGTGGGAGGGTACGACGATGCAGTGGCAGGACAGATTCCGGCGAGCGCGCGCGGAGTGGATGCTCCTCACGTTCTACGAACGGTTCGAGCAGGTCGTCATTCTCATTCTTACAGGCCTGATCGCCATCGTCGTCGTCTTCGCCGTGTGGAACCTCGCGCTCAAGATCTTCCATGCGGTCATCGCTCCACAAACGTTCGATCCGACCGAGTACTCAGTGTTCCAGGCCGTGTTCGGCGCAATCTTCACGGTCATCATCGCGCTCGAGTTCAAGCGGTCTCTCCTTGTCGTCGCCCATCGACAGGAAAGCATCGTGCAGGTGCGCACGGTGATACTGATTGCGCTTCTCGCCATCGTTCGCAAATTGATGATCCTCGATCTGGCGTCAACCGAGTCATCTCAGCTTTTCGCGCTTGCGGCAGCCATCTTGGCGCTTGGTGCAGTCTACTGGCTCGTTCGAGACCAAGATCGAAGCATCGAACATGATAACCCTGCTAAGCTTCGCAAGCTGCCGCGCAAACGGTCCGGTAGCGATGAAACTAGGCGCGAATAGAGGAAGGTCGTAAAGACGAAACGTCCGCTGTGGGTCATTAGCGGACAAAGTGACAAGCCCGCGCCATGTCCGCTTTAGGCCCAATAACGGACGTTGGGCGGCGCATCCAAGACAGCATTTTGGCTGTGCGTTTATGAGTGCCCTTGTGGTTTGGGAGAAGAGACCGCGGCGTGCTTCGCGAATGTCGCGACGATGATGGGCGGATGGAGCACAAAGAACGTTACGCAAGGCTACCTATGTTGATTGCTGCAAGAACCGTCGGTGGGGTAACCGAAAAGGTCGTTAGGCAACGAGACCAGAAGCAGCATAAGCGGCTTCGGTGAAGTACCAAACTGGCGGTAGGCCGATCACAACGGCCCGGCACCTCAGGCTCGAATGTGCAGGAACGAGACACCGGGCCTGACCAGCCCTAGGGAGGAGAAGCCTGGAGTTCTAAGGCCCGATCATGTGCTTCTTGAGGAGATGGTCCGTGCCTAGACCTCTAATCGGAACTTTGCTCTTTGAGTAGTTAGAGAAGTGCAAGCAGAGCGGCGCACTCATCCCCGGCACCCCTCAGCCAAGCGCCGCATGAGACGGTTGGAAGCCCCGCCCCCCCGCCGGGCTTCTTCTTTTTTGGAACATGGGCAGCTGAGGCTCGTTAGCTCTCAACGCAAACTAAAAACGGAGTACCCGGTATGAAGCTCAGTTTAATTGCATTGGCAGTTGCGTTTACGCTGGCGCTCACAGGCTTCCAGGGCAGCGCAAACGCGCAAGCCAGCTCGGACACCTCAGGTAAAGTTGCTGGTCAGGCCAAATCAGGTGAGCCAAGCTCAGGCGCCGGCAGTGTTCAGCTCCCCAGCCCAAATTCTGAGGATCAAGGTGGAACTGGTGTGAAGGGCAGCGCGCAAGGCGAAGGCGCTACCAACAAGGACACTGCCCCGCGCGATACAACGCCAAGGTAACGAGCTATTATCACCTTGGGATGGTCTGCACCCCATCCCTCTTTCGTTGATAGGAAGCCTCGGTCGTCGGGTTCGCACTCATGGCTGGGGCTTCTTATTGCTTATGGAACAGCCGTAGCGGCCCGTTGTTTGGTGCTCTGGCCAGTCGTGTCGGGCGCCTCTCAGAAGCGGCTGGCTGGGCTCGGCATGGTCGCTCCCTATGCTGGCCTTGCCGAGCCGCTATCGTGAGTCCTTCGCTTTTGGGATTTAATGGAGCCATCATGAAATTCTCTGCTCACCTCTTCATCGCCGTGGTCGTTCTCACCTTCTCCGTTGGCTCGGCCATGGCTCAACACACCTACAGCAAGGCGGTGCAGAAGGCGTGCGCCAACGACTATCGCAGCCACTGCGGTCAATACGGTATCGAAACCGACGCCTTGCGTCTTTGCATGGACAAAGCGGGACATGGCCTCTCGAAGACTTGCATTGACGCCTTGGTCGATGCTGGCGAGGTGAGCAAGGCCGAGGTTGAGCGTCGTAAGCGGACTGGCAAGTGACCGCTGAGGCTACGGGAATGGCTCTCACCAAATCCGAAGCGAGGACCTCACGGCTAATCTTCTATGCCGCTGCGATCGTAGCGGTGCTTTATGGGCTGCTGTTCCTCTCTCTGCCGGAATGGGCATTGCAACTCAGTCAAGACCCAGGTGCCCCTAAGGATGCCGGCTGGCTGCGTTGGAGCGGGGCGTTCCTGATTGGCATAGCTCTGGCGGCTTGGCTTGCGGCAACCCAGCCAGATAGGCAAAGAGCCTTAGTGGTGGGCTTGGCGCTCTCCTATTTGTTGGTAGCTCTATCGTTGCTCTACAGCACAATTTCCGGGGAGTACCAAGGAGCGCAATGGTTTATCTGGGTTCCCATTCTTATCAATCTGGCTTTTACGGCTGCAATGATATGGCTGATCACTAAGCAACTCATGCCAGGAGGTAGATAGCCTCCGATATTGCACGTTGGTCTCCATTGCAACGTTGTACGGCGTTCGTGCATGTCGAACGTCCCACATCTGCTCAATGGCATCGACGGTTTCTCGCGTTGTGCTTCCCCTTTGGGTCCCTCGACGGGAGTCTCAGAGCTAGGGGATCCATCACGCTTCTTGGAGGTCTCGGCACGGTAGGTTGGACTAGGCGGCCTTGGAGCTTTGTCCGTGCCTAGACGTTCCCTGTGATGTCGCGGTGTTGCGTTGCTGCGGTGGGTGAGCGGCCCGACTTCTTTGTTTGCCCCAGACTGTATTGAAACCGTCGAGAAAGCCCCTATCTGGTCGCTGGGTCATGGATTTTGTTGAGGTGAGTGAAGATGAAGAAGATCGTCTTGAGCGCACTTCTCAGACCGTCGAAGGAGGGCGTTGCAGCTAAGGTTGCCGAGTTCCCAGATATAAAGGTTCAAGCATGGAGCATTCACGGAGCGCTCCATCGCCTCAGAGAAGCCGTTTGGCAACGAATGCGTTGGACTGACGTAGAAACAAATTGTGCGGGTGAACCGATTTCACCTGTTCCACAGAAGCCCTCGAGCCATGATCTCGTCATGCCTATAGAGGTCGAAGTTAGGCCGGAAGGTTCCACCCCCAGCTAGGCAACAGCCCAACGAGTGTTACGGTTCGAGAATGGCAGCACGTAAATGTCGATGTGCGTCGGGCTCACATGGGCATAAGCCCGGCAAGTGTGGGAATTTGGCAACCGAGCCAGATCAAATGTGCAAATCGTGCCACGACAAGGCGTCGGAAGAAGTCTCAAGGCTAAAGAAACAGCGTCGACCACTCTCTCGTCTTTCCAAACGCGAATAGGTCCTATGCCCATCCCATGTCCGCTATTAGCACCCAGGCATCCACACGAAGTTGACGCAAACCCGCCTAGGTGCCGTTCGCGTTGTATTTCCCTCAGGCGATGGGACGTCGAAGTGCCTTCGTCGGAGGAATAGGCCGCCTAAAGTTTTCTTAGTCTTCTAGTTCAGCCAATCATTCAGACTGACAGAAGTCTGTCGATGCTTTGCCTGGCCTCGGCCAGTGCATCGTCCCTACATGCAGTCAAAGGGCTCAGCGTGGACCGTGCCGGAATGGGAAGATCGGGGCGGGTTGGATAAATGCTTACACACCATGCCGACCATTGCCGCCGAGGCACGATGTCGTATCCACGATAACGACTGGTTTCCTGTGTTGTCACTAGGGCTCCACGGCCCCTCCGTCATAAGGTCAACGCAGCCAGAATCTGTACGTTCCGGTACAAAGGAAAGTATCCAAAATAATTTGTGAGAAGCGAGCCCTCGACCGCACCTCGCGTTGTGCTTCCCCCATTGGGTCCCTAGATCTGACTCCCAGACCTAGAGGCTCCAATCCATCTTCTGTGGGTCTCGATCTGTTACCGTAGCCGGGCGGCGGGAAGGCGAGGACGCTGCGCCAGTTGTAACGGGTACCTCACCCGAACGGGTGCCTCCATAGTCTATGCGTACATCCGCGTCGTTTATATGGACCACGCTCGCCTCGCTGGGGGCTGCACGAACCGTGTTGCCTCTCACATCGAATTTGACACTCATTTCGGAGTGGCCTCGCGGGCTAATACAAAATTCGATCTTGCCCTTCGGGCTCGTCACCAATTGCAGTTCAAATTCGGTGCATCCGCTCTCTTTGGCTGCAAGGAAGAACGCATGCAGCGTTGAATGGTGGCCGTCCATCAATCGTCGTGCCGCTTGAAATCTGTCACTCATTTCGACTCTCTAGCGTGGCTCAGGAGCAGTTTCTTGCTCTGCGGAGATACAGTCTCCAGCCCGCCTTGGTGACGGCCCCGGCTGTTCAGCAGCACTCTCCTCTCCCGGTAGTGGAATTGCTGGATTGCGCCCCCAGAGCAGATCGAACTCCTTCCTCACACGGGCAAAGGCAGCCACGAACGCTCGCCTGCAAGCGTCAGATATTCGGCTAGGGAGTGGTTGAGCAAACCAGTTCGGCTCCTGTCCGAAGCTGCCGACGTGTACGAGGCGTACGCCTTGGAGCTTCGCACATTCCTTTAAGCTACGGAGCATAGACATGATCTTGCCGTTAAGCTCCGAGGCTGGGAGAGCAATTCGAGGCGGCAACTTTACTTTACGTCTTCTGGGCATGGCCGCTGGGGCGATGTGCGCCCACCGTCTACGGCTCAAACGATAGGTCGAGGCATTAGTTCCTCCCCAATCCTCAATCAGTCACAGTCTCAGATTTCATTCGGTGTGCTGAGCCATGGAACGCCGCCTCTTGAGTCGCGTGAGCCCCTTTGGAACGTTGCATCCTCCGACTTGTTATCCGGCCCAGCAAGAGTTGGAGGTTCTCATGGCAAAGGCAACAGCGCACCCCGATAGGCGGCTTATTTCGAGTGAGGATGTTCAAGGGACGGAAGTCTATGGCGCTGGCGATAAGGCCATTGGTGGAATCGACCATTTGCTCATCGAGAAGGTCTCCGGTCGCGTCACTTACGCGGTGATGAGCTTTGGCGGCTTCCTTGGACTTGGTCACAGTCACTACCCAATCCCCTGGGCAGCACTCAAGTACGACACCAATCTCGGCGGCTATCGCACCGGCATTACCGAAGGACGCTTACGTGATGCGCCTGAGTTCAGTGATGACTCATGGGAAGACCGAGATTGGGAGACTAGAACCCATGAACACTACGGAGTTCCCGGCTATTGGGGGACTTAGATGTGCTCCAGCGTGTTAGGGCAGAGCAGTTTCGTATCCCTTGAGCAGGAGGACACACGCGATGAACCTGCTGCAAGTAATGTGCTGTTTCTTCGGTGGCCTATGCGCCGAGGAAGAACCTAGGCGGACGACGGCGGCTCCGCCAGAACAAGCACCAGGCGATCTTGGCCAAAGAGAAGCTGAGCGAGAGAAGGCGAGCGAAGACCAACTTGGTCGTATGGAGGGGGAAGGCGGCAGCACAACCGCCTCTGGCCAGAACGTCAGGGGGAGAAGTTAAGACTAAGCCTGGCGCTTAACTAAGCACGCTGCCCAACAAGCGCGGCATCGAGTTCTGTGCCTAGACGCTGTTGCGCGACCTCACGAGTTAGCGCGCTAGGTCAACGGGTCGCCTCATGCACATGTTAGAACACCCGCTAAGTAGGGCATGTGGATGTCTTCTCCCTTCAAAAGTGTACGTGTGACAGCAGCGGCAGCGTGACCAGGTACTTATACAAACTCCTAATCGCGATCTGACGCGGGAAACGCCGCTAACCGGGCCATGTCAGAACGTCTGCAAGATGGGCAAGGGCACCCAGTACGTTCGCATGAGCTTCCTGCGTTGACTGGTTTCCCTGCGACGCAATCGAAATAGCCTGGTTGGGCATCATTCCTACATTGATCAAAGATGACGCGAACGAGAAGACTGTCACAAGTGCAGCGAGAAGCCACGCACTGAGAGGTAAGCG
>Ga0070705_100001430_pt1 | contig 12633 bp, 9 predicted proteins | sample KBSK5253metaG_FD_65455 | JGI IMG/M metagenome (GOLD analysis project Ga0070705, IMG submission 65455) | Corn, switchgrass and miscanthus rhizosphere microbial communities from Kellogg Biological Station, Michigan, USA - KBS K5-25-3 metaG | ecosystem: Host-associated > Plants > Roots >... | reverse complement strand
CGATCCTCGAAATCACAACATCGACTTCACAATCCAGCGAGAGCTGCCGTGGAAGATGCTGATCGAAGTCGGTTACGTCGGGCGGCTTGGCCGCGAGCTGTATCAAAGCTACAACCTGAATTCTGATCCCTACTTCTTCAAGGACAAAAAGTCCGGCCAGATTTTTTCCGATGCCTTTGACAACGTCGCGACGCAATTGCGCGCCGGCAAGTCGCCCGGGTCGGTGACGGCGCAGCCGTGGTTTGAGAACCAGCTTGGCGCCGGGACCACCGGCGCGCTCGCGGGTTTCTTCACCGGTGATTTCATCGCCGGTAATCTGAACAACGTTTGGAACCTCGGCATAGACTTTTTCACGCCGACTCCCTACAACAACCAGCAAGCACTCGATCTGTTCTTCCGCGCCAACGGAGGCCGGTCGAACTACCATGCGATGATTCTCAGCCTCCACAAACGCAACTCGAACGGCCTGACCTTTGACCTCAACTACACATTGTCGAAGTCGTTTGATCAGGTGGGTGCGGTCCAGAACTCGGCGGGTGAGCTGGCCAGCAGCTTCTTCCCCGATATCGAGTACGGGCCCTCCTTCTTTGACAGGCGGCATCAGTTCAATGCGAACGGCGTTTATGATCTTCCGTTCGGACGCGGCAAAATGTTCAGCACCGGAAAGTGGATCGATCGTGCGATCGGCGGCTGGTACCTCTCCGGAATTTTTCACGCGGAAAGCGCCCAGCCGGTACAGGTAACTCAGAACTTTTCCGGTCAGACCTTTGGCGGAACTGTGATCTTCGGATATGGCACAGGCGCGATCCCGACCGGCAAAGTCAGCACCGGCCTGAACCATTCCAAGACCGGATCGGGCCTCAATCTGTTCAGCGATCCCGAGCAGGCAATCAAGAATTTCCGGCCCGCGCTCCTTAGCAAGGACGGGCGCGCCGGAAGAGGAGTCCTGCGCGGACTGTCGCATTGGCAACTGGACACGTCGCTTGGAAAACAAACGAAGCTGGGTGAGAGAGTCAGTATCACCCTCGCCTTTGACTTCTTCAACATCTTCAACCATCCGAACTTCCAGGACCCGGTGCCGAACCTCGAGGACCCGGCGAACTTCGGAGCAATCACCACGCAACTCGTTCCGAATCCTAACGGCTTCCCGCTGGCTCAGACCTTCTATCGCCCGCGAGCGATTCAGGTGAGCGGGAGGATTCAGTTCTAACCTTCAACCTCGATCGGAGGCCGCCGCGACTTTGCCGGAGGCCTCCGATCAATCAATTTAGAAAACCAGATATCGCAGGGAGATTGCTTTACGCAGTCGGTTCGACTGAGATAATCTCGCTCTCTGCTCGGGTCACCATACCGACAGACATCGCGAATATCAGGAGCAAAACAGAGATGAGAAAACTCGTTTTTACAATTGCACTCTTACTAGCAACGGCGCCGTTCAGCTTTGGGCAAGCAAAGCCCCTGCTGCTTCGGAAGCCAACCGTGAGTCAGAAACAAATCGTGTTCACGTTTGGCGGCGACCTCTGGATCGTCGCTCGCGAAGGCGGAGTTGCATCGCGGCTCACAACCGGGACAGGCATAGAAACTGATCCGGTGTTTTCGCCTGACGGAACGATGGTGGCTTTCACCGGGCAGTACGACGGCAACACTGACGTCTACGTAGTGCCCGCCGCGGGCGGCGTACCTCGCCGGCTGACTTATCATCCTGACCCGGACTTTGTAGTCGGGTGGACGCCCGACGGGAAACAGATACTGTTCGCGTCCTCTCGTTCAAGCACGAACCCGGTACCTCGGTTGTTCACCATTGCGGTCGATGGAGTTCTCCCGACACCGTTGCCGTTGCCGATGGGCGCTGACGGCTCGTACTCGCCCGACGGAAGTCACCTCGCCTACGTTCCGACTATTCAATGGCAAGCCGCGTGGAAACGTTACCGAGGCGGCCAGACGACCCCGATCTGGATAGCGAACCTTGCCGACTCAAGCATCGATAAGATCCCGCGTGACAACTCGAACGACTCAAGGCCAATGTGGGTCGGGAATAAAATATATTTTCTCTCAGACCGGAACGGCCCGGTAAGCCTGTACAGCTATGACAATGCAACTAAGAAAGTCACCGAAGTTATTCGCAACAGCGGTCTCGACATAAAATCCGCGTCGGCCGGTCCCGGCGCGATCGTTTACGAGCAGTTCGGTTCGCTCCACCTTTATGACCTCGCATCCGGCAAGGAGCGCGCGCTCGACATAACGGTCAGCGGAGATTTAACCGGCGTTCGTCCGCGCTTCGAAAAAGTCGCCGGCAATATTCACGCGGCCTCAATTTCACCGAGCGGCGTTCGCGTAGCTTTTGAAGCGCGCGGCGAGATCATCACCGTGCCCGCGGAGAAAGGCAACGCCCGCAACCTGACGAACTCATCGGGTGTAGCCGATCGCGATCCGGCCTGGTCACCGGACGGAAAGTGGATCGCGTATTTTTCAGACGCCTCGGGCGAGTACGAATTGCACCTTCGAGATCAGAGCGGCATGGGTGAGATCAAAAAGGTCAATCTCGGCAATCCGCCGTCGTTTTTTTATTCACCCATCTGGTCGCCTGATTCAAAGAAGATTGCTTACACAGACAAGCGGTTGAATCTGTGGTACGTCGATATCGAAAAGGGCGCGCCGGTGAGAGTCGACGCGAACACCTATGAGAACCCGTGGCGCGTGCTCGATCCGCAATGGTCGCCGGACAGCAAATGGATCACGTACACGAAGCAATTGAAGAACAGGCTCGGCGCTGTGTTCGTGTACTCGGTCGAAACACGCAAGAGCAGTCAGGTGACTGACGGGCTTAGCGACGCGCGCTTCGCCAGCTTCGACAAGAACGGCAAGTATCTCTACTTCACGGCAAGCACTGACGTCGGACCCACGACTGGATGGCTGGACATGTCGAGCTTTGGCCATCCGGTGAGCCGCAGTGCTTACGTCCTGGTGTTGAGTAAGAGCGAGCCCTCGCCGCTTGCACCGCAAAGCGACGAAGAAAAATTGCAGGAGCCAAAGAAGGACGACAAACCCGCTCAAGCGCCGGGGCAATCAACCCAGCCTGCTGCCGCTCAGCCCCCATCAACTCAAGCCGCCGGAGCCACACCACCTGCTCAGCCTGAAAAGAAAGATGTCACGGTGACGATTGACCTCGACAACATCGGTCAACGCGTGCTCGCCCTTCCGATTCCTCCCAAGAACTATGTGGGAATGGTCAGCGGCAAATCAGGTTTCCTTTACCTGCTCGAAGGCCCGGAGGGACTTGCAGGACTGTTTGGTGGAGGCCCGGTGACGCTTCACAAGTTCGAGCTCGAAAAAAGAAAGATGGACAAAGTGCTCGACGCCATCACGGCGTTCGAAGTCTCGGCCAACGGCGAAAAGATGTTGTATCAGCAGGGGCCGGGGTGGTTCATCGCCGCGACCGCCGCTCCTGTTCAACCCGGCCAGGGGATGTTGAAACTCGACGAGATGGAAGTGCGAGTTGATCCCGTGGCTGAGTGGAATCAGATGTACAACGAAGTGTGGCGAATCCAACGCGACTTCATCTACGACCCTGCGCTGCACGGCTTGAATCTGAAAGCGGCGGAGGCGAAGTACAGGCCGTATCTCGGTGGGCTCGCTCATCGCGCCGATCTGAATTACTTGTTCACTGAGATGCTTGGAGAGCTTACCATCGGACACATGTTTATTGCGGGCGGGGATCTGCCTCAGACGAAGCCGGTGCCGGGAGGATTGCTCGGATGCGATTTCAAAATCGAGAACGGACGTTATCGCCTCGAGCGGATCTATAACGGTGAGAATTGGAATCCGCAGCTTCGCGCGCCGTTGACGCAGCCCGGAGTTAACGTCGTCGCGGGCGAATACCTGCTGGCGGTGAACGGCCGCGACCTTCGAGCGGCTGACAACGTTTACCAATTCTTCGAAGGCAAAGCAGACAAATCCGTAGTGATTCGAGTGGGACCCAATGCCGACGGCACGGCCTCGCGAGAAGTGACCGTTGTTCCGGTGAGGAGTGAAGACGGACTTAGAAATCTTGCGTGGATCGAAGACAATCGCCGCAAGGTTGATCAACTCAGCGGAGGCAAGCTCGGATACGTTTATCTGCCGAACACCGGCGGCGAAGGTTACACGAATTTCAATCGTTACTACTTCGCGCAGATCGACAAACAGGGTGCGGTGATTGATGAACGCTTCAACGGAGGCGGGAGCGCCGCTGATTACATCATCGATTACATGCGCCGGCCGCTTATGAACTACTGGGTCACTCGCGAGGGCGAAGGGTTTACCACGCCGGTCGGGTCGATCTTCGGGCCGAAGGCGATGATCATAAACGAATTCGCGGGCAGCGGCGGCGATCTGATGCCGTGGCTGTTCAGAAAAGCCGGAATCGGACCGTTGGTAGGAAAACGCACGTGGGGCGGACTCGTTGGAATCTACGATTATCCCCAGTTGATCGACGGTGGATTTGTCACCGCTCCGCGCGTGGCGTTCTGGAGCCCGGATGGAACGTGGGACGTCGAGAACCACGGAGTCGCGCCGGACATCGAAGTCGAGATGGATCCGCAACTGTGGCGCTCGGGCCGCGATCCGCAGCTCGAGAAAGCCGTCGAAGTGGTAATGGAAGCGCTGAAGAAGAATCCGCTTCCGTCGTCGAAAATGCCGGCTTATCCGAACTATCACAAACAACGATGAAGCCACGCGACACACGATCGAAAGATGTCATTCGAACCTTCGTGTGCATCGAGATACCGCAGTCGATCAAAGAACGAATCGGCGAACTGCAAAACGAGCTGCGGAATACCGGCGTTTCGGTGAGCTGGACGAAACCTTCGAACGTACATCTCACGCTGAAGTTTCTCGGCGGCGTTCCTGCGCTGCGCATCGAGCCCGTATCGAAGGCCGTCGAGCGTGCCGCAAGCGCGATCAGCCCGTTTGAGATCGAAGTCGCCGGCACGGGATGCTTTCCATCAGTTCGAAGCGCGCGCGTGTTGTGGGTCGGCCTTTCGAATGTGCCGGACGCAATGAAACAGTTGTACTCGAATATCGAGAGTGAACTCGAGCGCGAAGGCTTCGCGCGCGAGAAGCGAAAATTCTCACCTCACCTGACGATTGGCCGAATAAGAGTTCCGGGCACTGGCGCCGCGGTTGCCGAGCAGTTAGTCGCCCAGGGATTCGAGCCCGAGCGATTCACGGCAGCCGAAGTGATCGTGATGCGAAGTGATTTGAAACCCACCGGAGCGATCTACACCCCGCAAGCCACGATCAAGCTCGAGTGATTCGTTTCAATCCAGATGTCAGGTTTCGCGCACACCCGCCTCGTCGCGTAGAGTGTGTGAAAAGTCCAGCGAACCGCGTAGCGGTGACCTCTCGATAGAACGCGGCGATTGGAATGCCAAGGCCGCGCAGCGGTCACCTATTCCTTAGAAGTGTGCTGCAATTAATCAGGTGACCGCTACGCGGCCAGGCGTCAGAAACGCGCGCCGTTCTATCGAGAGGTCACCGCCACGCGGTTAGGGGACGAGGTCGATATGCGGGGGTTAATCCCGCTCAGTTTACAAAGCCTTCGCGTGGCTGACATACTACCGACTACATTCGAGACGATGGCCGAGAGATCTTCAACGGAAAACACTAATGGCAAGAGTTGAAATTGTAGTTGCGGTGTTGACCATCAGTGACTCGGCTTCGCGGGGCGAGCGCGAGGACAGATCCGGTCCCGCCGTCGTGGCCGAGATCGAAAAGCTCGGCGGGCACGTCGCTGCTAAAGAAATCCTCCCCGATGATCGCGATTTGATCTCGGCAAAACTTCGCGAATACGCCGACGCGGGCGAGATCAATTTGATTCTGACCACCGGCGGGACCGGGTTCGCTCCGCGAGACAACACGCCCGAGGCTACGCGAGCGGTGATCGAGAAAGAAGCGCCGGGGCTTGCGGAGTTGATGCGGTTTCGAAGCCTCGATGAAACACCATTGGCTCCTTTATCGCGAGCCGTGTGTGGAATACGCGGGAGAACCTTGATAGTGAACTTGCCGGGAAGCACTCGCGGCGCGGTTCAGAACTTCACTGCGATTCGCAGTTCGCTCCCGCACGCGATTGGCTTGCTGACCGCGCAGTCACAAAAGTGCGCGACATAAACATTCGTCATTGGTCATTAGTCCCTGCTCATTTTCATTGGTCGTTCGCAATGTACTAGTGACCAATTCCCAATGACGAAGGACCAATGACTAATGACCAATGACCAATGACCAATGACCAATGACCAATGACCAATGACCACTGACAAACTCATTCACGCGACTGCCGCCGACAATCAGATCAGATGCATGGCCGCCGTGACCACCAACCTCGTCGGCGAAGCTTGCCGCCGCCATCGAACGTTTCCCACGGCTTCGGCGGCGCTCGGCCGCGTGCTGACGGGCGGATTGCTGCTCGGCAGTGGAGTGAAGGACCTTGAAACGCTCACCGTGCATTTCGATTGCGAAGGCCCGATTGGCAACATAATCGCGCAGGCTGATCCTCGCGGAAACGTGCGCGGCTACGTTTCGAATCCGGAAGCCGACTCTGCGAAGATGAACGAACGCGGCAAGCTCGATGTGCGCGCGGTGGTCGGCGGAGGCAAGCTCTATGTCACTCGCGACGCGGGATTCGAGATCGGGTTGATGAAGGAGCCGTATCGCGGAATGGTCCCGATCGTTTCCGGCGAGATCGGCGAAGACTTCGCCTACTACCTCGCTAAATCCGAGCAGGTGAATTCCGCCGTGAGTCTCGGTGTGTTGATGACTGTTAACGGCGATGCAAAACCAAACGGCAACGGCGCTGCTGAGTTCTCACTCGATCAACTCAGAGTCGCGGCGGCGGGAGGTTATATCGTGCAAATGATGCCGAGCACGGATGAGAGCCTCGCCGCTCATCTCGAGCGCAACATCGCCGCAGCTCCGTATGCGACTGACATGGTTCGCGACGGGTTGTCGCCGATAGATATGCTTCGAACGGTGCTGGGCGATCTGGAGTTACAGGTTCTCGAAGAAAAGGAACCGCGCTTCTATTGTCAATGTTCACGTGAGCGGGCGTTGTTGATCATCTCGGCGCTGGGTCAAGAAGAAGTGAAAGATATGCTCGAGAAAGATGGCGGCGCGGAGTTGATTTGTCACTTCTGCAACGAGGCATATCAACTCAGCGGCGAGGAACTCGCGGGATTGTTGTAGCGCATGCTGCCAGCTTGCGTTCGTGCGAATCCCATCTCTTCATCGTGCCTGGCCACCAACTAGACACAACAGTCAGCGGTCAATAACGGCAATGGCTACGGAAGGCCGCAACCCCTTCAGGGTTGGGAACACGTCATCGCGAATCGTACGCCGCCATCACCCAGGGTAGCCGAGTACAGCAACCCTGGGCTGCGGGCGCAACCCCATCGGGGGTTGACTTGCTTCTAACTCCTGACTTCTGACTCCTGACTCCAGACCCCAGACTCCAGACTCCCTTAGTTCTTCGCGATACTTGCTCGAAGCTCCGCGATCGTCTTGCCTCGATCCCGGAAATAATTGAGGATGTTTCGTCCGAGCAACGAACCTTCCTGCGCGCCGGCGAGCGCTTTTTGCAGGTGGGCAACATAAGCGTCCTGCCCGGCTTCCTTCTTTCTCCCCATGCAGGAAAGCGCCGCCGCATATTCCATCTCGGGATCGCTTCCGATCTGCGCGCTGGCCTTAACAATCATCCCGTAGCCGTCGATGTTTTCGACAAGCTTCGCGCCTCGCGAGGCCTGCGCGTCATACGACCCTTGCTTGTAGGTTTCGACCAGATAACCATAGTCAAACGTCGCGAGCGCCGAAGCTCTCTTGTCTGATTTGACTCCGGCGGCGGGAATACGCGCCTTCAACCGCGCGAGCAATTCAGTGGCGACCGAAGCGTCTTTCACCGCAATGCCGACCTTATAGTCATTCAAAGACCACACGGCATACACGGTTGCCCTTCGAATCGTTTCCATTCTGACCATCACCGGCGTCTGGGGTGTGAGCAAGCCGAGCGTATCATCGACGAGGCGGTTGATGTTGTAGTTCTTGTCAACGCCCCGCCACTCGGAGCCGCTCCATGGGAGCGACCGAGCATTGTCGATGTCAAACGGATGACAGAGCAGAGGCGGCCCGGCCAGCGCGACTTGTTGGAAAACCATTAGAGACAGAATTGAAGTTAGAGTAAGCGAAATCGAACGAAGCATCTTTCGGCGCATATTGAAACCTCCAGTTTGAATTTCAGAGTCTACCACGCGAAGCCTATCTTCGCGTCCGACCCTTAGACGGAGGTGGTCGATGTTTTCTTCACTCTTGCCCCGCTCGGGCGGGCGATTAGCACCGGGCATCGGGCAAACTGTCGGCTACTCAACAAGTCGATTCACGAGAAGGTTAGAATGGATGCCACCGAGAATGAGATCTAAACTTGCAGGAAACGGTTCAGCCGTAAGCAATGTCGTTAGTGGACCGGTTTCTTACAGTGCCAACTCAATTGCATAGATGGGGACGAAGGACACACGTGTCACGCGTACACCCTGGATTCTGTCAACTCGGTAGCTCCGAACCCCCCCATCCTCATGTCTAATGGCGTAAAACAGAAGGTGGCCCTCTGTTGTTCGACGCAGGAAGTAAGGCTCGATTAGTCGGCTCGTTCCGTTGTACTCAAGGGCAACGCAGAGGCGGTCGGCCGCCGCAAACCTTATTAACTCCAGAGGCACCCGCAGTTTCCATGGGTGTGCCATAACGGGAGGTCGCCAGTTCGGATCAAGGCGCTCCCTTGTTGGGAATGGCGGCAGGGTCGCGACTGACACGCCTTCGAACAGCCAAGCCAGGACTTGCGGCAGTTCCTCCCAGAACGACTCGAATGGTGGAAGCTCAGGTAATTGATGCCCAAGCATGTTGCTCCACTCCGATTCCAGCTCTGCGCGATGTGGTCCCGTAGAGAGCACAGTCATTGTCGGAACGGCTATGCCCCTGAAATCGCACTTCTCTCGCAACGTGCTTACAATTACTACGCGGTCTGCGGTCAACAAGCCGTTGCGGTAAAGATGAACGACATCGTACAAGTCGCGCGGTCTCTCACGTTCCGTCAACGCTCTGAGCTTCTCGGCGAATAGCTCTTCAAAGCAGTAGCATTGAATCTGGAAGCCTTCTGGTGGCCGATCAGAATAAGGATGGTGAACCGCGCGAGCGGCCGGATCACGCACCAACCGTTCGTCGGCAGTAAGGTCCAACTTGATGCGAGGCAAGTCGCCGCGCGGCTGGAGTGGTCCGCGATAGGAAATTCGACCCTGCGCCGATGGATGGCCGCGAGGGTTCGTGCGGACGTCGAAGCGAACCGCTTCGACAGGAATCTCGATGCCACTCTGCTCGTAGATCCACTCCGCAATTTCCCGGAAGGTGGCTACAAGAAACTGCTCATCCAGATGCTCGGTACTCTTCAACGTGAAATCTAGGTCTTCGGAGAAGCGGTAGGTTTCGAAGTAGCATTTCTTGAGGCAAGTCCCGCCCTTGAATACCCATTCCGTGGTGAGCAGAGCGTTGTTGAAAATGCCGGCCAGTAGCCAGCCCAGGACGTAATCTTTCTCGACGACGTTCGCCGCCAAGCCGAACTCGCGCGCGAGCTCGAGGATTTCTGCCTTGTCTATCAACGCGTGTCACCGATCCATTTCTTGGGCACCCACAGACCCCACGCCGTCACCAGCCTTTCTGGCGGCAGCGAAGGATCAAGCTTGACGTTGCCCTTTTTAATCCGCGCTCGGCAATCAGCGATGAGGCCTTTTTCTTGCGGGGCGATGCGCTCGAGTAGGAAGCCGAGCCGCTTGATTGCCGCCCCGTTGCGGAGCCGGTCGGCATACGTGATCAGCAAGGCTCTGTCGATGTACTTTGACTTCAGATATGCGCCGAGCACGTCGGCCGTTGGGCGAAGCCCGCCGCCTAGCTTTGGGTCCGCAAGCATGTCGAGCACGGTCTTCGTCGGATCGGACACATCGACCTTAACCCGGCCTCGCCAGACCGACTTAGTTCCAAAGAAGGATTTGTTTGAGACACTGCGAACGACAAATGCGGTTCCTTTGATTACCGGCCTTCGATTGCGGGGTTTGCGTGAAGTGATAACGAGTACTGTGCGAAATATCTGCTCAGTGAAGCCCCAATGCTCGGCGGCGCTCCAGCCTCCGATGTAGCATGGATCGAACAACTGATCGGCTATGGCCCAAGCATCTTCCAACGCTACGTCGGCCGTGCGAGCTTCTAGCGGCACCGGTACGTAGAGGCCGCGGCGAACGCGAGATAGCCAGCCCTGCTCGGCCCATCGGGCGAGCAGCTTGGCGGCCTGCGTTGATGGCAGGTCTAGAATATCAGCAGCCTGCCCGACCGTTAGCGTGCCTTTAGTGTTTCTGAGAACTCGGGAGAGCCTCGCGCGAGACTGCTTTCCCAAACCCAAAACGGCATGCATTTGCATTGGTATGCTCCGTGCGCACTAATTCGCGGCCCACGGGAATTATTGCGCATGAAGTGTAGCACCATCAACTAGAAATCGTGATCGCGCGCTAGCCGCACACTCGCTCGTCACGGTGTCGGCTTGAGGCAAGAGCTAAGAGAACGCAACTCCAAAAGGAAGTGGGGCCGTGGTTGCCGCCCACACTAAGGAAGCTTCTCCAATGTTGCCTCAATGCTCACATTGCCGGCCGAACTGACCGTCATCGAGCGAGCCCACATTTTGAACCCCGACCTCTCGATCGTTATCGTGTGTTCGCCGATGGTCAATCGCAATGTCGACGGAGTGTTGCCGACGAACTTTCCGTCTACCGTGATGTCTGCGCCATCGGGCGTCGACTTGATGACTATCGTTGACGGCTCAGCGACTGGCGGCGACGTTACCGCTTCCAGAGAAGGTTCAGTAATTGCAACCTTCGCAGCGAACTTCGCCGGATCGAGTGAGGCGTCTCCATTGATGTAGGCGGTTATTTCCGTTCCCTTCGGGATCGTTATGTCTTTCCCGTGCATGAACAGGAAGAGTGGCGCCGCGGGGAAGAAGAGTATGCTGGTGGCCACGATTGCTCCCGTCATTTTCCCGGTGTTGCCGCCGCCCTTTACCTCTTTGATGGCCCGAAGCGCCACCTTCTCTCCAGTCACCAGGCGCACCGAGTCGATATTCACATTTAGTTTACCGGCGCGTCCCATCCTGCGTTTCGCTTGAGCTTCAGTCACGGTTCCCCACGCAATTCCCCCGCGCGGGATCACGATAACTTCACCGATCTTTGTGTCCTCGAGCACCTCGAAGTCGACCTTCTCATCGACCTTCGCATCGGCCGATGAAACTGTTCTGGTGAGTCGAATCTTGATCGGCGTCCCGTCTTCAAGGCCAAACGCGAGCGGCGCCTTGATGATCTGAATCGCGGTTGGGGCGAGCTCTTGTTTAGCTTCGACCTTGGCGGCTTTGCTCTGGGCGTAACACATTCCTGAACTGCTGGGCTGCGAGATGCCTATCGAACTGATCAGCAGAGCCGGGAGCAAGACAACGGTAAGGATGCCTTTCTTCATGGTTGATTCCTTTCCTACGCTTCTACCGCAGGTGAGCTGTTTGCTTCAGAGAGACTGGTGAGTTCCAGAGAGACTGGTGAGTTCCAGAGAGACTGAAAAGAGAGTTAGCTGGGCTCTGTTCGGGATCAAGCCTATGCTGTGTTGGTGGCAATGTCAATCACAAGGTCGGAAGTCAGAGGTCAGAAGTCAGCCGTCAGGAGTCAGGATCGCTTCTCTTCGAGCTTTTCCTTCACCCAAATGTTCAACAGAGTTTCGGCGGAGACGCCGCGCTTGCGTGCCGCGGAGCGAATCTTCTTCGACAACGCATTCTCAACGGCGTAGTAGGTTCCTTCGGATTGAATATTGACTTCGAATTCCACCGGCTTGGTTTTGTCCCAGTAGTCGGCGAGGTCGTGAGTATCCCAGAACTCGGCAATCTCGTGATACGAGCCTGCCTTCGAAATAGAGGTCTTATTTCTTGCCATACAGTCTCCGTTCCGATGCCGTCATGTTCCGAGCCGATAGTATCAACGCCTGCCCTTCCTTCTTACGTATGAAGAACACTACCAGGTATCGCCCTGCCTCTGTCTGTCCGAGCGCCGAGTACACATTCTCCCCCAGTCGATGACCCTTTTCAACAAAACGAAGGAGCGGCCGGTTATCGAATACCTCTCTGATCTCTGACTGCTTGACGGCGTTCTCTTGAGCAATCTTATCGACGATCCCCCCGCGGCCTCAGCGTCCTCTGCGGTTTTTCCCAGGCCACTTCGGAACGCAACCGCAGAGGACGCTGAGGACGCTGAGGACTACTCTGGCGGCAACACATTGATGCCCCACTACCTGAAATTCCCCTTAGCTTGCGCAGCACGCTTGCTCGGTTATAAGCTCATTCACCGCTGTCAAATCACTCAAAAAGGAGTCCAACTTCATGAAAGTCTACGGCACTCAGGAGATCAGAAACATCGGCATTGTAGGTCACGGTCACGCGGGCAAAACATCGCTCGTTTCGGCGATGCTCTTTGACGCGGGGGCCACTAATAGATTAGGCCGCGTAGACGAAGGAACCACCACCACCGATTACGACGAAGA
>Ga0070705_100001429_pt1 | contig 12638 bp, 16 predicted proteins | sample KBSK5253metaG_FD_65455 | JGI IMG/M metagenome (GOLD analysis project Ga0070705, IMG submission 65455) | Corn, switchgrass and miscanthus rhizosphere microbial communities from Kellogg Biological Station, Michigan, USA - KBS K5-25-3 metaG | ecosystem: Host-associated > Plants > Roots >... | reverse complement strand
TCGACGTTGTAGCCCACCCCGCGCTTGCCGAACTTGCCGAAACCCGAGAGATCGCGGCGGATCTGGGTTGAGTTGACGTGCGTGTAGTCCGACAGCTCCTGCGAGGAGATCGTCTCCTTGCCCATCTTCTTCGCCTGCGTGAGCACCTGCAGGTACCGCGAGAGGCGCGCCGCGACCCCGAGCGAAAGACGCTCGCCCACCTTGCCGAGCTCGGCCTCGGCGTCGTGCTCGATCGTGGAGCTCATCGCTGCCCAGTGTATGCGAGTCGTCGTCGCAGCTCCGCCTCGTCGACGAAGAAGTCGAACAGCTCCTCGCCGTCGAGCGCGACCACCGGAATCCGCTCCAGATATGCCTTGAGCAGCGCCTCGTCACGCTCGATGTCGCGCTCGATGAGCGTGAACGGCAGCTCCTCCCGGAGCCGCTCAAGCACCGCACGCGCCTCATCGCACAGATGGCAGCCGGGGCGGCCGTAGAGCGTGACCTCGCGCACCGTCGGCTACAGACCCCGCTCGCCTGTCGCATAGGCATCGAGCGCGGCGTACTGCGGGTACGGCAGCGCCGGCAGGTGGCGAGCAGCGGAGGCGATCATCGCGGCGTTGTCGGTGCACAGCTGGATCGGCGGGATGTCGATCTCGACGCCGAGGCCGCGCATGCGCTCGCGCAGCGGGCCGTTTGCGGCGACACCGCCGCCAAGCGCGAGCCGCTGCACCCCCGTCTGCTCCAGCGCCCGCTCGACGCGCCGCGCGAGCGCCTCGACGATCGCCCGCTGGTAGGAGGCGGCGAGGTCGGCGCGGCGGCGCTCGGCTTCCTCGTCCCCCAGCTCTCTCAGCTTGTAGAGCAGAGCCGTCTTCAGGCCGGAGAAGGAGAAGTCGAGGCCGGCCACCTGCTGGGCGGTGGGGAACGCGAACGCGTGCGGGTCGCCGTCTTCGGCCAGCTTTTGCAGCGCCGGACCGCCTGGATACCCGAGCCCGAGCATGCGCGCGCCCTTGTCGAACGCCTCGCCCGCCGCGTCATCGTGCGTGGCGCCCAGCACCTCCCAGTCCGGCCCGTGGTCACGCACGTGCGCAAGCAGCGTATGGCCGCCGGAAGCAATCAAGATCAGAAACGGCGGCTGGAAATCACTCGGCTGCAGGAACGACGCGGCGACGTGGCCGTGCAGGTGATCGACCGGGATCAGCGGCAGCCGATGCGCAGCCGCGAGCGCCTTCGCGGTGCTGACCCCGACGAGCAGCGCGCCCACGAGCCCGGGCCCCTGCGTGACCGCGATCGCGTCCAGCTCCGGCAGCGTCGTGTCGGCCTGCGCCAGCGCGTCGTCGACGACAGCGCCGATCAGCTCCAGGTGGTGGCGCGACGCGACCTCCGGGACGACGCCGCCGTAGCGGTCGTGCACGCCTTGCGAGGAGATGACGTTCGAGCGGATCGCGCCGTCCTGCGTGACGACCGCGGCACACGTGTCGTCGCAGCTCGTCTCGATCGCAAGGATCACGCGGCGCCGCTGCCCACGTTCGGGACGTCGTCGAGGCTGCCGGCGAGCGTCGCGCGGGTACGCCACATGATCAGGGCGTCCTCGCCGTTGTCCTGGTAGTAACGCGGGCGCGTGCCGGCCGAGCGAAAGCCGAAGCGCTCGTAGAGCGCGATCGCGGCGAGGTTCGTCGGGCGCACCTCCAGGGTCAGCTGCGCGCTGCCGCTGCCGTCGTCGATCCGCTCCAACAGCGCAGTCAGCAGCGCAGTCGCGATCCCCTGGCGGCGCAGCCTTGGATCGACCGCGATGTTCATCAGGTGCCAGACGGTGTCGTAGCGCGAGCAGATCAGGTGGCCGGCGACCGTCCCGTCGCGCACAGCTGCGAGACAGACGCCCGAGGGTTTCGACAGCTCCAGGACAAACATCGCGAGCGACCACGGCGTCGGGAAGGCGCGCCGCTCGACCGCGATCACCTGCGGCAGGTCCGAGTACGAGAGGCGGCGGATCTCGAGCGTCGTAGAAGCGGTCACGGTTCGTCGGCGCGCCGTCTGCGGAGCGCCAGCTCGGCGTCGGGCAGGCGCAGGTAGGCCGGCAAGACTGCGTCCGGTGCCGTAGGTTCCATACCCGCCGCGAGGCGCGTGTGCACTGCCGCTTCGACGCGATGGGCCGCGGAATCGTCCGCCGGAACGACAACTCCGGCCGCTTCCAACACGGTCCTGAACCTTACCGCCCCATCGCCGACCGCCACCGTGCCTGCGGGCAGCGCACAAGCGGCCTCCGCAAGGGCCTCCGGGGTGAGCGCTGCGGGTGCGAGCAGCGACTCGGCGGCGTCATCCGCGGCCCACGCGGCCGCGAAGGCCTCGCCACGGCGTGCGTCGAGGACAGCAAGCACGGCCGGCTCAGCGGCCACCGCCGCGTCGCCGAGGCCGGGCACGCCCGCCGCCTGCGTGCCGTCGGCAGCTGCGCCAGCCGCGAGTGAGCGCAATGTCGAGACGCCGACGAGCGGCAGCTCGTGCGCGTGCGCGAGCGCGCGTGCGGTCGCGACGCCGATCCGCAGTCCCGTGAACGTGCCCGGGCCGACGCCGACGGCGATCCGGTCGAGCTGCGCGAAGTCGATCCCAGCCTCGTCGAGCAGCGCGAGCGCGAGCGGCAGCAGCTCGCGCACGTGCCCCGGGCGTTCGCCGGGACCCGGTTCGTGGCGACGCGTGAGCAACTTCTCATCCGCGAGCGCCAGCGCGACGGTCGTTGCGGGCGTGGCGGTGTCGAATGCGAGCAGTTGCATCACCCGCCATCGTCGCGCACGCGGCGGTTGTGTGACGCGCCGGGCGCCGCGGCTGAGCTGGCGCGCGGACGACCGCCTCAGGCACAGGTGCTTTCTCGCAAAGTGCGGGAATGCGCCAGCAGCTTGCGCGGCGTGACCTCCGACACATCGCATAGGGTGCCGCCCCGATGACGGCGAGCCAGCCTCCGTTCGGCACGACGTCCAGCTCCCCCATCCGTTCCGTCGCAGGTGGTCTCGCGGCGGTCCTGCTGGCGTTTGCCTGCCTGCTCGCGGCGGTGCCCGCGGCGGCCCATGCCGCCAAGGCGCATGCCGCTCGCGCCGACCACGCGCGTCCGCTCGCGCACGCGGCCCGTAGCTGCGCACCGGCGCGCGGCTTCCTCTTCAAGCGCAGCAGCATCCTGCGCACCCAGCGTCGCCTGCTGTGCCTGATGAACCGCACGCGGGCGCACTTCGGCCTGCGGCCCCTGCGCACGAACCGCTGCTTGCACCGCGTCGCCGCGCGCCACGCGCACGACATGGTCAACCGCCGCTACTTCGCACACACGACGCCGAACGGCTGGGATCCGGGCCGGCGGGCCCGCGCATCCGGCTATGTGCCACGTCGGGCCGCGTGGATCGTCGGCGAGAACATCGCTTGGGGCGTCGCGGGCGCCGCACGGCCTAACTGGGTCGTGCGAGCGTGGATGCACAGCCCGCCGCACCGCCACAACATCCTCAGCCGCCACTTCCGCGACGTGGGGATCGGCGTCGCGCGGGGCGTGCCGGTGCGCGGCTTCCGCGGGGTTCGCCTGCGTGCGACGTTCAGCGTCGAGTTCGGCGCGCACCGCGGCCGCACGCGCTGCGGCTGAGCCGACGCGTCGGCGCAGTCGCTAGGCCAAGTTGACCGGCGCCTCGCCGCCTTCGATTGCGACCTCGCGCGCATCCCCGCCACGATGCGCGAGCCGCACGCGCGCGGCGACCGGCCCGCCGACGAAGCCCTCCGCGACCTCCGGCCACTCGACGAAGACGACGCGCTCCGGGGTGAGATAGTCGGCCAGCAGCGCGGGATCCTCGCCGCCGAGATCCGCCAGGCGGTAGAGGTCGAGATGCGACACCGGCACGCGTCCCTCGTAGCGCTGGCCGATCGTGAAGGTGGGGCTCGTGACGCGTCCCTCGACGCCGAGCGCCCGGCAGGCGCCGCGCACGAACGTCGTCTTGCCGCTGCCGAGCTCGCCGGCGATCAGCACGACGTCGCCAGGCTCCAGCGCAGCTGCAAGCCGCGTGGCGAGCGCCTCCGTCTCCGCCGGGCCGTTCGTCCGGTGAACGCCGGTCGGAGGCGGTGGCTGCAGGCGCATGGCCCGCGGACGGTAGCGTAGGCGCCGCGATGACCGACGCGCCCGGGATGTGGCAGGGCGGCGGGCGCACGACCCTGCGCGCCCGCGTCGACGCGCTGCGGACCTCCGACGTCGGCAGAGCTGGCGGTCTCGCCGCCGCGATGATCGCCAACAACGTCGTCGCGCTCGGCTCGACGGTCGTGTTCGCCCGCCTGCTGGACGACTACGGCTCGCTGGCGGCGCTGATCTCCTTCTATCTGATCCTGTCCGTCGTCGGGCAGGCATTGCAGGTCGCGACAGCGCGTGACGCGGTGCTCGGCCAGCTCGGCGAAGGCCCGGCGCTCGCGGCGACGCTGCGCAGCTGGACGCGCTCGCTGCTGCTGGTGACGCTCGGCCTCGGCGCCGTGTCGGTGCTGCTGCGCGCGCCGATCGCCGATACGGTCGGCGTCGACCAGGAGTGGGCGGCCGCGATCGGGCTGCCCGCGGGCGTGCTGTGGCTGCTGCTGTCGCTGCTGCGCGGCGGCCTGCAGGGCGCCGGCGACTACCGCGCGGTCGGGATCAGCCTCGTCGGTGAGCAGGGCGCGCGGCTCGTGTTCGGCGCCGGGCTGGCGGCGGCGGGCCTCGGCGTCACCGGCGCCTACCTCGGCACGCCGCTGTCGCTGCTCGCGATAGCTGTGTATTGCTGGGTCGAGCTCGACCGGCGGACGGGCGCGCCGCTGAGCGGTAGCGCAGCGCCACAGGCTCCCGCACGCCGCCTGCGCGACCACGTCGCGGGCGCCACGACGCCGATCGCCGGCCTCGTCGTCGTCGCGCTGCTGCAGAACGTCGACATCATCGCCGGCAAGCACCGCTTCTCGACCGACGTGGCGAGCTCCTACAGCGCGACGGCGGTCGCGGCGAAGGTGCTCGTGTGGGTCGCGATGGGTGCCGGCTTCTATCTCGTGCCGGAGACCTCCCGCCGCCACGCCGAAGGCGAGGACACGCGCCGCGTGCTCGTGAACGCGATCGGGATCGTGCTCGCATGCTCGCTGCCCGTCCTGCTGATCTTCGCGTTCGGCGGCAGACAGCTGCTGCAAGCGGCATTCGGCGCGGATCGCCTGCTGGCACTCGACGCGCTGCTGCCGCTCGGCATCGCCTTCACACTGCTGGCGCTGACGTATCTGGCAATCCAATATCTGCTCGCGCTGCGTCGGACCGCATTCCTCGCGCCGCTCGGCGCCCTTGCACTTGCCGAGCCGGTCCTGCTGCTGACAGCGGCGCCGAGCACGCCGGACGGCTTCGCAGCTCTTGTGCTGGCAGTTCAGGCGGTGGCGGCGACCGTCGCGCTCGGGCTCGCGTTTGCGCGTCCCGGCCCAGCGCGCTAGAAAAGCCCAAGCTGGTCGGGGCTCGGCTCAGGCTCGCCCGCAGCCTGCTCCGCCGCCGCGGCTGCCGACAGTGTCGAGTCGAGCGGCGGGACCTCGCCCTCTGGCGGGAACGCGTCCTCCGGCTCGATCTCCGGCACCGGCTCGTCGAACCCCTCCGGCTGCGGCGGCGGGCCAATCGCAAGCAGCTCCGGCAGCCGCGCGAAGTCGGCTCTCAGCGTCTCCAGCATCGACGGCGTGTAGAGCGCGGCGGCCGGGTGGTAGATCGGATAGAGCCGCACGGCGCGGTGGCCGAGCACGTGCACCTCTGGCTGGCCGTGCAGGCGCGAGATCCCAGTCGGATCGCCGCGCAGCAGCTTCGTCGAGAAGTTGCCGAGCGTGCAGATCACATTCGGCTCGATCAGGTCGACCTGCGCGTGCAGGTAGTCGCGGCAGGCCTCGATCTCCTGCGGTCGCGGGTCGCGGTTGCCGGGCGGGCGGCACTTGAGCACGTTTGCGATGAAGACGTCGCCGCGCTCGAGGCCGATCTCGGCAAGCAGTCTGTCGAGCAGTCTGCCCGCCTGGCCGACGAACGGCAGACCTTGCTTGTCCTCGTTCGCTCCGGGCGCCTCGCCGACGAACATCAGGTCCGCGTCCGCGTTCCCCGCGCCGAACACAACCGTCGTACGCGTCTCCGCCAACGCGCATCTCGTGCATGCGCTCGCCTCGAGGTAGACCTGCTTGAGCTGTTCGCGGCGTTCGGCGGCGTCCATACGACCGGTGGAATGGTATTCAGGCGCCGCGACGTCTACCATTCGCGCCAGCCGTCACCCGCTTCGGGGACGGACTCCTGCAGTACTCACCAAAACCGCCACCAGAACCGACCGGTATCTCCCATGTGGGAACTGGAACGGGAACCCTCCTTCCCAGCACTCGCGCGCCTGCGCTGCGCGGTTGTCGGCGCTGGCCGACTCGGCCGCGCGATCACGACCGGACTGCGCGAAGCCGGCCTCGAGGTCGACGGACCGCTCGGCCGCGGCGCCCGATGTCCGGACGCTGACATCGTGATCCTCGCGGTTCCCGACGCGGAGATCGCGACTGCCGCGGCGGTGGTTGAGCGGCGTTCCAGCGGCCCGCTTGTCGGCCACTGCTCGGGCGCCACGACGCTCGACGTGCTCGCCCCACACGAGGCGTTCTCGCTCCACCCGCTGATGACGGTTCCGGCCGACGGACCGTCGCAGCTCGCGGGCGCCTCCGCCGCGGTCGCCGGCAGCACACCCCACGCGCGCGGCATCGCGCACCAGCTCGCACTCCACCTCGGCCTCACGCCGATCGACGTCGCCGACGAGGACCGCGCCGCCTACCACGCCGCCGCCTCGATCGCCTCGAACTTCCTCATCACGCTCGAGGCAGCCGCCGAGCGACTCGCCGCCGACGCCGGCGTCGACCGCGCCGCACTCGTCCCACTCGTGCGAGCCACGGTCGAGAACTGGGCCAGCCTCGGCCCGGAGCGCGCCCTCACCGGCCCAATCGCCCGCGGCGACATCGAGACGGTGGAACGCCAGCGCCAGGCGATTCGAGAGCGCGCGCCAGAGCTGGTCGGATTGTTCGACGCGCTCGCCGAGGCGACCCGCGCGCTCGCCGCCCAAAGCCGAACCGCCGCAGGAGGCATCGAGGGAGGAGCAGCGGCGATGGCGGGTCAAGCGGAAGCCGCCAACGCCGATCGGGCGGGTGGCAGTGAGGATGCACGTGCGGCCGCCGAAAGGCGGACGTGCGCGCACCCGGAGCTGACAGGACCCGCCCGCCACCCGGCCGGAGCCCGAGCATGAGAACGCTGCGCACCATCGCAAGCCTGCGCGAGCACCTCCGCGCTGAGCGCAACGCAGGCCGCACGATCGGGCTGGTGCCGACGATGGGCGCGTTCCACAGAGGCCACGTGAGCCTGATGGAGCGGGCGCGCGCGGAGACCGACGTCGTCGTCGTCTCCCTGTTCGTCAACCCCACCCAGTTCGCGCCCACCGAGGACCTCGCTACCTATCCGCGCGACGAGGCGCGCGACGCCGCACTCGCTGAAGAGGCCGGCGTCGACGTGCTGTTCGCCCCACCGGTCGAGGAGGTCTACCCGGACGGCTTCCAGACGACCGTCAGCGTCGGAGCGCTCGCCGAGCCGCTCGAAGGCGCGCAACGTCCGGGCCACTTCGACGGCGTCGCCACGGTCGTGACGAAGCTGCTGAACATGGTGCAGCCAGACGTCGCCTTCTTCGGCCAGAAGGACGCGCAGCAGGCGCTGATCGTGCGCCGCGTCGTGCGCGACCTCGACATCCCGACGCAGATCGAGGTCTGCCCGACCGTCCGTGAGCCCGACGGGCTCGCGCTGTCGAGCCGCAACGCATACCTGGCCCCAGCCGAGCGCGAGCGCGCAATCGCTCTGCGCAAAGCGCTCGACGCCGCCGAGCAGGCCGTCGCGGCCGGCGAGCGCAGCGCCGCGGCGGTCGCCGTCGCAGCTCGCGGCGCGATGGAGCCCTACGGCGTCGAGCCCGAGTACCTGGCGCTCGTCGCTGCAGACACGCTTGTTCCGGTCGATCGGATCAATAGCAACGTCCTGCTCGCGCTCGCGGCGCGGGTGGGCGGGGCTCGATTGATCGACAACACGATCCTGTCAACCAACGGGAGACCCTGAACCGTGCTCCGCACGATGCTGAAATCGAAGATCCACCGCGCGACCGTCACCGATGCCGACCTGCATTACGTCGGCTCGATCACGGTCGATCCCGACCTGCTCGAGGCTGCCGACATCCTCGAGCATGAGCAGGTTGCCGTCGTCGACGTGAACAACGGCGCCCGCTTCGAGACGTACACGATCGCCGGCGCGCGCGGCTCCGGCGAGATCAAGGTCAACGGCGCCGCGGCCCGCCTCGTGCACCACGGCGACACCGTGATCGTCATCTCGTACGCCCAATACGACCGTCTGGACCTGGAGCGCTACGAGCCGCGCGTCGTCCACGTCGACGCGCACAACCGCATCGTCACCGTCGACCGCGAGGTGGCGACCCTTCTTTCGTAGGGCGCCAACCACGCTGGTCAGAGAGGAACACACCGCCATGTCCGCCTCGCCCGTCCCAACAGCCGTAGCGCCAGGCGCCCCGCCGGCCGAGCGGCTCCCGGTCTCCCTTCCCGAGCTGGCCGAGAAGAAGCGCCTCGGCGAACCGCTCGTGATGGTCACCGCCTACGACTACCCGTCCGCCCAGGTCGCCGAGGCGGCCGGCGTCGACCTGGTGCTCGTCGGCGACTCCGGTGCGATGACCGTGCTCGGCTACCCCTCCACCGTCCCGGTGTCGGTCGAGGAGATGCTGATGCTGTGCGCCGCCACGCGCCGCGGGCTGCGCACGCCGCTGCTCGTCGCCGACCTGCCGTTCGGCTCCTACGAGGCCTCGAACGAGCAGGCGATCACGACCGCGCAGCGCTTCGTCAAGGAGGGTGGCGCCGAGGCGGTGAAGCTCGAGGGCGGCGGTGTGATGGCTGAGCGGGCGCGGGCGATCGTCGCCTCCGGCGTGCCGGTGATGGGCCACGTCGGGCTGACGCCGCAGACGGCGACGCAGCTCGGCGGCTACCGCGCGCAGGGCCGGACGGCGGAGAGAGCGGCCGAGGTTGCGCGCGATGCGCTTGCGCTGCAGGAGGCGGGCTGCTTCGCGATCGTGTTCGAGGCGATCCCGGCGGCGGTTGCGCACGACTTGATGGAGCGCATCGAGATCCCCGTGATCGGGATCGGCGCCGGCGCTGCGACCGACGGCCAGGTACTCGTCTTCCACGACCTGCTGGGGATCCGCGAAGGCGTCGGTGCGCGCTTCGTCAAGCGCTACGCGGACTTGCAGGCGGAGATGGTCGCCGGCGTGCGCGCCTTCGCCGAGGACGTGCGCACGCACCGCTATCCCGCGCCGGATCACACCTACTCGATCGATCCGGAGCAGCTCCAGCGCTTCCGCGAGCTGCTCGGCTAGAAGGCGGCGGAACGGGTATCGGCGGGCTGGAAGTCAGCCCGCCGATGCTCCAACTACACTGCGCGCGGCTTTCACAACCCCTTCACGATCCGTTCACAGGAGGGCCGCGCGATGGCGCGCCTGTCTCAGGTCTTCGTCCCCCGCGACCGCGAGTTCTTCGATCTGTTCGAAGAGGCGGGCACCAACATCCTCCGTGCTGCCGATCTGCTCGATCGGATGCTGCGCAACTACCCGGAGACCAAGGAGCTGGCGCGCGAGATCCTGCTGTGCGAGCAGGAGGGAGACCGCATCACGCACGACATCGTGCAGCGGCTCAACCAGACGTTCGTCACGCCGATCGACCGCGAGGACATCCTCGAGCTTGCCTCGACGCTCGACGACATCGTCGACTACACCGAGGAGGTCGCTGACTACCTCGGCCTCTACAAGGTCGAGGCGCCGATGGAGCAGGCGCAGCGGCTCGCGCACATCCTCATGCAGGCGTCTCGCCAGATCTGCGAGGCGATGCCGCGGATGCGCGACTTCAAGGACATCTCGCACTTCACCGTCGAGATCCACCGGCTTGAGAACGAGGGCGACCGCGTCACGCGCGAGGCGATCGCCTCGCTGTTCGACAACGGCATCGACCCGATGGTCGTGATCCGCTGGAAGGACCTGTTCGAGCGCCTCGAGGAGGCGATCGACGCGACCGAGCGCGTCGCGAACACGCTCTCGGGCATCGTGATCAAGAACTCGTGACGGGATCCGCCTCTCCCTGCTGACATGGACGGCGCGGACATCATCCTCGGCATCGTCGTCGCGACGGCGCTCGTGTTCGACTTTACGAACGGCTTCCACGACACCGCGAACGTGGTCGCGACGACGATCTCGACGCGCGCGCTGCCGCCGCGTGTGGCGGTCACGCTCGCGGCGATCCTCAACTTCGTCGGCGCGTTCCTGTCGCTCGCGGTCGCCGCGACGATCGCGAAGGACATCGTCGACCAGCAGCTCGTGACGACGACGATCGTGTTCGCCGGCCTCGTCGGCGCGATCGTGTGGAACCTCGCGACGTGGTACTTCGGGCTGCCGTCGAGCAGCTCGCACGCGCTCGTCGGCGGCGTCGTCGGCGCGATGCTCGCGGCGCACGGCACGGCCGCGATCCACTTCGACGGGCTCGCCGGCAAGGTGCTCGTGCCGGCGCTGATCGCGCCGATCCTCGCGTTCGCGGTCGCAGGCATCGGCATCCTCGTGTGCTATCGGATCGTCGGTCGGCTGGCGCCCGGGCCCGTGAGCCGCGGCTACCGTCTCGGCCAGGTGTTGTCGGGTGGCATGCTCGCGCTCGCGCACGGCACGAACGACGCGCAGAAGACGATGGGCGTGATCACGCTCGCGCTGATCGCGAACGGCAACCTCGGACCCGACGCGGACGTGCCGACGTGGGTCATCGTCTCGGCCGCGACCGCGATCGCGCTCGGGACCTATCTCGGCGGCTGGCGCATCATCAAGACGATGGGCAGCCGCATCATCAAGATGGATCCGGCGCAGGGCTTCGCGGCGCAGGGTTCGGGCGCAGCGGTGATCCTCGCCGCGACGCACTTCGGCTACCCGCTCTCGACCACGCACACAATCTCCGGCGCAGTGATGGGCGCCGGAGCCGCCAAGCGCCTCTCCGCCGTGCGCTGGGGCGTCGCCGGCAACATCGTTACGGCCTGGATCCTGACGCTGCCGGCAGCCGCGCTCGTTGGCGGGTTCGTCTATGGGGTAACGCACCTGTTCGGCGACGGGGCCGCCGGGCCGGTGATCGTCGCGGCTGCGGGAATCGCCTTTACGGTCTACGTGTTCGCGCGCCGCCTGCAGCAGGGCGCCGCGATCACGACGACCGCGGAGGGGACCAGCTGATGGCGGCGCTCGCCACGAAGGTCGTCGACGTCGGCCAGCTCGCGCAGGTCGTCTACATCGCGCTGATCGCCGGCGTGGCGATCAGCCTCGCCTTCTCGCTCGTGATCCGCGGTGTCGTGCGCGCGGGCGAGCATGGCCGCTCGCGTCCATTCCTCGCCGGCGTGCACGCGCTGCTGGCGACGCTGGGGCTGCTCGTCGTCGCTGCGGCGATCGTGTTCGGGATCAGCGTGATGCTGTCCAAATAGGCCCAGCACAAGTCCACGCTAGCGTGGACGCGCGGGCGCCAACTCCCCGGCTCAAGCACGCGCTTGCGCGCATTTTGCGAAGTTCCGGCGTGCCAATGGGCATAAGCGCTTCGTGTCCACGCACACCCATCCCAGGCGGCGGCCCGCGCCGAGCGCCGACGGGGTCTGGCACCCCGCCCGACGGCTCGCACTGCTGGCGGCGGTTGCCTTGCTCGTCGCGCAGCTGGCGTCGGCGTTCGCCGGCATCCTCGTGAGCGTCGTCGGCCTGGCCGCGATGGCGGCCTACGCCGCCGCGACGACCGATCGGCCCTGACGGCGGCTACACGGGCGCCACGCCGTAGTCGATCTCACGCAGCACGCGCGCGGGCGCGCCGGCCGCAACCGTGCGCGGCGGGACGTCCTGCGTGACAACCGCATTGGCCCCGATCACCGCCCGCTCGCCGATCGTCACACCGCTCGTGACGACGACGTTCGCGCCAAGCCACGCGTTGTCGCCGATCCGCGTCGGCCCCCTGCTCGTGAAGCCCTGCCACGGCACCGGCAGCTCAGGGTCGTCGAAGCGATGGTTGCCATCGGTCACGAAGCAGCCGTTCGCGAGCATGCAGTGCGCCCCGATCTCGACCAGCTCAACAGCGGCGACCATCACATTGCGATTGAGGAACGTCCCCTCGCCGATGCGGATGCAGCCGGGCGCCGGCGCCGTCAGCCACACGCCGGGCTCCAGCAGCACATGCGGACCGATTTCGAGCCGGCCGTCGACAAGCGCCTCCAGCACGTTCCCCTCCAGCGGCCAACGCGCGAAGGCCTCGCGCTTGAGCAGCTCCCAGTGAATGCGCGCACGGTTCCACGGCAGCGCATTGCGCTCATACCACCGCCACTTCTGCGCCCACAGGCGCACCTGCCCCGCGCGGTCAGCCATCGGTCCGACACCGTACATGGCATGCAAGCGCTCATGCGAATGCTGGGCGAGGCCGGTACCTGACGCGCCGGGCGCGGGCCGTGCTGATCAGCCGGGCGCGCAATGTCCTCCGCGAGAGGCTAACCGCTGATCCCACAAACGCGGAGCAGCACCAACAACAGACCATGACCGGCCTCTCGCGGGGGAGCATTGCGCGCCCCG
>Ga0070705_100001426_pt1 | contig 12645 bp, 14 predicted proteins | sample KBSK5253metaG_FD_65455 | JGI IMG/M metagenome (GOLD analysis project Ga0070705, IMG submission 65455) | Corn, switchgrass and miscanthus rhizosphere microbial communities from Kellogg Biological Station, Michigan, USA - KBS K5-25-3 metaG | ecosystem: Host-associated > Plants > Roots >... | reverse complement strand
GAGCCGCCGTAGATCGCCAGCTGGCCGTCGGACCAGGGCTGGCTGGCCGCCCACCGACCTCCGTCGATCATGTCGAACGCGTCGGCGTGCCCCCACTCGCCCCGGTTCGCGTTGCGGAAGTCGCGGCCGTAGCCCGTCGAGCCGCGGAAGTCGATGTCCAGGAACGCGAACCCCTCGCGGACGAGGAGCTGCTTGAACGGGACCCACGAGCGGTAGGCCTGCCACGTCGGGCCGCCGTGGGGATAGACGACGGTCGGGACGCGCTTGGCGCCGCGCTTGCCCGTCGCGCCCGTCGGCCGCCAGAGCGTTCCCTCGATCCGCTTGCCGTCGCGCGCCTTGAAGGCGATCCGCTCGCCGGCGATCGTCCGCTCCGGCGCGAAGGCGGCCGCGAGCACCGCTGGCATCGAGTTCGTGATCTGGCGCGCCCGCGAGCCCGCGGGAGCGACGCCCGGCACCGGCAGCAGCCACAGGTCCTGCGGCTGCGTCTCGCTCTCCCCGACCGCCGCGAGCCACGCCCCGTCGGACGTCCAGCCGACGGCCCGCCAGATGCCCGGGTTCGGGTTGACCACCTGGCCCTGCCCCGCCGCCCCGGCCACGACGGGGGGCGGGTTCTTCGGCGGGCGGCCGCGACCGCGCTTGACGGGCGGCCCACCGCCGATCGGCGTGATCACGACGTCGACGAGCCCGTCGTGAACCTGGATGTGCGCGAAGCGGCCGGCGTCCGGCGACGGCAGCGGGGCGTAGCCGTATCCGCCGCTCGGCTCGCCGTGTTCTCGGGAGCCCGACGTGAGGACGGTTCGCTCGCGACCGTCGGCGGCGAGCCGAACGACCTGGAACCAGCCATCGGCATCGCTGAGGTAGAGGAACCCACCGCCGGCGACGGCCCTCGGTCCCGCGGCCCACTCCTTCCGCCCGCCGGCGACGCGCCGCTCGGTTCCGGTCGCGACCTCCACCAGGTGGATCTCGGCGACGGCGTGATCCGGGGCACGGAACGCGACGACCGCGACGTCCTTGCCATCGACGCTCCATTCGAGGTCCTCGATGTCCAGCCCCGTCGCGGTCAGCGGTCGCGGCTCCGGCGGGCGGGGATCCTTGGCCGGTCGTCCTCGCCGTGGCACCGGGGCGTCGACGAGCCACGCCTGCGACCAGCCCCGCCGGCGCGAGACGAACGCGATCCGCTGTCCGTCGGGCGACCAGCGCGGGAGGCTGACGCCGGCAGGATGCCCGGCGACGATGACATCGCGACTCCCGTCGAGGTCGACGATCCGGATCTCGTCGCCGCGGACGTAGGCGATCCGCCGCCCGTCGGGCGACCACTGGGGATCGGAGACGTCCTTCTCGGAGCCGGTGACCTGGGTCCGGGCGCCGGTCCGGAGCGAGACCGTGAACAGCTGGCGGGCTCCTCCGCCATCGGCCGTGAAGACGGCCAACCGGTCGCGCGGGTGGAGGCGTACCTCGCGCGGCGAATCGACGGCGACGATTCGCTCGATCGTGAGCCCACCCGTCGCCGCGGCCTGGGCGCCGCCCGCCGTACTCGTGGGGGTCGAGCCGGCGGCTCTCGTGCGGCGAGCCCTCACTGCTTCGACCCGGCCGGCCAGCCAGCCCGCGCGACCCAGGGCCCGATCATCGCGAGGTGGGCGCGGACGTGCCCGTGGAGGTCCTCGTAGGCCCAGCTGAACCCCTCGGGATCGAGCCATTCGGACTCGTTCATCGCCCGTGCCGCGGCCCGGAGCCGGGCCAGCCCGGAGGCGAAGGCCCGGCGCAGCGCCGCGGGGTCCGTGCCGCGGGCGGCGCGGACCTGGCGGGCGTTGAAGGCGTCGACGCCCTCGGGCGGCATGTCCATCCAGGCACCGCCGGCGGCGTGACGCTCGAGCGCCTCGGCCCCGATCTCGAACCAGCCGGCGATGTGGGCGACGTGATCGGCGATCGTCCAGTCGCCGTCCGTGGGCCGCGTCCAGTCGGCCTCCGGGACCGACGCGATCGTCTCCTCGAACCGTCCGAGGATGGCCGACTCGTCCGACCAGAAACGGTCGATCGCGCCGGCCAGCGTGGCTCGCGTCGGCTGCGGGTCGGGTCCGAAGGGATCGTTCCGGATCTGGCGCCGGCGAAGCGCATCGGCCCACGGCTCGAGCACGGTCAGGTGGTCGATCGCGTGGCCGTGGAGGACCTGGTGGACCCAGCCCCACGCGGCATCGCTCCGGATCGTTTCGCCGGGCAGCCGCCGCGCGACCGCGACGACGCGCTCGTGGGCCGCCGCTCCCCGCGCGCGCAGCTCGGCCGGCGGCACGTCGACGAACCGTGCGCGGCGCGTCTCGTTGAACGTGTCGAAGTCGCCGCCTTCGTAGTCGTCGTCGGACGGCCAGCTCCCGCCCGCGAGGACGCCGGCGATGTAGTCGGCCGCCAGCTCGTGCCAGTCGACGACGTGGGCGACGTGATCGAGGAGCGACCAGTCGGGCCCGCCCGCGTCGGACGGAGCCGCGCCGGGCAACCGCCAGGCCGCGTCGTCGAGACCGGCCCAGACGGCCGTGAAGCGGTCGTGGATCGCGGCCTCGTCTGCCCAGTAATCGCGATCCGAGGCGCGGAAGTCCGTCGCTCGAAGCGCGGCCAGCTCGTCGCGCCGCAAATCAACCGCGCGCCCGGATGCCACCGCGGTCATCGGCGGGTCGGTTTCTCGGGCGCCGTGCGACTCACGCTCGACTCGAGCTGATCGCCGAGCTCGACCGTCCGCCGGTACGCGGCCCAGACCGCCTCGGAGAGCACCGTCCGGAGGCGGCCGGACTCGAGCTCGTGGAGCGCCGCGGCGGAGGTGCCGCCCGGCGAGGTGACCATGTTCCGGAGCTCGGCCGGATGCATCGCGGACTGCTTCGCGAACAGCGTGCTGCCCTCGAGCGTCTCGATCACGAGATCGTGGGCGACGTGGCGCGGGAAGCCGAGGTGGACGGCGGCGTCGATCAGCGCCTCCATGACCAGGAACACGTACGTGGGGCCGGTGCCCGAGACGGCCGTCGCCATGGCGACCATCTTCTCGTCGTCGACCTCGATCTGGACACCGAGGGCACCGAGCAGGTACGCGGCCTGTTCGCGCTGCTCCGACGTGGTCTCGGGAGTGGCGTACCAGACGGTGACGCCCTTGCCGAGCCGGGCGGGCGTGTTCGGCATCGCCCGGATGACCTGGTCGTGGCCGAGGGTCGCGGTGAGGGCCGCGGTCGTCGCCCCGGCGAGCACCGACAGCACGACCTGGCCGCGGCGCAGCCGCGGACCGATCTCCCGCCCGACGCGGGCAAGCATCTGGGGCTTGATGCCGAGCAGAACGATGTCGGCGACATCGACCGCATCGACGTTGTCGGCCACGACCCGGATGCCGTACTCGGTGCGGAGCTGGTCGCGCCGCTCGGGGCGGGGATGGCTGGCGACGATCTGGTCGGGCGCGACGAGCTCGCCCCGGAGAAGGCCGGCGATCATCGCCTCGGCCATCACTCCCGAGCCGACCGTCGCGATCGTGCGTTCGCTGAGCGGCGCCGTGGACATCCGGCCGAGTATCGCACGCGACCGGAACCGGGTCGGAGAAGTTCCGTGGCGCGGCGCGGGCGGTTCTTCGATCCGCTGCTCCACCCTTCCCCTGCTCGATATCGATCCCATCGTCATTTGGGCGGGTTCGCAAGGCCTCACGCGCTTGTGGCAAGCGCGCCACGATCGAAACGAGCGTGACGGGGGTAGCCGCGGGGCACGACGAGAGGTCCAACTCCGCTCGCAACCCGTCGAAGATCGATGGTGTCGATCCCGCCTGGCTCTGCCAGTGGTCAGGACCGGGACGCCGTCGCCAGGATGAAGAACCGGCCGGTCGTCGTGACCTCGACGTCGGTGAACCCTGCCGCCTCCAGGGCTTCATGGATCTCATGGGCGGTGCGGTAGACCTTGACGATCTCGAACTCGCGGCCGTCGTCGAGGCGGCGAACCGCAAGGTCGCCGCTTGGCACGGGATGATCGGCCGCGCCCGACTGGGGATCGGGCAGGGAGTCGATGATCGCGAGTCGGCCGCCTGGCTTCAGCCAGCGTCGGGCGGTCCCGAGGAACTCGACCGTTCGATCGCGCGCCACATGGCTCAGCCAGAACCCGGCGAAGACGGCGTCCGCGGGCTCGCCTTCCGGCGCGGCCCATGCATCCCGGACATGGATGTGGGCGCGGAGGCCGTGGGCGACGAGGCGGTCCCGAGCCCGCTCGAGGGGCGCCTCGGCCGCGTCGTACAGCCAGAGCTCGCCCTTCGACGCGAGGAGCGGCGACCACCAGCCGGTCCCGGCCGCGAGCTCCACGATCCGGCCGGACAGCGGCAGTCGATCGAGCCAGGTGCCGGCTGCATCGAGCTCGGCATTCCAGGCCGCATCGTGGATCGGGCCGCGCTCGTAACGGCCACGCCGGAGATACCAGTCGTCGTACTCGGCCGCGCGCGCCTCGTAGTACGCAACGAGATCGTCCGATGTCGCCGGCGACACCGGAGCCGCTGGGGCGGCCGGAGCCGGCGAGGCGGCCGGAGCCGGCGAGGTTGCCGCCGCCCGGGCCTCGAGCGCCGACCGGAGGCGGAACCGCAGGAACTCGTTGTCGCCGGCCTTGCCCAGGCAGTCGGGGCACAGCCGCGCGAAGCCCTCGAGGTCATCGGGGGCGCGGACGGTCCACGACCGCCCGCACCACAGGCAGTCGAAGGTCAGGAGCGGGTCGATCGCGGGACCGGACACGGTCAAAGGATCGGGGTCCAGCCCGTCGGTGGGGAGATGTCGACGAACGCCTCGGGGTCGAAGATCTCGGCGAGCATCTCGATCCCGTCGACGACTCGCGGCCCGGGCCGCGAGAAGTACGACGACCCGTCGAGTGCGATCAGGTTGCCTCGGCGGATCGCGGCGACCTCGCCGATCCAGTCCGGGATCGGCGTTCGCTTCCATTCGGCCACGGTCTCGCCGAGGTGATAGCCGCACGGCATGAGGAGGAGCAGGTCCGGGTCGACCTCGGCGACCTCGTCCCACGTCGTTGGTCGGGCCGGGGCGCCGTCCTGGCCGAGGAGATCCCAGCCGCCGGCCCGCCGGATCTGGTCGGGCACCCAATGGCCGACGGCGAAGGGCGGGTCGAGCCACTCCAGTCCGACGACCCGCGGCCCCCCGAAGCCGCCCTCCCGCCGCTCCTGGGCCTTCGCCTCGATCGCGCCCAGCCGGTTCCGGAGGCTCTCGACGAGCTCCACGGCGGCGTCCTCGGCATCGGCCATCGCGCCGACCGTCGAGATCGTGTTCAGGATCCCCTCGACGGATGTCGGCTCGAGGGACACGACCGTGATGTCCGTCTCGAAGCTCCGGACCGCCTCGCTCACCTCGCGGTAGCCGACGGCGCAGACCGCGCACAGCTCCTGGGTCAGGATCAGGTCGGGATCGGCGGCTTCGAGGGCCCGCTCGTCGAGCCCGTAGATCGCCGATCCGCCGTGGACCGCGTCGCCGATCCGGCGGTTGATCTCGCGGCTGCTGGCGCCCACGAGGTCGAGCGCGTTGCTCGTCATGACCGGAATGCCCGCGACCTCGGGCGGCCAGTCGCATTCGTGGGTGATCCCCACGAGGTCGTCCCGCAATCCGAGCGCGCAGACGATCTCGGTTGCCGAGGGAAGGAGGGAGACGATCCTCATCGGTGGGCCCGGTCGTTCGGGCCGCCCATCAGCCCGCCGGCTTGAGCTCGTCGACTTCGGCGCGTGCTGCCTGCTTGTCCGTGTACCAGGTGGCATCGATCTTCGTGTATTGCGCCCACTCGACCGGCAGCGACTCCTCGGGGAAGATCGCGTTCACCGGGCACTCGGGCTCGCAGGCGCCGCAGTCGATGCATTCGTTCGGGTCGATGAAGAGCTTCCGGTCCGTGCCTTCCTCGTAGTGGATGCAATCGACCGGACAGACCGAGACGCAGGAGATGTCGAGCACGTCGATGCACGGCTCGGCGATCACGTAGGTCATTGCGTTCCTTCTCCTCGACCCGGGCTCGCGGTTCCACGCTCCCGCGTGGGGCGGGCCCGAATCCTAGCACCGCCGTTCAGGCAGGCGCGGTCGAAGGCGAAGGAGCGGCAGATCAGCCGCCGGGCGGGGCGATCCGGACCGCCGCCCGCATCCCCTTCCCCCAGTGCCCCGGGATGTGACAGCCGAGGATCAGCCCGGCGAGATTCGCAGCGGCGGGCACGGTCCACGTCAGGTCGACGCGCTGGCCCGATGCGACGACCAGCCGGATCCCGGCCACGTCCGGGGCGACGCTGACCGCCGGTGTGGCACCGGGCGGCGGCTCGGCGTGGGCGGCCTCGGCCGTCTCCCAGGCGTCCTGGACGGCCTGGTCGCCGATCACCAGCTCGTGGATGTCGAGGCCGCCGTTGACGACGTGGAGGAGGACGGTCTCGCCGGGCACCAGGTCGACGGGATCGGGCAGGAACACCCAGTCCTTCATGACGACGTTGACCTCGCGCGGCGCGCTCGACGATCCGGCCCGGACCGGCGGCGTCGCGGGCGGCGGACCGGCGTCGCAGCCGCCCGTCGAGAACGCGACGACGACGAGCAGGACGAGGGGCGTCCGGAGCGACGGCACGGGCGGAGTCTACGGGCGTCGGGATCGTGTCCACCCGGACACCGCCCCGCGCGACGGCCCGCCGTTCGGCTTGACATGCCGGCGGAGGGCACCGCAATGTGCGGCGACATCGGTCCGGGCGTCCACCGTCGCGTCCGCCCGGATCCGTGGGCGTTCATCACCGGACCCAGACCGAGGACCCGCTTGACGCTCCCGAACCCGACCGTCCCTGCCGAGGCGGCGGCGACGCCCGCTCCCGCCAAGGCCGTCACGTCCGCATCGGCCGCCGTGCGGCTCGACGGCGTCACGAAGCGCTACGGCGACGTCGTGGCGGTCGACGGCATCGATCTCGAGGTCCGCGACGGCGAGTTCTTCTCGATGCTCGGGCCGTCTGGGTCGGGCAAGACGACCACCCTCCGGATGATCGCCGGGTTCGAGCTCCCGACGACGGGTCGGATCCTGCTCCACGGCGTCGACGTGTCGAACCAGCCCCCGTTCGTCCGCGACGTGAACACGGTCTTCCAGGACTACGCGCTGTTCCCGCACATGACGGTCGGCGACAACGTCGCGTACGGCCTCGTCGTCCGCAAGGTGGCGAAGGCCGAGCGCGTCCGCCGCGTCGGCGAGGCCCTCGCGATGGTCCGCCTGACCGGCTACGAGAACCGTCGTCCCGGGCAGCTCTCCGGCGGCCAGCGGCAGCGCGTGGCGCTCGCCCGGGCGCTCGTCAACCGGCCGCGCGTCCTGCTCCTCGACGAGCCGCTCGGCGCCCTCGACCTGAAGCTCCGCGAGGAGATGCAGATCGAGCTGAAGTCGATCCAGCAGCAGGTCGGCGTGACGTTCATCTACGTGACCCACGACCAGGAGGAGGCGCTCACGATGAGCGACCGGCTGGCGGTCTTCAACCGCGGACGGATCGAGCAGGTCGGCGCGCCGGCCGAGGTCTACGAGCGACCGCGGACGCCGTTCGTGGCGGGCTTCGTGGGGACGTCGAACCTGCTCCGGGGCGACGTGGCCCGGGCGATCGTCGGCGAGACCGGCACCTTCACCGTCCGGCCCGAGAAGATCCGGCTCGCTGCGCCCGATGCGGTGGTCGAACCCGACGAGACGTCGGCCACCGGACGGATCCGGAGCGTCGTCTACCTCGGACCCGACACCCGCTACGTCGTGACGCTCGATGCCGGCTCGGACCTGGTCGTCACCCAGCAGAACCTGACCACGTCGTCGACGGACGCACTCGCCCTCGATGGCACGCCGGTCCGCCTGATCTGGAAGAAGCAACACAACTTCCCGGTCGCCGACTCGGGAACTTGAGCGCCGCGCCGTTGGACCGGCGCGGATGGAGGAGGAGCAGATGCAACAGCGGAGATTCCTGACGGTCCTGGCCGTCGGGGCCTTGGTCGTGTCGGCCTGTAGCGGCGGCGGATCACCGTCGCCGGCCGGCCCCGGCGCGGCCAGCCCCGGGGCCAGCACGCCGGCGGTCAGTGGCCCGCCCGCGAGTGCCCCTGCGCCGAGCGCGAGCGGCCCGGCGCTCCCGACCGCGGTCGGGGCCGGAGAAGGCGAGCTCACCGTCCTTGCCTGGCCCGGGTACGCCGAGAATGGCTCGACGGACCCGGCCTACAACTGGGTGACGCCGTTCGAGACCCAGACGGGTTGCAAGACGAGCGTCCAGGTGTTCGGCACGTCCGACGAGGCGTTCAGCCTCTTCACGACGAACCCCGACAAGTTCGACGTCATCTCGGCCTCGGGTGACGCCAGCCTCCGCCTCGTCCGAGCCGGCTACGTCCAGCCCGTCAACGTGGACCTCACGCCGAACTACGTCGACATCTTTCCGGCCCTCAAGGACAAGCCGTACAACACCGTCAACGGCGTCCACTACGGCGTCCCGCACGGCCGCGGTTCGAACCTCCTGATGTGGCGCACCGACAAGGTGACGCCGGATCCAACCAGCTGGGCCGAGATGTTCGATCCCAGCAAGCCGTGGGCCGGCAAGGTCTCGGTCTACAACGCCCCGATCTACATCGCCGACGCGGCCGTCGTCCTGATGAAGACGAAGCCCGAGCTGAACATCAAGAACCCGTACGCCCTAGACGACGCCCAGTTCCAGGCGGCGGTCGATCTCCTCAAGGCGCAGAAGCCGGCGATCGGCCAGTACTGGACGGACTACGCCCTGCAGCAGCAGGCGTTCTCCAAGGGCGACGTGACCATCGGCACGACCTGGCAGGTCATCACCAACCTGCTCCAGGCGGAGAAGCCGCCCGTTCCAGTGAAGGTGATCAAGCCCGTGGAGGGAGCGACCGGCTGGTCGGACACCTGGATGATCAATTCCAAGACCAAGCACATCAACTGCGCGTACAAATGGCTCGACTACATCATCTCGCCGAGCGTGAACGCGCAGGTCGCCTCGTGGTTCGGCGAGGCGCCCGGCAACAGCAAGGCCTGCGCCCTGACGCCGGCCGACCAGTCCAACTGCGACATCTTCTATGCCAACGACGACGCCTTCTGGAAGGACGTCTGGTACTGGCAGACGCCCGAGGCGACCTGCGTGGATGGCCGCACGGACGTGCAATGCAAGGACTTCGACGCGTGGTCCAAGGCATGGACGGAGATCAAGGGCTGACCCTGATCCCCGGGCGTTCACGACGCCGCCCGAGCGTTCGGCGCTCGGGCGGCGTTCTTCCAGGCGGCGCCGGCCGATGACGACGACGGCTCCGTCAGCCGAATCGCCGGGCGTTCCGTCGTCGGCCCGACGGCGGCTGGCGGCCGCGCTCCACCGCCGACCGCGCCTCCGGCTCGGTCTGCTCCTGGCGGGACCGGGCGGCTGGTTGTTCCTCGCCTATCTCGGCTCGCTCGCCATCCTGTTCCTCAACGCGGGCTGGTCGCGCGACGCGTTCACGGGGCTCGTGAAGCGGGACTGGACGCTGAACAACTTCGCCGAGCTGGTCACGAACCCGCTCTATCGAACGGTCACGCTCCGGACGATCGGCATGGCCGTCGCCGTCACGGTCACCTGTGCTCTGGCGGCATTCCCGATCGCGTACTACATGGCGCGGGTCGCGTCGCCGCGGGTCCGTGGGTTGCTCGTCGTGGCGGTCCTGATGCCGCTCTGGTCGAGCTACCTCATCAAGGCCTACTCGTGGCGCCAGATCCTGTCGGGCGATGGGGTCCTGAACTGGGCGCTCACGCCCTTCGGGTTGCACGGCCCGGGCCTCGACATCGTCGGCCTGTGGCTCGTCCTGACGTACCTGTGGCTGCCGTACATGATCCTGAGCGTCTATGCCGGTCTCGAGCGGATCCCGAACTCGCTCCTGGAAGCATCGGCGGATCTCGGCGGACGCGGCTTCATGACATTCCGGCGGGTCATCCTGCCGCTTGCGTTTCCGGCCCTCGTCGCGGGCTCGATCTTCACGTTCTCGCTGACGCTCGGCGACTACATCGCGCCGTCGCTGATCACGACGACCCAGTTCATCGGCAACGTCATCCTTTCCAACTTCGGCGTCCCGAACCTGCCGCTCGCCGCCGCGCTGTCGCTCATCCCGCTCGTCGTCGTCACGATCTACCTGCTGATCGCGCGCCGGCTCGGCGCGTTCGAGGCCCTCTGATGGGCAGCCGCACCGGACGCGCGTTCCTTCGCGTCGCCACCGGCGCGATCCTCTTCTTCATGTACGTCCCGCTCGCCCTCGTCGTCATCTACGCCTTCAGCGACAGCGGCAGCTCCGCGTGGCCACCCACATCGCTCTCGCTGAAGTGGGTCGAGATCGCGATCGCCAACACCGGTCTCCGCGACGCGTTCCTGACCTCGATCCTCGTGGCGCTCGGGGCGACGGTGATCGCTCTCGTGCTCGGGTCGCTCGCGGCGCTGGCCGTCGCCCGCCACCGGTTCTTCGGACGCGAGCTGGTGTCGTTCGTCGTCATCTTTCCAATCGCGCTCCCAGGCATCGTGACCGGGATGGCGCTGAGCACGACCTTCGCCACGACCGGCCTCCCGCTCGGGATCCTCGCGATCATCGTGGGCCACGCGACGTTCTGCATCGTGCTCGTCTACAACAACGTCATCGCCCGCCTGCGACGAACGGCCGGCAGCCAGGAGGAGGCATCGGCCGACCTGGGGGCCGACTCATGGCAGACGTTCCGATTCATCACGTTCCCCGCGCTCCGCTCGGCGATGCTCGCAGGCGCGCTCCTCGCGTTCGCCCTGTCGTTCGACGAGGTGATCGTCACGATCTTCGTCGCGGGCGGCGTCAAGACCCTGCCGATCTGGATCTTCCAGAGCTTCCGGCTGGCGAACCAGGTCGCGCTCGTCAACGTCGCGGGGATGGTCGCGATCCTGCTGTCCGTCATTCCGGTGTATTTCGCGACGCGGCTCACCCAGGACACGGGCGCCGTGGGCCGGACCTGACGATCAGCCCCAGCCCCATCGCTGGCCGGCCTCGCCGGCGAGGGCCATCGCGATCAGGATCAGGATGGGTGTCGCGATCCGGGCGGCCGCGACGAAGCGTCTGAACATCCGTGCTCTCCCCCGGCGCCGCGCGCCGGTCGACCAGCAGGCGGTCGACCCCGTGGAGGAGTGCCCGGTCCGGACCCGCCGCGATCAGTCTGGCAAGGGGCGCTTAGCTGCGACTTATCGAGGGAAGGCGAGAAGCCCGGGGACGTGACAGGATTCCGGCCATGCCCCTCACCGGAGACTACGAGCCGAGCTCGGCCGCGTGGGCGCGCAAGCAGGCCGAGCGCTACGAGGCGACGAACGGCGCCGAGGCAAACGACCTCCGCGGCCGTCCCGTCATCGTGCTGACGTCCATCGGCGCGAAGACCGGCAAGCTTCGCAAGACCGCGCTGATGCGCGTCGAGCACGACGGGACCTACGCGGTCGTGGCCTCCCAGGGCGGCGCTCCGAAGCATCCCGTCTGGTACCACAACCTCAAGGCCAACCCGCACGTCGAGCTGCAGGACGGCGCGGTGAAGCGTGACTACCAGGCGCGCGAGGTCACCGGCACCGAGAAGTCCGTCTGGTGGGAACGCGCCGTCGCGACCTGGCCCGACTATGCCAGGTACCAGACGAAGACGGACCGCCAGATCCCGGTGTTCGTCCTCGAGCCGATCGAGTAGCGAGCGGGATCAGGCGACGCCTCCCTACATCGAGGGCTGGTAGTCCGGGTCCAGGAAGCGGGCGGGGTCGTCGCGGAATTCGAGCAGGCAGCCGCGGCCGCAGAACCAGTAGGTCGTCCCGTCATGCTCGAGCTTGAGGTCGGTCGCGAGGGTATCGACCTCCATCCCGCAGACGGGATCGATCGCGATGGCTCCACGCGTGTCTTCGGTGGTCATGGAAGCGAGGATAGCCCGTCCAGCGGAACCGCCCGCTCGCGTACGATCCATCCGCCATGACCACGCCCTCGTCGGACGCTCGCGCCACCCTCCTGGCCGAACGCGCGCGCCTGCTCGCCGGGCTCGCGGAGGGCATCGTCGCGCCGGACCCGATGACCTATGGCTCCCAGGCCGCGGCCGCCAGCCAGGTCTTCGAGCAGCAGCGCGACCTCGCCCTGCGCGACAAGGACCAGCAGCACCTCGCGGCGGTCGACGCCGCCCTCGCCCGGCTCGACGACGGGACGTTCGGGACGTGCGTCCGGTGCGGCCGCCCCATCGCCCCGGAGCGGCTCGAGGCCCTGCCCTGGGCGGCCCACTGCATCGACTGCCAGCGGATCGTCGGGCGCGGCGGATGACGGTCGACGGAACGACGACACTCGTCGGGATCGAGGCGATCCGGGCCGCCGCCGCGACCCTCCGGGGCGTCGCCGTCCGGACGCCGCTCGTCCCGTTCGGCCGGCCCGAGACGCGCCGATTCCTGAAGGCCGAATCCCTCCAGCCGATCGGCGCGTTCAAGATCCGTGGCGCGTACGTCGCCGTCGCGTCGCTGTCCGACGCCGAGCGGACCCGGGGCGTCATCACCTACTCATCGGGCAACCATGCCCAGGGCGTCGCCCGCGCCGCGCGGCTGCTCGGCGCGCCCGCGGTCGTCGTCATGCCGTCCGATGCGCCCGCGTTGAAGATGGCACGGGTCGAGGCCGACGGCGCGGAGGT
>Ga0070705_100001422_pt1 | contig 12655 bp, 25 predicted proteins | sample KBSK5253metaG_FD_65455 | JGI IMG/M metagenome (GOLD analysis project Ga0070705, IMG submission 65455) | Corn, switchgrass and miscanthus rhizosphere microbial communities from Kellogg Biological Station, Michigan, USA - KBS K5-25-3 metaG | ecosystem: Host-associated > Plants > Roots >... | reverse complement strand
CGTTGGCGATTCAGACCGTCACGATGTCAGACTTTCATACGGCGATCTTTCCAACGTATGCCGTGCAGGCGGCATTAACTCGTGTCTCGTTTGAGGATCTGTTGCGACAATTCAGAGGTCGCCCAGACTCGAACGATGATCTCACCATGGTGTAGGTTGTCATGCCCGTCATTACCCGCACGGCGATTACCGACGACTCCGGCACCGGCACGGACGGCACCGTCATCAATAACGCATGGAAGCAAGAACTGTACGATCAGATTGATGATGCGGTCAATCCCAGAGAGCAAACGGTCGCGTCGGCGGCAACGGTCACGCCCTCCTTTGATACTGCCGACATCGTGACGATTACGGCGCAAGCCGCCGCGCTGGTGCTGGCCAATCCCTCCCCTGTGACAACAGTGACACAGGGATCAAAGTTAATCATTCGGATTAAGGACAACGGCACGGGCCGCGCGATCACGTATGGGACGCAGTATCGGGCTTTGGGTAATGCGCTGCCGACGACGACGGTCGCGAATAAGACGATGTATCTCGGTCTGATGTGGAATGCGACCGACACGAAGTGGGATCTGGTTGCCTGTGTGACCGAGGCCTGATCTGAATGGCGACAGTCAAAGCACTCGTCATCGCGGGCGGCGGCGGCGGCGGCTACCAGATCGGTGGCGGCGGCGGGGCCGGCGGGTATGTTGAGGACAACGCCGTCACGGTCACGACGGGCACCTACCCTGTTACGGTCGGGCCTGGCGGCGCGGGCGCCACCAGCAATAGTAGTCCCGGGACGAACGGTGACAACTCGGTCTTCAGCACCATCACGGCGGTCGGCGGCGGTGGCGGTGGGAGCAACGTCGGCGGGAGCAACGGCAACGGGCAAAACGGGGGATCTGGGGGCGGCGCTGGGGAAGGCACGACGGTGGGTGCCTCCACGAGCGGCCAGGGGCACAACGGCGGTGCGGCAGATGATGTTAATGCGGGCTCTGGCGGCGGGGGCGGCGCGTCGACTACCGGCACGGCGGCCTCCAACCCGAATGGGTCGGGCGGGGCGGGTGGCGATGGCAGTATTTCTACCATCACCGGATCGTCGGTGGCGAGGGCCGGGGGCGGCGGCGGCGGCGGCTACGAGTCGGCGTCGTCGGGAGGCACGGGCGGATTAGGCGGCGGCGGCGCAGGCGGGGCGAATAGCAGCACGGGGAGTGCGGGCACGGCGAACACGGGCGGCGGCGGCGGCGGCGGCGGCTACGGGTCTGGCGTCAGCGGGAATGGCGGCGCTGGCGGCAGCGGCATTGTCATCATCAGTTATATCACGGCGAATTTTGGGGTATGCACGGGTGGCACCATCACGACCAATGGGGCCAGCACGGTGCATACCTTCACCGGTAACGGCAACTTTGTCGTCGGGGACTTTTCGCCGAGTGCGAGTGCGAGCCCAAGCGCTAGCACGAGTCTCTCCGCCAGTGCGTCGAAGTCGCCCTCGGCCTCTGTCTCGCCATCCGCGTCCGTGTCGCCGTCGGCCTCGACGAGCCAGACGCCCTCGGCGTCGGTCAGCCCGAGCCCGTCGCTGTCAGCCTCGACGTCACCCTCCGCATCCACGAGTCCGAGTGCATCCGTCTCCCCGAGCGCGTCGGCGAGTGCCAGTGTGTCCCCGTCGGCGAGTAAGTCGCCAAGTGCGAGTGTCAGTCCGTCGGCGTCGGTGAGTCCCAGCCCGATCGCCACGGGTGCCGAGTTTTTGGTGTTTTTTCCGTAAGGTGAACCGGCCATGAAGATGAATCGTCGACTCCTGACCCCTCATCAGACGCGCCTCGTGGTGGCGTTGCTGCTGGCGTTTGTGCTGGCGCCCGTGTTCGCCGCTGTGGCGGGCGCCTCGGAGAGCTGCCAGCCGTGGCCCGCGCTGTGCGCACTGTTTAGCGAGGGGGATTTCTCGTGGTACGTCTGGCTGTGTTTCCTGCCGGTGTGCTGATGGCCCGGACGCTGATCTGGTCGGACCTGTGGCCGTCCGCGTGGGTGCCGCTGACGGTGCTCATCGCGACGATTGCCGGGATCGTCTATCGCTTGTTGTCGGTGACGCGGCACGGGCCGCCGAGGCCTCTGCATATGGGACCAGAGCGGCGCGCGAAACAAGGACGACTGGACGGCCAGCCGTGGCAGGTTCGGGCGATTGCGTTTGTCGGCATTCCCGGTGCGATCGCGTTGTTTCTGGTGTATGCGCTGGTCCAACAGATCGAAGGACACCAGACGGCTCATGACCAGGCGCTGAAGGACCATGCGGAGGCGGCGACGATTTCCGCGGCGGCGGATATGGTCTACCGGGCGTCACAGGAGCGGCAGGCGCAGCGCCTCGTGGACCTGATGCAAAAGATTTGCGTGCGTGTCTCCAAGACCAACGCCGATCAAGAAGCCTGCGTAGGTGGGCTCCGGTGATCAATGATGACGTCTCCGCGCCCGTGACGACTGCTGAACAGAATCGCCAGACCGCTGGTCAGCGGAGAGTCAACATCCTATGGGAAGCCACGCAGTCCGCCATTGCTGTCAGCGTGACCGGCGCGACGCTGTATGTCGCCTCGCAACTGGCGATCAAAGACAACTCTCAGACTGCCGCGTTCCTACTCTTGTCGAATGCCTTCTTCCTTGTAATCGGATTTTATTTTGGACGTACGAATCATTCACGCACGGGCGGTGTCGGTGGTGACACGGCAGGCACGCGATGACGTTTCACTATGATGTGCTCCTCTCGCTCGCGCCGCGTGCGCTTCCGCTGTATCGGGCTGCGTTTGTCTCGCCTGGTGCGCTGTTCGAGCGCTACGAGTTGACGACGGTGCTCCGACTGCAACACTTCTTGGCGCAGGTGATGCACGAGTCTGATGGCCTGACGCTGACGACTGAGAATCTCAATTACTCAGCGGATCGGCTGATGTTGGTGTGGCCCACGCGATTCAGGACGCACGACAGCGCTGAGCCGTTCGCGCGCAACCCACGCGCGCTGGCCAATCACGTCTATGGCAGGCGGCTCGGCAATACTGAATCAGACGATGGCTGGCGGTATCTCGGCCGCGGGCTGTTGCAACTCACGGGCAAGGACTCATATCGACGTATCGGTGAAGCGCTCGGCGTGGACCTCGTGGCGGATCCCGAGCGGTTGCTACAGGCTGGCGTCGTGCTCCATGCGGCGTGCGAGACCTGGAAGCAGGCGGGGTGCAACGCGTTCGCGGATCAGGACGACCTGACGCGCGTAACCAAGACGATAAATGGCGGCCAGATAGGCATCGCCTCTCGGCGGTTGTGGCTGTCGAAGGTGATCCCGGTGGTTGAGGACCACGATGACCTGTAGCCGCCGCTACGTGGACCGCGTGAGCCGGGATCGGAGCGATGCACGGCCGGCGCTGCCGAGAGATACACAAGAGGCGCGCGTCTTCCGAGCTGCTGACGGCCGCGAGTACGAAGTCCTCTGGACCGGCGCGGATGACGTGCTGCAACCGCTGCCGGCGACGAAGGCACCTGACGCACGGCGGACCGGGCGCATTCATGGGACGGGTGGACGGCGGTGATTCGCACCATCCCATTCGGGGCAGGCTCGCGTTGGATCGACGTCTGCGGCGACGTCCTCGTGTACGACGTCGGGCATCTGCTCGTGGCGGTGCGTGTGCATCCGCGCGAGTTGGAGCAGCTCTGGGCGACGGACTGCGGCGAGCCGATCATGTTTGTTCGGTGCGCGATCGATCCGGTCACTGGCGAAGTCGCCGCTGTCGCCAAAGGCAACAGTAGCGGTGCCGCGCTGTTCATCCGTGCGGGCGGCGCGGAAGTCCTCGGCGTGACGAACGGGAACAATCCGATCGCGATCGCCGGCACCGTCAACGGCTGGATCATCCGCTGGACAGAAGCTGGCGGGCTGCTCGCGTCAGTTGTCGCAGGCGTGCATTCCGTGGAGCCCATCCCTGAACCCTACACCGGCACCAGTCAAGGCCTGATCGATCTGTCGGCGGACGGCGATCCGCTCTACATGGACGCACGACGGACGATGGAGAACGTCAACGGCTGGACGTTCACGAAGCCGAATCAACGCAACGGGTGGATCGTCGGGCAGACGGATCCCACGGCGATCCGCCTCGCGGCTGGCGATCGCGTGTTCACCGTCATTCCCGGCGCGGGCGACGATCCGCACCTGTCTGTGCTGCCTGATGGGCGTGTGCTGGTGGGCGCCTACACACCGGGCGGGGCGCTGCTGGCGATTGTGGATCCACCGTATCCGGAGGGGGAGAGTCCAGCCGCGGCCACGGTTGAGCGCTTCGATCATCCCTTCTGGGCCGGCTATTTCTGGCGTACGTCGGATCGGCACGGCGACAATCCTGACGCACCTGGTAACTGCGAATTCGTCGACGAACCGGCTGCGCTCGAGCGCGCACGCGGGCCGGTGATTGTCGACGCGGCGCTCGTGACGGCCGCCAGCCGGCGATGGGAGAGTGTCGTCGCGCTGTGGGTGGCGAGCTCAGGAAACGTCAGCGAGCTCGAAAGCAAGGCGGCGCTGGCGGTGAACCAGATGCGCGGGCTGAACCTGCCGCGGCGGCCGGTGCTTGGCTACCTCGATCATGGGCGGAAGTGGGAACGGCTGCCGGTGGGGGTGGACTGGTTCGGCCAGCAACTGTATTGCGAGCCGTCAGAATCGCTCCAGGCGTTCGAGGCGCGGGCACACGAGCGGCTGTCGTGGTTTCCGTCCAACGCGCGTCTCGTGCTCGTGGCGCAGGCCTACGACCGCAATGGCGCAGAGACGGACGAAGCGAAGATGTTGGCGCTGCAGGCGCTCTGGCCGAAGCCGATCGACAGCCGGAGGACTTCCGTGCTCTGGTTTTCGGATGGGAGAGCCGGAGGCACCAGGGCGCACGAAGCGTGGCGGCCGTGGCATCGGGCGCTCGTGGCCGCGATTCCGTCCACGCCAGCAATCGAGACGATCCAGGAACCTGGAACCCAGAATCCAGAACCGACAACTCCGGCGCAACCGCCGTCACATCCACAGGAGCCGCACGTGTCCTTTCCCAAGACGCCAGACGATTTCAGAATCACCGAGTTTCCGCAGTTGATCGAAGCACGCCGAACCTTTCTGAAGGATCCGGCCTGGGAACCTGACGCCGGTTGGTGTATTCACCAGATGGGCCAGCGCTACGGGCTCGCGGGTATCAGCAGTCAGACGCCTGTCCCGGCGCCTATCCGACCGAAGCCGCTGAGCGAGATGATCGCGCACGAACTTGATCCGGAGGGTCATTGACGGCGGCCAACCAACGCCCCAACCTCCAGGCACACGTCCGCCCGTTGAGCGGCTGACGACGGACGGCTCACGAATCTTTCGCACCGTGGCCGGCGCCCCATGGCGCTACAAAGGCGTGACTGCGTTCCGGTTGATCGACCGTGACGCGCGCGGCGAAGACATCACACCATTTCTGAACGCATACGAACCGTTGGGATTCAACGTGCTGCGGGTGTTCTGGTACACGCCCGCGAAGGACTGGGGCGCCGATGCGTGGGAGCCGACGCCAGCGGCCGGCGTGTGTGCGTTCCTGGCGAAGACGGCCGCGAGAGGATGGCACGTCGAGCTCGTGCTGCTGACGGAAGGCGAACCGGATCGATTAGCGCAGGCGCGTGCGCTGCTCGACGAACTGCGCACCGATACGCCAGTCAACCTGCTCCCGGAAGCCGGCAACGAACCGACCACGCACAAGGTGATCAACACGCCAGCCCTGCGCGCGGCGCTCGATGCGCTCGGTCTGCCCTACAGTTCTGGCGATTACGAGTCGATCGACATTGAACCTGCGCGCAACTTCGGAGCCTACACTTGTATCCACACGCCGAGGGATGGTGAGTGGCCACGGAAAGCGAAAGACCTCCGCGAGTTCTACGACGGCTGGGGGCCATGGGAGGAAGGCGGCGAAGGGTCGGGCGGCACGAAACATCCGGCGTTCGCGGGCTGCCATCGGCCGTGTGTCGCGGACGAACCGATCCGACCGGATCAAGCGGGCTTCGTGGCGCTCGACTTCTACACCTACGCGGCGGTCGCATCGATCATGGGCGCGGGGGCCACGTTCCACAGCAAGACCGGCACGCATGGACTGGTGCCGACTGCCGATGAACTGCGCTGTGCCGAGGCCTTCGCGCGCGGGCTCGACGTCTTCCCGGCTGATGCGGCGCTCGGTGGCTACGGTCGCATTGACGAACAAGGCGCCACGCTCCGGACGTACACGATGGGGAACCGCTACATGGTGCGTATCCGGCCGCAGACGCGCACCGCACCGGAGCCAGGTTGGACGGCGCTAGACCAGGACGGCATCTGCTGGCAGAGGAGTTGACATGGACCCTGTGAAACTCTCAACTGAAACCGTCCTGCCGATGCCGGTCACGGTGATCGGGACAGGTGACGGCCGCGTCAAGCCGCTCGATGGGGTCGTCGCGACAACTCCGGGGGCGCACACGCCGAACCTACTGGTGAACATCGTCACGCCGATGATGGCGATCGTCGTGCGGTTCATCAACGCGTACCTGACGACGCTCGTTGGACTCGTCGCGGCTGGCATGACGAGCAACATCATTCCGGCTACGGACTTCGGACATCTGGTGATCGAGTGCGCGAAGCTCTCGCTGGCCGGCGCTGGATTGGGGCTCATGAAAGATTGCTTGACGATTTTCAGCGGCCTTGAGCGGAAATTTCCGCTCGGGACCGGGAGCGTCTGACATGCCGCAGCCTTCACCCTTCGACGCGTATGCGCTGGGCAATCGGCCTCCCGTGACGGAACCGATCAAGCAGGCGATCCGTGACGCGTTCGCGATCGTGCCGCCTGACCGGTCTGGCGCGATCATCGCAATTGCCGACGAGCACGGCGCGCGGATTCACGTCGCGCAGAAGATCGGCGGCAACTGGCAGGTAGGTGGACAGATCGGCGTCCCTCTCCACGGCTCCGTCAGTGGTCAGGTCTTCGTCACCGGTTCCTGGTAGGAGGACAAGATGGGATTCATTGCGTTTCTCGTGCTCGTGTTCGTCGTCGTGCTGATCGCGGCGTTCGCGGTGTGGGTGCTCAAGCAGATCCCGAACGTGCCGGGGATCTTCCAGACGGTGATCTGGGGAGTCGCGCTGTTGATCATCCTCGTCGTGCTGCTGCGCGCGGTGGGCGTGCTCGGCGGCGACATTCAGATCCCGCACATCTAAGGAGGAACCAAATGGAGAACGGAACGAAAACAACGACTGAATCAGCCGTGGCGGCTGGCGGCTCGACGGTTGTGGTGCATTCCATCGGGCCGCATCCGGAGCCGTGTCCATCGTGCGGACGCTGTCCGACGTGTGGTCGTGGTGGGTATCAGACGATGCCGGTGTATCCCTACTATCCGTGGTGGCAGGCGCCGTCGCCCTATCACCCGCATGTCACGTGGACGACGTATGGCGGCGGTGGTGGCACGTCATACGGTAGCGGCGGTGGTGGCGGGACGACGTTCGGAAGCTGACACGGTGCCGCGTCCAGGCTGGCTCAGGCGCACCTACGCGTTTCTGCGAGGAGATGTCATGCGCGATTGCCCGCGGCCTCAATGTCAGGCACTCCGCTCCGTCGATAGCGAAGGGTATTGCTCGTGCTGCGCGCGGATCGTGGTTCGTCCGCCAAAGCCGCACGCACCACCGAGAGACGTGTCTGGATCCTACGGAGGACCAGACGAGGGCTGAACGCTGACCGTTGGATTCCCGCCGGGACTGTCGGCGTCGTGACATATCTCGCGACGTCTGGAGGGGGGTTCAGCGGTCAGCGTCAGTCCTTCTCCACGCCTCGCCATCGTAGCCACGCGGTGAGCCAATCGCGCATCTTCGTCGCGTCGGCTTCGTCCAGATAGGCGGCGCCTTCGCCGTAGTAGGCCGGGATCGTGATGCGGACGATTTCCACGTGATGATCGTCACGCGCGAGTTCTAGCGTGTCTGCGATCCAGATGGGTTCAATCAGGCGTTCCTGCTCTGGCTTCGTCAGGTGTCGCAGGGAGGGCGGGCCGTCAGGCATGGACCTGCCTGCGAATCTTCCAGCATCCTGGGCAACCACCTGTTGCGCGACTGCCAAGCCCTTGGCACAACACGCATGGCGGCGGGTTCGTTCCGGTGCTCGCGTGCTGGCGGTTCATAGGGCCTGCTCTCCTGCGAGGAACGCCGCAACCGCCGCATCCTCGCGTTCATGGACATCTTCTCCACTGAATGCATCACCACTTGCCGCGAAGCCAGCGCGGAACCCTTGCCGGAAGATGTCGGCCTGTAGGGCGCGTTGCTGCCGTCTAAGTTCCTGATACTCTGCCGTCGCCGGTTCGCGAAAAGCCATGGCCGATTCTACTCCTTCTCGGTGCGGACGCGGTTCTGTTTCAGGCCGCTACATTCACACAGAATAGCGAAAGTTTGCAAAACTATTCAGCACTTCCAGTAAATCGCTCGGCGTTCGCAATGCAGAGGTCGGGAGTTCGATCCTCCCCGCGTCCACCAATCAATTCCGAGTCGTTTTACTCAGCCTTCCGTGCGGCTCGGTGCTTGGGCTGCCTCGCAGATACCTTGCGTTTACCTCGTTTTACCCCATTCCGTTTCACGCGTCCTTCACGCGGTTTCCGGCTGATGGTTTCCACGGCGGCTCTGGCTGTCTCGTCTATCAGCTCGTGGTACACCGACAGCACCACGTCCGGATTCTTCCAGTCGCCAATCTTCTGCGCCGTCCCGAGGTCGACGCCTCTGGTCAGCATGCGTGTGAGGCCCGTCCGCCGCGTGGCCCAGTGGAAGGTGATCCCGCCCACCTTGCGGCCGTAGGGCACGCCAGCCAGGCGGCAATACATTTCCAGCATCTGACGGACGGCTCCGCGGCGATCCCGCTCAGTTTCAGCGCGTCGGCGGCGCGCGAAGATGTAGACATCATCGCCGGGGATGGCGTCGAGCGCTTTCCGTAACCGTTTCGAGATGGGCTTGTAGCTGCCCTTCCCTGACTTCGGGTTTGCGATCCAGATCCGATCGCCGTGGTCGTCTGAGCGCTTCACGTCAAGGCAATCCTGGAGCCTGACGAGCGCATCCGTGCCGAGCAAAAACAGCGCGCGATCGTCTGGACGCATGACGGCCAGCAGCTTCCGTTCTTCGTCCGGCGTCATCAGTCGGCGCTTTGGGGTGGTCGTCTCGAGCTTTGGCATGCCGTAGAGCGGCGACGATTCCAGATACGTTGGCACGGCGGATTGGAGGATCGCTTTGAGCACGTCCACTTCGCGATTGATGGTGTTCGCAGCGGCCTTCACTTCGCGGCGGTGCTTCCCCTGCACAATCACCGTGGGCGTGGCGAGTCGTTCGGTGATCCATTCCTTCACACGATGCCGCGTGATGGCGGTGAGCTGGAGCGGGCCGAAGGCCTTGCGGAATCGCGGGAGCACAACGGCTTCCCGTTCCTTTCCTCTCCGTTTGGGCAGCTCGTTGGCGATCCACCAGTCGAGATAATCCGCGAAGGTGATCGCTTCGACGCCGGCCACTTCCCCGCGGGCCAGTTCCAGCATCCTGGCGTGGTAAATCTCCTTGGCGAGTGCGCGGTTATCGTTGCGCTGGTCGGGGGTGGGCGCGTCATGGCGGATACCGGTGGACTCGCGGAGGGGATTGCCTCTGGCGTCCTGGTGGCCGTCGAGCGCCATCCAGAAGAACGGAGAGTCTGGCACCTTGCGACCGTGGGCCGTGCGCGTGCGGATGTAGATCCCCATTCAGGGTTTCGGCGGCGGCAGTTTGATCGTGATCATCATGGAGAGGCCAGGCGCTGCCGTGCGGACCTTGCGGATCTTCGGCGCTGGCTTCTTGAATGGGAGCACCTTGGCGTCAGTATTTGCGTTTGAGGCCATCGAGGACGGTCCATTCGTAAAGGCCAGTGGCGGTGTCCTTGCCGGGCTGTTTGTCTGGCGCGTATGTGAACACACGGATGACGGCCATCCCGGATCGATTCGCGGCGATCAGCGCGTCGACTTGTGGCGGCGTGACGGGTTCACGAATAGATAGCACGAGGCCTTTACCGCCATTCAGTTGCAGTTCTTTGCGGTCGAGCACAGGCGGTGGTGGGATCGCGGCGCTACAGGCCAACACGATCCCGAGTGCGGCGGCGACGATGATGCGCGTCATTCGACAGCCTCCAAATCCTTCACATCACGCCGCGAGCGACCGCCCGCGCGACGGACGTCACGAGCACGACATCTTCAGCCTTCATTGTTCGCAACTGCTCGATCGCTGCCTTCAGCTCTGGGCTGTCGAAGGGCAGCAAGAACGGCAACGGCTGCGACGATGAAATCTTCCCGTTCTTTGCCCGTAAGACTTCGGACGTACGCGACGAGCCCCGCGAGACGATTTTCAAACCGAGTTCCGCTGCTCGAATCTGGCTGGCCTGACACTGGGACACCGCGGCCTCCTTCCTTTTGCTGAAATGAGGAAGGTTGATCGGGGCGGTGACGCGCGGGGTCAACGTCTCGATTTACAGGCAATTCTGTTGCCTCTGGCTCGTCTACTTCAGTGATGAGCAGGGGGTCTGTTCCGTCTTCAAGGTTGAACGTCTCGCCAGTCACGAGATATTGGGAATTCTCGCCAAATGCGATGGCAACAGCCTCAATCGTGCTCAGTCGTGAATTCTTTCCAGCCTCCAAGTTGCTGATGGTTTCCTTGTCTACGCCCGCCTTTTCAGCAAGCTGGATCTGAGTCCAGCCACGCCGCTTCCTGATTCGCCTGACCTTCTCGCCTAGTCGTTCTGGCACGGTTGCATGATGCTCCACGGATATATCCGTGTCAATGCAACCGTTTGACTGTAAAGGCGTTACGTGTTCAGACGGCATATACCGGCCATAGCCGTCAACGAGGCACTTGACAGATGCCGTGCGTATCCGTATATTACCGGACATACACGGTATGGACCTCAAAGAAGCACGGCGCCTCACCGGTCTTTCCCAGCAACGTCTCGCCGAATTGGCAGGCGTTGACGACTCGACGGTCTTTGATCTGGAAGCAGGCCGAAACCGAAGACCAGCTTACGAAACGGTTGTGAAGATCGTCCGCGCGCTCCAACGCAACGGCCTTCCAGGCATCACATCCGACGAGTTGTTTCCTGTGCCGGAAAGCAAGGCGGTCGCATCGTGAGGCCAGACCTTCGGTCTTCCGCTCGGTTGTCGAGTTTCTTCCCGTTCCATTCGCACCGGGATTTCTTCCGCGCAAAACGAGCTGCTGACAAGGCTGTTCGTAAGGCGCTCCGTGACGGCACACTTGTGCGGCAGGGCTGCGAGCGCTGTACCTTGAAGCGCCGGATCGAAGCCCATCACGACGACTACTCGAAACCATTGGAAGTTCGTTGGCTGTGCCGATTCCATCATCGGCAGCGTGATGCTGAGTTGCGCGCCGAGCGAGGCCCGCACGCTCGGCAGATGTCACGGCTGCTTGTCGCATCATTTCCGGCCGTTCAGCGTGAGGCCATCGCCACCAAACGATCTAGGGGACATTTGCTCGGCTGTCCGGCTGCTGAAGCCTTGATTCGCGAGGCCACGCTGACGCTGTTCGATGTGATGGCGACAGAACGTGTGACCGAATCCATGCTGGCCCGTCGCCTTGATAGGTCGCGGCAAATGGTGAACAGCGGCTTTGCGGCCGGTATCCGAACGTTCGCGACGTTTGCCGCCTACGCAGACGCGCTCGGTTACGACGCATCGGTCGTGCTCCGCAAGCGTGTATCTGTGGAGAGGTCCGCGTGATTACGGCCCGCGAACTCCGCGCGCATTTCGGCCCGCGTCAGAGCGGATCGCAACGCAGTCCGCGCACTCTCAAGGCGTTGCTTGGCGCGCGTCACGTCGGCAATCAAGCCAGCGATCTCGGTAATTGCCTCTGCGGTGAGCCGGTCGTCCTCCATCGTGACACCGACACGAACGCCAGCATCTCTTGTGAGGATCTGGCCATCCTGCTCGCGGTGGCGGCGCAGCGGATCCGGGGGGCTCACTGATGGCCTCCCGTATCCGCCAGACGCTGGAGCGCTCCCCCTCCGACTTGAGCACGCGTGTCTACCTCACGCCGAGAGAGGCGGTGGAATACCTGGGCCTGTCCTCGCTGAAGGCGTTGCGCTGCCGGATGGATCGCAAGTCGATTCCGTCGTGGTGCTGGACGCGGATGGGGGGCTCGTTGCGGTTTCTGCGGGCGTCGTTGGATGAGTGGCTGCAACCGGCCGAACGTGTCGCGGCCGGGAAGAAAGCGCGGAAGCCGCTCGCCCTTGTCCATGCGCCGAGTGTCGCATCGGGTCTGTCCTCAGCGGAAGAGAACAAGGTTCACAGCCGATGAAGTCGCTCCTGATTGCGCTGCTCGCGTTCCTCGCCACGGACCCGGCTGTGGAAGCGACCGCACGGCGGATTCGTGAGGCGATGCGCTTGTCGGATCTGACGCTGGAAAAAGCCTGCCTCTACATGGGGCTGAGCAAGGCGCACTTCAGCAATCAGCTCGCGGGTGTCGGACATATCAGCGCGTCTCGGCTCGCAAAGCTCCCTGAAGAATTTCAACGCTGGTATCACGCGCTCGGCGTGCAGGACTACGGCCTCCCGGCGCGGCTCGCGAATGCGGAACCGGCGATCCGGATGGCGAAGATGAAGGAGCGTGCGTGATGTTCGCGATGGTGATGTCGGCTCC
>Ga0070705_100001420_pt1 | contig 12660 bp, 25 predicted proteins | sample KBSK5253metaG_FD_65455 | JGI IMG/M metagenome (GOLD analysis project Ga0070705, IMG submission 65455) | Corn, switchgrass and miscanthus rhizosphere microbial communities from Kellogg Biological Station, Michigan, USA - KBS K5-25-3 metaG | ecosystem: Host-associated > Plants > Roots >... | reverse complement strand
ACTGGTCCGGGGAGGTCATCACCACGTCACCGCTCAAGCAGCACCGGCGCTGCGTCCGCTGCGGCAGAAAGGAGTGCGTGTCGGTCTGCAAGTTCGACACCCGCATGGAAGACTGCCGGGATCCGGAGTGCGATGGGCACTGGGACCGCCGCGTTCCCAAGGACGCGCCGGTCGTGTGGAACGAGCCCAAGGGCTACTACAACCTCAAGAACGGCATCCTGCAGCCCAAATAACCACCGGAGACTCGATGGCAAAGAAGAAGAAAGGCCCCACCATCCCGGAGCTCCAGAAGTCGATCCGGGACAGCCTCAAGCACTGGAAAAAGCTCAAGACGAAGGGCGGTACGGATCCCGGCTGGCCCGACGGCACGAACATGAATCTCGTCCGGAACCACATTTCCTACGACCAGGGGAAGCTCCGAGAGCTCTGCAAGGAGCTGAGGGTGCGCCCCTGCCCGATCGAGGCCAGGATCAATCCCCCGCCGCACGTCACGGAGGAGTACTGCGCCCCAAAAAGCAAGGCGGGCCCGTGCCGGGAACGACGCGCGGCCGCACGAAAGAAGAAATCCCGGAGGACATGATGAGCCGCCTTCCAAAGCTGCCCGAGAAGATCAAAACCCCCACCGACGTCCTGGAGCTCTTCGGCTATCTGACGTGGGTCGACAAGACCTCGTTCCATCCCGACGACCGCTTCTGGGATGAGGAAAGGGACGAGAGCGCCTACGTCACGCGCGGCGGCGGGCCCTCCTATACGAAAGAGGAGGCGCAGCTGCGCGACCGCCTGATGGGCGAGGCGTTCGAAGTCGTCACGAAAGAGGGCCTCGACATCTACGAGCTCGCCCTCTGGGTAACCACCGAAGATCTTTCGGACGCGCCGAAGTGGGTGAAGCGCGTCATCGGATCCTGGCGCCGCACCGCCAGCATGGACCCCTCCATGAACGGACGCCAGCGCAGGGCTTCGGAGAAGAGAAAGAGCTAGGCCATGGGAGACCTCCACAGCGACGAGGGCGCAACCCTGCACGGCAGCAAAGCTGAACCCGTCGCAGCCCCCATGCGCACCGACTACATCCAGTGGGAGTACAAGGAGATCGAGACCGCGCTCGGCGAGAAGGGAAAGCGCCTTCACCAGTCCCTGCAGCAGGAAAAGGGACGCCTGATCGACAGGATCCTGGTCGAAGGGCCGGAACAGAAGCGCCACGTCTTCTATTTCGACGTGACCCAGATCGTTCTCGCCCTGGGAGAGGCCATCAAGAAGCAGGACGCCGGCCCCGCCAAAGCAAGTCCAACACCAGGCCGGAACGAGCCTTGTTCCTGCGGAAGCAAGATGAAGTACAAGAAATGCTGTGGCAAATAGAATGACGGTCGACGAGCTGATCCGGAAGGTGAACGACGGCTGGGCCTGGTCGTCGCTCGACATCTCCCTGCGCGGGGACGGGAAGTGGACCGCCGCCCTGACGCTGACCACCGTCAAAGACGAGAAAGGGCAGGAGATCGCGCAGCCCTGCATCAAGGCCGACACCGCCCCGGAAGCCCTCGCCGCACTCATCCGATTCCTGCGCGGGAAGCGCGTCTGCCATCGTGGATCGAACGGGTGCGCGGACGGCAAGATTCACAAGGTGCCCCGGAACCTCCAGATTCCCAAGCTGCGTTAGATCTATAGAGGAGAGAGGCCATGAACGTCTACTACCCGCCCGGAGCCATCGACAGCAAGTCGCCCTCCTTCAAGACCGCCGCCGACTACACCGACGCGATGCGCCGGCGGCTCAGGCAGCTGGCACATCCCAATTGTCAGCAGTGCAAGGGTGAGGGGATCTTCGCCCTGGGCACCGCCGAGATGAAGCTCTGCCGCTGCGTGCCGATCCGGTAGACTCCCGAAATAGATGGCCAACAAAAAGCTCACCATCAAATCCGGTGGCCACGACCGCCCCGCCCTCGAGATCCTGGTGGACGGCGGGCCCCTCTGCATCGCAGTCGCCTACGACTGGGAGGAGGGGCGGGAGAGGCGCGACCTCTACCGCATCTACCACAAGAAGATCGGGATCCCCATCGGGCCCTTCTACGCCGCGATCACCCTCGCCGACAACGCGATGAAGAAGGCCATCAAGCTCGGAAAACACCTCTGGGAAAACGACCTTGAATGGATGGCCCAGTCCAAATGGCTCCACAAGTGGGTCGACGAGCAGCTCGGCAAGCCCGGCGACCTGGTCGGAGGCTTCTGGGCCTCTCCGGATCCCGAGCCCGAGAAGGAAGCAACGTAGCCCTTATCATTTCATGAAAATAAGGTAAACTCCTTCCGGGTTTAGAGGTGACGTGGTGAGCAAAACGACAACCGCCGTCTGTTGTCCCCGTTGTAGACGTAGTGACGTGACGCCTCTTGTCGTCGAAGGTGATCGCCAGCGCCACCAGTGTAACGGCTGCGGAGAAGGGTTCTGGGCCCCCATAGCCAAGGCCCAGGCCGACGCTGTGCCGGCTCCCGCGGCCGCGCCCCGCTTCTCCCACGTCCCGATCGCCGTCCCGGACCGGAGCGACCTTCGCGTCCTCCGCGACGGACCCATGGGAACGTGCCCGAAGTGTGAGAAGCCCTACTACAAACTGGGCAAGCGGTACGAGGGCCATGTGGAGAAGTGCCCGGGCGTGAAGTACGTCGCGCCGCGCAAGCGCCAGAAGAAGGACGTCGTCTTCACGACCCCAATCGCCCCAGACCTGAACCTCATCTACGATCAGTCGATCGCCGCGATCCGGGCCCGCCGTGCGGCCCTCGAGGCGGAGATGATGGGCCTCGACCTGGCGATCGCCGAGATCGAGAAGAGAAAGGGCGCCGGAGGTGCGGCCCCCGTCCCTTTTCCGCATGGGAGTCCGGTGAAGCCCTCATCCCTCTCCTCACCCCCGTCGTCCGCAGCCGTCTGACGCACTTCGCCTACGGGATCACGAAGGACGCCGGCGCCGCAGAGACCCTGGTGAACGATTCCATCATCAGGGCTCTGCAGCGCGCCGACAAGTCCCTGCCGGGAAAGTTCCTCGCCTACGTCCGGATGATCCTCCGGAACGCGGCGTTCGACTGGGCCAGAAAGAACAAGCGCAAGATGGAGTACCTCAGGATCAACACCAACTCCCAGCCGTCCACCAGAAGCGCATTCGCCGAGGCGATTTCGAAGGAGGCGCTACAGTTCTTCGACAGCTGCGTGAAGAAGCTGTCCAGGAAGGAGCGCCGGGTGGTGATTCTCCGCGTGATCGAAGGTCTGTGTTTCCGGGACGTCGCCAAGAAGATGAAGACGAGCCCGCAGGCGGCCAGGATCCTCTTCTGGCGGGCCAAGGAAAGATTACGGGATTTCCTGGGCTACATGAAAGCGTAGTCTACGCCCGGGCCCTTGACCTTGCCGCTGGGCGCTTCCGCTTCTTGCGCGGCCGCTTCGCCGCCTTCTCGCGCATCCGCTGGATCTCTTCCTCTTCAGCTTCCTTCCGTTCCTCGCTGGCCTCGTCCTGCTGGATCCCGTATCCGGGCCCGAAGATCTCGCCGAGCAGGAACATCAGCCAGACCCAGAAAGCGGCATTCAGCGACTTGAAAGGGGTTGCCTCGGCGCTCTCGACGGCATCGGCCAAGGCGCCGGCGTCGCCCGTGTGAACCGCCTCCAACATCTTGGCCGGATCGAGCAGCTTCATCGTCTCCGGCGGAAGCCGCCGGGAAAGGCAGGCGTAGCCGAAAAAGTTCAGGCTGTCCTGGGCGGTCTCGAGAGTGTCCATCGTCTTGAGATCGCGCTCCACCTGGGCGATGGCCTCCGCTGGACCACCTTGCTCCTGGAGAGATTCGAGCTCGCTCTCTGCATCACTCCGGGCATCGCTCCAGGAGCCTAGGCATGGCTCAAAATAGTCCTCGAGCTGAGCATCTGGGATCTCCGCCTCGATGAAGGCGAGTTCCCCTTCGAAGGCGAGGGCATTCTCAGCGCCGACCTCGGCGTTGTTCCAGAACAGGAGCTCGTCGGCATGCGGATTGTCGAAGCCGTTCTTCAGAATCTCCGGAAGCCTGTCCAGGCTGATCGTGGTCCAGAGCTTCATGGCGGAGATCTCCGCCGGGCTCTACGAAATGATCAGGGCCAGCAGGATCGCCCCGGCACCGATGGCGATCGGCACCGTGTAGTCGGTCTTCGCGGCCACCGGCGCCCCGGGAAGGGCGGCACCGGAGGACGGGACCGACGGCATCGTAGGCGTGTGCTTGGCGGTCAGATCGTAGACGCCGCTGGCGAACGTGGCCCAGCTGCTCGCGTCGTTCAGATCCTTGGTGGAGACGAGCCAGGCGGCGGGATTCTCGCTCTGGAGCGTCTGGCGAACGCGCGTCGCGGTGGGGAGGAACACGGCCATGTTCCCCGTCATGTCGAGCGCCGACTGCCCGTCGTCGCCCATCGCGACCACCCAGTCGGGGTGGGTGCTGCGCCAGAGGTCGACCGACGCGGCCTTATCCCACGCCGCGTTCAGGATGCCCAGCACGCGGTCGCGTTCGGCCTTGGGAAGCGCCGGCTCGGCCGCTGGAGCCTGAGCCATCCGGATCACGCCCAGGCGCTGCCGCATGGCCGCTGGACGGAAGGCGGTGGGATCGCCCTGGAACCCGGAGGTCCAGGGGGACATTGCGTTCTTCACGAAGCTGTTCATGCCATCCTCCGGGTAAAGGGTCGACGGACTGATTATAGCCCCGGAAGCCCCGCGAATGGAACCCTTTTGGATTACCGCTTCGGAGCGCCCTTGAGGCGCTTCACTTCCTTCAGATATTCGACGGCCTTCTCGGCTTGGGGAAGATCACTCCTCACCCACAGATCCGTCGCAACCCGAAAGAGAAGCTCTGGAAGGTAGCCGTTCAGGTCCGGATCCTTCTCCCCGGGCTTGTAGAAGAAGCCGGTCAAGTAGCTCTTGGCCTCGATGACCTGGTCGTTCACGACCGTGATGGCGGATGCGTCGACGGAGTACTCGCGAAAGCCTTCCCCGATCATCCGGTCGAACTTTTCCTGAGACATGGTAAGGGGCACTGGATTCGGATTCTCATCCCAGTACAGGGAGAAGGCGATGTCGGGGGCGACTTTCCGAAGCCCCCTGAAGATCCCTTCCGGAGAGACGTCGATCTGATCGGCCATTCTTTTCCAAATCCCCCTTAGGGGTGTGCGAGCGTCTCCATGACCACGCTGAGGTACCTTTCCCGGAGCTCCTTGTACACGCTCTGGAACATCAGGCCGTGATCAGGATTGTCGATATGCGACGAGCCCAAAAGGACGTGGGCAGTTTCATGAAGGATGGTGTCAGCCACCTGGTCGACTGGCCTCTGCACGGCGATCCGGAGCGCGATGCTGCCGTCGTCCAGAACCATCGCCGTGCCGTAGGACTGATCGAAGAATGCCGGCGCGGAAACGATCCGAACCTCCGAGACGAAGCTTTCGGAGCCCTCGAGAATGAGGATGGAATTCACGGTCTCCAGGATCTCAGAGCGAAGGGCCGCCTGATCCATCATTTGATTTTCTCAGCCTTGGCGTAGATCCTCTCCGGATCCTTTCCCCCGGGCTTCTGGACGTAAAGCTCGCAGGAAAGGACAGCGAACTCCGCCGCCTCCTTGCTGGGAAAGGAGACCGCCTGCTTTCGCTTCCAGGCGGCGGTGCAGCGCGGCCCGAGGAAACCGATCTTCTGGCCACCGGAGACGTGGTACTCCGCGACCTGCCGCTTTGCGCCCTTTCGGGACGGCCGGGGGACGAAGCAGAGCGCGAACCCCTTGGCCGGATGACCGTTCTCGAGGCACGGCTTGATCCGCGCGCCCTTGACTGCTGGCGGGGGCTTCATAGCTACCTTCCCATCTTCGGACGCCTGGGATTCCAGTCCTGCTTTTTCTTCTTGGGGCGATTCTGCTGGATGTAGCGATGGCGGAGGACTTTCTCGAGGTAGTTCTTGGCCTCTAAGGCCTGGGCCATCGTGTCGGGAAGGTCACCCATCATCTCGTCGACAGCCTCGAGCAGCATTTGCGGAAGGTATCCGTGAACATCCAGATCCTTCTCATCTGGCTTGTCGTAGACGCCGCCCAGGTATTCCTTCCCATCGTACTCCTCGCCGTGAATGATCGTCGTCGCGCTCACCTTTACATCGTAGGGGACATAGCCCTCATCGCGCGGATCCGGACCGTCTCCGTCCCACTTGAATCCCGGATCAGCCTCCCAGTCAACCGCAAAAGAAATGTTTGGAGCGATGCGCTTGAGTTCCCTGAAGATGGCGACTGCTGAAGTATCCATAGTCAGCGTGAGCTTTCTCTGATCTGCGGATCCACGTCCATCTCGACAAGCGTTGCCGATTCGTACTCTTCGAGGCGCGTCCGTCGAAGCGGTTTCCACTCGCCAGCCTCGCCGACATTGAGCGGCATGACATAGAAGGTAAGGCCCTGCAGAAAGCATTTTGGCTGTTTCGGATAGAGCTTCGCGCAGAGATCCTTGATGACGGAAACGTCCATCGGACGCTCGAGGTAGAACTCCTCCTTGTCGTCGCTCCACTGCCCACGTTCCGGAAGGAGCGCGGGAGAGTAGTTCTTGATGACCTTGTAGAGACCCCGGGCCATGACATGGACCTGGTTTGAATAGTATCCGGGCTTGACGGCCAGATTGTTGATCGCCTGAGGGGTCCTATAGTAGGGCGTCGGCTCGAAAACCTCAAGAAGAGCGATCGGCCACGCCCCTTCCGGATTCTCGCTTGCTGGAGTTGTCCCAACGATCCTACCAGGCCAGACCCGCCGGCCGCCGGTGCCTTCCGCCTCAGTCTCCCCAGAAATGAGCTCGGCATATTCAACGAGCATGCCCTTCTTGAAGCCGATGATGTCCACGAACTCCCAGTCCACCGTCAGGCATGCCACGCGCCCCTTACTGTCCAAGCATCCGGAGTTCTCAAGCTCCCAATGCATGACGTCCATGTCTGAGAGGCCACGCTCGATCAGCTCGTCCGGAAAATAGTTCGCCATCTGGCGGTATTTCGCCCGAAAAGCCTGAGAGGAGAACTTCAGGTCTGACGCATTTCTGGCCGCCGCGTACTCTTCGAAGATCTGCGGCTCCTTCAGCCAGACCCGGTAGATGGTGGTGGTCTTGTACTCCTGAAGCACCTCGCCGATCGTCCCGCGGCCAACCCCGCGCACGTTGACGATGTAGCCCTCTGGAGAGTAGCTGCGGATGGCTTTGGCGAGCTCGGACGAGTCGCGCTCGTATTTCATGGATACGATGATCGTACCTCAGGATAGGCGCCGGCTCAACACTGAAGCCGCGCGAGAGGTCGCTCTCCCTGGGCTTCTGCCTTCTCCACGTAGGCGATCAGATCCTTGATGGAGTCGAACGAGAGGCCCTCCCCCTCCCCAGAGTCACCGAACCCGCAGGAGATCCCGTCGTCGATGCCCCGGATCGGGATCACGTTGTACTCCGAGCAGGCGGGGAAGATCATCTGGTACTCCTCGTCGCCGACGTGGTAGGCTTTCACGGCCGCGTCCGTCTGGAAGAGGATCGCGTTCTTTCCGTACTTCCGGGACGCATAGCCGATCATGCCGTCGATCTTCTCCGCGGGAAACGCGAAAGCGTAGACGTATTCGTAGGTTCCGAGCTCGTTTCCGATGTTCTCCGGACACCGGGCCTGCTCCTTATTCTCCCACCAGGTGGAGAGCGCCAGCCTCGGGATGGTTGCGCCCTGAGTGAAGGCTTCGAAGGTGCCCTCGTTCGTGAAGTGGATCCCCCAGCTGCCTCGAGGCATGAGCTCCGGCCACATGAGGGTCAGGTAGGCCGGAGCGTTTGCAGGATCCCGCTCGACGAGCTCGATCCCCTTGTCGTTCTTGATGAGCCACGCTTCATAGGCCTTGAGCTGCTTGGGCTTGAGCACGTCGGGAAAATCTTCCTCGCCGACCTTCACGCCCGCCTCTTCGCCCCACTGCTCCATAAAGCGGTGCGGCATGTCGTAGGGATCGATCTTGATGCTCAGGTACTCGTAGAGGTACTTCTGAGGGTAGTAGCCCTTGTAGGGGCCGTGGGAGATCTTTTTCTTCTTGGCCACCCGGCACCTCGAGCTTAGGTCCCCGAGAGCCGTCTGATGATCCGAATCAACCGCTCAAAATCCGCAGCCGTCTCGACGGTTCCGGATTCCTTGAGGTCAGGGATGAGAGTACCCTCGACCCATAGAACGAATTTCGCATCGTCCTTGATCATCGGCGAGGGGGAGGTCGGTCTGGAGCTTCCAGATTCCTCTCCTCCGAGAACTGGAACCGGAAGCTTTTTGCGGGTGGCAAAACTCTTGATCGGGGTGAGAGACTTTTCGAACTCTCTGGCTGAAGGTGCCACAGACCCGCGACTTTGGATCGAGTTCACGAGCTTCGTGACGAGCTCCTGAAGCGCCCCAGAAGGACGCGTTCCGGCCGACCAGTAGGGCCAGCCATCTGAGTTCTGGTTGATGATGTCCCGCCAGTCGCTCAGATATTTCACGTAGGGGAGGAATTCCGGGGCATACTGCCCGACCAAGTCGAGCGCCCGGTCGATCTCGTGCTCATTCATCCACATGAGAGTGTCCTTCTACTTGGATCCGTCCAAACCTTCTGGAATCTCTAGGTCGACGATGCGTCGGACCAGACTGTCCTTCTTCCACTCTACTGGATGGGAATCGGAGTAGACTCCGACCGCCCAGACCCTGAGTTTGTCCTTCTCGTCGGAGGTAATGGTCACCGACGAGATGAGAAGATCGTCGAGCCTGGTCATCGCCGCGTCGAGGCTCATCGCGCGGAGCTGCGGAAGCCGGTTGAGGCGCGCCCTTCCGACGCTTTCCCGGATCCACCATTCGAACAGGCTCTTCACCTTCTCGTAGAACCACTCGACACCCACCGGCTGCTTGCCGATCGTGGTGAGCCGAGACCGGATGATGATCTGGTAGGAAATTCCGACCACCAGCGCGCGAACCATCGCGTTCTGGATCTCCTTGAGCGCGTCGATGTGACCGCCCATGTTGTACAGGAGCATCGCGCCGCCGGCGTTCAAGATCCCGAACGCCACGGCCTGAGGAAGGAAGGTCAGCGGAGGGCGACCCTTCCACCGATCAACGATGTCGAGCGCCGTCCCGAGAAAGGTGAGGGCTGAAGCCAGGGCGTATGGCATCCAGAAAGCGACGTCGTTCCCGCTCGTCATAACTCAATGAGCGCCCTAACTTTTGACTCAAGGACGTCACTTCCGACATGGATTATACCAAAGTGAACGTCAAATTAGGACGCTAGATGCCCGCCGTCTTTTCGCGCCGGGCACGGTCGCGCGCCTGCTGGAAAACGTTGGTCACCTCGGAAGGCATGGGAGCGGCCGCCGCGGGGGCCGGCATGGGCAATTTCCGGGGCGTGAGCTTCTGGGTGCCCCCCTTCTTCGCGTGGGGGTTGGGAGTATCCACACAAATGTCCCCGGGGAGGTAGAAGTCCCCTTCCTTCTTCAGGATGTTCCTCGCGACCAGGCCCGACACGGCCGCTTCCACCTCGCTTGGGCGAAGGAGGAGATCCGCGCAGATCGCCGGGACCGTGCAACGCCCCTCGGCCTTCAAGTGGACCAGGACGGCGTACTCGATCGGGGTGAAGGTTTCGGACATGGTTCTCTCCGGTTCAAGTTAAGTACCGCCCTCATCAATGATGCCCCAGGCGACAGGCAATGTCAATGGGCGCGCTCTCTCGCGCCGCTTTGCGTCCAAGGAAATTGTACCCATCGAACCATGGCGTTTCACCAGCTTCTCGAGGTCCAGGAACGCCGCCCAGGTCACTTTCCGGTGGCCAGGAGAACGTTCTCGACGCCATTGGCGGTCAGGACGTGACTGTCCAGGTAGAGGCGCGGCTGATTCTGCTTCTGCATCGTCTCGGCCAGAAGAGAGAGGGACCTACGGTCATGATCATCCTCCGCGATCAGATGGACCGAAACGCCCTTCCCCTTACCCTTCCCGTCTTTGTTGATCTGGATGATCATGCGCCCTCACTTTTTCTGCGCCGACTCGGCGAGCTCGACCAGCTTGAAGAGGTCATTTCGAAGAGAATAGTCGGTCTCGCCAGCGTCGAGGCCGCCCATCGCCACCAGGAAGTCCTTGTGCCGGATGACGATTGGAGCGATGTCACGAAGCGATTGCGCCTCCTGCTCCAGCTTCCAGGCGTAGTTGAAGATCGCCTTGAAGTCGGCCTTCTCGGCCAACCCGACGCAGGCCTCCCAGAGCCTCTGGAACTTCTCAATCGCCTCGCCTGGAATCGGCGGCTTGATGTCGGGCTTCTCGAGGATGGTCCGCTCGAGGTGGGAGACCTCCTCCTTCAGCCTGTCCCTCTCCTGCATGATGCAGTTGAGACAGTTGTAGTCGGAGGTCGTAGATCCGCACGCTTCACAGGTTCCTTCAACGGACATTGTTTCCAACCCTCTTCTTCTCTTTTTGCTCATAGCCAAGGGCATTCTGGGTGCCGGCGGCGATGCACTTCAGCTTCGCCTCGAGATCCGCTCCGGCGACCATCTCCTTGATCTTCTTGTCCACCGCCTCGATCGCCTTGGTGATCGTCAGAAGGCCGCACCAGACCTCTTTCGAATAGGGGATGCATTTGACGTACTTGTCCTCACCCTCCTCATCGGGGCCGTGCGTGCTTTGCCCCGGAGTCCCCTGGTGCTCGTCGTCAGCCCCGATCCAGGTCTTCCAGAGCAGGATCCCGTCGGCTTTCTTCAGACGGAACGCCCGCCGGTACTCAAAGTAAATCTGGTGCTCGCGCTGGATCCCCCAGCTGTTGTGCTCGACGATAACGAACGGCTCCCACTTCCCGGCCGTCACGTCCCGAATGTAGACGAACGCTTCGTTGCGGAGCTTCTGAACGTCCTTCCCACGGAAGGTCTTGTTGTCGTAGTTTTCCCCGAGGTCGATTTCGAACGTCCCATCGTGCGAGTCGACCTTCATCGGGAATCGCTCGTTGGTCTGCTCGAACTCGAACCAGCCGCAACGCTTCATGGATTCCTTCTTCCTTCGCTGATAGGCGCGGACACCGGGGGAGAGGACGCAGGGATCACCTCCGGCAGGATACTGGGGGCGGAAATCTGGCCGCTGTTGTTGATCGCCGTTCCCGTCGACGTGTCCAGCTGATTCGCGTGGCCGGGAGTCATCGGCGGCTGGCATCCATGTCTCGGATGACCGAAGTAGATGACGGGCTCCTCCTTGCCCTCCCTGTAGAACGGCTCCTGCCTCTGGCAAGGCCCAAGCGCGACCCTCTTCACGCCGTCGATTTCCGGGGTTGCCACGATCACCATCATCTTGGCCTCTTTGACCTCGAAATACTGCACGGGAGAGTCCTCTTCCTTCGCATGGAAAACGACCTTCCGGCAGACGGGGCACGGCGCTTTGAAAATCAGGATTTTCATAAGATCTACCCCGGCCTCACGTTCAATGTGTCACGGAAACGGTCTCTGCGGATCCGGCGAATTCGATTCTGCCTGCGCTCATTTTTTAGTGCGGCACGAACGCGCTCGTCGATTGCCCGCTCAATCTCCTCTCGAGACAGGCTCTGCTGCTCATTGCACATAGATCCACCTACCTTTGCTTCCACTGCAAAACAGCCTCTCCCTCGAGACCTGCGCCGGCGAGCGATCTCTTGAATTTCGGAAGATACGCGCCCAGATCATCCGCGAAGTTCTTCTTGAGACCGACGTAGAGAATGGCCGCCACGCCGCAGGAGATGGCGTGAGAGATCACCTGGACCACGAAATCGCCATGGCATGGCCGACAGAGCATGACAACGGACCCGGGCCTGTAGTCGTAGCTCTCTCCGTCAGCGATTTCGACGGGAAAGCTCTCCTCGCACTCGCGGTAATTGATGTCGATCGCCACGACCTCGAGGCCGCACGCCGAGAGCACTTTCGAGACGTGGCAGCACCCAGCCCCGACGTCGTAGATCACCCGCCCGCCCCACTTCTTCTCCATCCACTGAGCAAATCGGTCGGTCGGTTCGAAGAACTTGAGGGACGGAAGGGTTCCTCCGATGACGAGATCCGTGGCACGCTGACGATGGTGGTTCATTTTCCCTCCCGGAACCAAGCGCAGATCGCTTCGTCGGGATCCCCGTCGTAGTAGTCGATGATGTTCTTCACCTTGTCCATGCCGAGCGCCTGCATCTCCGGCTTCACGTAGGCGCCGAAAGTATGCGAGGAAGCGACCACCACCATCGACGAAGGATGGTCCGAAGCCCACTTCACGATCTCCCTGGAATTGTCCTCCATGAGGGTGTTCCCCGGCATCACCCCACCGAAGTCGTAGATGACCAGGTCGGCCGACAGATCCGGCATCACCGCCCTCGGCGTCGAGAACTGGAGGTCGAAGTCCTTCATGATCTCGGTGAAGTTCTTCTTGTGCTCCTCGATCTCCTCGGCGGCGGTCTGCATGCTCGTGCCCATGAAATCCACGATGATGGCCACGGAGAGCTTCCGCTTCTTTTTCGACTTCGGCTTGGTCTTCACTTTCTTTCCCTCAGTTCCTTCCTGGCGTACTTCTCTGCGATACCCCAGATCCCCATGCGCTCCAGCTGCGCCACGATCTCCCGGACGTTGGCCGACATCGGCCCCCGGGTCTCTCTCGTCTCCGGGTCGATCACGCAGTAATGGCTGTACTTGAACTTGGAGAATTCCGAACCACGGATAGG
>Ga0070705_100001413_pt1 | contig 12697 bp, 7 predicted proteins | sample KBSK5253metaG_FD_65455 | JGI IMG/M metagenome (GOLD analysis project Ga0070705, IMG submission 65455) | Corn, switchgrass and miscanthus rhizosphere microbial communities from Kellogg Biological Station, Michigan, USA - KBS K5-25-3 metaG | ecosystem: Host-associated > Plants > Roots >... | reverse complement strand
GCTTCACCGCAATCTGCGCGCGCATGCGCGTGACCTGCAGATTGGCTACGAGGTGCAGCAGCGGAACGACGAGAGCGAATCCTGGAGGCACCGGCTCCTTCCGCCGGCGCGCATCGGCAGTCGACCATAGCGGCTGCGTAATCGCGAGACCGGCGCGCATCGTCTGCCGCGCCGCCGCGGTCCACCACGGCGCGCGCGCCGGCACAACGCGCAGCGCGGCAAGTTCCTCGAGCTCATCCGCCAGGATCGGCGTGGCGGGCGTCTCCAGACCATGCGGGCGCACGAACGCGTGCACGAATGCGCGCGTCCGCTGCTCCACCGGCGCCGGATCCGCGAGAATCTGGCGCAGCTGCTCGACGTGTTCGTCGAGCGTCGCCGCAATCTGCAGCAGCCCGGCATCATCGTCCGCCAGGTGCTCGAAATGGAGGGTTCCGTCCTGGGAATGCACGAAGTCGGGTGCGCGCACGGTGAGCACCGGGCGGCCGACGATTGCCGCCTCGATCTGCGCGCTCGTGTTCACGCCGACGACGGCCGCGCAGTGAAAGAGTGAGTCGAAGAGATCGTGCTTGAACTCGGGGGCGAACGGGTCGGCCTCGAACTTCGGCCAGAGCGCAACGCCTCCAAACTTCTGGAAGTCGAACCCGAGCCACTGCATCGAGTTGTTCGGGTGGGGCCGTATCAGCACGTTGGCGCCGGCCACTTCCGGATCGCCGCTCGCACGGATGGCCGTCAGCCATCGCTCCGCAAAGTCGGCTTCGTTTGGCGCGATGAAGAACGACGATCCCACGTAGAGGATGATTGGCCGGCGATGATCGAGGCCGACCATCGCGCAGAACTCCGCACGCGTGCGGGCGGGCCGCCACGTGAACCAGTGGTCGAAGATCTGCGCGCCGGTCACGCGGACGCGTTCGGGCGGGACGCCGTGCAGCTCGACTGCCTCGGCCTTCTGCCGGTCGTTCCACAGCAAGACCCGATGCGGAATCTCGCGCATCAGGCCCTTGTTCGTCAGGTTGTCCCAGCTGGCGACGCACAGCGCCGAAGGAATGCCGCGAATCGCGGCTTCACGCAGGTAATCGACCTGCCCGGACCCGACGTCGACGAGCGGCGTCACGAGCAGGGCGTCCGGGTGCAGGTCGCGAACGAACGCGGCGATGGCCGGCGAAGGCGGCGCCAGGCGGTCGATGAGGCGGGCGATGGCCGCGAGACCGCGCCTCGCCGCGGCCGCAGGCGCCGCCGCCCGCGCAAGCTGCAACAACCGCCGCGGGACCAGCTGCTCGACCCGGTCGCGCAGGCGGACCGCTTTCGCGTAGCGCGGTTCCAGGTAACGCAGGAAATCCATGTAGGTGCGCGCGGTATAGGCCGCGCGTGACCACAACCCGTCTTCCCGCCGGGCGGCCACGCCGTGCGTCACCTCCGGCAATTCCGCCGCGAGCCGTTCCACCACAACGTTCTCGCCCAGCTTGTTGCGATCGTTTTCGTAGACGATGTGGATGCGATGGCCGCGGCGCACGAGGAGCCGCAGCGTCGACTCGTAATTGCGCACGAAGCCGGCATGCATCATCACGAACAGATATCGCCGCGGTCGATTCACTCGGCACCCGCCACGAAGAAACGGCAGAAGCGTCCGTCGCCGATGAAGCCGCGGTCGGAGCCCCACTTGCGGACGTAGGTGAGGGCGGCGCGCAGCGACTCTCCGCGCTCGGCGGCCATGTCCCGAAAGCGCACCTGTTCTTCCGATTCGGTGCGATCGCCGCGGACCCAGGCCAGCATTTCCGCCACCGCCTGCGTGATCTCGTCGCTCGTGTTGTCGATATAGCTGTAGCGCGTGATATTGCGAAGGTCGCGGAGGTAACTCTCGGAGAACAGCTCGCTGATCGTCAGCGGCCGTCCCGTCTGGCGGTCGATGATCCGCTTGAGGATGTACATGCCGTCGTCGCGGATTGGATACGAGCTGACGGGATCGGTCGCGTTGACCGTCAGCAGCGGTGTGTTCGTCAAGTAGCTCACGCCGACCGGGCCCGCTTCGGCGGAGATGAAGAACGCACTGCGCATCAGGCAGTCCACCTCGAGCAGCTGGCTGCGGTTGGCCGCCGTCGCCAGATCGACGACGCCGCGCCGCCGCACCGGCGTCATGCTGGGGTCGCCAATGCGCACCACGGCAAAACCACGATCGACGAGGTACTGCATGGCGTCGAAGTAAGTTTCGATGCGCGCGTTGCGTACCGAGTCGTTGCGCGCATCCGGCTTGGACTCGTGCATCTCGCGGCCAGATTTCCATCCGGCCTCGCGTACGTGGAGCGTGACCATCGGCGCGTCCAGGTCGACGCCGGCGCGCGCGGCCGCGGCCCGAACCTGCGCCGCGGCGCGCGCGGTGAGATGGACCGGCACCCGTGAACGCAGCGTGCGCCGCTGGTAGTAGAGCGGCATGTCCTCGGCGACGACGGTGTTGGCGCCGATACCGCGCTTCAGGCCGCCGATGCGCGTCTTGATCATGAATTGCAGCTCTTTGTTCTTCCCCTGGCGTGCTGCGTCGAACTTCGATTCGAGGTGATGCATCAGCTCGCGCCGGGAGGCCTGCGCCCAGAGACGGCGCGTGGCCGCCGTTGCCGCACGGCGGTCGTCCCACCACCAGCTGACGCGCGCGGCGGCGCCGGTCACGAGGTCGCGCCGGATGCGAACGGCATCGGTATCGACTTCGAACAATGCTTCGGCGACGACTTCTTTGGGACGCACGAAGCAGACGTCGCTGCTCAGCTCGCGCGCCCGCGCCAGCGACATCGCGATCTCGAGGCCCATATGGCCGTACTGCCGCCCGTTGACCCGGGTGACCAGGACGGTGCGCCCGCCCAGCGGCAGCACGCGGCTCAGCATGCCAGCTCTACGGCGTGCAGGTATCGCTCGGCAAAGCGGCGGCCGATGAACCCCTCCCCGAGGAGCTGCTGTCGCGGCTCCCCCTTGCGCGTACGGCGCTCGCCGACAGCCGGCGAGTTGTAGAGGCGATCGGCGAGATCGTGAAACAGGCGCTGGCCCGCCGACGGCTCCGCACGCGCGTCGAGCACGTCGTCCACCATTTCCACGACGGCTTCGACGAGCTCGGCGGGCGTGTTGTCGGCGAACGTGTACCGCTCCAGATCCTTGCGCTGGTCGAAGTACTCCTGCGTCAGCAGCTCGCCGAGCGCGAGCTGCCGTCCGACCGTGCGATCGTGCACGTGCTTCAGGAGGTAGCGATCGACGGCGCGGACAGGGTATCCCCCGAGCACGTTGGTCACATTCACGGTCAGGCACGGAGTGTTGGTCAGCAAGGCGACGCAGTGCGGCCCCGAGTCGCAGCCGATGAACAGCGCGCTGCGGAAGCACAGTCGCAGCTCCAGCGCGTCGGTACGCGCCGCCGCTGTGGCGAGATCGATCACGCCGCGGCGGGCGATCGGCCGCATCCAGCGATCGCCGATGCGCACCACGCAGAAGCCGCGCGAGACGAGCCAGTCGATGGCCGGCTCATACGACTCGATGTCGGCGTTGCGTATCGCGTCGGCGGCTCCCTCGCCCCCGTGCGCCTGCTTGAAGCCTGATTCGCGCACGTGCAGGATCGCGATGCGTGCGCCGGAGCCGATACCAAGCCTCTCGGCGGCACGATCCGCCGCCGCCACGACTGGCGGCGGAAGAGCGAGCGTGAACGGGTGGCGGGCGTACCGGTCGCGGAAATCGAGCCCGAAGTACGTGGGAGCGGCCGCATCGGGCGACACGTGCGCCAGCCGCGCCTTCGCCCGTTTGCGCGCCGGCCGCAGACGCGGGAAGCGTTCCGCCGCGTACGAGAGCAGATCGAAGTGGCGGCGCGCGAGCCACCGCACCGCTGCACCGTCGGGCCCGAGCGCCGAGGCAACATGTCGAACCGCGCCGGCAGCGAGCGCCGCGCGCCGGCGGACACCGCGGACGATCAGAACCTCGCGGCAGGTGACGTCGAACAGCGCGGCATTCGCCGCACGCCGAGGGCGCACGATGAGCAGCGCTGCCTGTTGCGACGCCGCCATGTGCAGGCCCATCAGCAGTTCGAGCACCTGGTGTCCGAACGTGTTCTCGCGCGGCCGCGCGACCAGCAGCTTCTGCCCGCGCAGGCGACTGAGCCGGTACTTCACCTCGGGAGCCTCATTCCCGTGCCACGAACGAATCGGACACCCAGCCGTCGCCGAGGTACGAATCGGAACGTCCAACTTTTTCGAACAGCTTTGATTGACTGATGGACCCGGCGCGAGCCTGGCTGACGAGCGCGCGAAAGCGGAGCTGGCGGGGCGTCGGCGGCGCCGGCGTTTCGAGGGCGTCCGCCATTTCAACGGCCGCGTCGCGAATCTCGTCGGCGGTGTTGTCGATGAGCTCGATGGAGGCCTCTTTCAGCAGCCGGAGCCGGAACCCGTAGACAAATTTCTCGTCGAGCATTTCCTCGAACGGCAACGTGCGGCCCGTCGAGCGTTCCCGCACGCGCTTGACGATGTAGCGATCGTGGGCGCGCAGGGGATAGACGCCCAGAACGTTGACGATGTTGACGGCGAGGCAAGGCGTGCCGAACAACCAGCTGAGGAGGTACGGGCCGGAGTCGCCGGCGAGAAAAAACCGGCTGCGCGACACGCACCAGAAATGGAGCAGCGGGTTGCGCGGCTGTGACGCCAGATCGATCACACCCGGCACCTGCAGGGGCGGCATCGACGAGTCGCCGATACGCACCACCGTAAACCCGCGTGCCACCAATGCGTTCACCGCCGGGATGTAGGAGGCGACATCGGCGTTGCGAATCGCGTCCTTGCCACGGTCGGCGGCCCCACCCGCCGCGCTGCCACGGACGTGCATCGCGATCAGCATGCGGTCATCGGGCACGCCGGCAGCCGCCGCCGCACGCCGTGCCTCTTCTTCGTCGCCGGCAGAGAGACGCGCGCCCAGCGGCGCCTGCGCCGCGTATTTGCGCAGGTCGTGCGACTCGTAGACGGAGCGCGGCGACCGGTGCCACTTCGCCGCCTCCAGTCGCTGCATGACCTCGCCGCCTTTGAGCTTGACCAGATTGCGCGGCGACGGCACGCGACCCTGCGGCGGATGGCGCTGACGCCGGCGCGTGATGATCGAGGCGATCGACAACGGGTGTGGCGAGCTGTGAAAGATCACCATTGCCTGGCACCGGCGCCGTGCCCAGTTCACCGCCGCGTTCCACGCGTTCACTGCAGCATCGGCAGCGGCATCGACAGCGGCATCGCGGACGACGGCCGTGCGCCACCGCCGCATCGCGGCGCCACGAACGGCGCCGTTGACGGCCACGATGCCCGCGCACTCGAGGCGCAGCAGCGGCGAGTCGCGCGTTTCTTCCCGCTCGAGCAGCAGCAGCGGCAATTGTCGCTCCCTGGCCACGTGCATGGTCACGAGCAGGTCGCCGACGAGCAGTCCGAGCGCGTGACCGCGTGGACGCGCCGCGAGGATGTCCTGGCTCCGCACGCGGAGAATGTGCGCTTGCATCAGGCAACCTACGACGATGGCAGCCCGAGGGAGCGCCGCGCGAACGCCTCGCCGACCCACCCGTCGCCGAGGTAGAACGCCGCCTGCACGCCGCGCTTGGTCTGTTTCGCGCGGCCGTAATCGCCGTCGAGAAACGCGGCCACGGCCTCACGAAACGTACGCTGGGCGTCGCCGACCTCCCCGTCGATCAGGGCACCCTCCATCTCCTGCACGGCCTCGCAGATCTCCGCCGGCGTGTTGTCGATGAAGCGGTAGCGGCCGGGCACCCAGCGGTGCTTCACGTGTTCGCGCGTCAACATGTCGGCGAGCGTCAGCTCCCGGCCCGTCTCGCTGTCGACGACGTGCTTGAGGATGTATCGATCGTGCCGGCGCAGCGGGTAGGCGCCGATCAAATGCGTCATGTTGACGCCGATGCAGGGCACGCCGGTGAGCACGCTCAAGTTGAAGGGGCCGCAGTCGCTGGCCACGAAGAAGCGGGAACGCAGCACGCACCAGATCTCCAGCGCCGGGTCGCGATGAGGCGAGGTGGCGACGTCGACGAGCCCGGGCCGTTCGACCGGCGCCATCAGCGGGTCTCCGAAGCGCACCACCGTGTACCCGCGCGACACCAGCCAGTCGACAGCCGGCAGATACGTCTCGATGCGCGCGTTGCGGGCCACGTCTTTCTCGCGATCGACGTAGCCAAGCGACGCCTTGTAGCCCGACTCGCGGACGTGCAGGGTGACGATCGGCCGCTCCGCAGGAATCCCGATCAGCGATGCGCGGCGGCGAACGTCGGACTCGACGGCTGCAGGGAGGCGGATCGGCAGCGTCTGCGTCGCGCAGGCCTGGCGCAGATCGAGACCAAAGTACGATCGCTCCTCGTCAGTGCCGAGCCCGTTCAGCGTCTCGAGCGTGCCCGCGGCCGTCACACGCGGGACGTGCGCACGCCTGGCGCCCGCCAGGATGCGGGCGGCGGCAAGGACGGCGCCGGTGCGCCGCGGCGTGCCGGCGATGCGGCGCACCCCGTCGCATTCGAGCGACGTCAGCGCGGTGTGACGCTCGGGGTTGACCGGCGCGACATACAGCGGCGCGTCGAGGTGGCGCGCCAGTTGAAACGACCACGCCATGTTGAGCGTGGCGTTGCCGTAGGCGTTGGTATCCGGACGCGTCACCAGGAGCCGGCACGGTCCGGCCGACAGGAGGGCGTACTGCACGTCAGGACCGCGACACGCCGGCGAGACAGTAGAGACTCTCGGCGCGCGCGGCCTCGATTCCGGGAATATCGGCCGCGGCGGCGATCACCGCCTCCGCCTCGAAGGACTGCACGGTGAACCCGGCGTGTTGCAGGAGGGTCTGCAGCTCGTCGCGGCTCCATGCGTTCTGGTGGTTGAAGTGATACGACGGCTCGTGACGCGAGACGTGTTCCCGCAGGCGCGCGGCGACCTCATGCGGCGTGGCGGTGCTGGCCAGACGGCGCAGGTCGTCGGCACCGAGCAGCGGTGGACCGTGATAGGCGCCCTCCTCGCCCTTGCGGTTGGAGAAATGGTCGCCGTACTCGTCGTTCCAGAAGCCGCAGAACACCATCGCCGCCCTCGCGTCGAGCGTGTCGGCGACGCCGCGGCGGGTCCACATCGGAACCAGCGACTTCAGCCCCCATCGATCCGGATCGAAGAAGCGCAGATCGCCGGAACGCCAGGAGGCCAGCGCGCGATCGAAATCCGGAATCTTGATCACCAGGCGCCCGCCGTCCGCGATCACGCGGCGCGCTTCGGCAAGCACGCGCGCGACGGTGCGGTCGTCGAGATGCTCCAGACAATGCGACGAATAGACGGTCCGCACCGATCGGTCGCGCAGCGGGAAGCGGCAGTGCTCGTCGAAGCGGAACGGCCTCGGGTTGGCGGGCCCGGGCGCGCCGTCGAGATTCAACCAGCCGGCATGCGCGAACTCCGATCCGCCGCCGATGTTGACCGCGCGCACGGGAAGGAAGTGATTGACCGCCGCGACGATCCGCTGCTGGCGCCGGCGCGTGCGCAGCGCCTTCGCGGCGCGCGCTTCTTTCTCGGCTGCCTGCGCCGCCTTTTCGGCCGCGCGCGTTTCCTTCAGCGCGGCACGTGCGGCCTTGTCGAGCGCCGGCGCAGCCGCATCAGGAGTGCTCGCGACAGCGGCTGGTTGCGTGACGGTGGGCGAGGATCGATCGGGCTGCCGCCCGAGTACCCTGGCGGCAGTTCGCCAGAGCGGGTTCAGCGACCACGGATACTCGGGGTACGTGGCGTTGAGCCCCGCAAACAGCGGCGCCAGGCGCGATCTCCACGCCGGCGCCAGCGTCACCTCGATCGCCAGGCGGGGACTCGTGGCCGGCGGGATCCCGCGATGAACGATCGCGGAGTTGTGGAACAGCAGCCAGGTCCCCGGAGGACCTTCGACGACCTTCGAGACGCCGTCGCCCAGCTTCAACTCCGTGGTCCCCGAATCGCGGCCTGCGGGTGACAGGTAAATCATCACCTTCAGAATCTCGGGCGGGAAGCCGTCGCCGTGCCAGGCGTTCGGCCCCATCGCTTCAGCCGAGGGCAGCGTCTCCAGAATGCGGGTGTTGATGACTCGCCATTCCGTGCCGAGAGCCTGGCGAACCGGCGGACCCAGCGTCTCGAGGAGCCGCGCCAGCGGCTCCATCTTCTCGCGCGAGGGAAGAAAGTAGCGGTGGCCGGCGTTCAGCGTCTTGGCGACCTTGTACACCTTCTCGCTGCGGCGGAACCCCGGAACGGAATCCTCGCCGCGCATGACGATCTGCGGCGCGAGCCGGAGCATGGCCACACACGCCTGCACCACATCCGCGCGAAGCGTTCCGATCACGAAGCCGTCGCGCGCGAACTCGGCTGACGGCTTCGCACGTGCGGCGATCCGGACCGCTCGCGCGTACACACGCCAGCTGGTGTGAATCGACCACTCGTACCACGTGGGAAACGCGGCCTGCGGAGGTACGAAGTACGCAGGCTGCTCGATGCGGGCCATGGGCTCTTACGTTCGCAGCACGTAGTCGGTCGACATCGTCGCGAGCTGCGGCAGGTACCGCCGCCCCCAGTCCACCATCTCGCGCAACCCTTCGTCCAGGCCGATTTCCGGTTCCCAGCCGACGTCTGTTCTGATGGCGCCGCTATCCAGCCAGTACTGCGAATCCTGGCCGAGGCGATCGGGCGTGACCTCGGCGAGCTGCTCGAAGGGAATGTTCAGCGCGTCGGCGGTTCGCTCGACGAGCTCGCGTATCGAGATCGGGGCCGGCGGCCCCGCGTTGTACACCTTGCCGAGCGGCGCCTTCTCGGACACGAGAAGGATGGCGCGGGCGAGGTCCCGCGCGTGGATGTACGACTTCCTGGCGCGCCCGCCGCCCTGCAGCGGCAGCTTCTGTCCGGTCAGCCCGCACAGCACCGCACGCGGAATCACGCGATGCAGCTGCTGCCCGGGCGCGTAGGCGTTCGACGGCCGGATGATGTTCATCGGGAATTTCAGCACGCTCGCGACCGACAGCAGGTACAGGTCGAAGGCGACCTTCGATGCGGCGTACGGGCTCGTCGGACGGATGGGCGCGTCTTCGCTGGACGGAGCGTTCACCGACCCGTACAACTCGGAGGTGCCGATCTGGATGAACCGCTCGAGATACGTGCGGGACATCAGCTCTTCGGACATCTTGACGAGAGCGGTCGCGTTGGTCTCGAAGAAGTACCACGAGCGCCGCCACGAGACGGCGCCTTCACCCTGCGCCGCGTAGCTGATGATGACTTCCGGCCGGTGCCTGTCGAACAGCTCGAAGAGCCGGTCCTGCTCGTGCACCACGTGAATCTGGTGGTACTCGTACCGTGGATCGCCTTTCCCCAGATTGAGCGAGAAGGGCTCCGGCTTCTCGGGATTGCGCCCGACGCAGATCACCTTCTTCGGGCTGGCGTGATCGAGCAGGTACTGCGCGGTGTGGACGCCGAAGACACCGCCGCCGCCGAGCACCACATATGTTTTCATCCTCGCCCGTCCTCTGCTGCCGTCATGAACTTTGCGGCGGCCACGGCCGCCGCGGGGGTTGTGTACTTGCAGGAGCTGCGGCTCCGGCACCACGTCAGTTCACAGGTGTCGAGCGTCCGTTCGCGCAGGCGGCGCTCGAAATCGTCGAACACGTAGTCGATCTCGTCGAACCGCAGCTCGTTGGCCGCCCGCACGATCGCATCCTGGTGGATGAACGCGGTCTCCGAGAAATAGAGATTGATGAAATGTTCGATCTGCGAGCCGTACCGCTGCTCGAAGACCTCGTAGGTCTGATGCAGGTCGCGCGCCTGCGCGCGGCGCGCGGGATCGACGACGCGCGTGTCCGAGCTCGCCAGGTGAATGAGCGGAGGGTTGTTGGCGAAGAGCATCCATTGCCGCGTGGACAGGCAGTGGTGCTGCAGCTCGAGGTCGAAGCCGTAGGGGATGTTCTCGTCGAAGCCGCCCATCGCCCGCCAGACGCGCGACGGGAACGAGGCGGCGACGGAGAAGCGTCCGGTCATGAACCGCGCATCCGGCACCCAGTCGTTCCAGGGATCCCGCGCCATCCCGAAGAGCGCTTCGCCCGCCCGGACTTCCGAGTGCTGCACGCGATCCGTCTTCATCGACGGGACCTCGGCGTAGGCCCGCAACAGCCACTGCAGGTGGGCGTAGTCACCGCGGAGAAACAGCTTGGACAGGGCCGTGTCCAGTTTGTGCTTGAACTGCACGTAGCCGAGATTCAGCAGGCCAAGACGGCCGGACGCGTACGTCGCGCCCCAGGCATTGTCGAACCACCGGAACCAGGAGGGCGGCCAGAGGACGTCGTTGTGCACGAACGTCACGACGTCGCATTCGTCGGCGACCGCGGCGATTCCCGCGTTCATCGCCGCCGCGGATCCCTTCCAGCTGCTCTGCTTCAGGTACGTCACCGGCAATGATTCGCAGAACGAACGGCACACGGCCTCGGGTTCGTAGCCGTCCTCGACCACGACGATGCGCCCGTCGAAGTCGCTGCGCGCCAGCGAGGTCAGGGAGCTCCTGAACACGTCCGAATCGAACATGGTCAGCATCACCACGCCGTAGCGCAGGCGCGAGCGAGGGCCGGATGCGATCGCGCGCGGCGCCGGAGCGGCTGAAGGCACGTCGGCCAGCAGCAGCGCCGCCGCCTTCTTCTCGCCGGCCTCCTCGAGGAAATGCGCGAGCCACACGCGCGACTGATCGGCGGCCAGGCCCGACTGCACGCGCGCGATCAGCAGATCAACCGCGTCGCGCTGGCGCTTCATCAGCCGCAGGAGCAGGCTCAGGCGGACGACCTGCTCCTCGCCCGCACTCGACGTCACATATCCGGCAACCGGCTCCCGCTCCGTCCGGCGGCGCGGCGTCTGCGATCCAGTCTCGATCGCCGGGGTCAGCCATCCGCGCCGTCCGAACGCTGCGAGTTTCAGCGCATGCTCGAGCGCCGCATCCACGAGTGTGGGTGGCGCCGCTCGCCGGCGCCGTTCGCGCAGCGTCGAAAGGATGCGGCGGACGCGCCGTTCGCGCTCCGGCTGGCCACGCATCCGCGCGAACTTCAGGCTGCCGGTGACATCCTGCACCTCGGCCGAGAGGCGGAGCCGCTCGAGCGCGGCGCCGATCGCCGGCTCACGCGTGCTGGACATGCTCTCCCGCGATCGCGGTCTTCGCCGCCGCTCCGGCGTAGGGACAGCTCGCACGGCTTCTGCACCACGTCAGCTCGCAATCGTCGAGCGTCCGCGACGCGAGCCGTCCCACGAAGTCGTCGAATACGAAATCGATGTCGGCGAAGCGAAAAGCATTCGCCGCGTCGAGAATGGCGTCGCGATGGATGACCGTCGATTCGGAGAAGTACAGGTTCAGATAGTGTTCGATGTGCCACCCGTACTTGTTCTTGAAGCCGTCGTAGGTGGACGTGAGGAACTTCGTCCCGATTTCGGCGGTCCTCGCCGCGGAGATCGATTCGGTATCGGAGCTCTTGAGGTGAACGAGCGGCGCATTGTCGACGAACAACGCCCATCGCCTGCGCGCGACGTTGTGATGCAGCAGCTGAAGATCGAACGCGTAGACGAGATCGGGGTCGAACCCACCGAGCTCACGCCACACGCGGACGGGAAATGATGCCGCGACCGAATAGCGGCCGGTCATTTGCCGCAGGTCGGGGAGCCAGTCGATCCACGGGTCTCTGCCGAGGCCGAAGGGGCCCTCGCCCCGGCGGACCTGCACGTCCTGGACGTCGTTCATCAGCGCGGGCAACTCCCGGATCGCCCGCAGCACCCACACCAGATCGTCGTACGCACCCCGGACGAACAGCTGCCGCAGGTCGCGATCGACGCGGGCGCTGAACTGGAGATAGCCAAGGTTGAGCAACCCGACCTTGTCGCCGTCGAAGACGGCATCCCAGACGCGATCGAGCTCGCGGAACCAGGCCGGCGGCCACAGCACGTCGCTGTGGCTGGAGATGACGATGTCGACGTCGGGTCCGAGCGCCCCGATGCCGAGATTGAGTGCCACGGCGCAGCCGCTCCAGGCGGCGTTCTTCACGTAGCGCGCGCCCACCGATTCGGCGAATTCCCGGCATGCCTCGACCGGTTCGTTGCCGTCTTCCGCCACGACGATCTCTCCGTCGAAATCGCTCGCGAGCAGGCTGCGTACCGACGCCCGAAAGACCTCCGAGTCGAACATCGTCATCACGATCACGGCGTAGCGAAGACGGCGGGGCGTGTGCCGCCGCGGCGTGGGAACGTCCGCGGCATCAACCGCGTCGGTCTGCATCGCCGCAGCCGCTTTGCCCTCGCCTGCCTGGGCGAGCCATGTCGCGAGCAGCTCCGTCGCACGCGCGCGCGGCAATGCGGCCCGGTAACGCGACGAGAGCAGCCGGACCGCCTCCGCTCGATATCCCATCAGGCGCAGCAGGAGGCTGACGCGAAGCACGTGCGATTCGGCGAACGACGTCGTCGCGTAGCCGGCGACCTGACGCGGCCGCTGGTCGCGCTGCCGCATGCGTTCCCTCGCGAACGGCAGAATCGAACCGAGACCCATGCGCCGCAGCGTCCCGGTCGCCAGACGGAGGCTGGCGACCACCGCGGCCTGCGCGAGCGTTCGCCGCCAGGCGACTGGCTCCGGAGGCGAGCCGCTCCACTTCCGGTCGGCGTAGCGAACGAGCCGCGCCGCGAACCGTGATGCGCGCGGCCGTTTGGCG
>Ga0070705_100001406_pt1 | contig 12746 bp, 14 predicted proteins | sample KBSK5253metaG_FD_65455 | JGI IMG/M metagenome (GOLD analysis project Ga0070705, IMG submission 65455) | Corn, switchgrass and miscanthus rhizosphere microbial communities from Kellogg Biological Station, Michigan, USA - KBS K5-25-3 metaG | ecosystem: Host-associated > Plants > Roots >... | reverse complement strand
GTGAAGGGCCAGAACGTAACCGAAGGCGGACCGGAGATGATCGAAGTGTCCGCGTTTGAGGTACACACGGCGATCGAGCCCATCGTCAAACAAATGGTCGAAGCGGTACGAACAGTTCTCGAACGAATACCGCCTGAAGTCGCGGGTGACATTCACGACACGGGGCTCGTGCTCACGGGTGGAATGGCGCTGTTGGCGGGAATGGACGCGCGAATGAGTCAGGCTACAAAGCTTCACGTAGCGGTTGCGGAGAGTCCTCGTCAGTCGGTCGGGAGAGGGTTGATTGCGTTATACGATCAGCCGTTGTTGCTTCGGCGAGTCGCTCGGAATGTCGAGTTGGCGTGATCTCTCGCGGCGCTGATCAAGCTCCCCTCCCGATGTCCCTGATGTTACGGCCTTACAGTCTGTTCCACTAGAAGCAGATCGACTCAACTTACCTTGTCAAAGAGAATTGAGACGCGTCCATCGCCGAAGGACGATCAGTTACCCAATAGCCCCGCCGCAGTCCGGCGTGCGGTTTTCTCGCAGCGCTCTGCGCCTTGCGAAAGGGGAGTCACGGTTGACCATCAGTTTTCAACTTTGGTGCAAAGAAAGTTCTGAATTGCCTCTCCAACTCTCTCAAGATAGGAGGCACCTCTTTGGTTACCGATTCCCAAGCCTCACCCCACAGCTCAGTGTCCCGTGCTCCTGCCTGCGGTCTCTGTCCCCGGCTGGCCTTTGTCATCGCCAATCGCATTCTGAGTAACAGATCGTCAATTCGGTTGCAGGTTCCCTCCTCGAAGTATATTCGATTCTTCACAAAGCACTCTGCCAGCGCGTTGTACTTCGCCGATGTGGTTTCCGCGTGTTTACTATCAGCGACATTAAACATAGGACTGACCAAATGTATGATGTTTTCGTTCGTGTCAGCTAACAGTCCGTAGAGTTCCTTTATTACCTCGGCTTGGTTCTGATGAAGGAAAGAGAATCTTGTCTGATATTCAAAGAATTTGATTTGGAGATCATTCTGCATTTGGAGCTTTGATTGTTCTAGCTCGGCTTGAAGGCTCGCTTTGTGAGTTTCCAATTGTCGTTGCTTGCGATGCGTTAAGTATATAGCAATTGTTCCAGAAACTACCGAGGCTATCAGTGTAGCGATGATCGTTTGTAATGGAATCATATAACCTCTGTTTGCCTGGTGTCCGAACTCAGCGGATCGAGCCGAACTCAGCGGATCGAGCCTAACACTTAAGGTCACATGGCAAATTTGCCCCGCACGCTCCGCTGGGATGACTGGTTCGTTTGTTGGGGGCGGCCTGACGAGCAAGACCGTGGATCAGTTGCACCCCAGTCAAAGATAGAATTTTCGTCAGCAGTTCTGTCTTTTGGTCCTCGCTTACTGGGACTGGACGCTTTCCAGTTATTTTGGCCGATATACCCAATCGGAGGTCGCGTGTTAATGCGTCCAATTCGAAACTTACCCGATCGCCGCTCTTAGCAATTGGCAAAAAAGAATACTCGTCTGTTCTGTCAAATCGTTGCCTGCTTACATATGTGTACTTCCCTTCGTGAGAACCATAAAACGGATATCTGAAATGTCTCTGCCATAAATCGGAGGAATTGTTCCGATAGTGCTCTTTGAAGTCTTCAGGCAATCCTTGTTGGTCAGCCGGCCACGTGGCAACGTGATCTACGACAAAAACGGTGTCCACCTGAATGGCCCCATCATTTGCAGCATCCCCGCTACAGAAGAATAGAGATGATCCCGTGCTGACGTATTCGGAGTTTGATCTGGGAGTCCTACGTAGCTGTGTTGCATGACAATATGAATAGAGCCAACGATGTGAGAACACAAAAGGGTCTTCATTTCCGCTGGGTTTGTCCACCCAAACGTGGCCTTGCCAATCTATGAGTTGGGCGCCAATCAAAGCGGTGGCTTGTACTTCCGTTCTTGCCCTGGCTCGGTCAGGATGAAATATCAAGTAATGTTGGGGTTTCATAAACACCTCAAATTCATGAGGACTTTTCGAGAGCATCTCACCGGAAGGCGTCTGGCCGCCTTGCCCGCAGCTGAAGCACTATTGGAGGCTGCGGTGCCTCGCCACGTCAAGGACCTGGCTTATTTGTAGTCCGCAATTTCAACTTCGTGTGCATAACCGCTAGCCGGGCAGGACGGGCTTGAAGACCTGGCGGAAGTAAATTTTGATTTCTCGGATGTCCGCTTCGACGCGAGCGAAACGCTCTTCATAACGCTTGTCATTCTGGCGGATTTCATTGCCGAGCGTCTCAAGCTCAGCCTTCATCTCGTTGCGGAAGGCTGTGAACTGCTCGTTCAGTGCCGAGAGCGTCGAACGGGCGGTTCCGAGGATCGTTAGGATGAAGCCGAAGAAACTCAGGACGAATGCGCCGATGACGGTGATGAATTGCCAGGTGGACATTTGCGCCCTCGTTTATTGTTCCTTACCTTATCGCAGCGAGGCGCTGCCGTAGTAGCGGCTATGCCGCTTGATCATAGACTCTGCTGCTTCGTCTGGCTGCCGGAGATTCTCACCAAGTCGGTGACCAGTGAAACCATCTCCGGCTCGCTACTCAACAGGTCCTTCAACGTAGTCTTTGTCAGCACTTGATCCACGGCGGTCTGCAACGCTCGCCACAGAGAACGAATGGAACAATCAATCGAATGCGTGCACAAGCTTTCGAAGCCTGAATGCTTCTCGCAGAAATCCGATTCGAATAGACGGCCGCCAAGCACATAGAGAGCTTCGCCAGCCGTGATTTGATCGGCCGGCCGCGACAGGGTGTAGCCTCCCGAGGCGCCGCGCGCGCTTGTGACCAACTCGCCGCGACGTAAGATGCGCATCAGCTTGGCGACGTACTCGGGTGAGATTCCCTCGGCCCGGCTGATCTCCGGAATCGTCAGGCTCCCGCCGTCACCTTGCGCGCCGAGACGCAACAAACATCGAAGGCCGTATTCCTCTTGCGAAGAGAGTTTCATGTTTCAGTCTCCTCAGAAGTGGTTCAGAGTTCAGGGTTCAGGGTTCAGGGTTCAGGGTTCAGGGTTCAGGGTTCAGGGTTCAGAGTTCAGGGTTCAGGGTTCAGGGTTCAGGGTTGAACCCGCGGCTGCAGAACTCTGAACCCAGAACCCGGAACCCTGTACTCAGAACATTCCTAGCTGAAGCTTCGCCGCTTCGGTCATCTTTTCCATGCACCACGGCGGATCCCAAACCAATTCGACCTTGACATCGTTGACGCCCTCGACCGACTGCACCTTCTGCTCGACTTCCAGCGGCAGGCTTCCAGCTACCGGACAGTTCGGAGAAGTCAGAGTCATCTTGACTGCCACGTTGCCCGCCGCATCAACATCGATTCCGTAAACTAATCCCAGTTCGTAGATATCAACCGGGATCTCCGGATCAAAGCACGTGTGCAAAGCCTGGACGATTCGCGCTTCGACATCCGCCACATTCAGTTCTTCCATCGAGCCCTCCAACCAGAAACCAGAAACCACAAACCAGAAACCACAAACCAGAAACCAGAAACCTATTTGTTTATTCCGTCGAGACTACTTCTTCTTTCCCCTTGATTGCCGCTCGAAGCGTATGCCACGACAACGTCGCGCATTTCACGCGCATCGGAAACTCGCTGACCCCCGAGAACACCGCTAGCTTTCCGAGTTCCGGCGAGTCGAGCTTACGCTGTTGCCCGGTGACCAGATCGTGAAACATTTCGAACAGCGCGTCCGCTTCAGCGCGAGTCTTGCCTTTCAGCGTTTCAGTCATGATCGAAGCGGATGCCGTCGAGATCGCGCACCCCGCGCCTTCGAAGCTGATGTCTTTGACAACCTCGCCGTCCAAATTCACGTAGACCTTCACCTTGTCGCCACACAGCGGGTTGTAACCTTCGGCCGAGTGATTTGCTTCCGCGAGCTTCTTCAAGTTTCGCGGCCTGCTGCCGTGATCGAGAATCAACTCCTGATAAAGATCCTGGAGATCGGTCACCGTGCGAAAACCTCCTTGACCTTTTGAATGCCCAGCTCCAGCGCATCGATTTCTTCTTTGGTGTTATAGAACGCGAGCGATGCGCGCGACGTGGCCACAATCCCGAGACGCTGCATCAGAGGCATCGTGCAGTGATGCCCGGTGCGGATTGCGATGCCTTCTCGATCCAGAATCGTTCCGACGTCGTGAGGATGAATGCCCTCGATCACGAATGAAAGAATGCTCGCCTTTTCTTTTGCGGTGCCGATCAGCCGCAGACCCGCGATGTTCGAGAGCGCTTCGGTACCGTACTTGAGAAGCTCGTGTTCATGCCGAGCTATTCTCTCGAGCCCGATTTTGTTCACATAGTCGAGGGCCGCCCCGAGGCCGATCGTACCGGCGATGTTCGGAGTTCCTGCTTCGAACTTGTATGGCAGAGTGTTGTAAGTCGTTTTCTCGAACGTGACCGAGGCAATCATATCGCCGCCGCCCTGGTACGGAGGCATCGCGTCGAGCAAAGCCGCTTTGCCGTAGAGCACGCCGATTCCCGTCGGTCCGTAGACCTTGTGACCCGACATCGTGTAGAAGTCACAGTCAAACTCCTGCACGTCGATTCGCGTGTGCGGCGCCGCTTGCGCTCCGTCGATCACCACAACAGCGCCTGCGCGATGAGCCGCTTCGATCAGTCCACATATCGGATTGATCGTGCCAAGCGCGTTCGAGATGTGTGCGAGTGATACAATGCGCGTTCTCTCATTCAGCAGGTTCTCGAACTCATTCTCCAGCAGTTCACCTTCATCGTTGATCGGAGCTACGCGAAGCACCGCGTGTTTTTCTTGGCACAGGATCTGCCACGGAACGATGTTCGAGTGATGCTCCATGGCGGTGATCAGGACTTCGTCACCGGCCGTGAGGTTCGCTCGCCCAAAAGTGTTCGCGACGAGATTGATTGCTTCGGTGGTCCCGCGAACGAAGATGATCTCTTCGGACACGGCCGCGTTCATAAAGAGCTGCGCCTTGACTCGCGCCTCTTCGTATTCTTGAGTCGCTCGTTCGCTGAGGAAGTGAACACCGCGATGGATGTTTGAATTCTCTTCGGAGTAATAGCGCGTCGTAGCATCGATCACCGTTTGAGGCTTCTGACTTGTCGCCGCATTATCGAGATAGACGAGCGGCTTGCCGTGAACCGTTTGTTTGAGAATTGGAAAGTCCTCTCTTATGACATTCGGGTCCAGGGAGAGGCGCTTTGTAGATTGTTCCGATGCCAGTATCCCGCCGGTTGCTTTCATGTTTCCTCCAGATGAGCGTGTCTGCCCGGCATTTGCGCGAGCAGCGCGCATTCTAGCCGAACTCGCACGGCGTCGATTTTCATTCTATTAAGAACGTCGTTCGCGAAGCCGTAGGTCAGCACGCTTCGCGCCTCTTCCACGCCGATGCCGCGCGATCTCAAATAGTAGACCGCGTCTTCCTCCAGATGCCCGATAGTCGTGCCGTGCGCGCACTTGACGTCGTCGGCGTTGATCTCGAGTTGAGGCTTGCTGTTGATAGTCGCTTGTTCTGAGAGCAGCAGGTTCTTGTTGCTCTGACGAGCATCGGTCTTTTGAGCGTCCTTGCGTACAACTATGCTGCCGTTGAAAACCGCGCTCGATTTGTCGTCGAGTATTCCCTTGTAAAGCTCGCGGCTGGTGCAGTGAGGCTTTGCGTGATCGATCACCGTGTGATTATCGACGTGCTGTTTATTGGATGTCACATACAAACCATTTAGCGAACACTCGGCGCCTTCGCCATCGAGCACGACGTTGACATCGTTGCGAACCAAGCCGCCGCCAAGCGAAACCGAATGCGAATTGAAACTGCTCGATTGCTGCTGATGAACCTGAACAGTCGCGATATGAAACGCGTTGTCGCTTTCGGCCTGCAGTTTGTAATGATCCACGACTGCATTCGGGCCAACTACTATTTCGGTCACTGCGTTATTGAAATAGACGCCGTCGCCCAGCGTCACGTAGTCCTCAATGACGCTCGCCTGGCTGCCCTCGCCGGCGATTATCAAGCTTCGAGGATGCGAAGCGATCGGCTCATCCGCGGTGGAAACGAACAGCAAGTGAATCGGAGTTTCGAGGATCACGCCGCGCGGGATTTCGATAAAGGCTCCGTCTTCAAGGAACGCGGTGTTGAGCGCAACAAAAGCCTGGTTCTGGAAATCCGCATGCCGCGCAAGATGCTCCTGGACACGCGGCGTCTTGCGCTTGATCGCCGCCGCTAGACTGCCCGCGATAACGCCTTCGCGCAGATCGGCCGACGATAGCTGAGGATTGTAATGCCCATTCACGAAGACGATGCGGCTGCAGCATTCACTAAAGGCCGATTGCGCAAGAGGCAAATCGGCTAGCCGTTCGGCGGACATCCCGTCGGCTCTAAACTCGGCGGAGTGAAACGAGGTTCTTGCGAGCGGACCAACGTTCGTGAATTTCCATTCTTCAAGTTTCGCGGTGGGGAATCCAAGCGCGGCGAAGCGACTGATCGCTTCTCTTCGCAGCTCGTGCAGCCAGTGCTGTTCGTTTTGCGCGTGAGCTTTTTCCCGCCGCGCGAAGTGCGACAAATAGGTTTCTGATATTTCCTTTGCTGCCATCATCGCACTGACACTCCAGACGTGGCCGGCTCGCCGCTTTCCTCGAGCCACGCGTAACCCTTCTCTTCGAGTTCATGCGCAAGTTCCTTGCCGCCTGACTTGACGATCCGGCCATCAGCCAGCACATGGACGAAGTCGGGTACAACATAATTCAACAGCCGCTGATAATGAGTAACAAGAATGATCGCGCGCTCAGGACCTCGCAATCTGTTGATTCCTTCCGAGACTGTTCTCAACGCATCAATATCGAGGCCCGAATCGGTTTCATCCAGAATCGCGAGCTTCGGTTCGAGCACCGCCATTTGAAACATCTCGTTTCGTTTTTTCTCGCCGCCCGAGAAGCCTTCGTTCACCGGCCGATTCATCAAGGTCTCGTCCATTTCGAGGAGCTTTATCTTCTCTCGCACCATCTTGAGGAAATCCATCGCGTCCATTTCATCGAGGCCGCGATGCTTTCGAATGGTGTTGAGCGCGGCTCGCAGGAAATACATGTTGCTGACGCCCGGAATTTCGACTGGATACTGAAACGCCAGAAACACTCCCTCGCGAGCGCGTTCTTCGGGAAGCAACGCCAGAAGGTCCTTGCCTTCGTACAGCACCTGTCCTTCGGTTATCGTGTAGCCTTCACGTCCCGCGAGAACGTGTGCCAGCGTGCTCTTGCCTGAGCCGTTCGGACCCATGATCGCGTGCACTTCGCCTGCATTAACCGTGAGGTCGATACCTCTTAGAATTTCCTTATCGTCCACGCTTGCGTGGAGGTTTTTGATCTCGAGCATTCATTCCCCCAAAAGAAGAATTGCGGATTGCGGATTTCAGATTGCGGAATCAGCGAAGTGTTTCTCAATCCGCAATCCGAAATCCGCAATGCGCAATTCCTTTCTCTCATCCCACGCTACCTTCGAGGCTCACGCCGAGCAGCTTCTGAGCTTCGACCGCGAATTCCATCGGCAGTTCGCGAAAGACCTGCTTGCAGAAACCGTTGACGATCATGCTCACCGCGTCTTCGGCTGACAGTCCTCGCTGCCGGAAATAAAAAATCTGATCCTCGCCGATCTTCGAAGTTGTCGCCTCGTGTTCGACCTGCGCAGTCGAGTTCCTCACTTCAAGATAGGGAAAGGTGTGAGCGCCACACTTGTCGCCAAGCAGTAACGAATCACATTGCGAGTAGTTGCGCGCGCCTTCCGCGCCCTTGAGTATCTTGACCATTCCACGATAGGTGTTTTGGCCGCGCCCCGCTGAAATTCCTTTTGAGATGATCGTGCTGCGGGTGTTCTTGCCGATGTGAATCATCTTCGTTCCGGTATCGGCTTGCTGATAGTTGTTGGTTAGCGCGACCGAATAGAACTCGCCGACGCTGTTGTCACCCTGCAGAATGCAGCTTGGGTATTTCCAGGTTATCGCGGAGCCCGTTTCAACCTGCGTCCATGAAATTTTCGAGCTCTTGCCGAGGCACTTGCCGCGTTTTGTGACGAAGTTATAGATCCCGCCTTTTCCTTCCTTATCGCCCGGATACCAGTTTTGAACCGTCGAATACTTGATCGTCGCATTGTCGTGAGCAATCAACTCGACCACGGCCGCGTGAAGTTGATTCTCGTCGCGCATCGGCGCGGTGCAACCTTCGAGATAGCTGACGTAGCTGCCTTCGTCGGCGACGATCAGCGTTCGTTCGAACTGGCCGGTGTTCTTCGCGTTGATGCGGAAGTATGTTGACAGCTCCATCGGGCATCGGACGCCTTTCGGAATGTAAACGAACGATCCGTCAGTGAACACCGCCGCGTTCAATGCCGCAAAAAAGTTGTCGGTGTAAGGCACGACCGAGCCCAGGTACTTGCGAACAAGATCCGGATGCTCGCGCACAGCTTCGGAGAATGAGCAGAAGATAATGCCAAGCTCTCCGAGCTTCTCTCTGAAAGTTGTTGCGACCGAAACACTGTCGAACACCGCATCGACTGCAACGCCACTGAGGAGTTCGCGCTCGCGCAACGGGATGCCGAGTTTCTCGTAGGTCCTCAGCAGTTCGGGATCGATCTCATCCAGGCTCTTCGGCCCATCCTTGTCGCTCTTTGGAGCCGAATAGTAAACGATGTTTTGATAGTCGATCGGCGGATAATGAATATTCGCCCAGGTTGGTTCGGCGCTCGATTGCTCGAGGTTCAACCAGTGACGGTAAGCGTTCAAGCGCCAATCGAGCATGAACCGAGGCTCGCCTTTTTTGGTTGAGATCAACTCGATGACGTCTTCGCTGAGTCCCGCGGGCACGGTGTCGGCTTCGATGTCGGTGATGAACCCCCACTTATATTCCTGGTTCACCATCGACTCAATTGTTTCGGGCTTAGTAGCCATGATTTCCTCGGTCTTCAAAGTTTCGAAGCCGCTTGTTTTGCGGCTTCAGTTCCATAGTACGGAATCTGTACCGGAAGGTCAAGATTGGGCTAAGACGTTCACTGGGTTAGGTTACGAAAAGCGCTTGTATCCCGACCAATTCAGTCAACAATAAACTTGACTTCATCGGTCGGGTATCCTAAAGTCTGAAATCCAATCAACGCTATGCAGGTTTCATCAAAAGGAAAATACTCGGTTCGAGCGGTGCTCGACATCGCGCAGCACTCGGACGGCTCGCCCGTGCCGTTGGCCGCGATCTCACAGCGCGAAGGCATCTCGCTTCTTTTCCTCGAGCAACTTTTCCAGCAGCTTCGGAAAGGACATATCGTGAAGAGCGTCCGAGGCGCTCACGGCGGATACGTGTTGGCGCGTGAAGCGGCCGATATTACGATCGGCGAGATTGTTCGACTGATCGAGTCGCCGATCTATACGAATTCATGTTTCAGCAAAGCCGAGTCGGTCGACGACTGCCGAATATCGAGCAGTTGCGTAAGCGGCGCGATCTGGAAACAATTAGCCGAGCATGTCGATAGCTTCCTTGATTCGATCACCGTCGCCGACCTGGCCAACAGAAGCAAGCCCGAGATTGTGTATGGCTTGAGAATCAAATCGAAAAGGGTTTTGACTGGCCAGAGCGCCGGTGAATTTGCCGCCGATCATCAATCCAAGGAAGTCGCTTGAACGCCGAGCCGAGAAAACTGATTTAACAAGTTGTTTCAAGGAGAATGCAATGCCTCTGAAGCTCCCGATCTACATGGACTATCACGCGACGACGCCGTGTGACCCGCGCGTGTTCGAAGCGATGCGTCCTTACTTCACCGAAACGTTTGGCAACGCCGCTAGCCGCAATCATCAGTTTGGATGGGAAGCCGAAGAGGCAGTCGAGAACGCGCGCAAGCAAGTCGCCGAGTTGATTGGCGCTTCGTCGAAGGAAATCGTGTTCACGAGCGGCGCGACCGAGTCCGACAACCTCGCGCTCAAGGGCGTCGCCGATATGTACTACGAACGCGGCGATCACATCATAACCGCGGTCACCGAACATAAAGCGATTCTCGACACTTGCAAGAAGCTCGAGAAACGCGGCTTCAAAGTTACTTATCTTCCGGTCGGCAGCGACGGGCTGATCACCCCAGATGACGTTAGAAACGCGATCACCGATAAGACGATTCTCTGCTCAATCATGATGGCCAACAACGAAATCGGTGTCATTCAACCGATCGCGGAAATAGGCAAGGTGTGCAAAGAGCGCGGCGTGCTTTTTCATACCGACGCGACCCAGGCGATCGGGAAGCTCCCATTCAACGCCAACGAGCTTAATGTCGATCTCGCTTCGTTCTCGGCGCACAAGATCTATGGGCCGAAAGGCGTCGGCGGACTGTACGTGCGGCGCAAGAATCCTCGAGTGATGCTGGTGCCGATGATCGACGGCGGCGGACACGAACGAGGTATGCGTAGCGGCACTTTGAATGTCACTGGAATAGTAGGGTTGGGGAAAGCTTGCGAGATCGCGAAGGAAGAAATGCCTTCGGAGAACGAGCGCGTGTTTCAGCTTCGCGAGAAGCTTCGCACCGGGATAATGGATGAGATTCCCGATGTGTACATCAACGGGCATCCGACCGAGCGGCTCCCGGGCAATCTCAACGTTTCGTTTGCGTATGTCGAGGGCGAATCGCTGCTGATGGGTATCAATGACATCGCGGTGTCGTCTGGTTCGGCGTGCACGTCGGCTAGTCTCGAGCCCAGCTACGTGCTGAAGGCGCTCGGCGTCGGCGAAGAACTCGCGCACAGCTCGATCCGATTCGGACTCGGCCGCTTCAATACCGAAGAAGAAGTCGATTACACGATTGGCCGCGTTAACGAAGCCGTGAACAGATTGCGAGAGCTTTCGCCTCTCTGGGAGATGGTCCAGGAAGGCGTTGATCTCAGCAAAGTTCAGTGGGCCGGAGAATAGAACGCAAAGAATTCGAGAGGACTAAGAAATGGCTTATTCAGACAAAGTCGTTGATCACTACAACAATCCACGCAACGTAGGAAGTCTCGACAAGAAAGATCCAAACGTGGGGACGGGGCTGGTGGGCGCGCCCGAGTGCGGCGACGTGATGAAGCTTCAGATCAGAATCAACCCTGAGACTCAGGTGATTGAGGATGCGAAGTTCAAGACGTTCGGTTGCGGCTCGGCAATCGCGAGTTCGAGCCTCGCGACCGAATGGCTCAAAGGCCGATCGGTCAACGAAGCGCTCGCGATAAAGAACACAGCGATCGTCAAAGAGTTGAACCTGCCGCCGGTCAAGATTCATTGTTCGGTGCTTGCCGAAGACGCAATCAAGGCCGCGGTTCGGGACTTTCAACACAAGCAGCCGGCGGCTGAGGAAAAAGCCGAAGAGGCCGCGGTGAATGGTTAAACAATATGATTGAACTAACTCCAAGAGCTATCGAGAGGGTCCGCGAGATATTGAGCGAGCAGGGAATAGCCGAAGGCGGCTTGCGCGTCGGTGTGAAGGGCGGCGGCTGTTCGGGGCTCAGCTACAACCTGGCTATCGATACCGAACAACGGCCGGGCGACAAGGTGTTCGAGAAGGACGGCGTAAAGGTCTTCGTTGACATGAAGAGCATCCTGTACCTTGACGGCTCGACACTCGATTACAAAGACGAGGGGTTGATGCAACGAGGATTTGTCTTCGCCAATCCAAACTCGTCGGGCTCGTGCGGCTGCGGCGAGTCGTTTGGTGTGTAAAGCGATCTGACAACAGAGATTTGAGATTTGAGGTTACAGATTCAGACTCCGGATTGGCTCGCGCGTTGATTGGCCCGGTTAGTCACGCTGGAAAAGTTTTGGCAGAGACTGATGGTTGGGTGCATCGGCGACTCAACCATCTTTTTGTTGGGCGCATCGAGAACCGGAGAGCCTTGAATCCGAACTCTCAAATCTCAAATCTCAAATCTCAAATATCTCAAATCTCCAATTTGAAATCTGGGATTATCTGAGATTATCTGAGATGAGATTTGAGATTTGAGATGGGACGGCGCAAGAGAGCAATGTCCGAAGCAGTCGTAAACAAAGCCCAAATGTCGAGCGCAAACTGCGCGCACTGCGGGGCCGTGCTTTCGAGCGGCCACTTTTGCGGAACGTGTGACCGCATTCAACGCGTCACGCCGCAGACGGATTTCTTCTCGTTCATTGGGTTGCCACGAAAGCTCGTTCTCGATGAAGCGGAACTAGAGAAAACTTTCTACGCGCTGAGCCGCCGGTTTCATCCCGACTATTTCATGTCGGCAAGCGAAGCTGAACGCCAGGCAAGCATGGAACGATCGTCGATGCTCAACGATGCGTATCGCACGCTTCGCGATCGAGTTGCCCGCGCCGAGTATCTGCTCTCACTCGAAGGCTACAAGGAAGCCGAGAAGAAAGCGCCGCCGGATCTCTTGGAAGAAGTCTTCGAATTGAACATGCAAATCGAAGAACTGAAGGCCGCAAAGAAAATGGCCGACGAGGATGAGATCGCTGAAGCAGTCGCGGCGCTCGAAGACGCGCTCACGGGTCTGCGAGCCAAGCTCGCCGAAATTGACGAGCGGCTCTTCGGTCAGTTCGAGCAATGGGATTTGGTTTTTGAAAGCAACTCCGCATCGGGTGAGAAGAAGATTGTGCTCGATCGCATGAGCGAGCTTCTCTCACACCGCTCATACATTCGCAATCTGGTGCGAGACATCACGGAGGTACTCTGATTAATGCCGGTCATTGAGTTAAGCATGAGCGGGCTCCCGAAATCCGGCCGCGT
>Ga0070705_100001405_pt1 | contig 12760 bp, 11 predicted proteins | sample KBSK5253metaG_FD_65455 | JGI IMG/M metagenome (GOLD analysis project Ga0070705, IMG submission 65455) | Corn, switchgrass and miscanthus rhizosphere microbial communities from Kellogg Biological Station, Michigan, USA - KBS K5-25-3 metaG | ecosystem: Host-associated > Plants > Roots >... | reverse complement strand
TTCAGCAACGCGCCGAAACCTGGAAGCGGAATCAGTCACGTAAAACTCTTCGGTCGCAGGCCGTTCACCCGCGAACACCAGTCCTTCGCTTTCGAGCATCGCCGCAAGCCTGTCAGCCACGGCCTCTCCGGAATCAATGTACGTTACGTTGTCGCCCATAACCTGCTCGATGACCGGCCGAAGAATCGGATAGTGAGTGCATCCGAGGACCAGCGTGTCTACTTTGTTCCTCAACTCCGCGAGATACTCTTCGGCGACACTGAGTGTGACCTGATGATCCAGCCAGCCTTCCTCGGCGAGCGGCACAAACAGAGGACAGGGCCGCGATGTAATCTCAAGCCCATTTCGAATTTCAAGTATCGCTCGCTCATAGGCTCCGTTCAATACAGTTGCTTCGGTTGCGATTACGCCGATGCGCCCATTCTTGGTCGCGTCGACGGCGCGTCTCGCGCCTGCGCGAATCACTCCCATCAACGGCAAAGAAAGTTTGCTTCTCAAATAATCGGCGGCGAGCGCCGAGGCGGTGTTACAAGCGATGACAATCGCTTTCACGCCTTTTGACCGAACAAAGTTTGCACACTCGAGCGCGTAACGTTGAACCGTGGACTCGGATCGAACGCCGTAGGGTATGCGCGCGGTGTCGCCGAGGTAAATCAAACTCTCATTAGGGAGCCGCCGTTCAATCGCTCGAAAGACCGTCAGACCACCGACGCCGGAATCGAATACGCCGATTGGAGCGTCGGATTTGCGATTGCCGATTTGCGATTGCCGATTGCCGATGTCAGCGCTTTCGGATTTGCGATTGCCGATTTGCGATTGCCGATTGCCGATGTCAGCGCTTTCGGATTTGCGATTGCCGATTGCCGATTGCCGATTGCCGATGTCAGCGCTTTCGGATTTGCGATTGCCGATTGCCGATTGCCGATTGCCGATGTCAGCGCTTTCCATCTCTGCTCAAATCCTCATCGAAACGCATGTCGCGAACTCTCTTCCCAAATCGGCAATCGACAATCGGCAATCGCAAATCGAAATCCTCAATCCCTAATGTCCTCGCGTGTGTTTTCCTCGGCGCTCCACCAATATCGATGCCAGCCGCTCGAGGTCGTGATCGGTCTCATTGAGCGTCTCGTGCAAACTCTCGGCTTCGAAGCCAAGACCCGACGCCTCCGCTACTGCCTCTTCCAGATTTTGCTGAACCTCCGGAATGTCGAGTTCGAACATTGACCCTTCCATCTCCTGCGCTTCCATTTCGGAGATGTGATCACAAAGCAGATCGACGGATGCCCGCATGGCCGTGGTTCGATCGCCCGCGGCCAATAGTTTCTCGCGAAGCCGATCGATTCGGGCCAGCAAAGAAGCGCGGCTCCGTTCGAGCTCGTCTATCTCGCCCAGGAATCGCGCGAGCCTGGAAGTTCGGTCAGGTCTATTGTGGTGCATTTGATCACATAAACCACGGGCGGACTCCCCGCCCTCGTTTCAGGGGAACGTCCGCCCTGAGAAATTAGTTGTTGTCGCTCACAATTCTCAATGGAGGTGGAGAGAATCGAACTCTCGTCCGGAAGCCCTCAGCGAAAGAACCTACATACTTAGTTGCTTCCTTTTGTTTCGCTCGCCGCGACAGTGGAAGCAACGAAGCACCGCGGCAAGCTAGCTCAGATTGGTCTTTCCCTCTGGACCCCTGAGCACGGGTCCGATCGGGGCAGCCTGCTTAAGTTACGCTTCTTCCCGGCACACAGGCGATGCCGGGGGAAACGTGGCCGATGTTAGGCAGCCAATGCTAAGTCGCTATTCGCGATTGTGTTTTTCCAAGCTTGATAACGCGGGGCATGGGCCGCGGTATGCATCTTTCACCTCGGAGTACCCCCGTCGAAACCTGGCACCCCCTGACGTTTGAAAGTGTAACATCCGCGCTTCCGCCAAAACAAGCAACGGCTCAATTGGGCGGTGTCCTAATTTCAAATCTCAAATTTTCAATCGCTTCCGGCCAACGAGGGCAAAGGCGGCTTCCGGGCTAGTGCGTCTGTTACGCAGATTGGGGCGAAGAAACCACCCAATGCCAGCGCGTCATGGAGAAAGCCTGCCTCTCGATTATTCTCGAATGGCGCACGGCGCTCAACTATCATGGCCAGCGCCGTCCCCTCGATAGCCGGCTTATCCTACTTCTGTTATGGCTCCTCGCTTCGATCTATTAAGTCCACGATCGGTTAGACAAGACTCCATCGCGAGTGTCGCGCTCTATCAAACAAAGATCCAAAAACGCAATTTGAGATTTGAAATTAGGACACGCCCTCAATTGGCGTTGGATGCGCGATCATTGATTGTGCTCGCTCTTGCCATCGCTTCGTCATAACGCGATCGATACGCGGCGAAATCTTCTTCGGATGACGGGAACATTCCGTACCACACATAGTCAAATCGATCGGTCATATAGCTCATTGGGCTGGCAAGCACATTGAATCGCGAAACCTTTCGCATGTACTCGTGATTCGTCGCGCTGTCTTCAAGCTCAATCAGCCCACGATCACCCAGCTCGTACAGAAATGAAATGTAGAGCTTTCGAATAGCGGTGCGGAAATCGCCGGCTCTGGCAGCCGCAAGCGCGGCCTCAGCAAGCTCGCGAGATGTGCCGTCGGCCGCAATCTCTTCTCCGAGGATCAGCCTGGTCTTCTTCCGCTTTGCGCGAGGCGTGCGGCGCTTTCTGGCCATCTGAACGACGAAGATCACGGCCGCGGCAAGCAACACCATAAGAAACAGCTTCGAAACCCATCCGCTGTTTGCCCCGGCTCCGAGAATTTTCTCAAACAACCGTTGCACAGCCGAATATACGTCACCCAAAACTTCGCGCACCTTTTTGAGCACACCCTTCATGAACTTCCCGATCACTGTGTCCTGCTCGGGTTGATACGCGCGACGGCTCAGGATTTCTCGAATGCGCTCTCGGGGATTCTCTCCATCGGCTCCTTCCTGGACTCGCCTCAAGTGTTCATCCAGGGCTCGCAACCTGCCCGCGGCCTCGTTGAGCTTCGCGATGCGTTGCTGCGGATCCTGTTCCGCGTCGTATGAATCAAACAAGTCGTGTAGCCATTTGTTATCAATCGTGATCTCGCGATGCTCCCATTCAACCTGCTCCGAGCGAGGCAGCAACCGCTTTATGTAGCCGATACCTTCTTCGCCGTATTCCTTATCAGCCTTTATTCGGTCGATCTGCTCAGCGGCCCGCACGACGCGATGCTCATAATTGAGCAAACTGGCGGCGCTCGCTGAGTACGCAGCGAGGAGCGTTGCGAGAAGCGCAGTGCAAAGTTTTGTCGAATAATTCTTCACGTGTTCATCGCAGTTTGCTTGGTCGACGGAGCGTCGGTCAACGCGGCTCCTCCGATTCGACCGTGCTTCCGCAAGTCATGCAGAACCGCGCTCCGCTTACAAGCGTCGCACCGCAAGTCTTACAAATCGACGCAGAATTGCTGATCGGAAGCGCCGCTGCGTCCTCGGCAAGCCGTTCAGTCTGAGGCTCAGTGGCATTCAAACTCTCAGCCGCGCGCTCGAATTGTGCTTGCAGATCGTTCGCTTCGTCCGGCAGGCCAGGCGCTGGCGAAACAGCCGGCCTTTGTTGCGGGGAAAGCCGATAGCCCGCAAGCCCAAGAGGGCTCGTTTGAACATACTCACGCCCCGCGCCGGGCTGTGACGACATCGGGTATCCAAAAGCCGAAGTCTGCACTCGCGGCTGCCAAAAGAATCCGGGATTGATTTCGCGGGCGAGCAGATCAACATCGTAAGCTTCCTTTCGCACGCGGCTGTCAAAGTACAAAAGCGTGAACGACACAATCGAAATCGGAAAGGTCAACAGGTTAGACACATCACGGAACGACGTGTACAGAACGCTCCACGCGGGGCTGACAAAGAACTCGGCTGTAAGCGCTCCGTAAAGATACAATCCGATAACTACTGGAATCATCAACGCGGCCTGAAGTGAGAACGAAACAAAATAGGAGAAAATCATTATGGCGCCGACGCGATACCAATTGCCTTTGCCCAACCGAATCGCGCGACCCAAAGCGTTGCCCGCCGACTCGCCCTCGATCATCACCGATTGCGGTAGAAACGCCACGCGCGCTACAACCGAACAGATCAAAAACAAGCCGAGCGCAACACCCATGATCACCGTGATCACCAACGCCGTTGTAGTCAGCCACGGGGGAAGCCCGGCAGCGCCAATCACGCCAACTAGCAATCCGACTCCCAGAATAAGTATGAACAATACAATCGACAGCACGATATAACTGACCAACAAGAGAGCCATCAACAGGAAAGCCATCAACGTGATTGCGCCGAGCCTTCGACGAATCGCCGCAACGCATCCGCGAAACGTGATGCGCTGGCCAAGCATCACATGATCGCCAACCAACCGGGACAATCCGCATATCGTCAACAATGTCACGAAGCCCCAAACCGGATAACCAACAAGGCCGATAAGCAGCATCGACAGCGCCGAGATCGGCAGCGCTCGCGAGCCGGTCGCCGATGTCAACAGGCTGGTGTAGCCGTATGAGATCAACAGCGAAACAACATAGCCTATCAGCGTCGGAACGGCGACTATCGAAACCACTGGAACAAAGTTGCGGCGGTAGAGCCGCACCGCACGATCGATCACATCGCCGGTCGACATCGGTTCGAGTATGGTGAAGGTTGCCATCGTTGGATCAACCGGAATTGTATCACGCAACGGGCACTCAACTACGCGATACAAAAGCTTCAGTGTCTTGGAGCGTTTTTCGAGATTCCGTGAGGCGGGCGAGCGTTCGTTAGAGGTGACGACACATGGCTCTGTCGTTTCTCAATAACCCGAGAATCCTTCCGCGTGAATATTGCCGCCGTCAACACCAGCATCCAGCAGCAACGTTTTCATCGCTTGCACCATCGCCGGCGGCCCCGCGGAATAGTAGATAGGCGACTTCACATCGCCAACGAAGCGCGTGATCATCTCCTTGTTGACATATCCCGTTTCACCTCGCCAGGCCTGTTTGGAATCTGCGGGCTTCGTCATCGTCGGGATGAATCGGAAATTCGGATTCTTGGATTCGAGCTGTTGAAGCTCATCAAGAAACGCAGTGTCCTCGGGTTTGCGGTTGGTGTAAAAGAGAAACAGATGGTGAGGCAACCCGAGATTTGCCGCCTGAAGAGCAATGCTTCGAAAAGGAGTGATCCCGATTCCGCCGGCCAGGAAAACCGCAGGGCGACTCTGATCTTCGTGAAGCGTCAATGCTCCAAACGGACCCTTAAGCTGTACATCACTCCCGGGCGCGAGTGATTTGAGAACGCGCTTGAACGCGGTATCTCGAATGCGAGTAGTAATGATCAGGTCTTCTTCGTAAGGAGCGCTTGCGATGGTGAATGTGCGACCGTCCCCCTCGGCGTCGGTTTCGGGCGGGTCCATCAGCGTCATGCGAATGTATTGGCCGGCCTTGAATTGAAAGCCATCCGGCTTTTCAAAATGAAACGCTCTCGTTCCTTCGGCGACTTGCTCCGAGCGACGAAGCTTTACCACGAAAACAGCCATGCTCTCTCCTCGATGCTTTAGGAATTCATGGCTGAATACGGGAGTGATTGGAATTCGGATGCGTTCCGGCCCGCACTTCAACATGACCTTCAGCAAGGGCCGTGCTGTGTCTGTCAGGGGTCAACCGGCGGCGCCACTCGAGTCTTCCAATAACCCGGCTCACGACTACAGTGCATCTGTGCAACGATCAGTATGAAGTCGTCTTCGATGGAATAAAGCACGGCGTAAGGAAAGACGCGGGTAAGACACCGACGTACATCGCCCTCAATTACTCGCCAGCGAAAGGGCTTCTCCACAACACGCGAGACTGCCTCCTCGACGGCATCGATGAAGCGAAACGCCAGCTTGAGATCGTGCTCTGCATACCAGCGCGTTGCTTCACTGTACTCTTCAAGCGCTTCCTGGTGAAACTCATATCTCATCGCCCAAGAGAGTCGCGCACCTTGCGAAGAGCCTCCTCGCCCGGAACGGTTTCCACCACCCCGGTGCGTACTTCATCTCGCCTGCGGATCGCCTCAGCCGCCCACAGACGACCAATCCGGCCGAGTTCCTCGGCATCGAGGCTCTCCACCAAAAGGTCCGCAAGCAGCGCCCGGGACTCGCTCGGTAGAGTCATGGCCTGCTCAACCAACTTCTCTAATGTAGTAGCCATGAACTGAAGATACTTCAACCGGCAGCAGTCATCAACAGAGAATTCGGTCGCCGTTCATTTATTGCCCGCGGAACTCATTTATCCTTCGTAACCACGATCGTGGACTCATAGTTCTTTGGATCGATCGACTGGTTGATCTTTGGGTAGGGACTTAGGGCGATCAGCTTTATTTTGAATCCCCTGTACGTGATTTCCTTTGGCTCGGTCGACGTATTCAACTTAGCCAAGACTTGTTTCTTGTTCTTTTTGGCGACTTTGATCACCACTTCGCCGTTTCCCGCCCAGATGCAGGTCGCTCCGCTCGGACATCGCGAATCAGACACAGATTGAACCTTTATGCTGAGCTTTTCTCCACGGATAACTGCCTCTCTACCATTCTTGATCTTGAACTCTTGCCCCAGAACGACGTTGCCGGAGCCCCGCGGATCGTGAGCAAAGCCCATAAGCATCAACGCCAAAAGCGGAACCGCGATCATCCCCATCCTCATACTTCTACGCCTCCTGTGTACTCTGGATCAGCGCCCGGCTTGTGCCGCCGCCGACCGCCTCAATACTTTCTTCGCGGTCACGTGCTTCATCAGCTCATTGCGATCCATGAAATACGTCGGCGCTGCTCTGCTCTTGCTGAAGAGCTTCTCCGCCTGATCATCCCAGTGACCGCTTTCTTTATGGTCGCTCTCTCCAAGAGGTATGATCGAATAAGACTTCGGGGGGTTGCTCATCACAACTATCTGCGTAGAAGTTTGTCCGCCGGCGCCGACCATTTCTTTTCCAACCGGCCCGAAGCTGATCGCGCGAGGCGTGGCCATCGCAACGTTGTTAGCTCCGCCATTCAATGAGCCGCCGCCTACTGGAAATGTTCGATCTCCGTCTTTCCTGCCTACGCGGAAGTATCTCCCGTAAGCAACGCGAACCGATCCGAAGTTCGTCTTGAGCCACTCGCTCGCTTTCTGCACAGCAGCCAGCAATTGCTCGTCGGTCGCATCGGCCGGCACTTCCACTTGTCTCCCGAGTGCCGGGTCGAGAGATTTCTTGAACGCGTAGTACGCAAGCGCGCCCTCCGAATCAGCATCGCTGCGACTATTCCACTTCTGTATCAAGTCGAAGACCTCAGTGGCTTCGGCCGTAATGCCGGATGACGCGCTCGGGCCGCCTCCCTTCGTCGCCGGCCACGCCTGCTTCAGTCGCGCTTGCCACAACTCCGCGTGATAAACCTGCGGACTGAACGCGATGTCAATCGCCTGATCGAGCGTCACCTTGTTGGCCGCGTCCAGCAAGTCAGTCATCATCTCGGCCCGCTGATGACGAGGCGCGGTTCGAGTCGCGTTGTAGATGTACGAGATGTATTTCTCGGGAACGAGCGGGCTGTCCTTCATCATCCCAAAAGGACTCACGTTGCAGTTGTGCATGTAGCCCGACGGCGGATTGGTGATCTGAACCAGATCGCTCATTGGATGAATGCCCTGCCATTCATTTCCGGACGTGTTGCCCGGAATCGGCCTGCCCGGATCGGTTCCCTTTGCGCGAATCGGAACGCGCCCGTTGCGCAAGTAGTAAATATCTCCCTGCACGGTTCCAACCATCACGTTCTGCGACATCAACTGAAGATGCCCAAGCGCGCGCTTCATCTCATCAAGATTCTTCGCGGTCATCATCTCGTGAACCTGATCCGTCAATCCGATTTCGTTCGCATAAGAAATCGCCATCGAATAAGCCTTGCCGCCCCTGTGCGCGACTATCGGCCCGTGGTGGGTGTATTCGATTTCGATCTCGCGCCAGTCAACCGCGTCGCCCTTCTTGACTCCAATCTTTTCCTTTCGCACTTTCATATCGCGCCATTGGCCGTCGTAACGATACTGCCGCGGATTCGCCGGATTCAGTTCTTCTTCGAAAATGTCCGAGGTGTCAGGACCGCCCGTCGTCATCGCGACCGAGCAATACCTGCTGTGGCCGAGACTCGGAAACGGCACGCCGAGAATCGAAACTCCCGACACGTTGTAATCGCCGGCGTAGATCCTGATCTGGTAGAACCGGAATTCGCCGTACCAGCTCAAATGAGGATCGATCACCGCAATCGCAGAGTTCATCGCCGTGCGGCTGGGTGCGATCAGCATTTCATTCGACCCGCGATAAGCAGCCGGATCGGGTTGAATGCCTCCGCGCTGCAAGTCGCCGCCCGCCTCGCCAAGCGGCCATCCCCAGATGATGTAGCGGCCCAACGCGATCACATCCCACGGATGAATTTCCTGCGCCCACTTCGGAACTTGCTCGGGATGTTCTTTCATGAAGAGCTTGATGCCTTCCTGAAACGCTTCCATGCACGAGCGCATCTTCGGGCTGACCTCTTTGTATAATTCGCGGCTGATTTCCGAATGCCGCCACATTCGCTGGATCAAATCGCTGCGATAGAACTCGGGTCCGAAGACTTCTGACATCGTGCCGTTCGCTTTGCGATAGTTCTTCAGCAATTCTTCGAGCCGGTCTTCAGCTTGCCCGTAGCCGATTGCGAACGACGCCGCTTCAAGTGTCTGAGCGTAGACGTGTGGAATCCCGTACTCATCACGATAAATCGTGGCGTCGTCGTTGGCCGCAGTTGTGTTCGACGACGCAGCGAACGGAAGCATGAGCGAGAATAGGATGACGATCAGCAGCGCTCTCTTCATGGCAAAGCTCCTTGTTGTGGCGGATTCGATCCCGAATGCTGCGATGTTAAGTCACCGCCGGGACATTGCACAACCGCGCGGCGTCTTGCCGTATTGAATTTCGAACGCTCGTTCGATAGAATGCAACTGGCTGTATGCCAGGCCGAACGATACTGGAGAGCGAGATGACCTACGCGACAACTACCATTACCCCCCACTATCACAGCGCCATCGTTGAATGGCAAGAAAAGAATTTCCCGGAGCTTGAGATCCTGCTGAAACACTGGGACGACTACTTCAAAGGCGTTCCGCCGTTTGAATTGCTCGCGAAGGTTGGCGGCCTGTCGAGCGAGATCATTGAAGTTGGCCAGTACGCGGGCAGGCAGCGATTCGAGAAGGCCAAAGAGATGGTTGGAAACGCGTTCTTCAGCGCTCGCGACATCGTTCGCGCGCAGGCCTCGACCGAGCTTGGGTCGATTCAGCAGCATCGCCTAACGCTCGACCGAGCCGTGAGCGACAAAGCCAAATTCGCCGTATTGAGAATCATGGCCGAGGAGCTTCGCCACGCCTACCAGATGTTCTGGGTGCTCGATCAGGATCCAACGTGGAAGAAGCCTGGTCTCGGAGACGTCGCAAGGCAGACTATCGAGGAACTCCTATCGATGGAACTCGGCGGGCACGTGCTCGATGCGTTCAATATCGATTTCAACGACTTTCTCGACAACGTAACCTACGCGACGGTTATCGATCTAGTCGGAAAATATCAGCTCGAGATGCAGCAGGTCTTCAGCTATGCGCCGATGGCTCGGAGTATGGGGCCGATGCTCCAGGAAGAGGCATTTCATTTGGGGAGCGGCAGAAAACTCCTCAAGGAGATCGGGCAAATGGCTGCGCGAGGCGAAGGAGACTACAGCATTGATGATCTGCAGAGAGCGCTTTGCTTATGGTATCCGCGAGGGCTCGAAATGTTTGGCAATGAGCAGGGCGGCGAGACGGCCCTGACGTTTGGATTCAAAGACAAAATCAATGGCACCGCGCAATCCGAATACGTCGAAGAAGTGCTCGGCGTTGTGCGAAATGTCAATGTCGCAATTGTGCAGGAACGAATCCCTGCGATGTCACGGCCGGAAGCGCACGCGCTGATTGATGAGATCGAACGCTCTGGGGATCCGAAACAGGGAGTTCAACCGAATGATCTGCTTCTTCTGCCCGATCGAAAGTTCTTTCGCAAGCGAGGTCCCGATGATTTGGTGTTCAGGCCGTATGATGTGCGTGGGCAATTGCTCACCGAAGAGGGCCGAGAGCTTTCGCCGGAAGGATATCTAAAATTCCTTTCGACGGTATTGCCGTCAAAATTTATTGGAAGCCGCGAGTACAACAAGTACGTCGAGCAGATGCGCGAGCACCACGGTCTGAGTTAGTCGTATCTTGAGACTGTCAACTTAAGCCACACCTTTCGAGGTTCTAAGCGGACTCGATCAACAAGCCACTATCTTGCAATCGCCGGAACATCGATGCTATTTTCTGGCCTTTCGTTGGGGGAAGCTTGTCTGATTCGAAATCCTTCCTTTCAATTTATCTAAGCGTTGCACTGAGCTACCTTGGCGTTGGCCTTGTGGCGCCGTTGATTGCGATTGTGCTTGCCGAACACGGGGAGAACAGCTTCATCGTAGGGTTAATCGGCACGACAATGTTCGGCGCGTTTACGGTAGCGTCGTTTCCTGTGGGGTTGCTTATCGATCGCATCGGCCCGAAGCCGGTATTGGTGATTGGGCTGGCCGTCTACGGCGCGGCAATACTGCTTTTCGCGTTTATCACGACGACAGGGCTGTTCTTTGCCGTGCGCGCGATTGAAGGAGTCGGCGCCGCGGCAATTTCGGTCGCGACAGAAACCATGATCAGTCAATTGAGCAAGCCAGACGAGCGCGCAAGACGCATGAGCTATTATGCTCTTTCGGTCGGGATCGGATGGGCAACGGGCCCGCTCGCAGGAAGCCTGCTCTTCGGAATAAAGCCACAGGTACCATTCATCCTTTGTTTTGCATTGAGCCTCATTGCCGCTCTTCTGGCCGGCATGCTCATCAAGAGAACCCATGCCGGCGCCGAGCACACCGAGAACATGTTCAACGTGCTGCGGAAAAACATCGTCGTTCCGATTTCTGCCGGAGCGCTGTACGGTTACTTGATGTCATCGTTAGTGACTCTGTTTCCACTCTACTTAAAGCAAGAGCTCAGAGTGTCCGAAACGATGATGGGTGGGATAATCACGGCAGTGATAGTTGGGACGATAGCCAGTCAGGTTCCAATTGGCCGCGCGGCGGATCGCTTCGGCAAGAGAAGGACTTTGGTGATATGCACGATCTTGCTCGGATTTGTATTTGTGTTAATCCCGCAACACAGCGATTGGCGATTTTTTCTGGTTACGGGTGCGGCGGCGGGCGCGCTTGCCGGGTGTCTGTATCCAATAGGTCTGTCGTTGATTGGTGAGATCGTCCGGCGAGAGCGCCTTGGTGCGGCACATTCCGCGTTTTCGCTGGCGTTTGGTATTGGCAGTTTGATTGGACCTTCAATTTCGGGGCTGGCGATGACGCACTTTGAGAATCCGCGCTGGCTCTTCTATCTGCCTACCATTCTTGCTGGAGTGTTCGCTGTTGTGACCATTGTGCTATACAAACAGACGGCTCGGCGGGCGGTGACGAGCTGAAACACTGATCAGTGCCCTCTTTTGACCCGTTAACTCCGTTCCGTATGCTTACTTGAACAGAACTGCGGTTGCGTTTGTGCTGTGGCTTACTTATGATTCTTAAGCGCACCATGTAATATCTTTCTCCGTTGCAAGAGCAGCATGGCTGGAATGTAGAGCGGAAAAAATAATAATGAATTAGAGCTTGTTAACAACAGTCAGCACGCTCGACAAAATAGAACCGCTCGAAGAATGCACGTCGCTGCCGACTCCCGCTAAAAAATGGCAGCAGGCAAAAACTCTCTGCGTAACTTAATTTCTGGGAACACAAGAGGTGAATACATTGGCTAGAGGAACGAAAACGAAACGAAAGAGACGTACGAAGGGACCGAGCGACAAGATTCGGTCGTTAGCGGCGATTAGTCTCGCCGGTAAAGTTGGATACTTGAAACTCGGAGACTTGGTTGGACAGAACAGCAAGTCAGCCGACGGTGCAATTGAGAAGATGACGAAGCGGAACTTCAAGCAGGGAGATACGGTTTATCCGTCCTCCTCACAGAAGGGTCCGGTCGTTTGTCTTGTCAGAAGTGGCCGAGTCAACATCATCAGAACATCGGCGAGTGGTCGTGATCTGGACGTCAAGACGGTCGAAGCGGGAACCATCTTTGGCGACATGCCGATGCTGGGACAGTCGATGCTCGGTGCTAGAGCTGTTGCGGCCGAGCCCTCGAAGGTCACATTCATGACTGCGGGCGACTTCGAGAAACTTGCGGCAGCGTCATCCGCGGTTGGGTTAAACCTTGCTCGTCAGATCGGTCCGCGTCTTGTTGACGCAGAGCGAAGGCACGAGCAGTCCGCTTTCCAACCAGTGACGTCGAGAGTAGCCTCGCTACTTATCAAACTGGGCGGCGGAAATAAAGAGGTGACTGGGTACACTCACCAGGAAATGGCAGACATGCTTGGTGTGTATCGAGAGACGGTGACGAACGGTATCGCGGAACTCAAAGCTGACAAGCTGATCAAGGTCGGCCGCAAACGGATCACGATGCTAGATCCCGCCGCGCTTCGCAAGATGGAAACCATCTGATCTGAACCCTTCATTGCTTAGGGGTCGGCCCATGGGTAGAATTAGCGTTGCTGGAACAACACGCCGGGGTCGGCCCTATGCAAATCCTTTGGATCGCAATTCTAACGGGCTACGCTTTATGCGTAGCCCAGTCTATTCT
>Ga0070705_100001402_pt1 | contig 12780 bp, 12 predicted proteins | sample KBSK5253metaG_FD_65455 | JGI IMG/M metagenome (GOLD analysis project Ga0070705, IMG submission 65455) | Corn, switchgrass and miscanthus rhizosphere microbial communities from Kellogg Biological Station, Michigan, USA - KBS K5-25-3 metaG | ecosystem: Host-associated > Plants > Roots >... | reverse complement strand
CTCGTAGGCGCGCTTGACCTGGCCCTGCACCTCCGCCTCGCCGACGATCATCGACTCCAGTCCGGCCGTCACGCGGTAGAGATGGCGCGCCGCGTCGCAGTTGCGCAGCGCGTAGATCGAGCCGGCGAGCTCGGTCGGGCGGATCCCCGCCTTGCGCGCGAGCATTCCCAGCACCGCCGACTCGGCCTCGACCGGGTCGCCCGCGACGAGGTACGTCTCGGTGCGATTGCAGGTCGAGATCGCGACCGCCTCCTGCACGCCCGCGACGCCCTTCACGTCGTGCAGGTACGTGCCGACCCTGCCGGGCGTGAGCGCGAGCTTCTCGCGCACGGCGAGCGGCGCGGTCTTGTGCGAGACGCCGACAGCGAGGACCTCGCTCACCGGCGGGCCTCCGTCCCGCGCGACGCCTCTGCTCTCGCGCGCGCGTCGAGCGCCTGGTTGAGCTCTGCCAGCTCTCTGCTCATGCGCTGCAGCCGCACGGCCATGATCCCAACGTAGATCACGATCACGCCGACGAACACCACGAACGCGCCAGCAACGTACTTGCCGGCCTCGTCGAGCGGCAGCGCGGGGGCGGCGGCAAGCAGGGCGGAGATCACGAGGCGGCCTCCGCGGGGTTGCGCGGCGCCCGCGGCGTAGGACGGGCCGGCTCCCCGAGCGCCGGCGCGGCGCTGCGCCCGAGCGGCGCGACCGCGTCGCTCCCCAGCAGCCGCCGTCTGAGCGCGCGCAGCTGCCAGCGCGTTTGCTTGGCGGCGATCTCGTAGCAGCACATCAGTGCGAACAGCAATGCGATCGCGACGATCGCGACCAGGAAGACCCACGCCATCTGGCTTGGCAGGCCACCCTCGGTCGTCCCGAACGTGCGCGGGTGCACGGTTGCGGTCGCGGCGCGCACGGCGGCGAAGTTGAGCGGCACGAACGCGCCCGCCATCACCGCGAAGACGGACGCGTAGCGCGCCTGGCGCTCCGGATCCTCGATCGAGAAGCGCAGGGGCTGATACGTCGCAAACAGCAGAAACACGATCAGAAACGACACGAGCGTCGGCTCGTCCCACACCCACCAGTGGCCCCACGACGCCTTCGCCCAGATCGCTCCCGTCAGCAGGCCGACGACGTTGAAGATCAGCGCGATGTGGATCACGACGTACGAGCGCAGGTCCCAGCGGCGCTCGCGCGTCTTGAGGTGCAGCGCCGCGAGGATCCCGCCGAGCACGTACGCGCACAGCGTCACGATCGCGACCGGCACGTGCACGTAGAAGATCTTCTGGATGAAGCCCTGGTCGGCGTCGAGCGGGGCGTAGAAGAAGACCAGCGCAAACGTGGTGGTCAAGGCGACGAAGGCGGCGAGCGTGAGCGCTCGGAGCCCCTTCCCGTACATCCTGGTCAGTCCTCCAAGAGGAAGTCGAACACGGCGTAGGCGAGCAGCCCGAAGACGAGATCATAGAGCGCCAGCACGGCCAGCCACTTGGTTGGCAGCGCGTCCGCGCCGCCCACCGCGAACAGCGGCGCGGCCAGCCGTGCGGCGGCGATCAACGCCGGTACGAGCAGCGGCAGCGCGACGATCGGCACGATCAGGTCGCGCGCGCGCGTGCGGATCGCGAGCGCCGAGACGAGCGTGCCGACGACCGCCAGCGCCGTGTTGAGCAGCGTGAGGATCAGCAGCAGTCCGGGAAGTGCCGGCCAAGGCGACGGTCCCAGCAGCAGGATCGCGAATGCCGCCACCGCGACGACCTCGACGAGCGCCAGGAACACGAACAGCGCCGCCGCCTTCGCGATGAACAGCGCAGTGCGGTCGATCGGCGCGAGCAGCACCCCGTCGAAGCCGCCCTCCTCCTGCTCGGAGACGAACAGGCGGTTGATGCCGAGGATCGCCGCGAACAGCAGCGTGACGGTGAGGACGCCCGCCGCGAGCTGCCCCGACACCTCGTCGCGGCCAAGGCCGAAGTGGAACAGCACGAAGGTCGTGATGCTGAACAGCAGCATCGCCGGGACTGCCTCGGGCGCGCGGCGCTCGAGCAGCAGGTCCTTGCGCAGGAGGGCGAGCGAGGGGCGCATGGGACGGGCGGCGGACGCCTCGCTCGCAGCCCCGGCGCTCGCCGCGCTCGCCCGCTCGCGCATGACCGGCTCGCTCACCGGTACAGCTCCTCGACGGCGGCCAGGTCCACCTCGCGCGCTGGCGCGCTGAGCGCCACGCGTCCGTCACGCAGGCCGAGCGCGAGGTCCGCCTCGGCCAGTCCACCGGCCGGGTCGTGGCTCGTCACCACCCGCGTGCGCCCGCTCGTGCGCCCGATCAGCGGCTCGATCAGCTCGGCGGCGGCGGGGTCGAGGTTCGCGCGCGGCTCGTCGAGCAGCAGCAGCGGCGGGTCGTGCAGCACCGCACGGCAGACGGCGACGCGCTGCAGCAGCCCGCGGCTCAGCGTGCGCACCGGGTCGTCGGCGCGTCCGCGCAGGTGCATCCGCTCCAGCAGCTCCTCCACGCGGGACTCGGCGACCCGATGCAGGCGCGCATGGAAGCGCAGGTTCTCGCGCGCCGACAGGTCGCGGTACAGGAGCGCCTCGTGCGCCAGCAGGCCGACTCTGCCGCGCACCGCCCACTCGCGCTCGGGCAGCGGCTCGCCCAGCACATGCGCCTCGCCGCCGTGCGGGCGCAGCAGCGTCGCGAGCACACGCAGCAGCGTCGACTTGCCCGCGCCGTTGGGGCCGAACACGACGAGCGTGGCGCCGGCCGGCACCGCCACGGACACGTCGTCGAGCGCCCAGCGCTCGCCGTAGCGGCGGCCGACGCCGCGCAGCTCAATGGCCGGCGTCGCGTCCACCTGTGCGTGTCAGCGTCGCGACGACGTGTCTGAGCGTCGGCGCGAGCACAGGGAAGAGCTGGGCGATCGCCTTCGGGCTGCCCGGCAGGTTGACGATCAGCGTGCGCTCGGAGATCCCCGCGACTCCGCGCGAGAGCATTCCCATCGGCGTGTGTCTGAGCGACTCGGCGCGCAGCGCCTCCGCGAAGCCTGGCGCATCGCGCTCGATCACCGCGCGCGTCGCCTCGGGCGTGACGTCGTCGGGCGTGAGGCCGGTGCCGCCGGTCGTGAAGACGAGCGGGATCCCTCTGCGCACATAGCTGCGCAATGCCGGCTCGATCAGGCCCTCGTCGTCGCCGACGACATCGCGCGCGATGACCTCGCAGCCCGCCTCGCTCGCCATCTGCGCGAGCAGGTCGCCCGAGAGGTCCTCGCCCTCTCCGCGCGCAAGCGTCGTGGAGATCGTCAGCACCGCCGTCTGCACCGGCGCGAGCTTACGCCACCGTGCATGCTCAGCCGCCGTCGCGGCGCCAGTCGCCGGAGCGGCCGCCGGACTTCTCCAGCAGCACGACCTGCTCGATCGCGACGCCCTTCTCCAAGCCCTTGACCATGTCGTAGACGGTCAGCGCCGCGACGGAGGCGGCCGTGAGCGCCTCCATCTCGACGCCCGTCTGCGCGCTCGTGCGCGCCTCGGCGGTCAGCGTCACCGTGCCGGCGTCCGCGTCGACCTCGGCGCCGACGTCGGCGAACGACAGCGGCAGCTGGTGGCACAGCGGGATCAGCTCCCACGTGCGCTTTGCCGCCTGGATGCCGGCGATCCGCGCCGGGCCGAGCACGTCGCCCTTCGGCGCGTCGCCGTCGCGGACGGCCGCGGCGGTCGCCGGCGACATGCGCACGACCGCCTGCGCGAGCGCGCGCCGCGCCGTGACCTCCTTGTCGCCGACGTCGACCATCCGCGCGCGCCCGGCGTCGTCGAGGTGCGTCAGCTCCGTCATCGCGCTCAGGCCGGCGCGTGCGTCCGCTGCGCGGCCGCGATCAGGTCGAGCACGGCGCGCTCATCGCCGGCACGCAGCAGCTCGATCGGGTCCGGCGAGCCGTTGACGATCGACTCGAAGAAGTCCTTGCGGTCCTGATACGTCGGCAGCGTCGCCTTCGCCCAGCCGCGCGCGTCGTTGAGCATCACGGCCAGGCGCGCGTAGTCCTCGCCGAACAGCTCGCCGATCTCGCGCTTCATGCGCTTCGCCAGGGCGGGCGAGGCGCCTGCCGTCGAGATGGCGATCGCCAACGGACCCGTGCGCACGATCGCCGGCAGGATGAAGTTGCACAGCGGCGGTACGTCGACGACGTTCACCAGCATCGCGCGCCGCTCGGCGTCCTCGAACACGGCGATGTTGACCTCGGAGTCGTCGGTCGCGGCGATCGCGAGGAACGCTCCGTCGAGGTCGGCCGGCTCGTAGCGGCGGGCCTCCCAGCGGATCGAGCCCTCGTCGGCGAGCCGCCGCAGCTCCGGGTGCAGCTCCGGCGCGACGACCGTCACGTCGCCGTCGCAGGCGAGCAGGCCCTCGACCTTCTCGAGCCCCACGTCGCCGCCGCCGACGACGAGGCAGCGCCGCCCCTTCAGCTTCAGGCAGGCGATGTAGAACGGCGTCTCCAGCATGTCGCGCACGCACGCCTGGTCGCAGATCCCCTTGCGCAGCTGGCAGACGCACTCCTTGCCGGTGTAGGCCTGGGCGGGCATCGGCAACAGGGTACGCGCTGCCCCCGCGCCGGCGCGCTCCCGGCCGGCCGCCGTGACGCGAGGCCGTCCGCGGCTCGGGGGTCCCCGCATCTGGGATGATCGCCCCAATGGGGGATGCGGCGCGCTCGTGGGGGGCTCGGCTCGCCATGCGTCCGCACGCGGTCGCGGCGGCGCTGCTCGGCGCATGCGTGCTCGCCTATCTGTGGCCGGTGCTCGTCGGGGGGAAGATCCTCTCCCCGATGGCGGATCTCTACGCCGCTACGCCGTGGAGAGGTCTGGCTCCCGTCGGCGTCGACCGCTATCTGAATTCGCTGCTGGTCGATCTGCCGATGGTCGACTACCCGTGGCGGGTGCTGGCGCGCAGGTTCCTGCACGACGGGACGTTCCCTGCCTGGAACCCGTACGCCATGAGCGGGATCCCGTTCTGGTCGAATCCGCAGACGGGCCTCTTCTCGCCGTTCAACGTCCCGCTCTGGCTCCTGCCCCTGACGTACGGCCTAGGCGTGTCGGCGGCGCTGAAGCTGTTCGCCGGCGCGCTGGGCGCGTATCTGCTCGTGCGGCAGCTGCGGCTTGCGCTCCTTCCCGGCGTGGCCGCCGGCATCGCCTTCGCCTTCTGCGCGGTCAACATTGTGTGGCTCGCGCACGAGACGCTGCCAGGGGTCGTCGTCATGGCCCCATGGGCGCTGTGGCTCGTCGAGCGGATCTTCGAGCGAGGACGGGTTGGCAGCGCGATCGGCCTCGCCGTCGTGGTCGCAGTCGGCCTCGGCGGCGGGCACCCCGGGATGCAGGTGCATCTGCTCGCCGTCGTCGCCGCGTACGCACTCGTGCGTGTCGCATGCCTGCGTGGCGCCGCCCGTGACGAGATGCCGTCCGGCGGCTCGCGGCCGAGCCTTCCGCACGCGTTGGCGCTGGTCGGCGGAGGACTGGTCGCCGGCGTGCTGCTGATGGCATTCATGCTGCTGCCGGAGGCGCTCTCCAGTCGCGACACCGTCGGCGTGGCGGCGCGGCAGAACGGTGCGTTTCCGAGCACCCGCATGCCGTTCGCGGCGATCGCGACGACGATCTTCCCGGACTGGTGGGGGCGGCCGACCGGAGCGGAGACGCCGACGACGGTCGCCAACCAGGCGATCTTGGTCGTCAACTACAACGAGCGGACCTTTTACGCTGGGACCGTCGCGCTGCTGCTCGCGCTCGTCGGCCTTGTCTCGCCCGGCGCGTGGCGCAGCAAGCTGCCGTTCGCGCTGGTCGGGGCGGGGGCGCTCGCAGTCGCTGTGCATGTGCCCGGTCTGTACTGGTTGGCGCGGCATCTGCCGGTCCTGCGGCTGGTGGAGCCGGAGCGCATCCACTTCGGCTTCGCGCTCGGCGTCGCCGTGCTGGCGGCGTTCGGTCTGCAGGCGGTGCTTGACGCGCCGCCCTCAGAACGGCGCCGACTCGCGATCGTGCTGAGCGCCCTCGGCGTCGCCGCTGCCGCCGCGCTCGCCGTGAAACCGAGTGCAGCGGACCTGCAACATACGGTCGAGCACTTCCGGACCGGCACGAGCTTCGCCGTCGGCGACGTGCTGGCGCTCACCGCAATCGCCTGGTTTGCGCTGTTCGCGCTTGCCGTGGGGGCGCTGCTGGTGCTGCTCCGCGCCCGTCCGGGCTGGCGCGCGGGCATCGCCGCGGCGCTGGTGCTGCTCGCGCTCGCCGACGTGTTCCGCTTCATCCATGGCTATCAGCCGATGGGTCCCGCCGCCGTCGTGATCCCGCCGGACCCACCCTCGATCAGATTCCTTGAGCAGCACCGGGACGAGGGGCGCATAGCGGGGCTGGGACCGGCGCTGCCTGCCGATGCCGGGATCGTCCACGGTCTGCGCGATGTTCGCGGCTACGACCCGCCGCATCCGACGCAGCGCATGCTGAACCTGTGGCGGCTCCTCAATCCCTACCAGGCCGGCTGGCTCGGGCTCGAGCTTCCCGCGCTGGGACCGCAGCAGCTGCGCGTGCTCGGCGTGCTCGGCGTGCGCTATGTCGTGGCCGATCCGGGCACGCGCGTCCCGCGTCGCGAGCTCCCGCAGCTGACGACCGCCTACGCCGGTCCCGACGCGACCGTGCTCGAGAGCCATCGCCTGATGCCGCGGGCATTCGTCCCCGAGCACGTCGCGGTGACGGCGGACGAGGCGGCGACCGCTGCGGCGATCGTCGGAGCGGGCTTCGATGTCCGCACCGACGTCGCCGTCGAACGCGACCAGCCTGGTGCCGCCAGGCTCGCCGGTGCGCGCGGGGAGGCGGCGATCGTGGAGGAGCGCAACGCCCGCGTGACGCTGCGGGCGCGCCTCGACAGCCCGGGGCTCGTCGTCCTGGGCGACAGCTTGATGGACGGCTGGAGCGTGCAGGTGGACGGTAAGCCGGCGGAGGCGCTGCACGTCAACGGCGTCATGCGCGGGACGGCCGTGCCAGCTGGCCGCCACGACGTGGTCTGGAGCTACCGTGTGCCCGGTCTGCGGCTCGGCGCGCTCGTGAGCGGCCTGACGCTTGCGGTTCTGACCGCCGCAGTGGCAGGGCTCGCCCTCCGATCGCGACGCCGCTCTTTCCCTAACCTGAGCAGATGAGCCAGCTCAGCGTCTTCACCGACGACGCGATGATCCGCCGCGTGCACCGCGAGCACGTGATGGCGCTCGCGGGGCCGCGGGCGCTGCTGCTGCAGGCGGCGCACCCGGTCGCGTTCGCCGGCTTCTTCGCGCACACGGGCGCGCTCGACGAACCGTACGAGCGGCTCAACCGCACGGCGAGAATCGTGGAGCTGGTCGTGTTCGGTCCGCGTGAGGAGGGCGAGCGCGCCACACGCCGCGTGCGCGCGATGCACCGGCGGGTGCGCGGTGAGCTGACCGAGCCGGCCGGCCGCTTCCCCGCCGGCACACCGTACGCGGCTGACGATCCGGCGTTGCTGCTGTGGATCCTCGCGACGCTCGTCGACTCGGGCCTCACCGTCTACGAGCGCTACGTGCGCGCGCTGACGCGCGACGAGCGTGACGCCTACTGGCGCGACTACCGCGTCTTCGGGCGGATGTTCGGGCTGCGCGAGCGCGACATGCCGGCAAGCATCGAGGCGTTCGAGGAATACGTCGCTCACACGGTGCGCCACGACATCCAGGTAACCGACGAGGCGCGTGAGCTCGCGGTGCAGATCGTCATGCGGCCACCCGTCCCGCTGCATCTGCGGCCGCTGCTCGAGGCCGCGAACTTCGTCACGATCGGGCTGCTGCCGAGTCGGATCCGCCGCCAGTACGGCTTCCGCTGGGATCCGCTGCGCGGGCTGGTGCTGTTCGGCCACACCGAGTACGCCAAGCGGCTGCTGGTCCCCTTCCTGCCGGGGCGCATCCGCTACGCCGACCGCGGGCACCTGAGGGCGCCGGCCGCCGCGTAGGCGGTCGGCGTCAGGGCTCGCGTCCGCGCGCTGTGCGGATCTCCGCGAGCCGCTGCGCCAGCGCTGCCTCCTGCTCGTCCGGCACGTAGAAGCGCTCGCCGACGGCGCCGGACGGCGCGACCTCCTGCTCGTTCACGTGGCCGGGATGGCGGTGGGGCGAGTCGTAGCCCTCGCCGCGCCCGCCGGAGCGCAGCTGCACCGGCGGCGGCTCGGCGCCGCGCTCGCGCACGAACCCCTTCGCGGCGCCGATCGCGCGCTTGGCGGCGTCGGACTTCGGCGCGAGCGACAGGTAGATCGCGGCCTGCGCGAGCGCGAACTGCGCCTCCGGCAGGCCGACGCGGTCGACCGCCGCGGCTGCCGCCGTTGCGACGGTGAGCGCCTGCGGGTCTGCGTTGCCGACGTCCTCGCTCGCGAGGATCACCATCCGCCGCGCGATGAAGCGCGGGTCCTCGCCGCCCTCCAGCATCACCGCGAGGTAGTAGAGCGATGCGTCGGGGTCGGATGCGCGCGTCGACTTGATCCAGGCCGAGATCGTGTCGTAGTGGCGGTCATCGGCGCGGTCGTAGTGGAGGATCCGCCGCTGCAGCGCGTCCTCCGCGTGCGGCTGCGTGACGACGCCCGAGGGGGCGGTTTTGCAGGCGAGCTCGAGCGCTGCCAGCGCGGTGCGCGCGTCGCCGCCGGCGCGCGCTGCGAGCAGCTCGACGGCGTCGTCCTCCACCCGCACGTCGCCGCACTCGCCGCGCTCCAACGCGCGCCGCAGCAGCGTGCGGACGTGCGCATCGGTCAGCTCGTTCAGCTCGTACAGCCGTGTGCGCGACAGCAGCGCGCCGTTCACCTCGAACGACGGGTTCTCCGTCGTCGCCCCGATCAGCGTCACGAGACCCTCCTCGACCGCCGGCAGCAGGGCATCCTGCTGGGCCTTGTTGAAGCGGTGGATCTCGTCGAGGAAGAAAATGGTCGCGCGGCCGCCGCGCCGCCGCTCCTGCGCGCGTCTCAGCACCTCGCGCACCTCGGCTCTCCCGACCTGCACCGCGCTCAGCTCCTCGAACGCGGCGTCGGCGCTCGCGGCGACGATCCGCGCGAGCGTCGTCTTCCCCGAGCCGGGCGGGCCGTGCAGGATCATCGAATGCGGCCGGCCCTGCTCGATCGCGGTGCGCAATGCCGAGCCCTCCGCCAGCAGGTGCTCCTGCCCGACGAACTCGGACAGGTCGCGCGGGCGCATGCGCGCGGCGAGCGGCGCGTCGGCCGCCACCGTCGCCGATCGCTCCCCTTCCGCGGGATCGAAGAGCGAGTCCATGGCGCGTAGTCTGCCGCACCGTGGAGCTGGTCCTGCTCGCCGTCTGGTGCTTCCTCGTCGCGCTCGGCGGCGGGCTCGTCGGGCTCGTGCTCGGCAACCTGCGCCTGCCCGTCGTGCTGCTCGTCGCCTCCTCGCCCGCGGCCGGCGCAGGGGCGAACATCGCGATCAGCGCGGTGGCGGCCGCGACGGCGGCCGGCGCGCACATTCGGGCCGGGCGGATCAACTGGCGGCTGTTCGCGTGGATGGCGCCGCCGTCGATCCTTGGCGCGGTCGCCGGCGGCTACCTGTCGGGCGTGCTGCCCGAACGTGCGCTGCTGCTGGCGATCGCCGCCGTGCTGCTGAGCAGCGGCATTGGGATGCTGCGCAGCGGCGAGCCGAAGCGAGCTTCCGCGGACGGCGGAGAGGACGCACTGGACATCCCGGTCGCCGTCGCGAGCGGCGCCGTGATCGGCCTGCTCGGCGGGATCGTCGGCCTGATCCTCGGCTCGCTGCGGATGCCGGCGCTGCTGCGGCTCGTCGGCGAGGTGCCGGTGAGAGCGGTCGGCACCAACGTCGCGGTCGGCTTCTTTGTCGGCGTCGCGGGCGCGCTCGGCCATCTCCCGAACGCCGCGCCTGACCTTACGCCGATCCTCGTCGGCGGCGCCGCGTCGATCCCAGGCGCGCTGCTCGGCTCGCGCCTCACCGGCCGCCTGTCGGAGCGCCAGCTGATCCACGCGATCGGGGCTGTGCTGCTGATAGCCGGCGCGAGCATGGTGGTCGAGGCGATCGCGCGGTGACTGCGGTCACGTAGGATCGCCCCGCCGATGCGCCACGACCTGCAGACCGCCACGACGGAGCTGCTGCAGCAGCTGATCCGCTTCGACACCGTCAATCCGCCCGGCAACGAGCGCCTGCTGCAGGAGTTCCTGCTCGGCGAGCTGACGAGCGCCGGCTTCGACTGCGAGCTGCTGGGCGCCGAGCCGGCCCGGCCGAACCTGCTCGCGCGGCTGCCGGGCGCACAGGAGGGGCCGACGCTCTGCTTGCTCGGCCACGTTGACACGGTGCTCGCGAACCGCGAGGAGTGGACGCACGACCCGTGGTCGGGCGACGTCGCCGACGGCTTCCTGTGGGGGCGCGGCGCGCTTGACATGAAGTCGCAGGTCGCGGCCGAGGTCGCGGCTGCGATCTCGCTCGTGCGCTCTGGCTGGCGTCCAGCCCGCGGCGAGCTGCTGATCTGCGCGGTTGTGGACGAGGAGACCGGTGGCGCGCTCGGCGCGCAGTGGATCACCGAGACGCATCCGGACAAGGTCCGCTGCGACTTCCTGATCAACGAGGGCGGCGGTCCCTGCTTCGAGTATGGGGGCACGCGTCGCTACGGGATCTGCTGCGCCGAGAAGGGGGTCTTCCGCTTCAAGCTGATCACCGACGGCGTCGCCGGCCATGCGTCGCTGCCGAAGGTGGGCGACAACGCCCTGCTGAAGCTGGCGCCGCTGCTGGAGCGGCTCGGCGCGCGCCAGCCGTCCTACGCGATCACTGAGGTGCCGGCCGCCTTCCTGCGCGGGCTCGGAGAGGATCCGGACGACCCCGGCGCCGCCGTGCAGCGCCTCGTCGCGACGGATCCGCGCCTGGCGACGATGTTCGAGCCGATGCTGGGCGTCACGTTCACGCCGACGCGCGCGGCCGCCTCGGAGAAGGTCAACGTGATCCCGAGCCGTGCGGAGGTCCACGTCGACTGCCGCGTGCCGCCCGGGCTGGGCGAGGACGAGGTGCGGCGTGCGATGCACGAGGTGCTCGGGGCGGACGGCAGCGACGGGAGCGGCTTCCGCATCGAGTTCATGGAGCGGGTCGTCGGCAACGGCTCGCCGCCCGACTCGCCGCTGCGTGAGGCGATCGACGGCTGGATCGCCGACAACGACCCCGGTGCCGCCACCGTCCCGCTGATCCTGCCCGGCTTCACCGACTCGCGCTGGTTCCGCAAGACGTTCCCCGACTGCGTCGCGTACGGCTTCTTCCCGCACCGCCATCAGTCGCTGCTCGACGCTGCGCCGCTCGTGCACGGCGCCGACGAGCGCATCGACGTGCGTGACCTCGGCTATGCGGCGCGCTTCTACGCCGACGTGACGCGCGCGCTGCTCGGTTGAGGCGCGGGGCCGTCCTGCCGATGAGGATTTCGTAGGCATGAGCGTCGTCGCGTCATTTCTCGGTTACTACGACTTCAGAAGCTGGGCCGAGCTGTGGGTCGGTCCGCTGATGTTCGCGATCCTGATCGTGCTGCTCGTCGTGATGACGCGCCAGCTGCGCCCGACGAGACCGCAGCAGATCAAGCCCGAGGCCTCGCCGCAGATTGCCTGGGACGACATCGCCGGCGTCGACGAGGCGAAGGACGAGCTGCGCGAGGTTGTCGACTTCATGAAGGACCCGAAGCGCTTCAAGCGGCTTGGCGCCACCGTCCCGAAGGGGATCCTGCTTCACGGCCCGCCTGGCACCGGCAAGACGCTGCTCGCGAAGGCGGTCGCGCACGAGTCGGGCGTGAACTTCTTCGCGCAGTCGGCGTCGGCATTCGTCGAGACGTTCGTCGGCGTCGGCGCGGCGCGCATCCGCCGCCTTTTTAGGATTGCGCGCAAGAAGGCCCCCGCGATTGTCTTCATCGACGAGCTCGACGCGGTGGGCGGCCGCCGCGGCGTCGGCGACGTCTCCGGCGAGAAGGACCAGACGCTCAACCAGCTGCTGGTCGAGATGGACGGCTTCACCGCGCGCGGCGACGTCGTCGTGATCGCCGCCTCGAACCTGCTGGAGCGGCTCGACCCGGCGTTGCTGCGTCCCGGCCGCTTCGACCGCCAGGTGTTCGTCGCGCCGCCGGACCGCAGAGGCCGCGAGCGGATCCTGCAGGTCCACACGCGCGGCAAGCCGCTCGCGCCGAGCGTCGACCTCGGGCTGATCGCGCGCCAGACAAGCGGCCTGACCGGCGCCGACCTCGCGAACATCTGCAACGAGGCGGCGATCGGGGCGGCCCGCCGCGACTTGGAGCAGATCGGCGCCAAGGACTTCGACGCTGCCCTGGAGCGCGTCGTCGCCGGCATGCAGGCAAAGCGCGGGCTGAACGAAAAGGAGAAGCGGATCGTCGCCTACCACGAGGCCGGCCACGCGCTGTGCGCGGAGCTGCTGCCGTCGGTCGACCGCGTCCACCGCATCTCGATCGTGCCGCGCGGGCGCGCGCTCGGCTACACGCTCAACCTGCCCGAGGAGGACCGCTACCTGAAGACGCGCGAGGAGCTGGTCGACCGCATGACGATGCTGCTCGGCGGTCGTGCCGCGGAGCAGCTCGTGTTCGGCTCGGTCACGACCGGTGCCGCCGGCGACTACGAGGTCGTCACCTCGCTCGCCGCTGCGATGGTCGACGAGTACGCGATGGGTACGCGCGTGAAGCTGCGCCGCGTCGACAGCGATCACGCCGCCGAGTCGACACTGCGTCTGCGCGACGAGGAGCAGCACGATCTCGCCGACGGCGCCTACCGTGCCGCGCTCGCGCTGCTGAGAGCGCACCGCCGCCACCTCAACGCGCTCG
>Ga0070705_100001399_pt1 | contig 12802 bp, 12 predicted proteins | sample KBSK5253metaG_FD_65455 | JGI IMG/M metagenome (GOLD analysis project Ga0070705, IMG submission 65455) | Corn, switchgrass and miscanthus rhizosphere microbial communities from Kellogg Biological Station, Michigan, USA - KBS K5-25-3 metaG | ecosystem: Host-associated > Plants > Roots >... | reverse complement strand
CAACATGATGGTGGTCGGCGGCGAGAACATCCTCATCACCAATCCGCGCGACATCCCGGCATTCGTCAGCGAGCTCGGCAAATACAAGTTCACCATGATCAGCGGCGTCAACACGCTGTTCAACGCCCTGCTCAACAATCCCGACTTTGCCAAGCTCGACTTCTCTCATTTGCGCTTTGCGCTGGGCGGCGGCATGGCGGTGCAGAAGGTGGTGGCCGATCGCTGGAAGCAGGTCACCGGCACGACGCTCATCGAAGGCTACGGCCTCACCGAGACGGCGCCGGCAGCAACCGCCAATCCGCTCAATCTCGACGAATACACCGGCTCGATCGGCGTGCCGATGCCCTCTACCGACATCGAGATCCGCGACGATGCCGACCGGCCGCTCGCCATCGGCGAGACCGGCGAGATCTGCATCCGCGGCCCGCAGGTCATGGCGGGTTACTGGCAGCGTCCCGACGAGACGGCGAAGGTACTTGGCGCGGACGGCTTTCTCCATACCGGTGACATCGGCGTGATGGATGCCAAGGGCTTCATCCGCATCGTCGACCGCAAGAAGGACATGATCGTCGTCTCGGGCTTCAAGGTCTTTCCGAACGAGATCGAGCAGGTGGTGATGATGCTGCCCGGGGTGCTCGAGTGCGCCGTGGTTGGCGTGCCGGACCCGCACTCCGGCGAAGTGCCGAAGGTCTACGTGGTGAAGAAGGATCCGCAGCTCACCGAGCAGGACGTGCTCGAGCACTGCAAGCGCGAGCTGACGGGCTATAAGCGGCCGAAGTACGTCGAGTTTCGCACCGAGCTGCCAAAAACCAACGTCGGCAAGATCCTGCGCCGCGCCTTGCGAGACGAGCGCAAGGCGGCGTAAGCCGCTGGTTTAAAACGCTGCCACCGCGATGCGGCAGTGCGCCATGCTATAAGCAGGTGTGCTCTACAGCCTTTACGAGGCGCAGCACACGGCGCTCCAGCCGCTGCGCTACGTTGCTGCCTGGTCGCGCGGCTGGTTCGGCCATCCCTTCAGCCCGCTCGCCCACTGGCCGATTTCCCGCCGGCTCGCGGCGTCGAGCGACCTCTTCCTGCGTGTCACCGAGCGCTATGAAAAGCCGCAATGGAACCTGCCCGATGTCGCGCTCGAGGTGGCCGACGACAAGCCGTTCTGCCGCCTGGTGCATTTCAAGCAGGCAACGCGCAAACGGCACAAAGTGCTGCTGGTGGCACCGCTCTCCGGGCATCACGCCACGCTGCTGCGCGATACGGTGCGCTCGCTTCTTCCCGAGCACGACGTGTGGATCACGGACTGGATCAACGCGCGGCTCGTGCCGCTCTCCGCGGGCCCGTTCCATCTTGCGCACTACGTCGATTACGTGCGCGAGTGGATCGGGCTGCTCTCGCCGAGCCTGCACGTCGTTTCAGTCTGCCAGCCGACCGTGCCCGTGCTGGCGGCGGTCTCACTGATGGCCGCGCGCCGCGAGGCGCAGCCGCTCACCATGGTGATGATGGGCGGCCCGATCGATGCACGGCGCAGTCCCACGGCAGTCAACAATCTCGCGCGGCGCAAGCCGTATTCCTGGTTCGAGCGCAACGTGATCGAGCGCGTGCCGGGCAAATATCCCGGCTACATGCGGCGCGTGTACCCGGGTTTCCTGCAGCATCTTGGCTTCGTGGCGATGAATCCCGACCGCCACCTCAACGCCCACTGGGAGTACTTCAATCATCTGATGGTGGGCGACGGCGAATCGGCCGAGGCGCACCGGCGCTTCTACGATGAGTACAACGCGGTGCTCGATCTGCCGGCGGAGTACTACCTCGATACCGTGCGGACCGTATTCCAGGAGTTCGCCCTGCCGAAGGGCCGCATGTACGTGCGCGATGAGCTGGTGCGACCGTACGCCGTGCGCAACGCCGCGCTGCTGACAATCGAGGGCGAGCTGGACGACATTTCAGGCAATGGGCAGACGGAGGCCGCCCATGCGCTTTGCCTCAACATTCCGCGTGCCCGCCGCGCGCACTTCGTCGCACCGGGCGTCGGCCATTACGGCATCTTTTCGGGACGGCGCTGGCGCGAGGTGGTGTTCCCGCGCGTGCGCGACTTCATCGCCGCCTACAGCTCGTAGCGCGAGCCTTCTTCGCCGCGCACCGCTCGCTCGACCACGCTTCTCGGCAGGTGCGGTGCGAAGAGTTCGATGAACTCGTACGCATACCGGCGCAGGTAGGCGCCGCGTTTTATCCCGAGGCGCGTGGTGCTCGACTCGAAAAGATGGCTGGCGTCGAGCGCACGCAGCATCCGGTCGCGCTTCGGATCGAACGCCATCTTGGCAAGGATGCCGACGCCCAGGCCAAGCTCGACGTAGGTTTTGATGACATCGGAGTCCTGCGCGCTCAGCACCACATGCGGCGCGAGCCCGCGCGTCTCGAACGCTTTCTGGATATGCGAGCGGCCAGCGAAGGCGAAGTCGTACGTCACGATGGGGTGCTGCGCCAGCTTCTCGAGCGTGAGCGGCGTGCTTTTGAGCAGAGGATGGCGCGGCGGCACGACCACGCAGCGATTCCACTGATAGACCGGCAGGGACACAAGGTCGGCGCGCTGGTCGATCATCTCGGTGGCGACGCCGAGGTCCGCTTCGCCGGCGGCCACCTGGTCGCAGATCTGCGTGGGGTTGCCCTGCTGAATGAGGAGCTCGACCCGCGGGTAGCGCCGCTTGAAGGCGGCGACCGCCTTCGGCAGCGCGTAGCGCGCCTGGGTGTGTGTCGCCGCGATGGTCAGCGTGCCGAGCGCATCGTTGGCGAATTCCTCGCCCGCGCGCCGCAGGTTCTGCGCCTCCGCCAGGATCCGCTCGGCGATTGACAGCACGGCCTTGCCCGGTTCGGTGATCGAAACCAGGCGTTTGCCATGGCGGGCAAAGACCTGGATGCCGAGCTCGTCCTCGAGCGCCCGAATCTGCTTCGAAACGCCCGGCTGCGAGGTATGCAGCGCCTCTGCCGCCTCGGAAACGTTCAGGCCGCGCCGCACCACCTCGGCGAGATAGCGAAGCTGCTGCAGTTTCATGCCTTATGCCTTATGTGCATAACATGCTAACACATTAGTCTTTGAAAGCATAAGGCGGCGCCCTAGCATGGGCGGCGCCATGGAGCCCGGCATCCTCGCGCTGGTCGCGATCACGCTCGGCGCCGCCTTCGTCAACGGCGCGCTCGGCTACGGCTTTTCCTCCCTTACCGTGCCGGTGGGCCTCGTGTTCTTCGCAAACCGGGTACTGAACCCGGCGCTGGTACTGCTCGAGGTCTTCATCAACCTCTACGTGCTCTTCATCAATCGGGGCGCCGTTCGCGCCGTCTGGCGCCGCGTGTGGCCGATCGTCGCGGGGCTGCTGCCCGGTGTCGCGCTCGGCAGCTACCTCCTCGCCTCTTTGCATCCGCATTGGCTCAAGCTCGGCACCTACGTCGTCATCCTGCCGCTGATCCTGTTGCAGGCGGCCGGTGTGCGTCGCCCGATCGGCGCCGAGCGCGCGGTCGGCGTGCCGTTCGGCGCCGGCCTGGGTTTCCTGTACTCGGTGACGACGATTTCCGGTCCGGCGCTCGCGCTGCTCTTCAACAACCAGGGGCTGGTGAAGCAGGATTTCCGCGCGGGACTGGCGCTCATCCGCGTCGCCGAATCCTGCCTCACGGCGTTGGCGTACTGGCAGCTCGGCCTCTTCACCGCCGAAGCGCTGCATGTCGGCTCGTGGATCGTGCCGAGCGTGCTCGTCGGCATCCCGCTCGGCGCGTATGCCATCCGCCGCATGGACGCGGAAACGTTCCGACGCCTCTGCATGAGCTTTGACGTCTGGGTGGTTGGCTTCGGCCTGTCGCGCACGCTGATCGACCTCAAGCTGGCCGCCGGCCCGCTTGCCTACGGCGCGATGCTGGCGGCCATCCTGCTCGATCTCTCGCTGCTGTTCGCCTTCTTGCGTTCGCGCCGCTCGGCCCTGGCCGCCGCCTGATATGTACGTCTACGACGAAATCGATCAGCGGCTGGTAGACGAGCGGGTGCGCCAGTTCCGCGGCCAGACAGAGCGCTTCCTCGCCGGTCAACTGAGCGAAGACGAATTCCGGGCGCTGCGCCTGAGAAACGGCCTCTACATCCAGCGCTATGCACCGATGCTGCGTATCGCGATCCCCTACGGCCTGTTGTCCACCCGCCAGCTGCGCAAGCTCGCCGATATCTCGCGGCGCTACGACCGCAGCTACGGGCATTTCTCGACGCGCCAGAACATGCAGCTCAACTGGCCGAAGCTCGAGCAGGTGCCCGACATCCTGGCCGAGCTGGCCAGCGTGCAGATGCACGCCATCCAGACCTCGGGCAACTCGTTTCGCAATGTGACGACCGATCATTTCGCCGGCGTTGCACGCGACGAGATCATCGACTCCTACGTCTGGTGCGAAATCATCCGCCAGTGGTCGACGTTTCATCCGGAGTTCTCCTATCTGCCCCGCAAGTTCAAGATCGCGTTGAACGGCGCAACCTCCGATCGCGCCGCCGTGGCGGTGCACGATATCGGCTTGCAGGCCGTGCGCGCCGAGAGCGGCGAGATCGGCTTTCGCGTGCTGGTCGGCGGCGGACTGGGCCGCACGCCGATCATCGGCGTCTGCATCCGCGAGTTTCTGCCATGGCCGCATCTGCTGACGTATCTGGAAGCGATCCTGCGCGTCTACAACCGCCACGGCCGCCGCGACAACATCCACAAGGCGCGCATCAAGATCCTGGTGAAGGAACGGGGCGCCGAGAAGTTCCGCGACGAAGTCGAAGCGGAGTGGTCGCACCTCAAGGACGGGCCGGCGACGCTGATTGCGGATGAAATCGAACGGGTCGCAGCGCGCTTTACCCGCCCGAGCTACGAACGGCTGAGCGACCTCGACCTCAGCACGACGAACCTGCCCGGCTTCGCGAGCTGGCTCAAGCGCAACGTGCATCCGCACAAGGTGCCCGGCTATGCGGCGGTCACGCTGTCGCTGAAGACGACCGGCGTGCCGCCCGGCGATGTCAGTTCCGACCAGATGGACGCGATCGCCGATCTCGCCGATCGCTATTCGCATGGCGAGCTGCGTGTTTCGCACGAACAGAACCTGGTGCTGGCCGATGTGCGCCAGGCCGACCTGGTGGCGCTCTGGCGCGAGGCGCGTGCTGTGGGCCTGGCGACGCCGAACCTCGGACTCCTCACCAACATCATCAGCTGCCCGGGCGGCGATTTCTGCGCGCTCGCCAACGCCAAGTCGATTCCGGTGGCCGAGGCGATCCAGCGTCGCTTCGACGACCTCGACTACCTGCACGACATCGGCGAGCTCGATCTCAACATCTCGGGCTGCATGAATGCCTGCGGCCACCACCATGTGGGGCACATCGGCATCCTCGGCGTGGATAAGAACGGCGAGGAGTGGTACCAGATCGAGATCGGCGGCAACCAGGGCGAGATCCGCCCGGGACTCAAGGCGGCACTGGGCAAAGCGATTGGTCCTTCATTCGCGCGCGCCGAAGTGCCCGATGTCATCGAGTGCCTGGTCAACTGCTATCTCGCGCACCGGGAGAGCGACGCCGAGCGCTTCATCGACGTAGTGAATCGCATCGGCATCACGCCGTTCAAGGAATCCGTCTATGGCAAGGCTGATCAAAGGCCGTCGCGTCGTAGCCGAGAACACGCCGTCGCCTGAAAAGGGCGACGTGCTGCGCCTCGAGCCGACCGATGACCCGGCGGCAGTGGCGCAGCGCCTGGCGCGCGCCGCGCGCGTCGAGGTTCATTTTCCGAAGTTCGGCGACGGTCGTGGCTTTTCCATCGGCCGGCTGCTGCGCGAGCGCTACGGTTACCAAGGCGAGCTGCGCGCGGTCGGCCACATCACGCGCGATCACCTGTTTTTCCTCGAAAGCTGTGGCTTCGACGCCTTCGAGCTGCGCGAGGGCGAAGACCCGTATGCGGCGCTCGCGGCCTTCGACGACTTCAGCGAGTCGTATCAGGCATCGGCGAAGCGCCCGCTGCCGCTCTTTCGCCGCCGTCTGGCATGAGCGCGCTCGCGCATCTGCTGGCGCAGATCGCCGAGCGCCATTCTCCGGCGGTGCTCGCGCACAGTCTGCAGGCTGAGGACATGGTCCTGACGCACGCCATTGCGACGGCGGGCTTGCCGATCGGCATGTTCGTGCTCGACACGGGGCGGCTGCATGGCGAGAGCGTCGCACTGATCGACGAGATAAGCGAGCGCTACGCGCAGCAGGTAGAGCTTTACACGCCGCAGGCCGCAGCCGTGGCGAACTATGTGCAGTTCTACGGCCGCGACGCGTTCTATCGTAGCGTGGAGCTGCGCAAGGGCTGCTGCGAGATTCGCAAGGTGGAGCCGCTCGCGCGCGCCCTCGCCGGCAAGCGCGCCTGGATTACCGGGCAGCGGCGCGAGCAGTCGGCGAGCCGCGCGCACCTCGCGGAGCGGGAATACGACAGCGTGCACGGCTTGGAGAAATTCAATCCGCTCGCCGCGTGGAGCGAGGAGCAGGTGTGGCACTACCTGCGAACGCACCAGGTGCCTTACAACAGGCTTTACGACCAGGGCTACCGCTCGATTGGCTGCGCGCCGTGCACGCGTCCGGCATTGCCCGGCGAGGCAGCGCGTGCCGGTCGCTGGTGGTGGGAGGCACCGCAGACCAAGGAGTGCGGATTGCACCTGACGCCCGACGGGCGTCTGGCGCGCACCAGGTTGCCGGCATGAGCGCGGTGCTCGCCGAACGCCGCGCTACCGTACCGGCGCGCTCGCACCTCGACTGGCTCGAGTCGGAGGCAATCCACATCCTGCGAGAGGTCGCGGGCCAGTGCCAGAACCCGGTGCTGCTTTTTTCCGGCGGCAAGGACTCGGCGGTTTTGCTGCGCCTGGCCGAGAAGGCATTCCGGCCTGGGCGCTTCCCTTTCCCGTTGATGCACATCGACACCGGTCATAATTTTGCGGAGGTGATCGCGTTTCGCGATCGGCGCGCGGCGGCGCTCGGCGAGCGGCTCATCGTGCGCAGCGTCGAGGACTCGATCAGGCGCGGCAGCGTGCGCCTGCGCCTGGAGACCGATAGCCGCAATGCCGCGCAAGCGGTGACGCTGCTCGAGGCGATCAGCGAATTCAGCTTCGACGCCGCGATCGGCGGCGCGCGTCGCGACGAAGAGAAAGCCCGCGCCAAGGAACGCGTATTCTCGTTCCGCGACGAGTTCGGCCAGTGGGACCCGCGCAACCAGCGACCCGAGCTCTGGAATCTCTATAACGCCCGTGTGCATCCCGGGGAGCACGTGCGCGTGTTCCCGATCAGCAACTGGACCGAGCTCGATGTCTGGCAATACATCGGCCGCGAGGCAATCGATCTGCCGTCGATCTACTATGCGCACCGCCGGCCGGTCGTGCGCCGGCGCGGGCTGCTGGTGCCGGTGACCCGGCTCACGCCACCGTGCGCCGGCGAGACCGTGGAGGAGCTCATGGTGCGCTTCCGCACCGTCGGCGATGTGAGCTGCACGTGCCCGGTGGCGTCGACCGCCGCCACGGTTGAGGAAATCGTGGCGGAGACGACCGATGCCACGCTCACCGAGCGCGGCGCGACGCGCATGGACGACCAGACCTCGGAAGCGTCGATGGAACGGCGCAAGCGCGAGGGGTACTTCTGATGACGGTGCTGGGCGAAATCGAGCGCCGCCAGGTCGTCGACTGCGGCGTACTGCGGTTCGTGACCGCGGGGAGCGTCGATGACGGCAAGAGCACGCTCATCGGCCGCCTGCTCTACGATGCGCGCGCCATCCAGCAGGATCAGCTCGCGGCCCTCGAGCGGACCTCGGTGCGCCGCGGCATCGGCGAGCTCGATCTCTCGCTTCTCACCGACGGTCTTGAGGCGGAGCGCGAGCAAGGCATCACCATCGATGTCGCGTACCGCTACTTCGCCACGCCGCAGCGCAAATTCATCATCGCGGACGCGCCTGGCCACGAGCAGTACACACGCAACATGGCCACGGGCGCGAGCATGGCCGACGCCGCGGTACTGCTGGTCGATGTGCGCAAGCGCCTGGTCGAGCAGACGCGCCGTCATCTGCTGCTCGCGCGGCTCCTCGGTGTACGCCACGCCATCGTGTTCGCCAACAAGATGGACCTCGTCGGCTATTCGCAGGCGATCTTCGAGGCGGTGCGCGACGAGATCGTCGCCTTTGCAAAACCGCTCGCCTTCGCCACGTTCGACGTACTGCCCGGCTCGGCATTGCGCGGCGACATGGTAGTGGAGCGCGGCGCGCAGCTCGGCTGGTTTGCGGGCCCGACGTTGCTCCAGCGGCTGGAATCGCTCGATACTGGCACCGAGGAAGCGTCCGCGGGGCCGCTACGCTTGCCCATCCAGCTGGTGTCGCGCCCGCAGGGGGTCGCCGCCCGCAGCTATCTCGGGCGCATCGAATCCGGTCGCCTCGCGGTCGGCGACGAAGTCCAGGTGCTGCCCGGCGGCCGGCGCACGCGCGTGCGCTCGCTTTTCGTGCAGGGTGCGCCCTGCGAGCTCGCCGCGGCCGGCGACTCGGTGTCGATCGCGCTTGCTGACGACATCGACATTGCGCGCGGCGACCTCATCGCCGATGCGCTTACGCCACCGCGCGAAGCACGTGCGCTCGAAGCGACGCTGGTGTGGCTCGATGCCGAGCCGCTGCGCCCCGGCGGCCGCTATCTGGTGCAGCACGCCACTCGCCGCACGCTTTGCCGGATCCGCGAAGTCACCAGCCGCCGCGACGTCGAGACCCTCGCCGAGCGGCCGGCGCTCGATGCTGTGGCCGCCAACGACATCGTGCGCGTGCAGCTTGCGCTGCAGGCGCCGCTCTATGTCGATCGGTACGAAGCCGTACGCGCCACCGGCGCCTTCATCCTGGTCGACGAAGCGTCCAACCGTACGGCCGCGGCCGGCATGGTGCAATGAGCGGTACGGTGTACCTCGTCGGTGCGGGGCCCGGCGCCGTCGACCTGCTTACGCTGCGCGCCGCGCGCCTGCTCGCCGAAGCGCACATCGTGTTTCACGACGCCTTGGTCCCCGCGCCGATCCTCGCCTTGGCCGCGCGGGCCGAGAAGGTCGCGGTCGGCAAGCGCTGCGGGCGCCACTCGACTGCGCAAAGCTTCATCAACAAGCGTCTCGCCGATGCCGTGCGACAGCATCGTATCGTCGTGCGCCTCAAAGGCGGCGATCCGATGCTTTTTGGCCGCGCCCACGAAGAGCTGAGTTATCTGCGCGCTCACGGGGTTCGAGTCGAGGTGGTGCCCGGTGTGACCGCCGCGCTCGCGGCGGCCGCGGAGATCGGCGTCTCGCTCACGCGGCGCGGTGCGGCGCGCAGCGCTGCATTCGTGACTCCTCGGCAGGCCGATGGCGAGGCGCCCAACGATTGGCTGCGAGCGGTGCTCGCCGCGGATACGAGCGTTATCTATATGGGCGCGGGCGACGCGGCGGCCATCGCGCAGGCGCTGCTTGGCGCGGGCAAGCCGGCCGGCACGCCGGTCGCCATCGTCGAGAACGCATCGCTGCCGCAGGCCCGTACCGTCTACGGCAGGCTCGGCGAGCTGCCGGCGCTCGCCGCGGAAACGGGCAGCGGGCCGGCGTTGATCGTGCTGGGGGAAGTGCTCAGCGAGGCGCTGAGCGCCGCAAGGCGAGCCACAGCGCGAAAAGCGCGAGCAGGCTGAACCACACCAGCGCCCAGCCGGCGATCGACAGGCCGAGAAACTTCCAGTCGACCGCGGCGCATTCGCCGCTGCCGTAGAACACCTTCGCAAACGTGCGCGACAGCGGGAAGTTCTGCAGCATGAAGAAGAGGTCGGGTCCGCACTGCGGCACCTTGTCCGCGGGCAGGTGCTGCAACCACACCTGCCGTCCCGCGGTCACCGCGCCGCCGATCGCGAATAGCACGACCAGCGCCGAATAGAGGGCCGTGCCGACACGGGCCGGCCCGTGCAACGCGGCGATGATGAAGATGGCCATCACGGCGTAGAAGAAGGCGCGCTGGATCATGCACAAGGGACAGGGCTCGAGCCCTTGCGCGTATTGCAGGTAATAGCCGTAGCCGAGCAGCGCCGCACACACGAGAGCCCCGGCGGCGAAGAAAAGACGTGTCTTCATGTCGCGAGCGCCGGCACGATGCGGCCCGTCGCTTCGCCGAAGCCGATGGTGGCGTAGCCCTGCCGCGCACAGTGGCCGCGCTCGATAACTTCGTCGCCGTCTTCAAGGAATGTGCGCGTTTCACCGCCCTGGAGCGGCAGCGGGTTCTTGCCCGCGAGCGTCAGCTCCATCAGGGAGCCGAGTGAATCGGCGCCGGTGCCCGAAATCGTGCCGCTCGCGACGAGATCTCCTGGCTGCAGGTTGCAGCCGTTCGAGGTCTGGTGGGCGAACATTTGCGCCACGGTCCAGTAGGAGTCGCGGAAGTTGCCGCGAGAGAGTCGCATGGGCTGCTTCATTTTGGCGCTGCGCAGGTGCATTTCGAGCTCAATGACAAAGCCGCCTTCGCGCTGGTCCTCGTCGCTGTGCAGGTAGGGCAGCGGGCGCGGGTCGTCGGCCGCGCGGGCGAAGGCGGCACAACGATAGGGTTCGAGCGCATCCATGGTCACGATCCAAGGTGAAATTGTCGTAGCGAAGCTTTTCGCGAGAAACGGGCCGAGCGGCTGGTATTCCCAGGCTTGCAGGTCGCGCGCCGACCAGTCGTTAAGCAGCACCGCCCCGAACACGTGCTCGAGCGCCTCGCCGATTGCAATAGGATGCCCCAGCCGGTTGCCGGTTCCGGCGATGAAGCCGAGCTCGGACTCATAGTCGAGCCGTTTGCTCGGCGCAAAGGCCGGTGCCGGCGCGTCCGGCAGCTTCGCCTGACCCATGGGGCGGCGGATCGCAGTGCCGGAGACGACGACCGAGGAGGCGCGGCCGTGATAGCCGATCGGCACCCATTTGTAATTGGGCAGCAGCGGATTGTCCGGTCTCAGCAGGCGGCCGATATTGGTGGCGTGATGGATGCCGGTGTAGAAGTCGCTGTAGTCGCCAATCGCCACCGGCAGCAGCAGTTGCGCTTGCTTCATCGGTACGAGATACCGAACGAGGCGCTTGCGCTGCGCGCTATTCTCGCGCAGCGCGCGCGAGAGCTCGCGGCGCAGCTTGCGTAGCGCCGCGCGCCCCGTGGCGGCAAGCGCATTCAGGGTCGGACCGGTGTGCAGCCCGAGTGCCGCGAGGTCGAGGATCTGATCGCCGATGGCGACGCCGCCGCGCGCCGCCTCCTTGCGGCCTTTGCGACGGAACACGCCGAAGGGCAGGTTCTGGAGCGGAAAATCGCAACCGGGCGCATTCGCCGACTCGACCCAGCTCGTGAGCGCCGGGTCGTGCGTCTCGTCCAGCTTCATTTATGGAGCTTCTTGAATCCGTCCCAGACGGCGTCGTAGTCCTGCTGCAGCTGCGGTGCGCTCAGCGCGAACTGCGTCGGCCGAAACACGTAGCGCGATTCCCACATGAAGGCGAGCGCATCTTCAATCTTCTGCGGCGTGAGTTGCGCGCTGCTCGCGCGCTCAAACGTCTGCATGTCGGGCCCGTGCGCCGACATGCAATTGTGGATCGACACGCCGCCAGGCAGGAAGCCCTCGGCCTTGGCGTCGTAGACGCCGTGCACCAGCCCCATGAGCTCGCTCATCACGTTGCGATGGAACCAGGGCGGCCGGAAGGTGTGCTCCGCCACGAGCCAGCGCGGCGGGAAGATCACAAAGTCGCAATTGGCAACGCCCGCTTGCGCGGAAGGCGACGTCAGTACGGTGAAGATCGAGGGATCGGCATGATCGAAGCTCACCGTGTTGATCGCCATGAAGCGCGCGAGATCGTACTTGTACGGCGCATAGCGCCCGTGCCACGCCACCACGTCGAGCGCCGAATGCCGGTATTCGGCGGCCCACAGCGCGCCCAGGAACTTGCTCACCACCTGGTGGCGCGCCTCCTTGTCCTCGAACGCGGCGACCGGCGCGAGGAAGTCGCGCGCCTGCGCCAGCCCCTGCGCGCCGATCGGGCCGAGCTCTGGCAGGCGGAATGGCGCGCCGTAGTTCTCGCATACGTAGCCGCGCGCCTGCTTCTCGAGCAGCTCAACCCTGAACTTCACGCCGCGCGGTACAACGGCGACTTCGCCCGGCGCGACGGTCAGCTTGCCGAGCTCGCTGAAAAGCAGCACCTCGCCGAGCTGCGGGACCAACATCAGCTCGCCATCGCAATCGACGAACAGGCGCTCGGCCATGGACCGATTCGCGCAATAGATGTGGACCGCAACGCCGCGTTGCGCGGCGGGCTCACCGCTGCCCGCCAGCGTCGCCAGGCCATCGATGAAATCGGTCGGCGACTCGCCGATCGGCAGCGGATCCCAGCGCAGCCGGTTGGGCGGCGTCTCAACTTCGTTGAACGGGCCGGAGCGCAACAGACCGTTGGACATGCGCCGGTAGGGCGCGTGCATCGCGGAGGGGCGCAACCGGTAGAGCCAGCTCGACAGGTTCTCGGCGCGCGGCGCGGTGAAGGCCGTGCCGGAGAGCACCTCGGCATAGAGGCCGCGCGGTGGACGCTGCGGCGAGTTCTGTCCCTGCGGCAGCGCACCGGGCACCGCTTCGGACGAGTGCAGATTGCCAAAGCCGCTCTGATATTCGAGCACCGGCCGTGCGGCATCAGCCGGTGCGGTGCGGGCGGGCGACGTGACGATCATGAGTGCAGTAGCGGCAGGTCGCGGATTCGCGCGTAGAGCGGCGTGAAATCAGGCGCCGTCTCGCGCATCAGGTGGGCAAAGGATTCGATCACGAAGTAGGT
>Ga0070705_100001397_pt1 | contig 12805 bp, 12 predicted proteins | sample KBSK5253metaG_FD_65455 | JGI IMG/M metagenome (GOLD analysis project Ga0070705, IMG submission 65455) | Corn, switchgrass and miscanthus rhizosphere microbial communities from Kellogg Biological Station, Michigan, USA - KBS K5-25-3 metaG | ecosystem: Host-associated > Plants > Roots >... | reverse complement strand
GTGACGATGATCGTGGGCTCCGGCTCGGCGGCGTGCTTCCAGTCGGCACTCCACCAGAAGGTCTTCTGGGGAAGCACGGGCGGCGTCGCGGCGACCCAGCCCTGCCAGACCTCCCCGCCGTAGGCGAGCATCGTCCAGAGGTGCTCGGAGCCGTACCAGTCCGATGCGTAGTTCGTGGGTGGCGTCCGGAGGAATGGCTTCGGCGGGACGAACACCGGGACGGGGCGGGTCACGTCGCAGGCGGCCGCCGAGCGGCTGGTCTGACTCGGGCCGAGGCTACCGCTCGTGCCCGGGGCGACCACCGATGGGCTCGCGACCGGCCCCGTCCCGACCGTCGGACCCGCCGCGGACCAGCGACCGAAGGCAAAGGACGCCACGATCGCCACGATCACGCCGGCCAGGGCCAGCGGCGTCGCGATCCGGCGGCGCTCGTCCGCCACCACGCGGCCGTCCATGAAGAGGGCCGGGTCAACGGACCGGGCCGGCCGCTGCGCGGCGCGCCAGCGCTCTCCCGCGTCGACGACCAGGCGATCGACGTCGTCGTCGTTCATTCCGTCACCTCGAGCATGGGTCGAAGGCGGAGCCGCGCATCGGACAGGGTCGACTTCACGGTGCCCTCCGAGCAGCCCATCACGGCCGCGGTCTCGGCGACCGACAGCCCGGCGAAGTAGAAGCAGTCGATCGCGAGCCGCTGACGCGGCGCCAGTCGACCGATCGCGAACTCGACATCGACTCGATCGTCGGCTGAGCGGACGCGACCGGGGATCTCGCCGAGGACGGGCGACGGACGACGCCGCCGCCGGGCGTGCCGGGCCCGGTCGGCCGTGATCGCGAGCAGCCACGTGCCCGGCGTGCCCCGAGTGGGGTCGAACTGGTGACGCTTCTGCCACGCCCGGACGAGCGCCTCCTGGACGATGTCGTCGCGGTCCGCATCGGGCGCGAGCCGCGCGGCCAGTCGCGTCATCCGGTCGACCTGCGGCCGAACCCAGTCGGCGAAGGCGGCTGGCGCGTCGGGTGCGGCAGCCACGGCGTCCTGACCCGTCATCGCGAGTTCCACACCCCTACTACACCGCGAGGGCGCCGTTCGGTTGGGTCCAGACCGAAAGGCGTTCGCAACCCCGCGGCCGAGCGTTGCCGCGCGACGGTTCGGGCTGGCTTCCGACGATGGAACCACGCACAGGAGGTGTCGATCATGCCCCGATCGTGGAGCGCGAAGCGCGAGCGCCAGTACGAGCACATCAAGGACTCCTACGAAGACCGCGGCGTCGGTGCCGATGAGGCCGAGGAGCGCGCCGCCCGGACCGTGAACAAAGAGCGCGCGGAGCACGGCGAGACGAAGTCGGCCAAGAAGCGGTAGGCGCGTCCGGCCCAGGATCGTGCCCCCGCCAGGTCAGGTCGCGTGGCGGGCCGAATCGCGATCGTTGCGCTCAACCGCAATCGTCCCGCGGGACCCGAACTGGTTGCGCTTGACCGCAATCATTTCGAATCAGCCGCCGCCCGCGGTCCTCGCGAGGCGAACGATCCAGGAGTCGGTTCAGTCCGAGGCGGGCGGGCGCATCCGGCGGCGCGTGGTGACGTCGACCCGGCCGTCGGAGACCTCCTGAGCCGGATGCTCGACGAGGGCGATCAGCCGTGACGACATGAACCGTCCCGTCCGGACCGGCGTCCCGCCGCGCGTCACCTCGGTCACTTCCACGATGCCCCGGGCCGTGGTCACCTCGATCCGCCGGCCGTTCTTCGTCGCGGCAATCTCGAACGTCTGGACTCCCTGTCCAGTGTCGACCACGACCTCGACGCGATCGCCACGCATTCGAGCACGGTAGCACTGCCGAAGCGACGGGAGAACCGGCACGAAGCACTCCGAGGTCCAAGGCGGACGTCCCGGACGCCCTTGGCCCGAGGAAGCACCGTCGGCTGGCCAACTCGGCGGCGTCGAATTGCCGCACCATGGTGTCGTGAGGAGATGGAACGGGTGGAGCGAGGAGGGCGCCGTTCCGCGGGTCCCTGCCGCCGCGCTCCGCCTCCTGGCGGACGCCATCGGCCCGGGCCTTCCGCAGCGGGACGCCCGATTCGAGGACGTCGTCGCCGCCGTTCCCGAGTCGCGCCTGACCGACGATCCCGGACTCTCGACCGATCCCGCCGACCGGGTCCGGCATGCCCGTGGCCAGAGCCTGCCCGACTGGATTGCGTTGCGAAGCGGCCGACTCGGCTGGGTTCCCGACGCGGTCGCCCGTCCGGCGACGGACGACGACGTCCACCGCCTCTACGGACGGGCGGATCGGGCCGGCGCAATCGTGATCCCGTACGGCGGCGGAACGAGCGTCGTCGGCGGCGTCACGCCGGCCGCCGGCGAGGAGCGCCCGGCGATCACCGTCGCGACCGAGGCGTTGAGCGGCCTCCGCGGTGTCGACGAGGAGAGCGGGCTCGCGACGTTCGGGGCCGGCACGGTCGGGCCGGACGTCCAGGCGGCGCTGGCACCGCACGGCTTGACGCTCGGGCACTTCCCGCAGTCGTGGGAACGATCCACCGTCGGGGGCTGGGTCGCGGCCCGTTCGGCCGGCCAGCAGTCGATCGGCTTCGGGCGCATCGAGGACCTGTTCGCGGGTGGCCGGCTCGTGGCCCCGGCCGGAACCCTCGTGATGCCGCCGCATCCCGCGTCCGCCGCCGGCCCGGACCTCCGCCAGCTCATCCTCGGCTCGGAGGGTCGGTTTGGCATCGTGACGGAGACGATCCTGCGGACGGTGCCGCGCCCGGCGCATGAGGCGATCCCGGCATGGTTCCTGCCCGACTGGCCACGCGCCCTGGCGGCGGCCCGCGCGATCGCCCGGGCGGGCCTGCCTCTCTCGATGGCCCGCCTGTCGACACCCGCCGAGACGGAGACGTTCCTCGCGCTCGGCGGCCGACCCGGACGTGTCCGCGCGCTCCGGGCGTGGCTGCGCTTGCGCGGGATCGGGCCGGACCCATCGCTGCTGCTCGTGGCCGCGAGCGGAGCGGAGAAGCTCGTGGAGCTCGCGGTTCGCGAGGTCGGGAGCATCATCCGCCGGCATGGTGGGACCGGGGTCGGCGGCTCGCTGGGGCGGCAGTGGCTCCGAACCCGCTTCCGGACGCCCGACCTCCGCGACGCCCTTTGGGATGCTGGATACGGCGTGGACACCCTGGAGACGGCCGCCGACTGGCCACAGATCGGCGAGCTCGCGACGACCCTCCCGGCGGCCATCGCCGAGGCATTCGAGGGCGACGGCGAGCGGGCCCATGTCTTCAGCCACCTGTCACACCTCTACCCAAGCGGCTCGAGCCTGTACGTGACCGTGACGTTCCGGCTCGCCGACGACCCCGATCGGACGCTCGATCGGTGGCGGCGGATGAAGGCCGCGGCCAGCGCGGCGATCGTCGCGGGCGGCGGCACGATCAGTCACCAGCACGGCGTGGGCCGCGATCACGCGGCCTACCTGGCCGCGGAGAAGGGCGAGCTCGGGATGGCGGTCCTGGCGGACGTCGCCCGTCGGTTCGATCCGGACCGGCGCCTGAACCCCGGCGCCCTGCTCGAGGAGGCCGGCCGATGAGCGGAGATCGGATCCTGGCGATCGACGTCGGCACCCAGAGCGTCCGGGCCCTCGTCTTCGACCCGCGCGGGACGGTCGTCGCGCATGCCCGGATCCCGATCGAGCCGTACGTCTCGCCCGAGCCCGGCTGGGCGGAGCAGGATCCGGAGCTCTACTGGGCCTCGATCGGACAGGCATGCGCCGCCGTCTGGGCGAGCGGCGCGGCCAGGCGGGACGAGATCGCCGGCGTCACCCTCACGACCCAGCGCGGGACCGTCGTCGTGACGGACGAGGCCGGGAAGCCCCTCCGGCCCGCGATGGTCTGGCTCGACCAGCGACGGACCGAGGGCGTCCCGCCGATCGGCGGCGTCAACGGGCTCGCCTTCCGGGCGCTCGGCGTCCGGCGGACCGTCGCCGCGTTCCAGGCCGACGCAGAGGCGAACTGGATCCGGGCCCATGAGCCCGCCGTCTGGCGCGGGATCCGCCACTACCTCCTCCTGAGCGGCTTCCTGACCCACCGCCTGACCGGTCGGTTCGTCGACTCGCTCGCGTGCCAGGTCGGCTACCTGCCCTTCGACTTCAAGAAGCTCGCCTGGGCGAAGCGCGGCGACTGGCGCTGGTCGGCCGCCCCGGTCGACCCGGCATGGCTCCCGGAGCTCGTCCCGCCGACGGGCCGTCTCGGCGACCTCACGCCGAGCGCGGCGGCGGTCCTGGGCGTGGCTGCCGGCACCCCGGTCGTGGCCGCCGCCGCGGACAAGGCCTGCGAGGTCCTCGGTTCTGGCGCGCTGGAGCCGCACATCGGGTCACTCTCGTATGGGACGACGGCGACGATCAACACGACCCAGCGCCGCTACGTGGAAGCCGTCCCGCTCGTCCCGCCGTACCCGGCCGCCGTCCCCGGCGCGTACACGCTCGAGGTCCAGGTCTATCGCGGCTACTGGCTCGTCGACTGGTTCAAGCGCCAGTTCGGGGCGCGCGAGGTCGCCCAGGCGGACGAGCTCGGGATCGCCCCCGAAGCCCTGTTCGACGACCTCGTCCGGGCGACGGAGCCGGGCTCGATGGGCCTCCTGATCCAGCCGACGTGGACGCCCGGCGTCCGCGTTCCGGGACCCGAGGCCAAGGGCGCGATGATCGGCTTTGGCGACGTCCATACCCGGGCACACCTGTACCGGGCAATCCTCGAGGGGCTCGCGTACGCGCTCCGGGAGGGCGGCGAGCGGGCGGCGGCCCGCGCGAAGACGCCGCTCCGCGAACTCCGGGTCTCGGGTGGCGGCGCACAGTCGCCGGCCGCCGTCCAGCTGACCGCTGACATCTTCGGGCTGCCGACGGGCCGGCCGCACACCCACGAGACGTCGGGTCTCGGGGCGGCGATCGATGCGGCCGTCGGCCTCGGGCTGCACGCCTCGTTCGAGTCGGCCGTCGCCGACATGACGCGCCTGGCGGAGACGGTCGAACCGAACCCGGCCCGACACCGCCTCTACGACGATCTCTACCGGCGCGTCTACCGAAAGATGTACGACCGCCTCAAGCCCCTGTACGAAGAGATCATGTCGATCACGGGCTACCCGCCCAGCTAGCCGCGTCGGTCGATCGGCGCGGTGGCGTCGGCTCGTTCGTAGACCGCGACCTGCCAGTACAGGTTCGAGCGGTGGTACGTCGGGACGAAGCCCGCGGCGCGGATGGTCGCGTCGACCTCGGCCGTGCGATGGATGTGGATCCGGAGCCGCCGTCGGGCGAGACGGGCCGCGCCGCTCACGAACGCGCTCATGGCGCGGATCCACCAGGTGTCGCGCGGATAGACGAGGCCGTATCGCAGGAGAGCCCGGGCGACCGACTGGCGGACGAGCGCCTGCATGTCCGGGTAGCAGCAGAGGACGCGATCGAGAACCACGAGGTCGGCGGGCGCGATCGTCGGGGCGAGCGTGACGAAGTCGCCGACGACGTAGCTCACGCGGTCCGAGACCCCCTGACGGCCGGCCTCCTCGCGAGCGCCGCTCACGAACGCGGGCGAGCCGTCGACGTCGATCGCGCTGGCGGCCCCGGCCCTCAGCAGGTCGAGGTGCGCGGCCCCGCCGCCCGCCCCGATGTCGAGAACCGTCAGGCCGTCGACGCCCTCGCCCCGGAGGCCATCGAGCAGCCAGCGGGTCGTCTTGGCAGGTCCGTCCTTGCGGTAGGACCGCAGCTCGGATCGGGCGGTCCGCTCACCGAACTCGTTCCCGACGGCGCACGCGCAGCCGGGTCCACAGCCGGGCCGGGACTCGTCGCCCGACCCACCGTCCATCGTCAGGCGCGGACTTCTTGCCGCATGAAGCGGACATAGGCGATCGCAAAGCACGCGACCGTCAGCGCGACCAACGCCACGACCTGCGGCCAGACGAGGATGAAGCTCTGGTCGAGTGACAGGAGCGACGGGATCCGCTGCTGCGCCTGCTGGTAGCCCGCGATCGTGGCCGGCGACGAGACACTCGTCACCTGCGGGTTCAGGAGCACGAGCGATGCCTCGCGGTAGAGCGTGTCGGGCAGCAGCCGGTTGATCGTCTCCTGGAGCTGGATGCTGTTGATCTGCTGCTGGACGGTTCCCGTCAGCGGCGCCAGGAAGCCCCCGATCAGCTGGGTGATCAGGCCGCCGAAGATCGTGAACAGCAGCCAGGCCCCGAACCCGATCAGCGCTGACGTGGCGGCCCGCCGGACCACCACCGACAGGAGCATCCCGAACGCGAGCCAGAACGACACGTAGATGAACGTGAGGAGCAACCACAGGATCAGTCGCAGCGCCTCGGACGCGGCGGGGACGATCCCGAGCCGGATGATCCCGAAGGCCGCGATCACCCCGACGACGACCCCGATCACGATCGCGATCACGGCGAGGCCTGCCGCGAACTTGCCGTTGATGACGTCGTCGCGGTGGATCGGCTGGGAGAGGAGACGCGGCAGCGTGCCCTGGGCACGCTCGCCGTTGATCGAATCGAACGCGAACGCCAGGCCGAGCAACGGAGCAACGAGCCCGAGGAAGCCCTGGACGCTCGGCAGCGCGATCTGGGCATCGCCGACCTTCGGCGCGTACCAGAAGAGGGCGATGAAGATCGCCTGGCCGCCGCTGACCGTCGACGCGGCCGAGCGGATCGCATCCGCCGCGAAGTAGAGCGGGATCAGCGCCGCCAGCCCGACGACGATGAACAGCACGACGAACCGGGCCGACAGCAGGTGATCGGCCAGCTCCTTGCGGGCGACGACGATCCAGCCCGCGTGGGGCACGGATCGCTCGCGACGCGACGGGATCTCGCCCTCGCGTCGGACCGGCTTTGCCGGCGCCGGTGCGGGCGCGGGTCCAGCGGCCGGGATCGGCGTTCCTTCGGCCGTCATCGGACGTCCCTCGCGTGGCCGTGGGCGGCCTTCTCGACCGCCCGCCGGTAGATCTCCTCGAGCGACGGCGCGACGGGCCGGACCGACGTCAGGTCGAGCCCGGTCGAGGCAGCCGCGGCGAGGATCGAGCGACGCACGCGCGTCTCGTCGGATGCCGGTTTGACGCCGATGACCCACGGATCGGTCGTCGAACGGCGTGGCGCTTTGACCTCGACGACGCCCGGGATCGCCTTCAGGACCTCGCGGACCCGTTCGGCTCCAGCCGCGTCGTCGGTCTGGACGCCGGCCTCGATGTGGGCCGTGTCCTCCCCGAATCGGTGGGCCAGCTCGGTCATCGTCCCCTGCCCGATCAACCGCCCCGCGGCGAAGATCCCGATCCGGTCGCAGACCGACTGGACCTGGTTCAGGAGGTGGCTTGACAGGAGAATCGCCATCCCTCGATCCCGGACGAGCGTCCGCAGGAGCTCGAGGATCTCGGTGACCCCGAGCGGATCGATGGCCGTCGTCGGCTCGTCGAGGATCAGGACATCGGGATCCTTGACCAGGGCGTCGGCAATGCCGAGCCGCTGGAGCATGCCCCGGGAGTACGTGTCGGTCGCGTCGTCGGCTCGGGCCGACAGGCCTACCTGCTCGATCACCTCGTCGATCGTCGTCTCGGCCAGCTCTCGCGGGATCCGGTTGAGCTCGGCGGTGTAGCGGAGGTTCTCTCGACCCGAGAGGTCGCTGTAGAAGCCGACGCTGTCGGGCAGGTAGCCGACGCGCCGCTTCACCTCGAGCGGCCGCCGGGCCGGATCGAGCCCGACGACGCGCGCCTGCCCGTCGCTCGGCTCCGTGAGCCCGAGCAGCATCAGGATCGTCGTCGTCTTACCGGCGCCGTTCTGGCCGAGGAGCCCGAAGATCTCCCCGGCCTGCACCTCGAGGTCGAGATGATCGACCGCGACAAGCTCGCCGTAGCGCTTGGTCAGGCCGCGGGTCCGGATGGGAGCCCGCGGCCGATCATCGCCCTCGGTGCGCGCGTGACGCGGTCGGCTGCCCGGGTCGGTGTCCGAACCGGACCCCTTCCGACCGACTCGCTTCCGGATCGGCCGAGTCGACGGCGCCGTCATCGGCGGCCGTAGGTTCGGAAGACGTAGAACAGCCCGGCGAGGATCAGCACGATCACGCCGATCCCGACGAGCGCCCAGATCGGCGACGTCTCGACCGTGAACCGGATGTCCTGGCTCGCGCGTGCCTGGTCGTTCGACGCGTTGAACGTGACGACGTAGTCGCCCGCGACTGCGTCGGCTGATGGGGTGATGATCGCGGTCACGGTCCCGGCCTTCGTGCCCGTCGGGACGTCGACCTTGCCGTCGGCCGGGTCGAAGGTCACGGTCCAGCCCGATGGCGGCGTCGCGGTCACGGTGACGCCGGCGAGATCGCCGGTCCCGCCGTTCCGGATCTCGAGGGTCTGGCGCATCGCCGAGCCAGCCGAGCCGTGGGCCGACAGCAGGTCACCGGGCGTCGAGAGGGTCATCTTGAACGTGCCGGTGATGTCGATCCCGAGCTTGCCCGGGATCGTCTTCGTGCCGGCGGTGGCGGTCACGTCGATGTCCGTGTGACCGGCCGGCGCGTTGAGCGGCGCCGTGGCCGTGACGGTGATCGTCGTGGAGCTGCCGGCCTTGACGATCGTGCTCGCCGCGTTCGCCTCGGACAGCTTGGCCTCGACGGTCCAGCCCGCCGGGCCCTTCGCCGTTGCCGAGACGGTCTGGTCCTGGGCCGTGCCGTTCGTGAGGGTCAGCGGAAAGCTGAAGGTCGTGTCGCTGGCACCGGTCAGGGTCGGCGAGGTCGTCGTGAGCGTGATGTCTCCGGCCACGTCGGCATTGACGAGGACCGTGATCGGCAGCGTCGACGTCGAGCTCCCGAGCTTCGCCTCGACCCGGAGGTTGCCGCTCGTCGCGGTCGTGTCGCCGGGCACCTCGATGTCGAGGCGTGCGGTGCCGGGCTTGCCCGGTGCCGCGGTGACGCCCTGGACGACGAAACCGCCGCCATGGATCGTGGCCTTCCAGCCGGTCGGCGCACCCAGGACCACGAGGGAGACGGTCCCCGACTGCGATGACGTGATCGTCAGGTCGAAGCTCGCGCTCGATCCGGGCGCGACCGCGATCGACGGGTAGGGCGTGGTTACGTCCAACCCGTCGGCGGCGCCGACGGCCGGCACCAGGCCCCCGAGGAACACAGCGGTGGCAGCGAGGATGACCGCAAGGCGTCGAACACGCGCGGTCAGGGACGTCGGCAAAGGGATCCCTCCGTCAATCGGATTGCATCGGACCGCCGGAGTCTGACAACAGAACCGGGTTTCGCGCAACTTCGGTTCGATTCGTCGTAGGTTGATATTCCGCAATAGAAGGGCAAATCCCGGGTCGTCCCTCAGCGCGGAGACGCGGCCGGCTGCTCCTCGACAACGGTGACCGGAACGGTCACGGCTCCGCGGAGCCGGCTGGGCACATCCTGGCGGAGCCAGCGCGAGATGCCGGCCGGCAGGGTCGAGAGGATCACCTCGCCGACGTCACGATCGCGGCTGGCATCACGAGCGGCGGCGACCGGATCGCGATCGCCGACCTCGCCGTCGGCCGTGGCGCCCTGGGAGCGGAGCCCCTCGAGGTACGCGTTCAGCCGCGTCTCGGCCTCCACCCGGGCGGCGTCCTCGTCCCAGGTGAAGCCGCCCCCGCTCGGGGGCGGCGTGGCCGGGACCACGACGTGGAAGCTCGTCGAGCCGGCTGCGATCCGCCGTCCGACCTCTGCGGCGAGCGCCGCGCTCGGCAGCGTCTGATTGGCAACGATCAGGATCGTGGCCACCGGATCACCTCCGTCTCGTTTCGTCCGGCTGTCCGAATCGTATCCCCGACGTCCACCAGTTCCGGGGTCGCCGAAGGTCCCTGCCGATCGGCTGGATTGACGGAATCTGCGTTTTCTGGCATGATTCTCGAGTCAACCCGTCGTGGCGTCCTCTCGGTCGAGCCCTAATCACCGCTCCCCAGACGCCCCGGGCCAGGAAATCAACCAACACCGCTCCGGCTCCCGACACCGAGCCGTCCGAGAGCGGGATCACGGCCGCGTTGCCGCGACGAGCGCAGGAATTGCGCGCGTCGGCACCCGCGAGCCAGAGGGAATACAGAGAACCAAGCACATGATGACCCGTACCACGACCGCCTCGGTCGCCGGTCGATCCGTGGCGATGCGCCGGATGCGCCGCCGCAGCCACACCGCGACCCAGCCCTACTGCAGCACCAACGGCTGCACGAGCTTCCTCGTCGTCGACCCGGCGACGGAGGTTGCTACCTGCCCGATCTGCGGCTTCACCCGCCAGATCAGGTAATCACACAAGCGGCGCGCCACGAGCGCGTCGCACCCATCGGGATCGCCGCGCAGCCTCGCCGCTTCCGGCGCATCCTCGGTCGATGGCCGCGACTCACGTTTCGACTGTCGACCGCGTTCGCCTCGAGCAGCTGATGTCGGCCGAGCTCGAACGCTTCGCCCGGGCCCACGTGCGGTCCGGCAAGCTCCACGAGCAGGCCAAGGCATCGCTGGTCGACGGCGTGCCGATGAACTGGATGACGGAATGGGCGTCGCCCTTTCCGCTGTTCGTCGAGCAAGCCTCGGGCGCCGGCTTCCGCTGCGTCGACGGCCATGACTACGTCGACTTCTGCCTCGGCGATACCGGGGCGATGGCCGGTCACGGCCCGGCGGCGACCGTCGCGGCAGTGGAGCGCCAGATGCGGCGCGGCATCACCCACATGCTCCCGACCGAGGACGCGATCGCCGCAGGCGAGGAGCTCACCCGGCGCTTTGGGCTACCGCTCTGGCAGTTCACGATCACGGCCACCGACGCGAACCGCTTCGCGATCCGCCTCGCCCGCCGGATCACCGGCCGATCGAAGATCCTCGTCCACGACGAGTGCTACCACGGCTCGGTCGACGAGACCCTGGCCACCCTCGATCCCGATGGCCGTGTCATCGCGACCGCGGGCAACATCGGACCGGCGGTCGATCCCGCCCTGACGACCCGCGTCGTGCCCTTCAACGACGTCGGCGCGCTGGAGCGCGCCCTCGCCGACGAGGCCGTCGCGGCCGTGCTCGTCGAGCCGGCCCTGACGAACGTCGGAATCGTCCTCCCCGAGCCCGGCTACCACGAGGCACTCCGCGATCTCACCCGCCGCACCGGGACGCTCCTGATCATCGACGAGACCCACACGATCTGCGCGGGGCCGGGCGGGATGACCGCCCGTGATGCGCTCGACCCGGACATGCTCGTCATCGGCAAGACGATCGGGGGCGGGATCCCCGCGGGGACGTACGGCATGACGACCGCGATCGCCGACCGCGTCCGCTCATCCCTGCCCGAGCGGGCCGACGTCGGTGGGATCGGTGGGACTCTGGCCGGCTACGCCTTGAGCACGGCAGCGATCCGGGCCACGCTCGGCGAAGTCCTCACCGACGAGGCGTTCGGCCGGATGATCCCCCTCGCGGAGCGCTGGGAATCCGGCGTCAACGACGTGATCCGCTCCCATCGCGTGCCATGGCACGTGACGCGCCTGGGCGCCCGCGCCGAGTACCACTTCACGCCGACGCCGCCGCGCGACGGCGCCGAGCAGATGGCCCACGCCGACCCGGCGCTCGAGCGGTACCTCCACCTCGCGGTCATGAATCGAGGCGTCCTGATGACGCCGTTCCACAACATGGCGCTCATGAGTCCCGCGACGACGGCAGCCGACGTCGATCGTCACACGGCGGCGTTCGACGAGGCGGTGGCCGCGCTCGTGGCCTGATTCCGGCACCGTCCGAACAGGACGATCGGACCATGTGGTCCCCCTGTTGGCTGGGACTGCGAGCGGGTAATGTCGGACGCCCCACGCCGTTCCGTCGGAGCTGTCACCGTGTCGATCACGATCCGAGCCGTCGGCCAGGCCTCGAAGCGCGGCAAGATCCCGCGCCTTCCGAGCGGTGAGAAGCTGCTCGCCGAGGTCGACGAATGGATCGCGTCCGCTCCCGACGAGACGCTCCGGGGTCGGCGGGCCGACGGCCTGCCGGAGGGGGCGACCACCGGCGACTATCAATTCCACCCGGCCGCCCGCAACGTCCAGCTCGAGGCGGTCGACGGCGGTCGGCTGACCGTCACCGCCGAGACGTCGCCGGTCGGGCCGGGCTATCACACGTACGTTCGGGGCCTGCTCCATCGGATGGGCGACGAGCTGAGCATCGAATGGGCGCCGTCCGGCGCCCCGGACGATCCGGCCGCGTCCTTCGACCCGACGGGCTTCCTCGACAGCGGCAACCGCGCCGACGCGGAGCGGGGCCACCTGGCGTGGCTGCATCGCGCGCTGCTCGAGGCTCGTGACGCGCGCGAACGGGGGATCACCGGGATCCATCTCGAGACGCCGCCCGGGGCCCTCTTCACGTCGTCGGGCGTGCTGGCGACGGTCCTCGGGCCGCGGAGCGAGGAGTGGCTCGATCGGGCGATCGCCGATCCGCGCGTCGCAGTTGACGTTTGGCCATGGGTCGCCGACGCGATGGATGCCCGGTATCTCCTCGGCCGCGCGCTGTCGCTGCTCTGGCTGGAGGTTCGATGGCGACCGCCGACGACCGAGGAGGAGGCACTCCTCGACGAGGTCCTCTCGCTCCTCCGGCGGGCTTATCCGCTCGAGCCGTCCCTCCCCTACCCCTGGGTCGCCTGGGGCGAGCTCCTCGCCCTGCGCGATCACGTGGATCCCGCGACTCAGCAGCTCGTCGAGCGGATGATCCCGAAGGTGGCCGACGCGCCGCCGGTCGGCTACCGCCGGGCTCCCGTGACGATCATCCATCACGGCTGGGCGCTGGACGTCCCGGGGACGTTCGACGAGCACCGCAGCGACGAGGAGTGGTCG
>Ga0070705_100001395_pt1 | contig 12807 bp, 10 predicted proteins | sample KBSK5253metaG_FD_65455 | JGI IMG/M metagenome (GOLD analysis project Ga0070705, IMG submission 65455) | Corn, switchgrass and miscanthus rhizosphere microbial communities from Kellogg Biological Station, Michigan, USA - KBS K5-25-3 metaG | ecosystem: Host-associated > Plants > Roots >... | reverse complement strand
CGCTGGCCGAGGCCTTTCTCGGATCCGACTTGCCGCCCGATACCACCGGCGTACTCGTGACCGGACCGTTGATGCCGGGCGAAAAACGGCAGGCCGTCTACGAGCGTGCCCAGGGCCGCTCGTGCTTCCAGGTGCTGGAGTTTGTCCCGGATCCCACGCCGCTGATCGAGCGTGCCGACCGGGTCATCGCGATGGGGGGCTACAACACGATCTGCGAAGTGCTCTCGTTCGAGAAGCACGCGTTGATCGTGCCGCGGGTGAAGCCCGAGCCGGAGCAGTGGATCCGCGCCGAGCGCCTGCGCGAGATGGGCCTGGTGGACGTGCTGCATCCCGACCAGCTGGACGCACGGGCGCTCACCGAGTGGCTGGCGCGTGATCTCGGCGCGCCGCCGCAAAGCCGCAGCCACATCGATCTCGGTGGTCTCACGCGCATCCCAAGCCTGCTGCTGGAGGTGCTGGGCGTCGGCGTGCCGGCGCTGGCGGCGTCCGCCGCGGGGCTCGGTTGAGATGACGACGACGACGGCGGTGCGCACCCGCACGGTGCTCTTGTACGCGCAGGACAGCAAGGGGATGGGACACATCACCCGCACCCTGACCATCGCGCGACACCTGCTGGCGGCTTATCCCGACACCGTCGCTTACATTGCCACCGAGTCTCCCATCACCGGCGACTTCGCGCTCCCCGAGCGGTGCGACTACATCAAGTTGCCCGCCGCGGCCGGGCTTCGGGCACTGCGCGCGCAACTGTTGCACGACACCGCGCTGGGGTTGGCCCCGGACCTGGTGCTGGTGGATCACGAGCCGTTGGGCCACAAGGGCGAGTTCTCGGACGGTCTGCACGCGCTGAAGGCGCAGCGCCCCGCCACGAGGTTCGTCTTCGGGCTGCGGGACATCATGGACGATGTCGGTCGCATTCGCGCGCAGTGGCGGGAACTGGGCGTGTACGACGCGTTCGAGAGCCTGTACGACGGCATCGCGGTGTACGGCTCGCGTACGCTGTACGACGTCGCCCAGGCCTACGCGATCCCCGCGTCGGTCCATCCGAAAGTGCAGTATTGCGGCTACGTCCTCCGGGAGCTTCCGTCCGGCGATCCGGGCCTCGTGCGTGAGGAGCACGGCTTGCCGCGCAACGGGCCGCTGATACTGGCGACCGTGGGCAGCGGCAGCGACGGGTACCCGGTGCTCGAGGCCGCACAAGCCGCCGTCCATCGACTGCAGGGGAAATTCCCCGACCTGCAGGCGATCCTGGTGACGGGGCCGTTCATGCCGGCCGACCGGCGGGCGACCCTCGAGACGCGAGCCACAGCGACCTGTCGTGTCGTGACGCGCGCCGACAATCTGCAGCTCATGGCCGCCGCCGACGCGGTCGTAGGGATGGGCGGTTACAACAGCGTGTGCGAGGCCCTGGCCGTGGCCCGACCGCTGGTGATCGTGCCGCGCGCCACGCACAAGATCGAGCAGCAGATCCGCGCCGAAACACTGGCGGCACATGGGTTGGCGCGGTGGGTCCACCCGACGCAGCTGAACGGCGAGCGGCTCGCGGAGGCGCTGGAGTGGGCGCTGTGCTGCGATCGGCAGGCACACGCCCAGCGGGTGCGCGACATCATCCCATCGTTCGACGGCGCGGCCCGGCTGACCGCCTATCTCTCACGCTGGCTCGGTAGTGATTGAATGACCGTGCCGACCCTGCCCACGCTCGACTCCGGGGACACGCAGGCGCTGCTGAGTGCGGCGCTCCGCGACGTGCATGGTCCCGCTGCCCGCCTCGAGGGGTGGACCGCGGACTTCCGCTTCACGGAGCACGGGAAACAGCGCGTGGTGCGCTACGATTTGCAGGCGCGACTCGCGGGGTCGCGGGAGGTCCAGGCCGACCAGTGGGTCGGCAAGTTCTACGACCGTGACGAGGACGCCCGCAGGGTCGCCGCCGTGCTCGGGGCGTTGGCCCTCGGCGAGTGCGGCCCCCGCGGCGGCCTCAGAGTGCCGCGGGTCGTCGCCTATCACGAGCCACGTCATCAGCTGTTGTTGACCTACGAACACGGCGAGCCAGTCAGCTCCGCCATTGCGCACGACACCGGCGCCGTACTGGCGGCCCTGGGGCGTGCCCTCGCGGCCCTCCATGCTGCCCGCATCCCCCTCGACAGGGTCACAACGCCCCCTGCCGTGCTCGCTGACCTGCAGTCGCGGATCGAGGATCTGTGTGCCCGGCTCCCGGGCGAGGCGAGCGCCCTCAGGCGCGCGTGGAACGAGCTGGAGCGACAGGCGCCGCCCTTCCCCGTCGCGCCATCGTTCGTGCACGGCGACTTCGGCCCGGCCAATCTCCTTTGGAGCGGGGGGCAGATCGTGGTCCTCGACTTCGACAAGTGCGCGCGAGGCGACCCGGCCCTGGACCTCGGGAATCTGCTGGCGCAGCTGCGCCGGATGACGGTGCGCAAGCCGGACCGGCTCCGGGACTTCGAGTCCGCGCGCGAGCGCGCCCTGGACGCCTATCAGACCTGGTCTGCGCCCCCCTCCGATCCCGGCCTGGACCAGCGGGTCGCTTGGTACGAGCGGGCGACCCTCCTGCGGAAGGTCCACGGCTTGGTGTGCAAGCCGGCAGCCCCCCATGAGCCGGAGACGCTACGGCGCCAGACCGAGGCGTCGCGCCTGTTGAGTCTCGCATGAGTCGACGAGAGCGTCGGCGTACGCGATTCCGTCAGATCTTCCTGACGCACCTCCGTCAGGTGAAGGGCCGTCTGCTCCTCGCCGCCCTGTGCACGGTGGGCGTCACCGCGGCCGAGCTGCTGAAGCCCTGGCCGCTGAAGGTGATCCTCGATCACGGCATCCTCGACAAGCCGTTGCCGCCGGCGTTGCGGTTTCTGCAGGGCGTCGTAGCGAGCGGGCGAGTCACCCTCCTGGTGGAGGCGTCCGGCAGCATCGTGTTGATCGCGCTGGGCGCCGCGCTGCTCTCGTACTTTCAGATCTTCATCACGTCGTCCGTCGGGTATGAGACCGTCTACGCGTTGCGACGGGAGCTGTTCGCGCATCTGCAGCGGTTGTCGCTCTCGTTCCATAACCGGGCGCGGTCGGGCGATCTGTTGACGAGGATCGCCGGCGATACGAACACCCTGAAGGACCTCTTCGCGGACTCGCTCCTGAAGTTCTCGGCGCAGTTCTTGACCATCGTCGGGATGTTTGCGGTCATGATCGCCGTGAACTGGCAGGTCGGTCTGATCGCCCTGGGCACCATGCCGTTCCTCTGCTTCAGCCTGTTTCATCTGTATCGCCGGACCAAGGCCTCGGTCAAGACGCAGAAGAAGCAGGAGAGCCTGGTGGCGTCGCGCATGAGCGAGGTCCTGTCCGCCATCCCCCTGGTCCAGGCGTTCGCGCGCGAGGACCTCGAAGTCGAGCGATTCGACGCAGCGACCGCCGACACGCTGCGCGAAAGCATCCGCGTCGCGCGCCTCGAGGCCGCGGCGACCCGCTCGTCCGAGCTCATCACGGCGCTGGGAACCGCCGCCGCCGTGCTGTTTGGGGCGCTCCAGGTCCTGCGCGGCCGCATGCTGCCCGGGGAGCTCGTGCTGGTAGTCTCCTACCTGACCAACGTGTACAAGCCCATCAAGACCCTCGCCAAGCTCTCCACGGACTTCTCGAAGGCCATGGCGAGCGCCGATCGCATCTCCGACGTCCTGGAGATCGAGCCGGAAATCCAAGACCGCCCCGATGCCATCGAAGTGGAGCATCTCAAGGGCGAAATCGTCTTCCGGGACGTGTCGTTCGATTACGGAGACGGGAAAGACGTCTTACGGCAGGTGTCGTTTGGTGTCTCCCCCGGACAACGGCTCGCGCTGGTGGGGGTGTCGGGGGCGGGGAAGTCCACCGTCGTCAGCCTGATCCTCCGACTGTACGAGCCGCTCGAGGGCACGATTCTCATCGATGGGGTCGACATCCGGCGCTATCGGCGGGAATCGCTGCGGCGCAAGATCGGGCTCGTGCTCCAGGAATCGATTCTGTTCGGGGCGACCATCCGGGAGAACATCGCCTACGGCAGGCCGGACGCTACCCTCGCGGAGATCGAGGCCGCCGCTCGCGCGGCCAATGCCGACGACTTCATCCGCGAGCTGGACGACGGCTACGACACGCTCATCGGCGAGCGCGGCGCGACCCTCTCGGGCGGACAGCGCCAGCGTATCGCCATCGCGCGCGCCCTGATTCGCGCGGCGCCGATCCTGATCCTGGACGAGCCGATGACGGGTCTGGACGTGGAGAGCGAAGACAAGGTCCGCCAGGCGCTCAATCGCCTGATGGCCGGAAGGACCTGCGTCATGATCACACACGACCTGCAGTCGATCGCCGACGCCGACCAGGTGCTGCTGCTGGAGGAAGGCCGGATCATCGGGCGCGGTACCCACGCCGAGCTGGTGGCCTCGAGCACCCGGTATCGCCGACTGTACGAGCTCGACCAGCAACAGCCGGTCGTCCAGGTTCCGACCTAGAGAGCGCACCGACCATGTCAACCGACCCCGATTTTCCACAGCTCGAGTTCGCGCGCGATCCGGTGCATATGCGCGACGTCTTCCGGGCCCATCTGAAACCAGTGGCGGGGAAGGTCTACGAGGTCGAGGACTGCGTGCCGTTCCGGTTCCGCTGCCGGCAATCCACCTCACGGTGTGTGCTCCAATACACGCTCCGCCTTGTGGAACGGGACAGCGGTCGCCGCCGGGACCAGTGGGTGACCGGCCTCGTGTATGCCGAGCCGGGGGCGGCGGAGCGGCTGTGGCAGGAGATGCGAGCCGATGAGCCGCGCCGCGACATTCCGGAACGCTGGCTCACCTTCGAACCGGTCGATTTCATCCCCGATCTCCAGATGGTCGTCCAGGTGTTTCCCTACGACAGGAGGCTGCGGAATCTGTCTCCCGTGATGGGTGGGGCGGCCCGGCGCCTCGAGCCGTTGCTCTTGGCCCGCATCGGGCCCGGGCAGTGGCGGCTGGAGCAGGAGACCATCGAGCCGACGCGCTACCGAACCGAGCTCGGCGCCGCGCTCAGATACAGCCTGGAGGCCCGCGATGCGTCGACGGGGAGACGCGAAACGGTGCGCTGCTACCTGAAGGTGTATCGTGACGACCGGGGGGAGCGAACCCTGCACCTGCTACGCGGCCTGTCGGAGCGGGCGGGGGCCGGAGCATATGGCTCGGTCAGGCCGCTGGTCTATTGGCCCGATGTGCGCACGCTCGTGCTGGAGGAGGCTCCGGGCACCGCGCTGCAACAGTTGCTGCTCGAGGACCGAGACGCATTTGGCGCCGTGCGCACGGTCGCCCGCGCCGTGGCCGCCTTCAACCAGGATGATTCGGGGATCACCCGACGCCAATCCATCGCCGATCAGCTCGAGGATGTGCGCCTCGCGGGGAGTCTGGTGCGGTGGGCATGTCCGGACCTGAACGCCGCCGTGGAAGAGATCACCGCTGCGGTCGTTCGTGGGCTGGACGAAGCTCCTCCCGCGCCGATCCATGGGGACTTGAAGACCGACCACGTCTTCCTGTCGGGCGACCGCGTCATCTTCATCGACCTCGACTCGGGCGCGCTGGGCGACCCCGTCCGCGACCCCGCCCACCTGTTCGCCTATATCGCGAGCCGGGTCGGCCTGGAGGCGATGCCGGCGGAGCGGGCGCGCGCCGTTGCCACGGCATTCGTCGACGAATACTTCCGCCACGTCCCGACCCCGTGGCGCGGGCGATTTCCGCTGCATTGCGCCGGCGCGCTGCTCGAGGTCGCGAGCGGCATCTTCCGGCGACAGGACCCGCAGTGGCAGGAGAAGGTGGCCGCTGCGATCGCGCAGGCGCGAGCGTGGCTGTCGTGGCGGCCAGCGTGACGGTGACCACCGCTCTCCCCGTCGATCCCGCCCTGCCCGGGCTGGCGGCGATCCGCGCGCAGGGTCTCGCCCGCGCGATGCCGGCGCTGGCCCTGGGCGATCGGCCGGTCGACCTGCGGTTGTGCAGTCACGCCCCCGGCTCGCGGGCCACGTTCGAAGTGCGGGCCGGGGACCGCCGGTTCGCGATCAAGCTGTACGCGGACGATGCGGCGCCGGAGGCCGAGCTGTACGGAGCGCTCACGCGTGCCGGCCTGGGGGGGGACCGAGGGAGGGGCGCGCGGGTGCCACGCCTCCTGACTTGGGAGCGCGACCTCGGGGTGCTCGCCCTCGGGTGGTTGGAGGGGCGGCCGGCGAATGAATTGATCAAGAACGGGCAGGGTGTGCGCGCGGGCGAGCTGGCCGCATCTTGGCTGCGGCGCGCGGCAGCGCTGCCGGTGAGGCTCGGGCCGCCATGCGGCGTGGGGCGGATGCTCTATCAAGCGGGCGTGTCGGTCGCGGCGCTGAGCAGCGTCGACCCCGGCCTCGGCGCGGCGGCCAGGGCCGCTGCCAGGAGCCTGGGGCGGGAGCAGCCGAGCGAGGGCGCGCCGCACCTCGTGCACGGCACGCTCTACGCCCGTCACATCCTCGATCTGGGCGACGGCCCCGGTGTGATCGACTGGCAGCAGTTCGGGCAGGGCCCGCTCGAATTGGACGGCGGGATGTTCCTCGCGACGATCTCGCGCCTCGCGCTGCGGCACCCCTCCTGCGCGGGCGAGGTCGCGCGGGCGGAGCAGGCGTTCCTCAGCGGCACGAGCGGCTTGCTGCACGAGCGCACGCTGGAGTGGTACCGAGCGGCGGGGCTCCTGCACCTGGCGGCGCGCGGACTGAAGACGGGGCAGAAGCGGCATCCGCCGCCGGAGGCGCGCGCCCTCGTGGACGAGGCGGCGAGGCGCAACGCCGATCGCACGACGTGGGGCGAAACGGTGGTGGATTCGGAGGTGCCGCGCGACGGCCCGGCGCTCGAGCTCGTGCTCCAAGCCCTCGCCACCAGACCAGCCACCGCGGAAGAGCTGGACCAGATCCGCAGACTGCTCGACGCATCGGCGCACCGATGAGGCTGACCACCGACCTCCCCAACGATCCCGCGCTGCCGGGCCTCGTGGCCATTTGTACGGCCGGCTTGGCGGCCGCGATGCCTGACCTCGGTCTGGGCGACGGGCCCGTCGAGCTGCGGCTGTGCGGGTATACGGCGGGCTCACGGGCCACACTCGACGTGCGTGTGGGGGGCCGGCGCTTCGCCGTCAAGGCATACGCCGACGATCCGGCCCCGGAGGCGGTGTTGTACCAGGCGTTCGCCGCGGCGCTGGCGGGTACAACGGGGATCGCCGTGCCGCGGCTCCTCGCCTGGGAGCGGGACCTGCGGCTGCTGGCAATCAGCTGGCTGGACGGGACGCCGGCCAATGACCTTGTCAAGGCGGGTCACGGTCGGCGCGCCGGTGAGCTGGCCGCGGCCTGGCTGTGGCGCGTCGCGTCGCTCCCGGTGAAGCTCGGGCCGTCGTTCGGCCCGGGAGACCTGTTGTACGAAGTGGGCAGGTCGGTGACCCTGTTGGCCGCCGCCGAACACACCCTGGGCCGGGCGGCGAAGGCCGTGGGCGTCGCGCTGAAGCGTACAGAGCCGAAGAACGGCTACCCGCGGCTGGTGCACGGGACGTTCTACGCACGTCACATCCTCGACCTGGACGACGGCCCGGGGGTGATCGATTGGCAGCGCTTTGGCCAAGGGCCGATCGAGATCGACGCCGGCATGTTCTTGGCCACGCTGTCGCGCCTCGGCCTGCGCCACGACGGCCACGCCAGCGAGGCAGCCCACGCGGAGGAGGCGTTCCTCGCGGGGACCCGCGGCCTGGTGGATGACCGCACCCTCGCATGGTACCGGGCTGCGGCGCTCGTGCACCTCGCCGCGCGCATGCTGAAACGCCAGGCACCCCCCGAGGCGCAGGCGGTGCTGGACGAGGCGGCGCGGTGGGCCGAGCGAGCAGGTGTCGGAGCGGTGGCTCCTCCTGTCCCACCCCCTCCCCTGGTCAGACGCTCGGCGCTCGAGCTCGTGCTCGCAGCCCTATCCTCCACGCCGGCCACGCCCGAGGAGCTGGACCAGATTCGCAAGCTGCTCGACGAACGGAAGGAACGCACAACGCGCTAGACCGCCTCTGGCACAACTCGCGTCATCGTCCGCACATTGGAGGCGGACCTTCACCGCGAGTTCCTCATGTCGGTCGCATCCCGGTTGGCCGTGCCTGGTGCGTTGTGCCTGATGCTGGTCGCTCGCGTGAGCGCGCAAGAGCACATGCAGGGCGGCGGCCCCGGCGCGCACCTTGGACGCGTGGCCTTCGCCACGTCATGCCGGCCCGATGTGCAAGAGCGGTTCGAGCGGGCGATGGCGCTGTTGCATTCCTTCTGGTGGGAGGAGGCGGGCCGGGCGTTCCGCGCCGTGGCGGTGGCCGACTCGACCTGCGCGCTGGCGTACTGGGGCCTGGCGCTGAATTACTGGGGGAACCCGTTCGTGGGTGGCCCGGTGGGCGACAATCTGCGAAAGGGGGCGGCGGCGGCCGTGCTCGGGGGTGCGCTCGGCGCGCCCACGGCACGAGAACAAGGCTTCCTCGCGGCGAGCGGCGCGCTGTACCGGGACTACGAGACCGCGTCGAACCCCCGCCGACTCCAGGCCTACTCGGACACGTTGGCGCGCGTGTATCGCGACTTCCCCGACGATCCCGAGGTGGCGATCTACTATGCGCTCTCGCTCGTCGCGACCGCGTCGCCGGCCGACACGACGTTCACGCGGCAGCGGCAGGCGGCGGCGATCCTGAATCCACTGTTCCGCCGTTTCCCCGAGCATCCGGGGCTCGCGCACTACATCATCCACGCCAACGACTCGCCACAGCTCGCCTCGCTCGGGCTCGACGCCGCCCGCCGCTACGCGCAGATCGCGCCCTCGGCGCCGCACGCGCAGCATATGCCGTCGCACATTTTCATTCGGCTCGGCCTGTGGGACGAAACGATCGCCGCCAACCAACGGTCGCTCGATGCGGGTATCGAGTACGCGCGCGCCCAGCACCTCAAGGGCGTGGCGCCGGAGCAGTTCCACGCGCTCGACTACATGGTGTACGGTTACCTCCAGGAGGGGCGCGACTCGGTGGCGCGGCGGACCGTCGCGCAGGGCCTCGCGCTCACCACGGTGCTCTCGAGCGATGCGCTGGTCACGAACTACAATCGTGTGGCGATGGAAGCACGTGTGCCGCTGGAACGGGGCGATTGGGCTGCGGCGGCCCGCCTCCCCGTGCGCGCACTGGGGCAGGGCAACATTGGCGAGGCCCTGGCCCACTTCGCGCGCGGGGTCGGCGCGGCCCGGAGCGGCGACACCGTCCAGGCACGCGTCGAGATCGCGGCGCTCGCGACGATCGAAGCGGCGCTCGGCGGGCAGCCGGGCTACAACTGGTCCCGCGTCGTCGGTAACGAGAAGCAGGCGGTGACGGCGTGGGTCTTGCTGGCGGTCGGCGATACCGCTGGCGCGCTGCGGGAGGCGACGGCAGCGGCCGACCGCGAGGACGTGACCGCGAAGCATCCGGTGACGCCGGGCGAGCTCTTGCCCGCACGTGAGCTCGAGGGCGACCTCCTGCTCGCGCTCGGTCGGTACGCATCCGCCCGCACGGCCTATGAGGCGACTCTGCGTCGGGAGCCGGGACGGCCGCGCAGTTTGTTCGGCGTGGCGCGCGCGGCGGAGCTGGCGGGCGATGTCGCGGCGGCGCGGACGGGGTATCGTGCGTACCTCGCGCGGATGCAGCAGAGCGACGGCAAGCGAGCTGAGCTCGAGATCGCGCGGGCCGGATCACGGTAGTCGGGGCCGGGTATCCTGCCCCATGCCGACCCCCTTCCGATACCTCGTTCCCCTCGCGCTGTGCCTCGTTCCCGCCGGGGCGATGGGGCAGGGAACCGTGGCGCCGCCGGTGGCTTGGTGGCCCCGCTTGCCCCTCCAGGGATCGTTGCTGCGCGTGGTCGTCCGCGCGCCGCCGGGCGACAGCGTGACGGCGGTGGACGGCGAGCTGGCGGGCGAACCGCTGCATTTCGAGCGGTTGGCGGACGGTTTCGGCGCGCTCGGCGCCGTACCGTTCGGGGCGCACGACAGAGCGGCGGCGCGAGTCGTCCTGGAGCACGCCGACAGCACGAGCGATACGCTCGTCGCGGCGCTGCCGGTTGGGCGTCGCCGGGTCCCGCGGGAGCGGCTCCGCGTGGCTCCCGAGTTTGCACAGCCGCCGGAGTCGCTGGGGGAGCGCATTCGGCTCGAGCAGGAGTTGGTGCAGGAGGTGAGACAGCGGGCGCACGACACCCCCAGGCTGTGGCATGCCCCGTTCGTGCGCCCCAACTCCGGCGCGGTGACGAGCGTGTTCGGCGTGGCACGGGTGTTCAACGAGGTGCTGCGGAGCCGTCACTGGGGCGTCGACTTCGCGGGGCAGCCCGGTTCACCGGTGCACGCGGCGAACCGCGGCCTTGTCGCCTTGGTCGCCGATCTCTACTACAGCGGGACGACCATCCTCATCGACCACGGTGCGGGTCTCGTGACCGGCTATTTTCACCTGAGCCGGGTGCTCGTCGTGCCGGGTGACACGGTCGAGGCTGGCCAGCTGATCGGTTTAGTGGGGGCTTCCGGTCGCGTGACCAGAGCGCACCTCCACTGGTTCTGCGCTTATGGGGCGATCACGGTCGATCCGCTCGACCTGCTCCGGCCGAACGGACCGGCGCGACTCGCGCCGGGCTCCCCTCCCTAGCGATACGCTTCCAGGCGGTGCCGCGCCTCGGCCCGGACCTGACGGCTCGGGTGGGAGCGGGCCGCCTCCCGCAACGCCGGAATCCCGAGCCCGTCGGGCAGGTCGGCCAGGCGCTCGACGGCCTCCACCTGCACGGCGGATGAGGTGTCGTTCGCGAGTCGGTCCACGAGCAGGTCCAGCGCGGACTCCGGTGCGGCAATCCTGGCGTACTGCTCCACCGCTTCCTCTCGTACCTCCGCGTTCGGTTGGGCGCGGGCCAGGCGTGCGAGCGGCGCGACCGCTTGCGGGCTGCCCAGGTGGCCGAGCGCCTCGACGGCCTTCTGCTGGACCTGGGCGTCGGGGTCGCGGTGCGCGAGCCGCTCGAGGACGCCCAGCGCCACCTCGGGGGGCGCGACGTCCCCGACCGTCTTGACGGCCTTGCGGCGGACCTCCGGGTTCGGGTGGGTGCGGGCGATGTCGATGAGGGCGCCGGCGCCGGCGCCGCCCCGCACCTTGCCCAGGGCCTCGACGGCCTCGTGCTGGACCTCCTCGTCAACGTCCCGTTGAGCGATCGCCAACAGCGGCATCACCATCCGCGGGTCGCGCCGCCTACCGAGGGTTTTCACCGCCTCGTGTCGCGCATCCGGGTTGCGCAACGCCTCGATGCGGTCGACCAGGGAATCGAGCGTCGCCGCACGTAGGCCGCCGCGGTCGCCGGGGGCCGGGGCCGCCGTCCCGCTCGCCAGGTGGGCGCCGCCGCCGAGGGCGAGGGTCACGGCGATCACGCCCGCCATCCAGCGGGGAAAGATTTCCGTTTGCACCGGCGCCACGAGCCGCCGGATACGGCCCATGAGGGAGCCACTGCGCCCTGCCGCCGCGAGCGCGAAGGCCGGCGGCGTGACGCGGAGCCGCTCCATGCCGAGCAGCGCCGTCGCGTAGAAGTGCGCGTCGCCGCACACGGCGACGGCGAGATCGTCGCAGCAGTGCTCGCGCTCGTCGCGCACCTGCTGCGACACCCACCACACTGCCGGGTGGTAGAACAGCAGGGTCTCGATCACCGACTGGATGAGGTTGACCAGGTAGTCGTATCGCCGGACGTGCGCCAGCTCGTGCGCGAGCAGCGCGTCGAGCTGCTGTGGGGTGAGTCCGGTCAAGGCGCTCGCCGGGAGGAGGATCACCGGGCGCAGCCAACCGATGACGGCGGGCACCTGCACGACCGCCGATTCCAGTACGCGCACCGGCCGGCTGATGCGGAGCCGCGCCGCCAGGCGCGCTACCGCCGCGCGACACGCGTCCGGCACGGACGACGTCCCGACTCTACCGAGCTGCCGCGTCACCAGCCATCCCGACGCGAGCCGCAGCGACAGCGCCACCACGCCCCCGAACCACACGAGCACCACCCACGGCAGGGTGGGCTCGAGGGCGGCGCGGATGCGGACGGCCACCGGCGGTGGGGGGGGAGTCGGTGCCGCTGGAGCGGCTTGCGGGCCGGAGGAGACCGGGGAGGTAGCGGTCACCACGTCGCTGGGCCACGGCGACGTCCCGCGCAGCCGCAGCGCGGTCGTGAGAGGGAGGGCGAGCGTCAACCCCAGTGTCAGCGTGGCGAGCGTGTAGCGGGTGCGCGCCGCCCGCACCGGGATGAGGGCGAGGAGCGCGGCGAGCCCTGCGGCCGCGAGTGCGTTCTGCCACAGCGAGTCCACGATGGCCCAACCCAGCGCTTGGGTCATGATCATGTCCGTCCTCCCTTCTTCTCGTCGAGCAGTCTGCGAATCTGAGCGAGCTCCCGTGCCGTGGCGGGTGTGGCGGACAGGGCGTGGAGCACGAGCCCGAGCGTCGAGCCTCCGAACACACGCCGCACGAGGTCGGCGACCATGCGCCGCTGCGTAGCGCCTTGGGACGCCGCCGCGGCGTACACGTGAGACCGCGCCGATGCATCCCGCCTCGCCAGGCCTTTCTCGACCATGATCTGCAGCAGCTTGAGCACAGTCGTGTAGCCGACCGGCTTGGCGTGGTCGAGCGACTCGTGGACGTCGCGCACGGTGCTCGGCCCGCGCTGCCACAACACGTGGAGAATCTCGAGCTCCGCGTTCGTCGGAGCACGCTGCGGCATCGGGCCTCACTATGTACGAAGCTGTTCGTACCTACACCGGGCGGGGGCCGGGGGTTTCCGGTCGGAGGAGGAGA
>Ga0070705_100001393_pt1 | contig 12812 bp, 12 predicted proteins | sample KBSK5253metaG_FD_65455 | JGI IMG/M metagenome (GOLD analysis project Ga0070705, IMG submission 65455) | Corn, switchgrass and miscanthus rhizosphere microbial communities from Kellogg Biological Station, Michigan, USA - KBS K5-25-3 metaG | ecosystem: Host-associated > Plants > Roots >... | reverse complement strand
CCGGCAGGCCGTAGACGGCGTCGGCGAGGAGCGCCGGCTGCGGATGGTCGAAGCCGTACCAGCGCGGATAGTCGGCGGCGGCGCGGAGGCGGAAGTCGGGCCCGAGGTCGATGACCGCCGTGCCGGCGGCCGCGACGTCCGGCACCAGCTCCGCGGCCGTGCCATGGGGGAGCGCGAGGAAGACGGCATCGACCGGCGGCAATGCCCGATCGACGGACAGGTCGGTGCCCGCGAGGTGGGGATGCGTCTTGCCGATCGGCTCGGCATCACGGTCACGGCCCTGGAGGCCGACGATCGTCACCTGCGGGTGACGGCTGAGGAGCCGGATCAGCTCCGCGCCGACGTACCCCGTCGCGCCGACGATCCCGACCCGGATCCGGGCATCGACGCCCGTCGGTCGACGATCGATCCGCTCTCCGGCGACAGGTTCAACCTTGGTGGCCATGAGCGCATGACTATACAACTATTCCGCATAGTCATGCAACCAGCCGCGCGAACGTCAGCGGTAGCTGATCTTCGAGCCCACGAGCGAGCCGCCCTGGCGCGGCGCGCCACGGGTCCAGATTCGGGTGACGAGCTCCGGCACCCACCAGCGGAGGAAGTAGAGCCTGCAGCCGAGGCAATAGCCGGTGATCGCGAGGACGGACTGGAGCGTCGCGACGGCGCCGGCGAGCAACCAACCGAGGATCGGCGCGCCGAGGGCGAAGGCGACGAGGGAGAGGATGAGCGCCGTGCTCCCGAGGACCTGGGCGAACCGCGGCGGGTACTCGTGCTCGGGCTCGGTCGGTCCGAGCTTCGCCAACCGGACGATCCGGCGCCAGACGACCCCATAGATCGAGTAGCGCAGGCCGAACGCCGCGCTCACGCCGATCGAGAGGAGGGCCAGGGCGACGAGCCACACGCTGTTCGTCAGGATCGCGACGATCAGGACGATCGCCGATACACCCGCTCCGAACCGATGACCGCGCGGGTCGATCTTCGCGGCGGGCGGGAGGCCGGCGGTCGCGCCGCTCGGGATCGCGGAGGGCATCGTCATCTCCTGGGGCAACGGTTCAATCCGCGGGAGCATACCAGAGAAACCCGAGCGGACTAGTAGGGATTACCGCCGCAGCGGTCGGACCCCTCCGAAGCGAAATCGGGGTGATTGCACTCAAGCGCAACGATCTCGGGATCGACGAAGTGATTGCGCTCGTCCGCAACCACCGGAATTGTGGTGCGGAGGGATGTCCCCGAGCTACCGGACGATATCGGGGCTGCGGTTCGGGCCCGTGACGATCACCTCGCCCGAGGCCTCCTTCGGCTCGATGCCCGTGCAGCGCATCCGGAACCCGTGGTGGACCTCGGTCGCGCCGGCCGAGAGCATCGCGTTGACCGGGCAGTACTTCGACGCCGACAGCTCGATCGCCCGCCGGACCGCCGCCTCGAGCAGGACCGTTCCCTCGAGGACGTGGACGATCTCGACCCTGGTCAAGACCTGCGGATACTCGTCGCGCTGGTCGGCCTGGCACTCGATCGTGTAGGACGTCAGGACCTGGCGCTTCTTGGCGAGGATCGAGACGACGTCCATCGCCGAACAGGCCGCGATCGCCGCCGTGATGATCTCGACGGGGGAGTGCTCGTTCGCCTCGACGTCGTCGCCGAAGACGAGCGTTCGGCCGGTCCCGGTCGTCGCCCGGAACCGCTCCCCGCCCTCATGGGTCAGGACCGCCGATCGAATGCGGGTCACCGGCCGGACGCTACCACGCCCTCAGCCGCCCGACGAGCCACCGAGCGGCGGCGGCAGGGCGGCCAGGAGCCGGCGGGCGAGGGCCGTCGAGAACGGCGTCGTCAGGTGGTGGCTGTCGCGCAGGACGAGATAGCTGCCGATCACCGCCGGGCACGGCTCGGTCGGGCAGACCCAGGACGTCGGGTCGATGAACGTGGCACCGGCGGCCTCGGCCAAGGCTCGGTCGTCGGCCGTCCGCTTCGGGTCGATTGCGTTCTTCGACGGCGTCGCGCAGGCGAGCACGTCGTCGAGGTGCTCGGAGAGGCAGGCCGGCGGGTCGACGCTCGAGCGCGGCGTGTCGCCCATCAGGACGACGTGGTCGGCCGCGCCCGAGAGACGCGCCAGGCTCGCGGCGATCCCCGCGTCCCAGAGGTCGGGCCGTTTCGCCACGGTCGTGGTCGAGGACCCGTCCACGAGGACGTAGCTCCGCGACATCGCCATGACGACGAGCGTCGGGTGCTCCGTCGCGATCAGGTCGAACGCCTTCGCCCGCCAGGTGTCGCACTCGGTGTACGCCCGCTTGAAGCTGCTGTTGTAGACGGTCACGTCGGCCGGGGTGCAGGCCGACTTCGTCAGGCTCACGAGCTGCCAGTGCTCGACAGTTGCGAGACGGGCAAGCGCCGGGAACCACTGCGCGGCATGCGAGTCGCCGATCAGGACCACCGTCGTGGGCGAGGACGTGTCGCCGAAGAGGCAGACCTTCGGCTCCACGGTCCGCTGGTCGAGATGGCAGCCGTTCGCGTAGATGATCGGCGCGTCGTCCTTGACCGTGGCGAGCGACGGTTGGAGATCGGCCGGGACCGGGCCGCCGGCGGTGGGGGGCCGCCCGGACGCCGCCGGCGTCGGAGAGGAGCCGGGCGCCGATGAGCCCGGTGCCGACGACCCCGGATGGGCCGATGCGCCGGGCGCGAGCGATCCGAGGGGGTCGACCGGAAGCGCGTTCGGGTCGTCGGACGCGGCGGCGACCCCGTGGGGCAGGGACGCCTCCGCCGCGGTCCCGACGCTGACCGCGAGGAGGGCGACGATCAGGCTCGTCGTGCCGGCGAGGGCGAGGGTCCGACCGACCTTCCGGCCGACGAAGCGGCCCTTCCGGATCGGGTCCTCGACCCAGCGCTGGCTGGCGGTCGCGACCGCGATCGACACGCCGACGAGGGCAAGCCGCGCAGGGAGCGGCAGTTGTCCCTCGGTTGTCGCGGCGGCCGGCAGGACGAGGATCGGCCAGTGCCAGAGGTAGAGCGAGTAGGAGATCCGGCCGAGGAACCGCATCGGAGCCAGGGTCAGGAGCCGGACCGGCAGCGTCCCCGCTCCCGCCGCGCCGCCCGCAATGACGAGTGCCGCGCCACCGGTCGGGAGGAGCGCCGCCGTGCCGGGAAACGGCGTCGCCTGGGTGAGGATCAACCCGGCCAGCGTGACGAGGACCAGCCCGGCCGCGACGAGCGCTCCGCCCGCGCGGCGCGGCAGGGTGGCGAGTCGCGCGGCGCCGAGGGCGAGGAGCGCCCCGAGGCCGAGCTCCCAGGCCCGCGCCGGCAGGGAGAAGAAGGCCCACGGCTCGGCGACGCTCGTCAGGAACAGCGAGACCAGGAAGGAGATGCCGGTGACGGCGACCACCGCGCGTCCGAGCCGACGGTCGAGGTGGCCGCCGCGGAAGCGGACGCCCACCGTCGCCACCGCGAGGAGCAGTGCCGGCCAGAACAGGTAGAACTGCTCCTCGACCCCGAGCGACCAGAAGTGGAGGAGGGGCGACGGGGCGAGATCGCTCGCGAGATAGTCGGTCGCCTGGACGGCAAACCGCATGTTCGAGACGTAGAGCGAGGCCGCGGCGGCGTCGCCCGCGACATCCGGGACGCGGAGCGGCGGCAGGAAGATGACCGACAGGACGAGCGTGCCCGCGAGCGCCACCGCCGCGGCCGGGAGCAACCTCCGCGCGCGGCGGGCGTAGAACTGCGGCAGGTCGATCCGGCCGGTCGAGCGGAGCTCGCGGACGATCAGCCCGGTGATCAGGAACCCCGACAGGACGAAGAAGACGTCGACTCCGACGTAGCCGCCCTCGAACTTCGGGAAGCCCGCGTGATAGAGGAGGACGAGGCCGACAGCGACCGCCCGCAGGCCCTCGAGCTCGGGGCGGAACTCGCTGCCCGGGGATCGCGGCTCGTCCGGGGAGACGCCGCTCACGAGGGGCGGCTCACGAGCGGACGGTCACGGGGCGACGGTCACCAGGCCGTCGCGGTCGAGGCCTCGGTGATCCCTTGCGACTCGAGCCAGCGCTCGGCGTCGATCGCCGCCTTGCAGCCGTCGGCCGCGGCCGTCACCGCCTGGCGGTAGCGATGATCGTGGACGTCGCCGGCGATGAACACGCCATCGATCCTGGAGCCCGTCTCGTCGCGGACGACGAGATAGCCCTTGTCATCGACCTCGAGCCAATCGCGGAAGACCTCGGTGTTCGGCCGGTAGCCGATCGCAACGAAGAGGCCCTCCATCGCGACGTCGCGGACCTCATCGGTACCCGTGTCACGAAGGCGGAGGCCCTGGACCTTCGCGTCGCCGAGGACCTCCTCGACCGCGGTGTTCGTATGGATCTCGATCTTCGGGTTGTCGACGGCCCGGTCGACCATGATCTTCGACGCGCGGAAGGACTCGCGGCGGTGGAGGAGATGGACCTTCGTCGCGAAGCGGGTCAGGTAGGTCGCCTCCTCGAGGGCCGTGTCGCCGCCACCGACGACCGCGATCTCCTTGTCCCGGAAGAAGAAGCCGTCGCAGGTCGCACAGGCGGACACGCCGCGTCCGCGGAGCCGGGTCTCGCTCTCGAGACCGAGCCACAGCGCCGACGCCCCGGTCGCGACGATGACCGAATCGGCTCGATATTCGATGCCGCGCGCCCAGATCCGGAACGGCCGCTCGCTCAGGTCGACCCGATCGACGTCGACGTCAACGACCCGCGTCCCGAACCGCTCCGCCTGCTCGCGGAACTTCGCCATCAGCTCCGGGCCGAGGATCCCATCCGGAAAGCCCGGGTAGTTCTCAACATCGCTCGTGATCATCAGCTGGCCACCCGGGACGGCGCCCGCGAGGACGATCGGCTCGAGGTTGGCGCGGGCCGCGTAGATCGCGGCGGTCAGGCCGGCCGGGCCCGAGCCGATGATCATCACGTTGGTCCGGGTGGGGTCGCGTTCCTCGGCGGATCGGTCGTCCGGGCCGCCGGCGGCGGGTCGAGCGACGGGAGCGGAGGGGGCCGCGGCCGCGAGCGGAGCGAACGAGATGGGCGCCGCCGAGCCGCCCGATGATGGTTCGGATGGCGCGCCCCCGAAGTCGATCGTGAAGCCGGCGAACGGGTCCTCGGGCGAGGTCCCGTTCGTCTTGGGGTCGTCGCTCATGACCTCAATCGTAGCATGGAGCCATACCCCCAGGGGGTATCGAGCATGGTTCGCTCACGGCTGGATCGTCCGATTTCGGACGCCTCGCCAAGCCACGTCCGTTCTCCGCCGGTCGTCCGAAACCGGAGTCCGAAATCGGAGTCCGAAACCGGACAACCGAGCGTGGCGGACAGCTGGTCCCTAGGGCGTGCGATTTCGGACGACCACGTACGGCCCTAGAGCCCTCGGACCTGGGGCAGGATCTCGCGGCCGATCGTCTCGAGGACCTCCGGTTCGATGACGTTCGCCACGCTCATGACGACATGCTGGGCGCCGGCGTCGGACAGCTCGCCGAATCGCTCGACCACGGACGCCGGCGACTGGTGGTCGAGATTGACGTTCTGGAGCGTCGAGCGCTCGATCTCGTCGGGATCGCGGCCGACCGCGGCGCAGTGCTCCCGGATCACCTCGTACTTGTGGGCGATCGCCTCGGGGCCGCCGAAGACGTTCGTCGCGTCGGCGTACTGGGCGACGAGGCGAAGCGTCTTCCGCTCGCCGCCCCCACCGATCATGATCGGGACGCGCGGCCGGGAGATCGACTGGGGCGAGTTCATCAGCCGCATCGCGTGGAACTGGCGACCGTCGAACGCGGCCTCGGTCCCGCGCTCGCCCTGCCACATCTCGTGCGCGATCTGGAGCGTCTCCTCGAGCATCTCGAACCGCTCGCCGAGCGGCGGAAACGGGAACCCCAGACTGCGCGACTCGATCTCGTTCCAGGCCGCCCCGATTCCCAGCCAGGCGCGTCCGCCCGAGAGGACATCGAGGGTGGTGGCGGCCTTGACCCACAGTCCCGGGTAGCGGTAATGGACGCCACCGACCATGAGCCCGAGTCGGGCCTGCTTCGTCTGCGCTGCCAGGAACCCGAGGGTCGTCCAGCCCTCGAGCATCGGCTCCTCGGCGCGGCCGACGCCGCGAATCTGGAAGAAGTGGTCCATGACCCAGACCGTGTCGAGGCCGATGTCGTCGGCCTGGCGCGCGACCCGTCCCAGGGTCGGGCCGATCGCCTCGGTGCCGCCGGGCCAGGTGAACGAGGAGATCTGCAGGCTGAGCTTCACGAACGCGCCTCCGGTCGAGTCAGTTGCCGGATGCTACCCGCGATCCACAACAGAGGCGTCCGGGCGCGAATTACTGCATCTGGATGATGCGCCCGGGCCATGCAATGACGCATCGTTGTCATCGAGGGGTCGCACCCACGAGGTGCGACACGTCGGTCCCCCCGGGCACTGGGGGGCCGGCACCCGTTCCGCGGGATCACCCCACCGTCGTCGTAATCGCCCGTCGAGCTCCTCGGAGATCCGACGGGCGGTTCGATTCCCAGGCCTGTCGTGATTCATCATGTGGCCATGACGGAGTCGACGGACCAGCGTCTTGCGGTCGTCACGGCCCTCGTCGCGAACCTGGTCGTCGCAGGTGCCAAGGCGGGCGCGTTCGCGGTCACCGGTTCGTCGGCCCTGCTGGCGGAGTCGCTCCACTCGCTGGCCGACTCGGTCAACGAGATCCTGCTCCTCGTCGGCGCCCATCGCTCGATCCGTCCGGCCGACCGCCGGCATCCCTTCGGGCACGCCCGCTACCGCTACGTCTATGCGTTCCTCGTCTCGCTCACGGTGTTCTGGATCGGGGGCGTCTTCGCCGTCGTCGAGGGGATCGGCCACCTGGCCAGCGACGAACCGATCGTCGACCCGCCCTGGGCCCTGGCGGTCCTCGCGATCGCGGCGATCCTCGACGGGTGGTCGCTCCGGACGACGGTCCGGACGGGACGATCCGCCAAGGGCGTGCTGAGCTGGCGGCAGCTCGTCCGCGTGACGAAGGCGCCCGAGCTGATCGTCGTCTTCCTCGAGGACCTCGGGGCCCTGATCGGGATCGCCATCGCGGCGCTGGGCGTCATCCTGGCGACCATCACCGGGGACGCGGTCTGGGACGCGCTCGCATCGATCGCGATCGGGCTCCTCCTGATGGCGATCGGGCTCGTCGTCAACCGCGAGACGCAGAGCCTCCTGCTCGGCGAATCCGCGACCGGCGAGGTCGAGGCCGCGATCCGGGCCGCGATCAAGGGCACGCCGGGGATCGACGCCGTCGTCAACCTCCGGACGATCCACCTCGGACCCGACGACCTCGTGGTCGCCGCCGCGATCGTCGTTGCCCCCGAGACGACCGCGGCCGTGATCGCCGGCGCGATCGAGGAGGCCGAAGCCCGAGTCCGAGCCGCGGTTCCCTTCCGGACGGTCATCTACCTGGAGCCGCGTCTCGCCGATCCCGCCGGCGCCTGAGTCGTTCGCGAGGCATTGCGTTGAACTTTTTCAACGACTGCCGGATACTCTCCCGACGCCAACCCCACCGCAGCGGGAGATCTCATCCATGGTGTCCACCCTCAGGCGTCCGGTGGCGATCGCCCTCGCCATCGTCGCGCTCAGCTCGATGGCGGCCTCGGCCGCGCTCGCGTCCGCACCGACCCGCGTGGTCGAGGACGTCCACGTCAGCGGCACGTTTCCGGCCGGGACGCGCTGCCCGTTCGAGGTCGTCCGAACCGTCGACGGCACGCTCGTGACCACCACCTTCACCGGGCCCGACGGGCTGGCGAAGGAGACGCGGAGCTTCAGGGACGGCAAGATCGTCTACCTGAACCCGGACAACGGGAAGACCCTGACCGCGGTGCTCGCCGGACCCGTCGTGACCGAGGACAACGGCGACGGCACCTCGACCGTTCGCGTGCCCGGCAACGACCAGCGGTACACGGCGCCCGGGATCGGCTTCATCGTCGGCAACACCGGCCTCGCGGTCTACACGGTCGACAACGCGACCGGGGAGATCCTCTCGGTCGACAAGCTGGCCGGCCACCAGGACGGGACGACGTTCCCGGCCCTGTGCGTCGGGCTCGTGTAACCGCACCTCGATCCGGACCGGGCCGCCCGCGGGCGTCCCGGTCCTCGTCCTCGCCATGGGCCGGGCATGACAGCCGCGTCGGGCCCGGCCCTCCCCTCCGAACGTCGGATACTTCGGCGATGCCGACCCGCATCCGAACCACGACGCGCGACCCGTCCGCGCCGCAGGCGTTCCCCCCGGTCCGCGTCGTCTCTGGCCCCGCGTTCGAGCTGGTCGCCGAGCTCGCCGCGTTCACGAGTGGACCGGCGCGCGCTTCCCTCGACTCGGGCAAGGCCTGGATCCGCGACGTCCGATCACTGGCCGGCGCCGACCTCGTCAAGCGGGTCGAGCGCTACGGCCTCGGCGTCTACGGGGAGCTCGCGACGATCGCCCTAGAGGCGCCGGCACCTCGCGGCATCGCGGAGTTGATCACCACGATCGAGGCGCGGCCGCCCGAGCAGCTCCGCTGGCGCCTCCTCGGCGCCGACTCGCCGCTGAACCGCTCGATGATCGGCGAGGGCGCGTTCGAGCGCGCGGTCGCCGGCGACCGCGAGGCCCGAACCGAGATCCCGACCGCGCTCGGCGCCGACCGTGCGGCGCGGCTCGCGATCGAGCGGCTCCTGGATACGGACCCTGCGGCGACGAAGGCCGAGATCGCGGCGATCGTCGCCGAGTGGGCGGACCGGGTGTTCCCGCGGTTCGCGCCCGACGCGGTCGCGGCAATCGAGCGCGATACGGCCGCCCGCGAGCGGCAGCTCGCGACGGAGTCGGGCGAGGAGGTGCTGTCGGCGGCGACCACCGGGCTGGAATTCCGCGCCTCGCCCTGGGTCACGGAGATCGTGATCGTCCCGACCGTCGCGTTGCGCCCGTTCATCATCCCGACCGAGCTCGACCGGACGGCGGTCTTCCTCTACTCGGTGGCCGACGAGGCCTTCGACGTGGACCCGTCCGCCCCGCCGCGGCGGCTGGTGAAGGTCGCGGCCGCGCTCGGCGATGAGCTCCGTCTCCGGGTCCTCCACGTCCTCCGCGACGAGCAGCTGTCGGCGTCCGAGATCGCCGAACGGCTGGACGTCGACCGAACCAGCCTGCACCACCACCTGGGGATCCTTCGCTCGGCCGGCCTCCTGACGATCCGGGACGAAGGGGTCCGCGGCTGGCGCTACGCGCTTCGCGACGACGGTCTCGATGGCGTGGGTCCCGCCCTCGCGTCGTACCTCCGGGCGAAGTGAAAGGGCGGAGTCGAGGACTCCGCCCTTCCCTGGTCCGGCCGGCGACTCAGCCGCCGGCGCCCATCCAGTACGACCCCTCCCAGGCCCACGAGACGAAGTCCGCCGATGTGACCGTGACGTCGACGTCGAGATGGAACTGGGTCAACGCGCCCGTCCCGGTATTGAACACGCATGACCCGGGCGCGCTCGGCGTGCCGAAGATCGCGGACAGGTCGCACCGGCCCGTAGCCGTCCCGTTCTTCCCGTGGATGACGGCGGTCAGGGTGCCGTCCGTGTTCTCCGTGTAGTTGATGACGGTATCGACCGGGATCCCCCTGTAGGTCGACGAGGTCACCACGCACGTCAGACCGTCGCAGTCCTTGGCCAGGAGGAAGTCCTTCCTCGCGGATGCCGCCGCGGACGGCGCCAACACGGCGAGGGCGAGGGCGGCGACCGCCCCGACGATGAGCAGACGACTTCGAATGGAACGCATGTCGGTTTCTCCAGCTCTGGGCCTGATCACCTGACAGACGCTGGAGATCGCCAGAACGTACAAGACGGTCGTTCAGGGGCCGAGCGACGGGTCGAGGGCGCTCGCCGGATCCAGCCGGACGGTTGCGATGACCGCTTCGAAGTAGGCCTGGTCGACGTTCCCGTCGAGGGAGATGAGGTAGACGCGTCCGCCGGCGACGACGAGGGCCGCGTACTGGACATCGGGAACGGAGAACTTCGTGTCAGCGGGCAACGGGCAGCCCGCGATATTGAGGTACGCGGTCACGCCGTCGATCCGCAGGCGCGGCGACGTCCTTGGATCGGTCGCGCACGGCTTGGGTCCTTGGTACGGGGGAACGTAGGCCGCGAGCCACTCGTCCTCGGTCTGGCCCACGCCGAGCCGCTGCGACGCAATCGTCAGGCGGGCCTCGCCGGGCCGCCGGAGATCGTCCAGAGCGGAGTTGCCCATCGGGAGAAAGATGTCAGGCGGCCAGCTCGTCGTCGCCGGCCTGACGGTCCAGCCCGCGGGATACCGGATCGAGATCCCGTTCCGCGTGGAGACGAAGGTCTCGGTCAGTGGAGGCACGGCGATCGGCGCCGCGCTCGAGCGGGGGCTCGCGAGCAGGGCGGGGGATCCCACATCCGTGCCGATGCCGGATCGACTCATCCGTCCGAGGATCGCGAGGCCGCCGATCGCGATGACCACCGCGAGCCCCAGCACCACGACCGTCATGAGCGACGGGACGAGCGTCCGCGGGCCCCGGCCGCGCTCGGTCGGTCCGTCACGCCGGACCAGCCGGACGCCGGTCGCGCGCGCCAGCGCAGGCTCCGATCCGAGCTCGATTGGCACGCCGACGTACCCGCTTTCGTCCGGCGGCCCGTCGCGGAGCGATCGCTCGAGGGCGTGGAACGATCGGGTCATCTGATGGCCTCCTCGTTCGCGAGACGACGTCGAAGCGACGCCGTCGCGACGCTCGCGTCGTTGCGGGCGCCGTTGGCCGTGATCCCCATGATCGAGCCGATCCGGTCGTACGACAGGTCGGCCCGATACCTCAGGTACAGCACCGCGCGCTGCCGGGTCGGCAGGCGATCCACCGCCGCCCAGACGGCCATGCGGTCGGCCGGGTCGATCTCGTCGGGGACCGTCCTCGCCGCCAGACGATCGCCAACCGCCCGGGCGAGCCGGCCCAAGCGGTGGTGATCCATCGCAAGCCGATACGCGACCCGGAACGCCCAGCCGTCGGGATCGACGATGACATGCCCGCGTGTCGACTCGTTCCACATGCGGAGGAACGTCTCCTGGACCGCGTCGTTGGCTTCGTCCTCGTCGAGGCCGAGCCGACGGCACAGGCCGAACAGCTCGCGACCTCGCCGATCGTGGACGTCCGCAACCGCCGCAGCGGCAAGGGGATCCGACAGCCCTGCCAGGACATCCACCGGTCGGGCGCGCCGCGTCACGATCGCGGTCATCTCCACCGCGGCCGCCCGAGGTGGCGCATCAGACCGGCCAGGGGCTGGATAGGCGGCCCGCCATCGGATGCTCGATCGCGCCGGCGAAGTAGTACTCGCCGTCGAGGTGCCACTCGCCCACGTCGTCGATCGTGACGTGGAGGATCGCGGTGAACCCGGTGAGGACGCCGGTGCCGGACCAGAACGTACAGAGACCCGTCGATTCGGTCGCGCGGGCATCAAAGATGCAATAGCCGGTCGCCGCGGAGCCGTCCTCCTCTTCGAGCGTGACGTTGCTGCTCAGGAAGTAGACGTTCGTCAGGACGGGGCCGCGGTACCAGACCTTCGTGCCGACCGGGATCGCCCTGAGGTCCGACGCCGAGATCGTGCACAGGCTCGGGTTTTCGCCGGTGTAGGTGCTGCAGTCCTTGACGAGGTGGATCTCGCGGGCCGGGGGTGCCGCGAGGGTGACCGGAGCGAGGAGCATCGCTCCAAGGATCGTGCTGGCGAGCACGAACAGCATTCGGACCGAACGCATGGTGAGGCCTCGAGGCGCGGCTCAGTCAATGGATAGACGGGGCTCGACTCCGCAACGTACAACACGATTTGCGCGCGAGCGCGAGATTGCGAGTTGGCGATCCCCGCAGAGACTCGCCGACGGCCACGCGGTCCCTACATCGCCCCGACGTATGCCTGCTCGCCGTGGATCGACTCGTCGAGCCCCGCCGCCTCGCCGGCATCGTCGACGCGAACTGGAGTCACGCGGTCGATCAGCCAGAGCATTCCCCACGTGAACGCGAAGGCCCACACCACCGCGAGGACGACCGCGCCCACCTCGGCGATGAAGAAGCCCGGGTTGCCGTTGAGCAGCCCGTCCGCACCGGCCGGATTGAACGCCTTCGTCGCGAAGATGCCGAGCATGACGATCCCGAGCGTCCCGCCGACGCCGTGGACGCCCCAGACGTCGAGCGCGTCGTCGAGCTGGAGGCGGTTCTTCAGGGCGACGGCGACATAGCAGATCGCCCCCGCGGCGCACCCGATGATGATCGCCGTCACCGGCGAGACGTACCCCGCGGCCGGGGTGATCGTCGCAAGGCCGGCCACGGCGCCCGTCAGGAGCCCGAGGAACTTCGGCCGGCGCGTTCGACGCCACTCGATCGCCAGCCAGACCATCGCCGCGAACGAGGCGGCGATGTCCGTGTTGAGGAATGCGACGGCCGTGACCGCATCGACCCGGAACTCGCTCCCGGCATTGAAGCCGTACCAGCCGAACCACAGGAGCCCGGTCCCGAGCGCGACGAGCGGGATGCTGTGGGCTCCTTCGTCGGCTCCATGGCGGCGGCCGACATAGAGCACCGATGCGAGGGCCGCCATCCCGGCGATCGCATGCACGACGATGCCGCCCGCGAAGTCGAGCACGCCCCGCTCGGCCAGGAACCCGCCGCCCCAGATCATGTGGACGAACGGGAAGTAGACAAGCAGGAGCCAACCCGTCAGGAACAGCATGTAGGCCTTGAACGTGACGCGATTCGCGAACGCCCCCGTGATCAGGGCGGGCGTGATGATCGCGAACATCATCTGGTAGGCGATGAAGACGATCGCCGGGATCGTGTCGTTGAGCGTCGAGGG
>Ga0070705_100001392_pt1 | contig 12813 bp, 8 predicted proteins | sample KBSK5253metaG_FD_65455 | JGI IMG/M metagenome (GOLD analysis project Ga0070705, IMG submission 65455) | Corn, switchgrass and miscanthus rhizosphere microbial communities from Kellogg Biological Station, Michigan, USA - KBS K5-25-3 metaG | ecosystem: Host-associated > Plants > Roots >... | reverse complement strand
TGCACCTTGACCGCGTGCTCCTCCACCAGCGACCGGCACGCCTCCTCCAGAAAGAACGGGTTGCCGCCGGTGCGCTCGTGCAGCCAACTGGCCAGCGCCGGGGACACGCGATCGGCCTGGAGCGTGGCCAGGATCACCGATTCCGCGGCGTCCCGATCGAGCGGGCCGAGGTGGATGGTGATCGGAGTTGCGGACCCCCAGTCCATGGCGGCGTCGACGCGACTGGTCGCGGCGAGTAGCATCGGATGGGCGGGGGTGATCTCCGCAAGCTGCTTGAGCAGAGTCCGTGACGCGGCATCGGCCCATTGCAGATCTTCGATGAAGAGCACCGTCACCGCCTGGCGCGCCGCCCCCGCGGTGACCAGGGCCGCCAGGGCGTCGTTGAGCGCGGCCTGAAGGTGCTCCCCGTGGAGATGGCGGGGAAGCGGGTGCTCTCTGGAGGCGATTCCCAGGAGGTGGAGATAGAGCGGCAAGAACTCCACCAGCGATGGGTCGAGCGCCGGCACCCGCGCAACGACGTCGGTCTCCGTCGCGATCCCACCGTCATGACCGGACAGCTCGAGGGCCTCCCCCAGTACCTCGATGAACGGCAGGTAGGCCGGGCCGCGCTGGCGGCAGCGGCCGGTGAGCACGCGAACGCCGCCCGATGCGAAGCGCGCGCGAAACTCGCCGAGGAGCCTCGTCCTGCCCACCCCGGCTTCGCCGACGATTGCGACAACCTGACCCTCGCCCTGCCGCGCCGAGGCAAGCGACCCACCGAGGGTGCCCAGCTCGGCCGCCCGGCCCGCAAACGGCGTCAAGGCCGAGCGGGCGAAGGGCTCGATCAGGCGCTGGCACTCCGGGCTCAGCCGGACTGTGCCAGGCTCGGCCTCGACGCTGAGGCGGGTGACCACCCCGATCGGGGCCCCCGACACCTGCCAGCGGCGCTCCGGGGTGCGACCCGGGCGGACCACTACCGTGCCCACGTGGACGGCAGCGCGGACTCGGAGCGGCAGGCCCAATCGCTGCTCCAGCCCCAGCCCCACCTCGCCCACCCGGGCGATCAGCTCGCTCGCGGCGTCCACGGCCCGGGGGGCGTCGTCTTCTTCGCTCGCGGCGAGCCCGAAGAGGCAGAGCAGCTCGTCGCTCTCGAAATGATCGATCCGGCCGTTGTGCCGCTCCGCAATGTCCAGGGCCACGCTTCGGATCCGCGACAGGATCCGCTCCGCTTCCTCGGGCGCGAGCCGCTCGACGAGCTCGTCGTAACCGTCGAGCCGGGCCGCCAGAAGGGCGACCGCTCGCAACTCGCCTTCGAGTGTGACAGTCGAGGCGCGCTCGCTCGGGGCCGGCTCGGCCCGGAGAAGCGCAGCCAGCGTGCTGAGCTCCTGGGCCAGCTCGCCCGCGGAGCTGGGCCGGTCGGAGACCTGCTTGCCCAACATGCGGCGGACCAGACTGTCGAGCACAACCGGCAGGTCAGCGCGCCCAGTCGAGAGCGGGGCCGGCTCGGTCGCGAGAATGGCGTACATGAGGGCGGGCGCGCTGTCGGCGCTGAACGGTCGCCGGCCCGTGAGCATCTCGTAGAGCACCACGCCGAGCGCCCAGATGTCGGCCCGGTGGTCCACCGGATCGCCGCGCGCCTGCTCGGGGCTCATGTAGGCGGCGGTGCCGACGACGTACCCGGTCTGGGTCAGGTCGAACCCGGGGAGCTTGGCGACACCGAAGTCAAGGATCTTGAGCCCCCCTTCCGCCGGGAGCATCACGTTGGCGGGCTTGATGTCGCGGTGAACGATTCCCTTCTCGTGGGCTTTGGCGAGGGCCCGGGCGATGTCGGCGGCGTAGACGATCGCCTCGCCGACCGAGAGCGGCCCGTCGGCAAGGCGTTGTTGGAGGGTTCGGCCCTCGTAGTAGGACATGGCGATGTACACCTGTCCATCAGGGGTCTCGTCCACGGCGTAGATGGTGCAGATGTTAGGATGCTCGAGGGCGGCAGCGGCGCGAGCCTCGAGCAGGAACCGGTGCCGAGCGCTGTCATCGGTGGCCAGCCCGGGGGAGAGAAGCTTCAGTGCTACGCGGCGTTCGAGCCGGACGTCCCAGGCGAGGTAGACGGTGCCCATCCCGCCCCGGCCGAGCTGGTTTAGGATCTCATAGCTGGGGATGCAAGGGGCGTCAGCGCTCATCGTACCGCGAGCCTAACGATTCTCAGTGCGGTGTCAAGACTGCAGCATCGATTGAGGCACGCCAGGCCAGCAGGCGCCTTTGTTTTCCAGCCTGAGCCGCAGCATGTTTGCTAACGGCCGCGCGCCAACTATTGGCCCTTGAAGGGATACATCCCCATGGCTCCGAAGCCCACCGACCTCGACCTCCTGGTCATCAATACTGTCCGCACCCTCGCCATGGATGCGGTCCAGGCCGCCAACTCCGGCCACCCCGGCACGCCCATGGCTCTGGCCCCGGTGGTCTATTGCCTGTGGCAAGACTTCCTTCGCTTCGATCCCGACGACCCCATCTGGCCCAACCGCGACCGGTTCGTGCTCTCCAACGGCCACGCCTCGATGCTGCTCTACTCGATGCTCCATCTCACCGGTGTGAAAGCGGTGAACTCGCAGTACGAGCGGCAGGGCGAGCTGTCGGTGAAGCTCGAGGATATCAAGCACTTCCGCCAGCTCGACAGCAAGTGCCCCGGCCACCCCGAATATCGCTGGACCTCCGGGGTCGAGACCACCACGGGACCGCTCGGTCAGGGCGTTGCCACCAGCGTGGGGATGGCGATCGCAGGCCGCTGGCAGGCGGCCCACTTCAATCGCCCGGGCTTCGAGCTCTTCGATTACAACGTCTATGCGCTCTGCGGCGACGGCGACATGATGGAGGGGATCTCAGGGGAGGCGGCTTCGCTGGCGGGCCACCTCAAGCTCTCCAACCTCTGCTGGATCTACGACAACAACAAGATCTCGATCGAGGGCCACACCGACTGGTCCTTTTCCGACGATACCGCCACCCGCTTCATCGGCTACGGCTGGAATGTGACCCGGGTGGGAGACGCGAACGATCTCGACATGCTCCGGCGCGCGTTCCGGGTATTCAAGAGCACCACGGATCGCCCCACCCTCATCATCGTGGACAGCCACATCGCCTACGGCGCGCCCAACAAGCAGGACACCGGCGCCGCCCACGGCGAGCCCCTGGGCGAAGAAGAGATTCGCCTCACGAAACGGTTCTATGGCTGGCCGGAGGACGCCAAATTCCTGGTGCCGGACGGCGTCCGGGAGCACCTGCGCGACGGGTTTGGCCGGCGTGGGCGCGAGCTGCGCGAGGCCTGGCTCGCACGGTACGAGGCGTACCGAAAGCAGTACGCCGAGCCGGGCGATCATCTCCATCGGATGCAATACCGTCAGTTGCCCGATGGCTGGGACCGTGACCTGCCGAGCTTCCCGGCCGACCCCAAGGGGATGGCGGGACGTGACGCATCGGGCAAGGTGGAGAACGCGATCGCCAAGAACCTGCCCTGGCTCATCGGGGGCGCGGCCGACCTGGCGCCCTCCACCAAGACTCGCCTCACCTTCGACGGCGCGGGAGATCTGACCGCCGAGAATCCCGGGGGCCGCAACATGCACTTCGGGATCCGCGAGCACGCGATGGCCGCGGTGGTGAACGGGTTGTCCCTGTCAAAGGTGCGGGCCTTCGGCTCAACCTTCCTCATCTTCAGCGACTACGCACGGCCCGCCATCCGGCTGAGCGCGATCATGGAGATCCCCACCATCCACGTCTTCACTCACGACTCGATCGGGGTCGGAGAGGACGGACCCACCCATCAGCCGATAGAGCAGCTGGCCTCGCTCCGGGCCATCCCCGGCCTCATCACCATTCGTCCGGCCGACGCCAACGAAGTCGTGGAGGCTTGGCGGGTGATAATGAGGCTCCAGCACCAGCCGGTGGCCTTGGTGCTCTCCCGCCAGGCGATTCCCATCTTCGACCGGAGCCGTTATGCCTCGGCGAACGGCGTTGCCAAGGGCGCCTACGTCCTGGCCGACGCCGACGGGGGACAGCCCGACGTGATTCTGCTCTCGAGCGGGAGCGAGGTATCGCTCTGTGTCGAGGCGTTCGAGCGGCTCAAGACTGAGGGAATCCGGGCCCGGGTGGTGAGCATGCCGTCGTGGGAATTATTCGAGCAGCAGAGCGGTTCCTACCGTGACGGCGTGCTTCCCCCCGAGGTGACCGCCCGCGTCTCGGTGGAACAGGCCGGCACGTTCGGTTGGGAGCGGTATGTTTGCCCGACCGGAGCCAGGATAGGGATGGAGACGTTCGGCGCATCGGCGCCGCTCAAGGAGCTACAGAAGAAGTTCGGCTTCACGGTCGAGCACGTCGTCGAGACGGCGCGGGCCCAGGTCGCGCGGCGGCCGGGTGCGGTACCGGCGCGATGATCGTCGCCCTCGCCGCCGATCACGCCGGCTATGCGCTCAAACAGGCGCTCATCCCGTCGCTCCGCTCGCTGGGGCACGAGGTAAGGGATCTCGGCACTGACAGCCCGGAACCGGTGGACTATCCCGATGTGGCGGAGCGCCTGGCCCGCGCGATGCTGGCGGGTGCGGTGGAGCGGGGCGTGCTGCTCTGCGGGAGCGGGGTGGGAGCGTCCGTGGCGGCCAACAAGTTCCCCGGCATCCGTGCCGGCCTTTGCCACGACACCTACTCGGCGCATCAAGGCGTCGAGCACGACGACATGAACATTCTGGTTCTCGGAGCCCGAGTGATCGGCGTCGAGCTCGCACGGGAGCTGGTGCGGGCGTTCCTGGGAGCCCGCTTCACCCATGAAGAGCGTCATGAGCGGCGGCTCGCCAAGATCAGGGCGCTGGAAGACGAGGTGCGTCGCGATGCCACGTGATCTCGCGCTCTCCAACGGCCGGCTGCTGGTGATGTTCGATCGCGAGTATCGGATCCGGGACATCTACTTTCCCCATGTGGGCAAGGAGAATCACGGAAACGGGCACCCGTTCCGGCTCGGGGTCTGGGTCGATAGCCAGTTCAGCTGGATGGGCGCCGAGTGGGCCCCCGTGATGCACTACGCCGACTCGTCCATGGTGACCGAGGTCCGGGGGCGGAATGCGAAGCTCGGTGTGGAGCTGCTCTGCAACGACGGCGTGGATTTCTCGGAGAACGTCCTGATCCGCCGCGTGCGGCTGACCAACCTGGCCGACCGGCCTCGCGAGATCCGGTGCTTCTTCCATCACGACTTCCGCATCCTGGGAAACGAGGTCGGCGACACGGCGTTTTACTCACCAGAGACCGAGGCCCTGCTCCATTACAAGGAAGACCGCTACTTCCTGATGAATTGCAAGGTCAATGACAAGATCGGGGTGCAGCACTACGCCTGTGGCACCAAGGAGGTGGGGGGCGCGGAAGGCACCTGGAGGGACGCCGAGGACGGTGTCCTTGGCGGGAACCCGGTGGCGCAAGGCGCGGTTGATTCTACGCTCGGTGTGTCGCTCATGGTGCCCGCGCGCGGCACCGGCGAATTCTACTATTGGATGGCGGCCGCCAGAGACTTCCGCGAAGTGTCCACCATCAACGAGGTCGTTCGGGATAAAACGCCCGAGGAGCTGCTGCGTCGGACCGGGAACTACTGGAGGCTCTGGGTCTCCAAAGACCGCCGGGGCACCGCCGACCTCCCCGCGCCGGTGGTCGAGCGGTACAAGCAGAGCCTGCTCATCATTCACACCCAGATCGACCACGGCGGCGGCATCCTGGCCGCAAACGACACCGACATCAGCGAGGTGGCCCGGGACACCTATTCCTATGTGTGGCCCCGCGACGGAGCGCTGGTCTCCAGTGCGTTGATGCACGCCGGCCACGCCGGTGCGCCGGAGCGCTTTCTCGGCTTCTGTTCCCGCGTGATCTCGCCTAACGGTTACCTCCGCCACAAGTACAACCCGGACGGCACCCTCGCCTCGACGTGGCACGGTTACGTGCGCGACGGCAAGTCCGTTCTCCCCATACAGGAGGACGAAACCGCGCTGGTGATCTGGGCCCTCGGCGAGTACTTCGACCTGTATCAGCGGATCGAGGAGACCGCCCCGTTCTATCGGGGGCTCGTTACCCGACCCGCCGATTTCCTGCTGAACTACGTGGACCAGAGAACCGGATTGCCGCTTCCCTCCTACGACCTTTGGGAGGAGCGCTGGGGGGTCCACACCTTCACAGTCGCCGCCGTGATCGCCGGGCTTCGGGCAGCTGGGCAATTGTCAACCCAATTCGGTGAAACCGAGCGCGCGGCGCGCTACCTGGCCGGCGCCGAACGAATGCTGGGGGGCGCACGCGCCGTGCTCTGGAACGAGCGCGAGCAGCGCTTCGCGCGGATGGCCACGCCGGGCGCGAGCGGCTACACCCTCGACATGACCCTGGACTCGAGCCTCTTCGGGCTGGTCCTGTTGGGCGCCCTGCCCCCGGACGACCCTCAGGCGGTCTCCACGCTCAAGCAGGTGATGGACCGCCTCTGGGTGCAGACGGACGTCGGCGGGTTGGCTCGCTACCAGAACGACTACTACCACCAGGTGGAGCAAAAGGACACCTCGCGGGTACCGGGCAACCCCTGGTTCGTTTGCACCATGTGGATGGCACGCTATCAGCTCCAGCGCGCGCAGACGCTGGAGGACCTGGCTCCCGGGCTCAAGCTTCTCGAGTGGGCCGCCCAGCGAGCCTTCCCGTCCGGCACGATGGCGGAGCAGCTTCATCCCTATAGCGGTGAGCCCCTATCGGTCTCGCCGCTCACCTGGAGTCACGCGGAGTACGTACGCGCGGTGCGGGAGTACATCGACCGGCACTCCCGCGCGAACGTCTGCTCCGCCTGCGGCCAGACCCTGCGTCCGGGGGAGCGACGGACGGGGCAGTACGCCGTGATGACCGGGGCATGACCGAGCTGATCGTGGCGTCCGAGCCAGCGGAGCTGGTGCGGCAGGCGGCCGATTGGCTGGCGCTCGAGGTGACCCGGGCCATCACCGAGCGAGGATCGTGCGCGGTGGGCCTGGCGGGCGGGCGGACGCCCCAGCCGGTTTACCAAGCGCTGGCGGGGGAATCGAGCATCGATTGGGAGAGGGTGGACGTGTTCTTCAGCGACGAGCGCGCGGTTCCGCCCGATCATCCCGACAGCAACTACCTCATGGTGCGCGTGGCCCTGCTCTCGCGGGTGCCGATTCCCGCCCGCCGGGTTCACCGCATGGAGGCGGAGCGCCCCGACCGGGAGGCGGCCGCCCGCGAGTACGAGCGCGCGCTTCCGCCCCAGCTCGACATCCTGCTCCTCGGCATGGGGCCGGACGGCCACACCGCGTCCCTCTTCCCGGGTTCGGCCGCGCTGGATGAACGGCACCGGCTGGTGGTGCCGGTGGTGGGCGCCAAGCCGCCGGCCGAGCGGCTTACCATTACGCCGCCGGTGATCGAGGCCGCGCGGCAGGTAGCCGTGATCGCGACCGGGGAGGACAAGGCCGCGATGGTGGCACGGGCCATCGAAGGCGCGCTCGCGCCGCAAGCAGTCCCGGTGCAGGTGGCGCGGCGAGGGCGGTGGTTCCTGGATACAGCCGCGGCGGCGCGGCTCACGGCTCGGAGGGTGGGCCGGTGATGGTGCTTGCCGGTGACGTGGGTGGCACCAATGCGCGGCTCGCTACCGTGGAGCTGAACGGCCGCACCGCCCGGATCGCGCAGCAGAACAGGTATCCGAGCGGCGACTATCCGGGGCTCACCCCAATCGTCCACAGCTTCTGCGAGGGAATTGCGAGCCGTCCCGACCGCGCCTGCTTCGGGATAGCCTGCCCGGTGGTGGGCGACGACTGCACCGCGTCCAATCTTCCATGGACCATCAACGCCCGGAAGCTGGCCGCCGAGATCGGGATTCCCCGCACTACGATCATCAACGACTTCGTCGCGGTCGGATACGGGATCGAGCTTCTGGGCCCGTCCGATCTCGCGACCCTCCAAGAGGGCACCCCGGTGCCGCAGGGACCGATCGCGCTGATCGGCGCCGGGACCGGGTTGGGTCAGGGGTTTCTGCTCTGGGAGGGAGATCATTACCGGGTGCTGCCATCTGAGGGCGGACACAGTGACTATGCCCCGCACACCGAGCTTCAGACCGGCCTGCTCCAGTACTTACGCCAACAGTTCGATCGCGTCTCGTGGGAGCGACTGCTTTCGGGCGCCGGGATAGTCAATGTCTACCGGTATCTTCTCGCTTCCGGAGCAGCGCCCGAGCAGCCGACCGTGCGCGACGAGATGGAGAAAGAAGATCCCGCGACGGTCATCACCCGACATGCCCTCGCGAGGACCGACGGTCTGTGCGATCAGGCACTGGATCTTTTCTGTCAGATACTCGGAGCCCAGGCGGGGAATCTGGCGCTCACGGTGATCTCGACCGGCGGGGTGTACCTCGCGGGCGGGATTGCCCCCCGGATCGCGGAGCGCCTCAAGAACGGGCCCTTTCTCACCGCCTTTCGAGCCAAGGGCCGGATGTCCGAGCTGCTCTCGCGGATCCCGGTCCACGTGATCATGAACCCGAATGTGGGCCTGCTCGGCGCGGCGGCCGTCGCGGCCCGGCTGGGATAGCCGCCCGAAGCCTGGAAGGATTCTGGTATGACCAAACGAACCACTCAAACCGCCATGCAGGCCCTGCTCGAGCTGGGGCAGAGCGTGTGGCTGGATTATCTGCGCCGCGGGATGCTGCGCTCGGGGGAGCTCCAGTCGCTGATCGACGACGGCCTGCGCGGCATGACCTCGAACCCGACCATCTTCGAGCACGCCATCGGCGGGAGCAGCGATTACGACGACGAGCTGCGGGCTCTCGCCGCATCCCGGAAGAGCGACCTGGAGATCTTCGAGCAGCTCGCATTGGAGGACGTCCGCCAGGCGGCCGACCTCTTCCGCCCGGTGTACGACGTGACAGCAGGCGGGGACGGCTTCGTGTCGCTGGAGGTCTCGCCCACTCTCGCCCGCGATACCGAGAAGACGATCGCCGAGGCCCGGCGGCTCTGGGCCGAAGTGGATCGCCCGAACCTGATGATCAAGGTGCCCGGGACAAAGGAGGGCTGGCCCGCGATCGAGCGTCTGCTCACCGAGGGAATCAACGTCAACATCACCCTGCTCTTCTCCCTGGAGAATTACCGCCAGGTGGCGGAGGCCTATTTGCGGGCGCTCGAGGCACGCAGGCGCGCCAGAAAGCCTATCGACCGCCTGGCTTCGGTGGCCTCGTTCTTCGTCAGCCGGGTGGACACCGAGACCGATCGGCGCATCGAGGCCAAGGGCGGAGCGCTGCTCGAGCTCCGCGGCAAGGTCGCGATCGCCAACGCGCAGCTGGCCTACGCCTGGTTCCGCGATCTCTTGAACGGCGCCGCCTGGCAGCGGCTGGCCTCCGCGGGAGCCAGGCCCCAGCGACTCCTCTGGGCCAGCACCGGCACCAAGAACCCGAGCTACTCCGACGTGCTCTACGTGGACTCGCTCATCGGCCCGGACACCATCAACACGATGCCGCCCGCGACCCTCCAACTGTTCGAGGACCACGGGACCGTGCGGCCGACCCTGCCGGACGACGCGAGCGCGGCACACCTGGTCATGGAGCGACTGGCGGCGGGCGGGGTGGATTTCGCCGACGTCACCCGCGCCCTGGAGGACGACGGGATCGAGAAGTTCGCCAAGTCGTTCGAGACGCTGCTCGGCGTGATCGGCAACAAGCGTAAGGCGCTCGTCGCCCAGGCGCCGCCCAGGCATTCGGCGGTCGTCCGGGCCTTCGAAGCCGCGGTCGCCGTCCGGCTCGACTCCAGCGACGTCGCCCAGCTCCCCAAGCGCATCTGGGCCCGCGACCCGACGGTATGGAAGGACGACCCCAACACGCCCGAAATCCGGGATCGGCTGGGCTGGCTCACGGTGGGCGAGGGGATGGCTCAGCAGGTGAAGTCCCTCAAGGCCTTTACCGACGAGGTGCGGGCGGAGTTCGGTCGAGTGGTGCTCTGCGGCATGGGCGGGTCGAGTCTGGCGCCCGAGGTGTTGTGGCGCACCTTCGGAGCCGCCCCGGGGCACCCCGCGCTCCACGTCCTCGACAGCACCGATCCCCGTGCGGTACGCCAGGCGGAGCAAGGCGGTGACCTGGCGAAGACCCTCTTCATAATCTCGAGCAAGTCGGGAACGACTCAGGAGAGCGACAGCTTCTTCCGCTATTTCTGGGACCGCACCGGCGGGCGAGGCTCGCAGTTCGTGGCGATTACCGATCCCGGCACGCCGCTGGAGACGCTCGCCGGTGAGCGCCGCTTCCGCCGAGCCTTTCTCAATCCGCCCGACATCGGCGGCCGCTATTCGGCGCTGTCGTACTTCGGTCTGGTTCCAGCGGCATTGATCGGCGTGGACGTCGAGACCCTACTGCATCGGGCGCACCGGATGGCGGAGGCCTGTGCGGCCTGTGTGCCCGCTCCGGAAAACCCGGCGGTCTGGCTCGGCGCGGTTCTGGGCGAAGGCGCGCTGGCCGGACGGGACAAGGCGACCTTTGTGCTCTCGCCCGGGATCGCGAGCTTCGGTCTCTGGGTGGAGCAGTTGATCGCCGAGAGCACCGGGAAGGAGGGCAAGGGGATCCTCCCGGTCGCCGACGAGCCGCTGGGCCCGCCCGAAGTGTATGGCAGAGATCGGCTGTTCGTGGCGATGACCCTTGCCGGCGAGGCCGACGCCGGAATCGAATCGCGTCTGGCCGCGTTGGAGCAGGCCGGGCACCCGGTGGTCCACCTGCGGCTGGACGACCGCTACGACCTCGGGCAGGAGTATTTCCGCTGGGAGTTCGCGACGGCGGTGGCGGGCGCGGTGCTCCGGATCAACCCCTTCGACCAGCCGAATGTCGCCGAAAGCAAGGCGAACACCAAGGCGGTGTTGGCGAAGAGAAGCGCCCCCTCGCCGGCGGCCTCTGCGGGGGAGCTGAAGACGTTTCTGGCCGGGATCAAGCCGGGTGACTATCTCGCCATCACGGCGTATCTGCCGCCCACCCCGGACAACGATCGCCGGCTCGCCGCCATTCGGCTTCGACTGCGCGACCGCCTCAAGGTCGCCACCACCCTGGGCTACGGGCCGCGGTTCCTTCATTCCACCGGCCAGCTCCACAAGGGTGGCCCGCTGGTGGGACACTTCCTTCAGATCACCGACCGGTCGAAGGAGGACCTGCCCATTCCGGGTGAGCCGTTCAGCTTTGGCCAGCTGGAGGCCGCCCAGGCGGAGGGAGATCTGGTCGCCTTGCGGGCTCGTGGTCGCCCGGCCATTCGCATCGACGATCCCGGGCTGCTCGAGCAGTGATGGTCACCCACGTCTTCTTCGACATCGGCGGCGTCCTCGGCAGCAATGGCTGGGACCGGGAGCAACGCGCTGCGGCCGTGCGGCATTTCGGCCTCGATGCGGCTGACCTGGAGGACCGACACCACGAGTCCAGCGCCACGTTGGAGCAGGGCCGGATGACGTTGGACGAGTATCTCCGGTGCACGGTGTTCTACCGGCCCCACCCCTTTTCGGTGGACGAGTTCAAGGCCTACATGCTGGCGCAAAGCGTACCCTTTCCGGAGACGATCGACCTGGCTCGGGCGCTGGCCAGGGCCGGACGCTACCGGCTGATGACGATCAACAACGAGTCGGCCGAGCTGAACCAGCACCGGCTCGAGCAATTCGGCCTGCGCGACATTTTCATCACCTTCTTTTCGTCCTGCTGGGTCGGCATCATGAAGCCGGCGCGCCGGATCTACGAGGTGGCGCTGGCGATGTCGCAGGCGGAGCCGGCCGCCTCGGTGTTCATCGACGACCGCGAGCAGAATCTGGAGCCCGCCAGGCACCTCGGCATGCAGACCATCCGATTTACCGATGCCCCTTCGCTGCGCCAGGACCTGGCCGGCCTGGGCGTGCACACTTGAGAGGAGATTGTTAGATGCAGCTAGCCATGATCGGCCTGGGGCGGATGGGCGGCAACATGGTGCAGCGCCTGGTGCAGGGCGGCCACCAGCTGGTGGTGTTCGATCGCAGCACCGACGCCGTGAAGGCGCACGTCGCGATGGGCGCCAAGGGCACGAAGGACCTTGCCGACCTCTGTGGTCAGCTGAGCGCGCCTCGCGTGGTCTGGGTGATGGTTCCCTCCGGCGCCCCGGTCGAGAGCACCATCGAGCAGCTGCTGCCCGGTCTGTCCAAAGGCGACATCATCATCGACGGCGGCAACTCGAACTACAAGGATTCGGTGCGCCGTGCCGCCTGGCTCAAGGGGAAGGGACTCGAGTTCATCGACGCCGGCACCAGCGGCGGCATCTGGGGCCTCACCGTGGGCTACTGCCTGATGATCGGGGCCTCCCCCGAGGCCTTCAAGCGGTGCGAGCCCATCTTCCGGACTCTGGCGCCGCCGGACGGCTACGCCCACGTCGGCCCGCCGGGGTCCGGCCATTACGTCAAGATGATTCACAACGGCATCGAATACGGGATGCTCCAGGCCTACGCCGAGGGCTACGAGATCCTGCATGCGTCCAAGGACTTCAAGCTGGACCTGCACCAGATCTCGGCGGTCTGGAACCGAGGCAGCGTGGTCCGCTCCTGGCTCAACGAGCTGGCCGAGCGCGCCTTCGCGAAGGATACGGAGCTCGCCGCGCTCAAGGGCTACGTGGAAGACTCGGGTGAGGGCCGCTGGACGGTGCAGGAGGCGATCGACCTCGACGTGCCGGCGCCGGTCATCACCCTCTCCCTGCTCACCCGGTTCCGGTCCCGCCAGAGCGACTCCTACGGTGCCAAGGTCATCGCGGCGCTCCGCAACGAGTTCGGCGGGCACGCGGTGAAGACCACATGACGGCCCGGGCCTCACTG